>JAEEGL012317360.1_pt1 | contig 11122 bp, 6 predicted proteins | sample 9134231 | NCBI WGS metagenome assembly JAEEGL01 (sample SAMN16246548, study PRJNA631951) | gut metagenome | biome: gut microbiome; feature: rumen; material: fiber-attached | host: Bos | place: Iran: Karaj | collected 2018-10
GCCAGGGAGATGCTCTCTCGGATAGCCTTTGCAACGCCTTCCTGCTCCGGAGTCAAGCGGGCGGGGTCCAGGTTCGAAAAACCCTCCACCGGTTCTTCCTTCTCCCGGAAAAGGCCAATGAACCAGCCCAGCGCCTTGAATGGGGCGCTAGTCACCTTGCTCCACCAGGGGCTGCGTGTATAATCCTTCAGATAAGTGTAGTAGTCTGCAGAGGTCTCCACTTTCCCGTCCTTAAAAACCACCCGGACCGGGAACAACTCCACGACAAAAGGCGTTGACGAGACGATATCCGGATAAAGGTCGGGATACACGGCATCTGCCGTGCTCATCGAGGAAAGATTGATGCCGGCCAGGCTCGCAAGGGACCCGAGATTGCCTCCCCCCGTCTTCGAGACGGTCTCAGGAGCCATCTTGGAAGTGACAGAGTATTCCTTGGGGATGCTGAAGCCGACCACAAGGCCCACAACGGCGGCAATACCGCACCATATCAGAATCAATTTCCAGTCTTTCAGAAGCTTGCGGAGAAGCTCCATGATGTCGATTTCGTCGTATTCTTCCTCCTGGTATCGGGGTTCGGTATAATGCTTATCTTCCATATGCTATTTTCTGGCAAAAAGATTGACAAGCGTAGCCACCATCGTGGTGAGTGAAGTGGCAGAAGTGGCTAAGGACATCGCCTCAGCAGTGGAAATACCAGAACGGACACCCTTCTCCGGGACCACGATCTCGCAGCCCGGTTCGATCTTGGACCGGTAATTAAAAGAGCCGCCTTGTGCCGGACGGGACAAGCCGTTCATGTAAATGATGAACGCCTTGTTGCGGCGGGCATTGTTGGAGAAACCACCGGCCGCATTGACGTAATAACGGTAATCCTTTCCAGGTACATAGATGACCGTATTGGGATACAGAACCGCTCCGCTGATACGCACCGTATACTGTTGAGTCGGGACAAAGACACGGTCTCCTGCTTGCAGGACCGGGTCGAATTCAGACCCGGGACGCTCAACGGCCTTATCGAGTTCGATCGACACGGAATAGGTGGGGTCAATCCGGACCGACGCCACGTTGATGGTGTCACGGCCGCCGACCGAGCGTAGAAGATTCTCCTTGGCCTGTTGACGGGCGGCCTCTTCCTCGGTCAGTTGACGTCTGAGTGTGCTTCCGTGCAGGAACGCCTGCTGAGTGGGTCCGCCGGCTCGCTTAACCAGATCGGAAAGTCGTTCCCCCTCGGTCAAAAGAACATAATCGCCGGGGAAAACCACCTCTCCTTCGATCCGCACGAAATGCTGCGTGCGGAAAGCCGGGCTCTTACGGATGGAGACGATATCGTAGGGCTGAAGGATGAACCGCTCGCCACCGTCCATCGCCATACCATCCTTAAGTGCGAATGAATATGTTTCACCCATGGTCTCGGTCGAAGAAAGGCTGGCTGGATCCGTGACACGTCGGGCCACATCGACACGGGCGGTCGATGCGCCGTCAAGAAGACCGCCGGCGAGCAGGACAAGGTCCTCCACGGTCGTATTCTCGCTGAAAGGGAAAACACCGGGAGACTTCACGTACCCATTGATGGTCAGCGTCCCCGGATCGATCAATTCTTTGATACCGGCAATTGTCAGCACATCATTCTTGCGTAGGACGACATCATCCGAGCGACCGGAGAGAATGCCTGCCAGGTCGATGGAGAGGGATTCATAGGTCAGATCCTCTTTCTCGCGGACAATCACGGCCCGGCCGGTGAAAGCATCCTCCCGCAGACCACCTGCCGCACGGACCAACTGGCGGACTGTGGCAATATCTCCACCCAATTCGAACATGCCGGGACGAAACACGGATCCCTTGATTTCAACACGGTTAGCGAACCGGTCCATCGCGGGAAGCACGAAAATCTCATCGCCGTCAGCCATCTCAAACGTTGCTGCTCTTTCCATCCTGACAGTGTGGATTTCCCGCTCAGGACCCGCCTGCCGGATGACACGGACATCATCGCGATGCGCGTTGTTGGCAAAACCTCCGGCATACTGGATCAGATCGGAAAGCGTCTCCCCTTCTGTCAATTCATAAAACATCGGACGCTTGACATTGCCCGTCACCTGGACCAGGTTGACATAGGACGGAACAATAATGATATCACCCTCCTTCAACGGGATGTCGCTGTCCGACTTGCCGTTGAAAAGATAGCCATATACATCGACAGCAGCGACCTGCTCTCCGCCACGGATGACCTTGATGGCACGGAGCGTTCCATTCTCCTTAACCCCTCCGGCATTGTATAGCGCATTGAAAACCGTTGCGAAGGGAGAAAGGCGGAAAGTTCCCGGCATCGACACCTCACCCATAATGTTGACCTGGATGGTGCGGATGTTGCGGAGCGTGATACTGATGGTCGAATTCGGCCGGCTTCCGCCGACGCTGGCGTACTTGGAAACCAGCGCCCGGCGAAGTTTCTCTTTTGCCTCTTTGATGGTAAGGCCGCCAAGCTGCACCTGGCCGATCTGGCTGATATTGATTGTTCCCTCAGGCGAGATTGTCTTGCTGTACGAGCCCTCGTTATAACCAAAAATCTCGATAAGCAACTGGTCTCCGGGTCCCAACTGGTAGTTTTCCGGTGTAGCCAGGTTCTCATTGGGCTCGAAGGTCAGGTCTCCGCCGGCAAAGATGTCATGTCCGAAAATCACGCGGCTGCTCTCGAGAACCGCCTCCTCTTCATTCCCCATCATGTCATCCATATCACGCCCGCGGTTGAGCGAGCCGGTATCCTCATCATAGGCGCTCACAATCTGCCCGCCCTGGTTGGGACGGGTCCGGCGAGTGGTCTGAACGGAGGGCCGACGCACCCCGGTAGCCCCGGAATTTCGGCGATAAGCGTCATCCGTTTCGGTGGCCCCGGCCGATACATTCTCCTGGCCCTGGCCCTGAATCTGCCGCTTGATGCGCTCTGCCTGCTCCATCGTGACACCACGAGCAAGCAATTCCTTGCTGATCGTGTCCTGGCTCTTGCCCGAGGCAGTGGCTGTCTTGACATAATTGATCACTTGCTCATCGGTCATCTGGGCAAAGGCAGCCATAGAGAAGACACTAAGCAGGACAACTATCATCAATCCAATTTTTCTCATATAAATCTAATTTGAGTTATTACTTGTAAAACATACAAAGGTAGTAGTTTTCCATATTACAAACAAATCTTAGGTCGTGTGCGGGAAGGTAAATCCTGACTATCGAAAAGATTTTCGTTTTTTTCAGCAAGATATTTGCGGATTTCCAAAATATATCTATCTTTGCATCCGCATTCGGAAACGAATTCACCTGGTGTGGTAGTTCAGTTTGGTTAGAATGCCGGCCTGTCACGCCGGAGGTCGCGAGTTCGAGCCTCGTCCGCACCGCAAGAAACCAGTCGCAAGGCTGGTTTCTTTTTGTATACGTCTGCATTTCGTCTTTCACTGGCATTCCATTTTTTTTCAATAATCGTTCTCCGTTCCTTTTCCTACAGGAATCGCTTGCTTTTATTCGCGAGAGTCTGTACTTTCGTGTATTGACTGAAAACCAATTCCATCCTTCATGAAGAAAATCCTATTAGCCGGAATGTGCGCCCTGATGCTCGGGGCCGTTCCTTCCCGGGCTCAGTTCGGTCCCCGGGCGATTCCCACGCCTACGGATGGTCTGAAAGACGCCTACAAAGACTACTTCATGGTCGGCGTAGCCGTCAACAACCGCAACGTGACCGACGCCGACCAGATCGCACTCATCAAGCGCGAATTCAACAGCATCACGGCCGAGAACGCCATGAAGCCCCAGCCCACCGAGCCCCGCAAGGGCGAATTCAACTGGGAAGACGCCGACCGGATCGCCGACTTCTGCCGCCAGAATGGCATCAAGCTCCGCGGCCACACGCTGATGTGGCACAGCCAGATTGGTCCCTGGATGTATCAGGACGAAAATGGCAAACTACTCCCCAAGGAAGAATTCTATGCCAACATGAAGCACCACATCCAGGCCATCGTGAACCGCTACAAAGATGTCGTGTACTGTTGGGACGTGGTCAACGAGGCCGTGGCCGACAGCCCCGTCCGCCCGGGAGCCCCGGAGCTGCGCAACTCCCCGATGTACCAGATTGCCGGTGAGGAATTCATCTACAAGGCCTTCGAGTATGCCCATGAGGCAGATCCCAAAGCCCTTCTCTTCTACAACGACTACAACGATGCCGAGCCCGCCAAGAGCCAGCGCATCTACAACCTTGTCAAGCGCATGAAAGATGCCGGCGTACCCGTGGACGGCATCGGCATGCAGGGACATTACAACATCTATGGTCCTTCGATGGAAGACGTCGACGCTGCCATCGAACTCTACTCCAAGGTAGTCAAGCACATCCACGTCACCGAGCTGGACATCCGCGTCAACCAGGACATGGGCGGCGGCCTGCGTTTCAACCAGGGCCAGGCCCAGGTTGCCGACTGGGAGCGTACGCTTCAGCAGGACCAGTACGTCAATCTCTTCAAGGTGCTCCGCAAACACAAGGATGTCATCGACTGTGTGACTTTCTGGAATGTCTCCGACCGTGATTCGTGGCTGGGCGCCAACAACTATCCCCTGCTCTTCGACCAGAACTACAGGCCCAAGCAGTCCTATCTCGCCGTCAAGGGTTTCGACCCCAAGTTGGACGCCGTCGTGGTCAAAGAGGATTTCAAGCCGTCCGAGCTCAACCAGCCTGGACAGGAATACCCGATGGTCAACTCCCAGGGTTACGCCCGCTTCCGCATCAACGCGCCCAAGGCCAATTCCGTGATTGTCAGCCTCGGCCTGGGCGGTTCCGGCGGCACGGTCCTCCATAAGGACGCCGACGGATTCTGGACCGGCACCACCGCCGGCCCGATGGATGAAGGATTCCATTACTACCACCTGACCATCGACGGCGGCGTGTTCAACGACCCCGGTACTGAGAATTTCTACGGATCCACCCGCTGGGAGAGCGGCATCGAGATTCCGGCCCACGACGCAGCCTTTTATGCCGAACGCGACGTCCCGCACGGCAACGTCCAGCAGATCCTCTTCTGGTCCGCGAGCACCAACCAGCTCCGCAAGGCCTTCGTCTACACTCCCCCGCAGTACGAGAAAAACAAGAAGAAGTATCCCGTCCTCTATCTCCAGCACGGCTGGGGCGAGAACGAGTATGCCTGGCATGTACAGGGCCACGCCAACCTCATCATGGACAACCTGATCGCCGACGGCAAGATCGAACCGTTCATCGTCGTCATGACCTACGGCATGACCAACGGTGTGCGGATCGGCGGCCTGGGCGGCTTCAACTACAACGACTTCCAGACCGTCCTCTGCGACGAACTTATCCCCTATGTGGACAGCCATTTCCGTACGGTTGCCAAGAAGGACGGCCGCGCGATGGCCGGCCTGTCCATGGGCGGCATGGAGACGCACTCGATCACCCTGGCCCGTCCGGAAGTTTTCAGCTACTACGGTCTGCTGAGCGGTGGTGTCTATACGCCGGAGGAAATCCAGGATCCCAAGCAGGTCAAGGGCATCTTCATCGGATGCGGCAGCAAGGAAGGACCCGACCGGATCCGCCAGGCGGCCGCCGACCTGAAAGCCGCCGGTTTCAATGCCAAAGGCTATGTCTCCGAAGGCACGGCCCACGAGTTCCTGACCTGGCGCCGCTGTCTGTACGAGATGGCCCCGATGCTCTTCAGATAATCCCTTCTCCAAGTAATGACGAAAAATCGCCGCCGTGGGCAAAAAAGCCCCATGGCGGCGGTTTTTTTGACAATTAAAACCCCGGATATTTGGATATGCGGCGGGAAATGGCGAATTTTGCGGCGCAAAAAAGATTATTGCTCAGTCATGAAGAACAGAATACTTCCTTTCCTGTGCATCGCAGCCCTCGCCGCCTGCCAGGCCCAGCCGGATTCGGTCAAGTCCAAACTGGATTCCTATGCCACCGTCGAGATCGGAGGACAGTCCTTCGCCGGCATCTCCGACAACGGCAAGCAGGTCCTTGATTATTATAAATTGATCTCCGGCGAGGTGGACAACATCTACTGGGACCAGAGTTTCGGCGACAAGGCCGCGATGTCCAAGCTCCCGACCAGCGCCCAGCGCGTATTCGCCCTGGTCAACTATGGCCCCTGGGACCGCCTGGATGACACCCCGTTCGTGGAAGGGTACGGCAACCGGCCGCTCGGTGCCAATTTCTATCCGGCTGACATGACGGACGAGGAATTCGAAGCCTTCGACGATCCCGACAAACTGAGCCCTTATACGCTGATCCGCCGCGACGCGGACGGGAAGCTCAAGGTGGTCTGGTATCACGACGCTTATAAGGAATCCATCGAGCGGATTGCCAACTACCTCCATACCGCCGCCGACTACACCATCAAGCCCAGCGTGCGCAACTACCTGCTCAAGAAAATCGACGCCCTGCGCACCGACAGTTACCACGAGAGCGATCTCGCCTGGATCGAGATGGACGACAGCAAGATGGACCTCGTGGTCGGCCCCAATACGACCAAGGACGACCGCCGCTACGGCATCAAGGCTTCCTACGAGCTCTATGCACTCCTGAAGAACCTTCCCCTTAGCGACATGCTCAGCGAATTCACCGGGATGATCCCCGAACTCCAGCAGGCCCTCCCCTGCCCGGACGAATACAAGACCTTCGTCCCCGGCACTTCCTCCCAGATTTTCGCCTTCGACGCCCTCAGCTATGCCGGAGCCTCCAATGCCGGCATCAAGAAGATCGCTCTCAACCTCCCGTATGATCCTCAAATCCAGGCAGAGAAGGGTTCCCGCACCGCCTTGCTGAACAATGTCATCCGCGCCAAATTCAACAGGATCCTTCGTCCCGCCGGCCGCCTGCTCATCGAGAAAGAGCAGCAGAGCGGGCTCGATGAAGATGCCTTCTTCTGGAACATCGCCTTCCGCGAAGTCGCTCACGGCCTGGGGGTCAAGGAGACCGTAAACGGCCTGGGCACCGTGAATGAAGCGCTGGGCAACGACGCCCTCACCCTCGAGGAGATCAAAGGCGACGTTGTCGGTGTCTACCTGAACCTCTACCTCATCAAGAAGGGCCTCGTGGAGCATTCCGTCACGCGCGAAGATGCCATCACGACCTTCATCACCGGACTCATCCGCTCCTCCCGTTTCGGCAACGCCGAAGCCCTCGGCCGGGCCAACATCATCTGCTACAACTACCTCAAGGAGCAGGGTGCCTTCGCCCACAACAAGGCCGGCCTCTACCACATCGACTACGATAAGGCCGAGGCTGCCATCACCGCTCTTGCCGGGCAGGTCCTCACGTTGCAGGCCACGGGCGACCGCGCCGGCGCCGATGCCTTCATCGCCCAATACAGTACGGTCGGCGAAAGCCTGAGCCAGGATTTCGCTGCAATGCAGCGCGCCGGCATCCCCACGGACATCCGTTTCCAGTTCGTTTGGTAGTCTGCGTATGAAAGAATTGTTCTTCGGATCCGGCATCCCCCACACCATCCTCCTTTTCTCCTTCGTGATTGCCACAGGCCTCCTGCTCGGCAAGTATAAGGTCAAGGGAGTCTCCATCGGCACCACCTGGATCCTGTTCCTCGGCATCCTCCTGAGCCACTTCGGCTTCCGCGGCGACCCGATCGTCCTCTCCTTCATGAAGGACTTCGGACTGATCCTCTTCGTCTTCTCTATCGGCCTGCAGGTCGGCCCGGGCTTTTTCCAGTCCTTCAGAAAGGGCGGTGTGACCTTGAACCTGCTGGCTGCCTCCATGATCCTCGGAGCCGTGCTCGTGACCCTGGCCATCCACTGGATCACCGGCGAGAGCCTCACCACGATGGTCGGTGTCATGTCCGGTGCCGTGACCAATACGCCGGGCCTCGGTGCCGCGCAGCAGACTCTCTCCGATGCGATGATCGCAGAAGGAGAGACCCGCGTGGCGGCCTCCGCAGCCACGGCCACGCTGGCCTCCGCCTACGCCGTCGCCTACCCCATCGGTGTGCTCGGCGTCATCTTCGTCATCATCGTGCTGAAGGGCCTCTTCAAAGTGGATCCTGCCCAAGAGAGACTCGCACTCGAGCAGGAAGAAGCCAGCACGCAGGATACCGCCCGTCGGATGCACTGCGAGGTGGAGAATCCCGCGGTCTTCGACCGGCGCATCTCGGACGTGGTCGCTGACATGAGCGATAAGTTCGTCATTTCCCGCATCATGCGGAACGGCGAAATCTTCATCCCCGGCCCGGACACCGTCCTGAAGAAGGGTGACAAAGTCCTCGTCGTGACCTCCCAGGCCAACGTGGATACCGTCCGCATCATCTTCGGCGAAGAGATCCCGATGCACCTGGACGACTGGGTCCACAAAGACGAGCACCTCGTCACCCGCCGCCTGGCCATCACCAAATCCTCCCTGACCGGCAAACGCCTGAGTGAACTGCATATCCGCGAGAAATATGGCGTGTCCGTTACCCGCATCCTGCGCACCGGTGTCGAGCTCGTGGCCCGGCCGAACCTCATCCTCCAGATGGGTGACAGCATCCTGGTCGTGGGTACGGTCGAGGGCATCGACCACGTGGCCTCGATCGTGGGCAACAAGCCCGAGACCCTGAGCCATCCCAACCTTGTGCCCATCTTCTTCGGCATCGCCCTCGGCGTCATCTTCGGGTCCCTGCCCATCGCCTTCCCGGGCATCCCGCAGCCGGTCAAGCTCGGCCTGGCCGGCGGCCCGCTGATCATCGCCATCCTGCTGGGACATTTCGGTCCGAAATGGCGGATCACGACTTACACGACCATCAGCGCCAACATGATGATCCGTGAGATCGGCATCAGTTTCTTCCTTGCGGCCGTCGGTCTGGGCGCCGGGGAAAACTTCGTCAGTTCCGTCGTGAACGGTGGCTACTGGTGGATTCTCTACGGTGCGCTCATCACCCTGATACCCGTGTTCCTGACCGGTCTGCTTGCACGCCTGGCCTTCAAACTCAATTTCTATCAAATCTGTGGTCTGCTGTCCGGCGGCAACACCGACCCGGCCGTACTGGCCTTCGCGCAGGACGCTTACGGCAGCGACTATACCTCCATCAACTACGCCACGGTCTACCCTCTTTCGATGTTCTTGCGGGTCCTGGTCGCGCAGTTGCTGGTCCTGTTTGCCCTTGCCTGATGAAAAAGACTCTGCTCATTTCCTCCCTGGTGGCCCTGCTGGCCGCCTGCACGCAGCCTACAGAGCATCTGCAGACCGGAGACCTCATCTTCGTCGGCATCCCTGCCGACTACAGCCTCGACAAGGATTCGATGGACAGCGCCATCACGGACGCTACCGGATCACAAACCGGCCTCAACCTCATCCACACCGCCATTGCGGAAGTGGATGCCGAGGGGCGCGTCTGGATCATTGACGCCACTATCAAGCACGGCGTGGACCGGCATCCACTGGACATTTTCCTGACCGATTTCACCCTCAAGGACGGCAGCTATCCGGCCTTCGAAGTCAAACGACTTAGGGATGATGCACATGCTGCGGAATACGTAGAGAACGCCAAGAAATACCTGGGCCTCCCTTACGATACGCACTTCTCCCCTACCGACGAAGCCTTGTATTGCACGGAACTGGTCTACGACAGCTATCTGGACAGGGACGGAAAGCCCCTTTTCCACGCCGCCCCGATGAATTTCCGGAATGCAGACGGAGAATTCCCCGTCTACTGGCAGCAACTCTTCGCCCTGCTCGGCGAGCCCATCCCGCAGGACACGCCCGGCACCAACCCCCAGGCCATGTCCCAGGAGCCGGCACTCCGGCCTGTCGCCGTCCGGTTACCCTAGAAATCCTTTCCGCCGATCCGGATCCGGCAATCGGCGGGAGCCTTGATGTTCGCGTCGAGAATCAACTCACCGCAGGAATCCACCTGGATGGAACCCGAGCGCGGGTTCTTGATGGAGACGACGTGGCCCTTGACCGTCGCCTGCACGTCCGAATACTCGAAGGCGAGGTCTGCATCCGGCTCGAAGGTACAATCCTCGAGCACGAGCCCGTCTGCATAGCAGAGCGGCTGCGTGCCGCCGATGCGGCAGCGCACCAGGCGGACATTCTTTGAGTGCCAGGCCAGGTATTCCCCGTTGATGAAAGAATCATAGACGGTGACATTCTCCGTCTCCCAGAGGGCATCCTTGCTCTGCAGGTCGCTGTCGTAGATCTCGACATTCTTCGCATGCTGGAAGGCGTAGTTGCCGAACAGCTTAAGGCCGCGGACCCTGACGTTGCTGCAGTGCATGAAGATATAATCCCCCTCATGCGCCTCGACATGCTCGATATCGATCCCGTCGCAGGACCAGAAAGTCTCCTGGGCGTGGGGCATCATCACATTGCGGAGCTTGATATCCTGACTCTCGCGGAACATCTTGGGGGCCTCCTGCAGGCAATCACGCAGCTCCATCCCGCGGCTGTGCCACAAGGATGAGCGGGCTCCCTCCGTGAAGCGGCAGTCCGCCGCGAGGAAGTTCTCGCAGCACCAGAAAACATATTTCCCTTCGAACTGACAGTGATGCGCCTCGATATCGGAGCCCTCCTTGATGGAGGATTCACCCTTGTGGATGGTGACATTCTCCAGATAGAGCCCATGGCTGTTGTACAGCGGACGTTCACCGCCGAATTCCTGGTTTAAGATTCTCTCCATAATTGTATTGTGCGCCTCCGCGGTTTTCGCAAGAGGCGCACAAAGATAAGAAAAATAATGATTGCAGGATTAATCGGTGTACAAGCCCTCGCGTGAGAGCAGGTGATCGAGGTTGGCTACCCCGTAGAGCACGACGGCCTGCACGACGGCGGAATGCTCCATGTATTCGGGGATGCACTTGTCATAGAGGTCCAGGTCGGTGTGCCAGATCTCCCGGTAATTGAATCCGTAGCCCTTGACATCACGCAGGCCCAGGGAGACGGTCGGCACGCCGTTCATGGCGAAATAGGCATGGTCGGAGCCGCCGGCGCGCGTGGGGCGCGGCCCCGGCGCGGCCGTCCGCTTGATCACCTCGAAGGGAAAATCCGGATTGATCCCGTTCAGGGGTTCGCAGATCTCCACGAAATCATCATACATAGCGGGAGGGACCGACACGGAAACGGCCACCTCGGGACCGCCGTCACGGTTGA
>JAEEGL013226191.1_pt1 | contig 11122 bp, 5 predicted proteins | sample 9134231 | NCBI WGS metagenome assembly JAEEGL01 (sample SAMN16246548, study PRJNA631951) | gut metagenome | biome: gut microbiome; feature: rumen; material: fiber-attached | host: Bos | place: Iran: Karaj | collected 2018-10
CGGAAATCCGCCTTATGGTACATATAATGATAAATACAAAGGACTAGGTGAAGGTAAAGAGTTCGACCGCTACGAAGAATACTTTATTTCAAAAGGCTTAGACGCTTTGAAAGATGATGATTCAAGACTTGCTTTTGTAGTCCCATCAGGATTTTTGAATTCTTCAAAAGATAAGCAGAAAGAAATTATCGCTTCAAAAGGTCATTTGATTGACGCTTATAGATTGCCGGAGAAAACATTTCCTACAACAGAAGTTGGTACTGATATTATCATCTTGAAAAAGTGGAAGCTTCCTGAAGGGCAGATTTATCCAGATAATGCCATGTTACAAGCCGCTGCAGGTGCAATGTCAGACAGTAAGTATTTTGAAGCATATCCGGAGAAAATACTTGGTGAAATAAAGACACGTACAAACCGTTTTGGTAAAGAAGAGAACTACGTTTCAGTTCACGAAGGACTTACTATCCAGGAAGAACTGAACAAAATAGATTCTTTCTTAAAAAATCCAAAAAATGAATGGATTGTAGAAATTGTCAAAGAATCTGAAAAATCAAGTTCTCAAAACATTCAAACTCAACCTGCAGCAAACAAGGAGCAGACTGTAAGCCAGGATATTGCACAATCTACAGAAGTTGTCGAAGAAGAACTTGACGATCCTACAAAACGTCTGTACGAAGATCCAGACGAAGTTTTCAAAACAAAACATCAGCTTACAAGAGAAGAATTTGCAAAGTTCTATACAGGGGCAAACTTTACTCAGGAAGATTACAATATTTGGGGAGCAACAGACTGGAAGGGCAACGTTGATATTTCAAAGCTTACAGAAGCAGAACTTTCTTATCTCATATCAAGCGATAACTATGTGAAAATAAACGAAGGTGTTTATACAAATGCTATGCTTTATGCTACTGGTAATATCTATCAGAAGCTTGATGAACTTGAAGAAAATAAAGAAAACTTATCTTCTGAAAGCTACGAAAAAGCAAAAGCAATTCTCACAAATGCAATTCCAAAAGTTGTACCTATCGAAAATATCAAGATAGACGCACTTTCTCCGCTTGCTCAGGAATTTAAAGTTCATCGTGAAGTTACATCATCACGCTGGTATATGGGAAGAACAGAATTACAGACTGTTGAGCTTGATATAGACCTTCGTGAAGATTTTATAAATTGGGCAACCAATTGCAGCTCTCTTGATAACTTTGATGAAAACAATCAGAGCATAAATTCAAGACGTTCTATTTACAATTATTCTTCAGCTAAGATTTCCCGTGAGGATATTCCTGAAGATATTTCCTGGACAGATATTGTAAACTACATTGACCGTGTTCCAGTTCCAACACATATTGACGAGAAGAACGACACAAAAGAGGTAAAGAACAAGAAGAATCTTATTGCCGGAAATATCAAAGATGCTCGAAAGAATACCTGTTATGAACTTTTCAATCGCTACATTCAGGAAGGACTTCCGCAGGAAGATAAAGAGCGTTTGCAGAGTACCTGGAATAAAATCTACAATGCTACTGTTCATGCAGACTATAAAAAGCTTCCGCTTTTCATAGACGGAATGTCTACATTCAAAGGCGAACATCCGTTTATGCTTTATAAACAGCAGGTAGAAGGTGTATCACGTTTGCTTTCAAAAGGAAACGGTTTGCTCGCTTATGAAGTCGGAGTAGGTAAGACTGCCGCAGGTATTGTAACTACTATGGGCCAGTTACAAACTGGAAGATGTAAGCGACCTTTGATTATTGTTCCAAATCAGGTTTATAAGAAATGGGTAAAAGATTTTAGAGAATTATTCCCAGATGTAAAGATTAATGATCTTTATAATCTTTCAGAAAAATATATCGACAAACATTTTGATGAAAGAACTCATTCTCTTTTAATCGAACCTGGCTCTGTAACTATAATTACTGATTCAGCTTTACAGAAAATTACATTCAGCGATGCTGTATGTTCTAACGAACTTGCAGAAGATTTCAGTTATCTTCTTGGTGTAAGCGATGCTTTGCATAGTGATGATGATAAAGAAAAAGCTACCGCATATCAGAAGATTCAGAATGAAATCGGTAAAGCTTCACGTGTACAAGTAAAGAAACTTCCTGAAGGCAGAGAAGAAAGAATTCAGCAGTCTTACATATTCTTTGATGAATGTGGTTTTGATAACGTAGTCATTGATGAAGCTCACAGATACAAGAATCTTTTTACAGTTCCTCGCCCAAAGCGTGGAGAAAAGGCAGCACGTGAATTTGAAGGACTTGGAACAGGTAAACCTTCTATCAGAGCTGAAAAAGTATTCGGAATTACAACGCTCATTCAGCGCAGAAACGAAGATAGAAACGTATTCCTTTTGACCGCTACACCGTTTACAAACAATCCTCTTGAAGTTTATTCAATGCTTTCTTTCATGGGAAGAAAGGAGCTTATAAACCGTCATATTTACGATGTAAGAGATTTCTGTACAGAGTTTGCGCAGACTAAATTTGAATATGCAGTAAAACCGAGTGGTGAAATTGAACCTAAGCAGGTAATGAAAAACTTCAGAGGACAGAAGAAGCTCAAGAATCTTGTATTTGAATACATAGATGCAGTAAGTGCAAAAGAAGCAGGTATTGAACGACCGGAAGGCGAGCGACACCCAATCTATCTTGAACTTAGTCCTTTACAGCAGAGAATCATTAAACTGGAACAGGACGCTATTGCCGCCGCTGATAATCCTTATGTAACTCTTAAAGCAATGACTACAATGCGCACCTGTACGCTTTCTCCGGCTCTCTTAGACCCTGATGATTTTGCAAGTGTAGAAGATATTGTAATTCCACCAAAAAGTCAGATTGTCGAAAGTTCTCCAAAGCTTTCCTGGGTATGCAATACAGTCGCAGACCTTTACAAGCAGAAGCCTGAATGTGGCCAGTTTATCTATATGCCGCAGGGAAAAGACTGTTTTGATGAAGTAAAGAATTACCTTATTAAACAGGGAATCCCTGACGACGCTATTGATTATATTCATTCAACACACAATGGCAGTGCAGAAGATAAGGATAAGATTTCAGCAAGATTCAACAACAAAGAAGATAAGCTTAAAATCCTTATTGGTACGGCCACAGTTGCGGAAGGTATAGACCTTAACGGTAATTCTATTGTTGAATACAACACAATGCTTGGCTGGAATCCTACGGAATCAATTCAGGTAGAAGGTCGTATCTGGCGACAGGGTAACGAGCAGGGCAAAGTCCATATCATGTATCCTCTTATGGAAAACTCAATAGATGCTCTGATCTATCAGAAGCATGATGAAAAGTCTAGCCGCATTAACTCTGTTCTTTCAAAAACTGATGATGGAAAAGACGCTATTGATACAGATGAAATAAATCCGGAAACTATCAAGTTCGAGCTTATTACAGACCCTGAAAAGAAAATCAAAATGATTATTGATGAAAAGACGGCCGAAAAGCACAAGGAAATCAAAGTCATTGAAAATCGTCTTGAAACTATTCAGGAGCTTGAAGAAGATAGACAGAACTGTAAGACCCTGTACGATACCAACGTTGCAGAAAAAGAAAAATATAAATCTCTCTTGAAAACTGCACGAGAAGAATTGAAAGCTGATCCAAACAACTGGCAGAAAGAAGCAAGAGTTACAAGCAACGAAAGGGCAGTGGATACCTGCAATAAAGAAATTGCAAAGTCAAGAAACCGCCTTAATACAATCAGTTATAACTTCAATAAGTTTGATATTCACGAGCCTGAGCGTGAAGTTCCAATCAAAATACAGGAACTTGTTACAAAGAAAGCAGAACTTGAAGCTGATATTTCTGATATTGTAAACAGTAAGGACAGACTTATTGCAGATGAACAGAAAAAGCTTCTTGAAAAGAAGATTCTCTCAAAGCCAGTTGAAGAACTGCGCAGAGAATGGGTAGAGTATGTAAACAAAAATACCTGGTACAAGAAGCAGAATGATAAATCAAAAGACAGAAATGAAACTGTTCAAGAGCCGCTTGAAGCTGTAAAAGATTTCAAAGTTCCAGATGTTATGATTAAGAATCTTGATAAGGCTATGGCTGAAATGGATTTCAAAGTTTTACATAATTATCTCAATTGGGGAGATAGAGATATTATTAGTGATTGTCATGAAAATGACAAAGCTATTGAAATTCTTCGTGAACGTTATGAAAAAACAAAGGGTGTAAAACTTCCTGAACAATTTAGAAAAACAACTGAATATCTTGTTTCAGTATGTGATGAAAAAACACTTCCTGAAGTATGTAAATTCAAATCAATGGAAGAAGCTGTTTCTTATGCTTGTAGTAGTTGGCATGGTGAAGCATATCAGCGTGATGGCTATGTTGAATATGTAACTCTTGATAACTTTAAGAAAAACAGAGATGTTTCTGCATTGGCAAAAGATTTACAAAAACGAGAAGGACAAAGCTATCATGGTCATGGTTCTCCGAATGGTTTTGGATATGATTGTAGTCCTAAGGGTGTAAAAATTGAAGCTTTTATAAATAAAAAACGAGAAGAATTCTTTGTAAACTGGAATCAGGTTGCAAGAATTAAAGCAAAACAATGGAACAGAGAATATCCTGCAGAATTTTCAATCAAAGACGAACCAAAGCGAGAAGGGGAGAAGAATCTCAAAAATGTTCAAATGGTTCAGCAAGATTTGTTTGATTTTGATGAAGTCAAAGTACAAACAAAAACTCTTGATATTCGTATGCAGGGCTACAATTCTCAGTTTATTCTCTCAGACCAGGCTCTTGAAAATTATCGTGGACTTCCACCATTTATTAAGAAGTCAGATAATGAATGGGTAATTAGGTGTAAAGGTGAGGATTTTGCAAAGCCGCAGGAAGGGTTTGCTTCTTACGAACTTGTAGATATAAGTATTACAAAAGAGCAGTTGCAGGGAATGGTAAAAGCACATCTTTTTGCACAACAACAGGAACTCAATCATAAGAAGTTTGATAATCCTGAATACAAAGGAAAAGTGAACTGTCCAAAGCCTGAAGTTTCTGATATGCAGAAAGATCTGCTCAAATCAAATGGTATCTCTGATAACGATTTGAAAAAAGTAACGAAAGAAAACTTTAACGAGCTTCTTTGTGATGGTGAAAAACCAATTTTGAAAAAGAAATTGCCACAACCTAAACAATTAAAACAGGAAGCAAATCAGAAGCTTCTTCCAAATACAACAATCGAAATAACCGAAGATACAGACTTCGATTACGATTACTGAAGAAAAGTTTCTTAATTGTTTCCGGAAAGAGTTCACCGAGCGCAGACTTGCGCTCGGTGTTTTTTTATTTGCTTATTAGTTTTAATGCTGTTTCAATGTTTACTGCTGGTATTTTTGAATTAGTAAAATCTTTAAGGTTTTCAGTTACAATATAATCAAGATTAGTATTTTCTGCACACTTCATCTGTAAACCATCTTCGAGGTCAAAAAAGTTTTTATCTGTTAGAACAGAAACAAAATCACTTCTACTTTCTGAAATTACCTGAAAACTAGAAACTATCAACAACAAAAGTTGTCGTCTATCTTCAACTGAGTAAGAGGTTCGTGAAATATAAAAAATGTCAGTTAGCGAATGTGAAGATATAAAACCATTTATATCACCGCAAAAAACACTTTTTACAAGAGTACCTGCATCTTGATGGCAAGGTCTTGTAGAAATAAGATAATCAAGAAGTACATTTGTATCAAAAAAGAGATTCATTAATTATACCTCTCATCAAGGTAACTAAGATATTCTTTCTTCGGATCAAAGTCAGCAGGAACTTTCATACTTCCATTAAACTTTTCAAACAAATCAAGTTTCTCTTTCTTTGACATAATTTTGTCAGGTTGATTTGTTGAATCATTCATATTCCCCAACGAAAGAACAAGTGTGTAAACAATTGCCTGTTGCTCTGCGGTGAGAGTTTTATAGGTTTTCTCTAAAACATCATAACTCATATCAGCACTCCATAAATAATATAACACACAAAAAGAGTTTTGTGCAAATAAAAAACCGAGCGCAGATCTGCGCCCGGTGTAATGGGAACATTTAGCGTTCGTAGGTTGTATCCTGGCTCTGCTCAGGATTTATTTCCCTGCCGTTTACTTTTTCAATTACCTTTAAGCGGCCACAAGGTCGCTTAAAGATTGCCCATTGATTATTCATACCTACCATTTCATATCCCTGTTTACCTAGCTCATTATATGAATCTTCGTCAAACGATGCACCTAATCTTTTATATTCCCATTTTGTAATTTCTGTCATATCACTACCTTCCTTATATTTTATTCCGTTAAACAAAGTTTAACAAGCATTTTATACAGAACTTGAACCTGCCGATTTAAGACTGTTTACCCAGGCATCACTCCTATCCTCTATTGCAGGTCTATAAGATACAGAAGAACCTCTATTAAATATAGGGGAACGTTGGCCCATAGGTGCAGGCGGCATAGGTGGAGTTGGGCTATCTCCGCCATTACCTCCTCCTGCATTACCTGCAACAGAAGGCGGATTGAAATTATTCTTTCCAGGTGAATCCGGATGTACGGAAGCAGATGCTTCTTTTTTAGGTATTGTATTTCCATTTTTTGCATCTTTAAACTGGTCTGCCATATAGCCCCATACAGTAGATTGATTCCCTTTATCATTTTGATGTCCACTATAATTCATTGTATGTCTAGATGGTGTTCTACCAAGCTTACCATGTTCATTCAAATCAAACTGATTTCCGCCTTGTCCGTAAGCTCCGCTTGAACCACCTCCGCCACCACCTTTTTTACCTTTGTAATTAGCGGCATTTTGCAATCCGCCTGCAATACGGTTTCCTGTCCTTTTGCCCAAAGCTCCTAAAGCCCCACCAACTCCGCCTAATGCACCAAGCGTAGCTTTTCCACCTAATGATTTTGCGTGGCTCTGTGCATTTTCAGCACCTCCAACTGCACCTCCTGCCATTGCCGCAACATCGCCAAGTCTATTTGCCGCAAAGCGTGAACCAGCTCCCACTGCTGCCCTCGAAGCTCCAACTGCAGCAACTGCACCGCCTGCTATAGCTCCTGCAGTTTGTACAAACTCACCCATAGACATTTGTGGCTGTCCTGTAAGAAGTGCGCTTGCAAGCTTTGGCGCATTTGAACAGAGTGCAAAAGTTAGAAGAATTGTAAATACAACATAACAGAACATCCATATATTAAAGAAGTTTGTATCTGCAATTATTGTTTTTGTAATATCCAAGAAGGTATAACAACAGAAGAACATACAGATTGTAATCATGGAAAGCTTTACTGTTTGAGCCAGTAAAGACGGTATAAGCTTCATTGCCATATCTTTTAGTCCGTCAAATAGTAAACACGGTATCAACACGATTCCAAATGTTATACAGATTACAAATTCTATAATGCACATTACGTATTGAATCAGTTCGATACACGTTATTACTACTTCAAGGATTTCACAGAGAAAACAAAGAATCAAATCAAAAATCCTGTCGAACGGAAAATCCATTATATTCTTTTTTAAAAATTTGTTATCTTCTGCATTTTCATCCCATTTCTTAACAATATCCCTTTGCCAGGTATTTTCCCACATTATCTGCGCACCAAGAACAGACATACGGAGCATTGCGTTTGGTGAAAGGAATCCTGTATCGTTACCCGAAGCGTCTTTCATGGCAAGGTCAAGTTTGTATTTCTTTGTAATATCAGTATCATCAATAATTAATACAGAACGAAGGGCATTAATTGTTTTAGCCGCACCTTTTGGATTGTCTGTATCAATACTTGCAATAATTGAATCTATTTCTTGTTTCTTTTTTTGAGCTGAATATAATTCTGTTTCCATAAGATAATAATCATCACCAAGTGAACCTAAGTAAGAGTTTCGTAATGCCCCTGCTTGATTTCCTCGTTCATCAAATGAAGATTCACTGACTTTTGATGTAAGATTATCAATTGTATTTTGTAAATTACCTTGTTCTGTATTCAGTGCTTTTTCCAGTGTATCAAGATACGCTCCAAATTCATCAGTAATTTCTTTTATACTTGCCCCTGAAACATACTGTCCCATTTCTACTGCAAACACTCTAAGCCCCCTGCTTACTGCAGGATAGAATGTAAGGCAGAATAGAAATAGAAACCATTTGGTTACCGTACCGACAAGAAACTTTCGTTGCTCCATTGTACCGAAAACCATCTGCAAGCATTGCCAGATTATACCTACAAGCGCAAGTAGAACTCCAAGCTGTATTGCTACCATAAGATAGCTGTGCATCTGACTGCTGAAATAATCAATAATCTTAAAGACCGCATTGTCTATAAATGTCTTTCCTGTATTTGGTTACTCCTCCTTAGTATCTTACATACTTTTCTTCAGCTTCATAAGGTTCAAGCGGCGGAAGATCAATCGTAACGTTAGTTATCAGATTGACTTCCGTACCGCTTTTAATTCTTATTGTAGGCTGAATGTCTAAAGCTCTATCTACAATTTTATTATTAAGCTTTTTGGTTTCGCTGTAAACATCAGATAAAGCATTTTGTGCGTATGCGTTATTCTGTGTATCTATAAGATTCATTGCCTTTGTATCAAGAACAGAATACATAGCTATCAGTCCGAAAGCCTTTAAATATTCAAACGGATGTTCTGTTTTCCATCCTGCATAACCAGAAGCTCCATAAGAATCTATACCATTCATAGAACCAAGGTTTACTTCAAGTCCATCAGGTCGGATCAGGGTATTCCATACAACCTGTACTCTGTTCTGACCGTATGAAATATCTGAACTATATTCTCCAAAAAGCCTTGAACCTTGTGGAATAAGTAAATATCTTCCATCCTGACTTGAATACACGTTTTTACTTACATGAGCCATTATCTGTCCTGGTAAATCTGTGATTATACCTGTGTCTAGAACTGCAGATATAACAGTTCCTTTCCAAAGACTGTATTCTGCATTCCATTGAAAATTTCCACCAATACCATTCCTATTCAGGAATTCCTGTTTTGCAGACTGATTATTCTGCTGAACATAACTTGATGCAAGATTTCCGCCTGTCTGCTGAGCAAGAAATTTGTCGAGGTTATTAGAAAGACTCTGCGGCATATAACCTGAGCCTGTTATCTGTGTATTTGTTCCTGTATAACCTGAATTATAACCAGTGTTATATCCCTGCGGTTTTGTGACTGGATAATTAGAGCCTTTCTGTTTTTTAGTTTCAACTGGAGAAGTTACTGTTTCAAGAGCAAGCCTTTGAATCTGTTTCTGCTGTTCATTTCTATTGGTCAAAGGTATTTCAGAACTGCTTGAAGAAGTTCCACTAATTGAAACAGGAGCAACATTTTTAGGCTGTTCCTGGACTATCGGCGGAAATTTTTCTTCAAGAGGTTCTTCATCATAAGTTATAACTGCAGAATTACCATCCTCAAAATTATTAGTTCTAGGTTCTTCAGGTATTTCAGTATTCAACATCTGAGGTATGTACTGTCTGCCGTTTTTATCAAGCTCTTTTTCTTTCTCTTTCTTTTTATTATTCGCAATCAAAGGATATACAAACGCAAAAAAAAGAATGAATAAAACAAAGATACCTGCAAAAATTAATAAAAGTCTTTGTCTGTTTAGAAAAAGACCGTTATTCTTATTTGCCTTAGATTCTGTTTTTTCAGAAGGCTTTGTATCAAGAATCTTTTTTGCCTGACTTTTCTCTGAATCATTAATTTCTTCATTGTTTTTTACCGCTTGATTTTCAGTTTCAGTATTTTCCTGATACATTCCTGCATTCAGATTTCCGTCAGGTATATCTGAAGAATCCATAGCTTCAAATCCTTCGTAACCTGCATAATCATTAGTATTTTGTTCTGCAGCAACGTCTTGTTGTAAAGCTTCAGTAACTTCTGGATTTTCAGCAGAAGTTTGTTTCTGAGTTTCAGAAAGATCAGGCTCGATATATGAATCTTCTGGAGGTATATTTGGTTCATCATCAAAGCCCATTACATCATCATTTTCATTCATAGGCTACTCCTGCTGATTCTGCTCATTTTTACTAGTCTTTTTCTTTGTGATTTTTACTTTCTGTTTTCCAAGCCGTAATGTCGCAGTAGTTATCAATTGATTGATTACAATGATATTCTTATGTACCTGGGTATTTACAAGTTTTCTTGAGCCAATAAAAACATCAGGCATTTCTGTCTGCAGAGTTCTCTTGTTCAAAACAATGTAAGTAAACTTACCATCATCATATACAAGTTCTGGACACCATAAAGGTTTATTTAGAGAATGTGTTATTTTGTAGTCAAAGCTGCAAAGTTCCATATTTGCGCCTGTAAATTCAAGAACTGCCTTATTGTCTTTTTTCTGCTGCCACTGAATCCAGGACTGTTCATCCGAAATTGCCTGCGGATAAATCCATTTAACATAAGGCATATAATGGTCTTTGTATGATTTTAATTCCATCTGGTATACACGATAATTTGTAATAACAATAAGTGTTGAAGTCAGTCCGCTGTAATCAGGCTTTACAATTAAAAACTGCGTATCTTTTCCGTTTTTAATTCCAACACCACGGGAAAGCCGCCATACATCCGGCTCTGAAATATAAGGTACTTCGAGCATTTCTTCGCCAGGTTCGAACTGGATCAAAGTTGAATGATATGTCTGAGTGTGTACCTGATAGATTTTTCCTTCCTTGTAGCTCCAGCCTTTAAGCCTTCCTTCTGTATATTCCGGAAGAACAGTAATATCTTTTAGATTCTGTTTTAATGCCGCTTCGCCTGTTAAATCTGATTTTTCTTTTGCAGGTTCGCAGTAAATTGTTTCAGGCGGTTCAACGTAAACAACTGCACTTGCAACATCATTTACTTTCATAACTTCCTGTACATAAACTTCTTCATCAGAAATATCATCATCAATTTCTGTTTCAAGTTTTTTTGTAAAAGAATAATCAGGTTCGTTCTGAACTTCAGACGTTACTTCAAATTCATTTTTCCTGTTTTCTTCAACATCTATTGATTTACAGCTTGTAAATGAAACACTCGCTAAAATTGTAATCATCAAGATTACCATGCAGAAAACAATTTCTATTAAAGTTTTCAACAGTTTTTCAATATTCGGTCGCATATTATCCTCC
>JAEEGL013530559.1_pt1 | contig 11122 bp, 8 predicted proteins | sample 9134231 | NCBI WGS metagenome assembly JAEEGL01 (sample SAMN16246548, study PRJNA631951) | gut metagenome | biome: gut microbiome; feature: rumen; material: fiber-attached | host: Bos | place: Iran: Karaj | collected 2018-10
GCGGCGGCAAGGCGGGAGCTTATGCTGTCCAGCTGCTGCATGATGTTTTTCCTTTCGGCCGCGTCCTTGTTGCGTTTGGGCATGACCATCACCTCTGGGGGTAGTATATTCACAAACGCGGGGAATTAAACCGGTAAAAAAGCTGAAGGCAGAGCTCAGGCGGGAGAGGCGTTGTTGATTTGTAACCATATTTATTATATAATAATCTGTCAGAAAGCATTATGCCGCAAAGGAGCTTCCGGATGAACAAGAAGAGCTACGATAACGAGAGCATATCCACTCTGCGCGGAGCGGAGCGCGTGCGCAAGCGCCCGGGAGTCATATTCGGCTCCGACGGGCTCGACGGCTGCCAGCATGCCGTTTTTGAGATACTCGGCAACTCCATAGACGAGGCGCGAGAGGGCTACGGGGACCTTATAATCCTTACGCGCTTTCAGGACAAGTCGATAGAGGTCGAGGACTTCGGCCGCGGCTGCCCGGTGGACTGGAACGCCGCCGAGGGCCGCTACAACTGGGAGCTGGTCTTCTGCGAGCTCTACGCCGGCGGCAAGTACGGCGACGCGGAGGGGGACAACTATGAGTTTTCCCTCGGGCTTAACGGCCTCGGCGCCTGCGCGACGCAGTATTCATCCGAGTACATGGACGTTACCGTCTGGAGAGACGGCTTCAAATACAGCATACATTTTGAAAAGGGCGAGCCCGTCGGCGAAATGCTCAAGGAGCCGACTGACAGGAAAAAGACCGGCTCGCGCATCCGCTGGAGACCCGATCTGGAGGTATTCACCGATATAGACGTGCCGGCGGAATATATAACCGATACTCTTAAAAAGCAGGCCGTGGTGAACGACGGCATAACCTTCCGCTTCAAAAACGAGAAGCCGGACGGGAGCTTCGAAACGACGGATTACTGCTATAAAAACGGCATCATAGACTACGTGAGCGAAAAGGTCGGGCTCGACGCGCTCACGCAGCCTCAGTTCATAGCTGCGGAAAGAAAGGGGCGCGACCGCGAGGACAAGCCGGAATACCGGCTGAAGATGTCGGCGGCGTTCTGCTTCTCGAATAAAGTCAATCTCATAGAGTACTACCACAACTCCTCCTGGCTGGAGTACGGCGGCAGCCCGGAAAAGGCCACGCGCAGCGCCTTCGTTTCGGCGATAGACGCCTACATCCGCAAGATGGGCAAGTACCAGAAAAACGAGAGCAAGATCAATTTCTCCGACGTTCAGGACTGCCTCGTGCTCGTGACGAACTGCTTCTCCACGCAGGCGTCCTATGAAAACCAGACCAAAAAGGCCATAACCAACCGCTTCATCCAGGAGGCGATGACGGAATTCCTCCGCAGCCGCCTCGAGGTGTATTTCATAGAAAACAAAGCTGAGGCCGACAAAATAGCCGACCAGGTGCTCGTGAACAAGCGCAGCCGCGAGAGCGCGGAGAGCGCGAGACTGAGCATAAAGAAAAAGCTCACCGGCGGGCTGGACATAGCCAACCGCGTGCAGAAATTCATAGACTGCCGCAGCCGCGACGTTTCGAAGCGCGAGATCTATATCGTCGAGGGCGATTCCGCCGCCGGCGCCTGCAAGCAGAGCCGCGACGCGGAGTTCCAGGGGATAATGCCCGTAAGAGGAAAGATACTCAACTGCCTCAAGGCGGATTACGACAAGATATTCAAAAGCGAGATAATAACCGACCTCATAAAGGTCCTCGGCTGCGGCGTGGAGCTGGAAACGAAGAAGGCCAAAAATCTAAACCAGTTCAGCCTCGACGCGCTGCGCTGGAGCAAGGTCATAATTTGTACCGACGCGGACGTCGACGGCTTCCAGATACGCACGCTGATACTCACTATGATCTACCGTCTGATGCCAACGCTTATAAAAGAGGGGTACGTATATATAGCCGAGTCGCCGCTTTTTGAAATAGAGTGCAAGGGCAAGACGTACTTCGCCTATTCCGACCGCGAGAAGGCGGAGATACTCGCGGGCATAGACGCGTCGAAAGCAAAGATAAACCGCTCGAAGGGCCTCGGCGAAAACGACCCGAAGATGATGTCGCTCACGACGATGGATCCCGCCACGAGAAGACTTATAAAGGTCATGCCGAGCGACGTGGAGCACACCGCCGCCGTGTTCGACCTGCTCCTGGGAGATAATCTTGCGGGCCGCAAGGAGCATATAGCCGACGAGGGCTATAAATATATAGACCTCGCCGATATATCCTGAGGGGAGGCGAGGACATGGCTTCGAGAAAAAAAGAGAAAAACCCGGTCGAGAAAAAGGTGCCGGATAACGTTATGGGGCTGCGGGCGGAGGTGCTCGAGCAGCCGATAGTGGAGACGCTGGAGACCAACTACATGCCCTACGCGATGAGCGTGATAGTTTCCCGCGCCATCCCGGAGATAGACGGCTTCAAGCCCTCGCACAGGAAGCTGCTTTACACAATGTATACCATGGGTCTGCTCACGGGCGGGCGCACGAAGTCTGCCAATATCGTAGGCGCCACGATGAAGCTCAACCCACACGGAGATGCCGCCATCTACGAGACCATGGTGCGCCTTTCAAAGGGCTACGAGGCGCTGCTCGTCCCGTTCGTCGACTCCAAGGGCAACTTCGGCAAGGTGTATTCGCGCGACATGGCCTACGCCGCCTCGCGCTACACCGAGGCAAAGCTCTCGGCGATATGCAGCGAGCTCTTCCGCGATATAGGCAAGGACACGGTGGACTTCGTGGATAACTACGACGGCACCACAAAGGAGCCGACGCTTTTGCCCACGACCTTCCCCAATATCCTCGTCTCGGCCAACCAGGGCATAGCCGTAGGCATGGCGAGCTCTGTTTGCGGCTTCAATCTGGCGGAGGTCTGCCGGGCTGAGATAGAGTATCTTGAAGACGAGAATTTCGACCTCATGGGAGTGCTCACAGCTCCGGATTTCCCGACGGGCGGCGAGCTGGTCTACAACCGCGAGCAGATGGAGAACATATACAATACCGGCCGCGGCACCTTCAAGCTGCGCGCGAAATGGCATTACGACAGCAAGCTGAATCTCATAGAAATAACCGAAATACCGTATACTACTACCGCGGAAGCCATAATAGACAAGGTCGAGGAGCTCATAAAATCTGAGGGCGTGAAAGAGATCGCCGACATGCGCGACGAAACGGATATAAACGGCCTCAAGCTCACTATAGACCTCAAGCGCGGCACGGATCCGGAAAAGCTCATGAAGCGCCTCATGAAGCAGACCACGCTGGAGGACAGCGTATCCTGCAATTTCAATGTGCTCATAGCGGGCGCGCCGAGAGTCATGGGTGTGCGCGAGATACTGGAAGAGTGGACGGCCTGGAGGATCATGTGCGTAAAGCGCAGAGTGCATTTTGAGCTCACGCGCAAAAAGGAGCGCCTGCACCTTCTCAAGGGCCTCGGCAGGATACTTCTCGATATCGACAAGGCCATAAAAATAATCCGTGAGACCGAAATGGAGAGCGAGGTCGTGCCGAACCTTATGATAGGCTTCGGCATAGACGAAGTTCAGGCCGAGTTCGTGGCCGAGATAAAGCTGCGCAACATCAACCGCGAGTATATACTGCGCCAGACGCGCGAAACGGACGCTCTTGAAAAAGAGATAGAGGACCTCGCGGCGATCCTCGCGAGCAAAAAGCGCGTGCGCGGCATAATAAGCTCGGAGCTCAAGGAAGTAATAAAGAAATACGGAGAAGAGAGAAAAACGGGGATAATATATGAAAACGAGATCGAAGAGTACGATCCCGAAGAGCATATAGAGGATTACCCGGTAACGCTCTTCCTCTCCCGCGAGGGCTATTTCAAAAAGATCACGCCGCTCTCTCTGCGAATGAGCGGCGCGCAGAAATACAAGGAAGAGGACGGCCCCTTCCTCGCCATGGAGGCCTCAAACAAAAACGAGCTTCTCGTTTTGAGCAACAAACAGCAGATGTACAAGACGCGCGTGAGCGCCTTCGAGGATTCAAAGGCCTCGCTGCTCGGCACCTATCTGCCGCAGGAGCTTAAGATGGACGCCGACGAAAAGGTCGCGTATATGCTCGCGCCCGGGGACTACAAGGGCTTTCTGCTCTTCGTTTTCGAAAACGGCAAGGCGGCCAAGATACCGCTGAGCGCTTACGAAACGAAGACCAACCGCCGCAAGCTGACGGCGGCCTATTCGGACAAGAGCCCGCTGGCAGGCGCGCTGTATATGCGCGAGGACGCTCTCGTGGCAGTGTATTCGACGGACGAGAGGACCCTCGTTTTCAACACGGCGCTGCTCTCCCTCAAGCCCACGAGGAACTCGCAGGGAGTCTCGGTGATGTCTCTTAAAAAGAAGCACACCGTGCAAAAGGTCTGCCTTGCCGCGGATACTTCAATAAAGAATCTTTCCCGCTACCGCGTCCGCACACTTCCGGCGGCGGGAGCGCTGCTCAAGAGCGAGGACGCCGAGGAGCAGCAGATGGAGCTGGATATATGAAGCTGAAAGTCGGTAAAAAGGATCTGTTTCGTTTTTTCAGGATAGTGGTCGGAGCGGCGGTGTACGCCGTGGGCGTAAGCCTTTTTCTTAAGCCCACAGGGCTGATAACGGGCGGAGCCACCGGTATAGCCATGATGCTGAACTACCTTATCAAGACTCCCGTCGGATTGATGGTAGTGGTGCTGAACGTACCGCTCTTCATATTGGCCGCGAAGGTGATGGGAAAGGCTTTTCTCATAGGCTCCGGCCTCGGAACGCTTTTCGCCTCCGTCGCGCTGGATACGGCGGAGAAGGTTTTTCAGAGCTTTACGGGAGACATGCTTCTCGGCGCCATATACGGGGGCGTTATCACGGGCGCCGGCATAGGGCTCGTTTTCACCGCGGGCGCCTCCATGGGAGGAACGGATATCGCCGCGGGCCTGCTGCGGAAAAAGTTCCCGTATATGAAAATAGGCGTTTTCGTGTTTGCGGTCGATCTCGCGGTAATAGCCTCGTACGCGGTGGTTTTCAAAAGCTACGACGCGGCGATGTATTCCCTCATAGCGATTTTTATATCCTCGAAGGTGCTCGATACCGTTCTTTACGGCCTGGATTATTCAAAGGCGGCGTTTATCATAAGCGACAATTACAGCGAGATAGTCTCCGGGATAATGAAGGAGCTCAACCGCGGAGTCACTGAGCTCAGCGGCCGGGGAGGCTACTCCGGGGATGAAAAAACCGTTCTTTTCTGCGCCATAAAGCGCAGGCAGATAATAAAGCTCAAGGAGATAGTAAAGAGCCGCGACCCGAAAGCCTTCGTAATAATAGCGGATACGAGAGAGGTCCTGGGCGAGGGCTTTGCAGGCTTTGAAACGGAGCAGTTTGGAGGCTGAAATGTTAAAACGCATATCTTTGCTGGTCCTTGCCGTTTTAACGGTTCTTTTCTGTACCGGCTGCGAAAAGATGCTCGAGAGCGAATACATTTCCGTGACTCCGTACGAGGAGAAAAATCCCGCCGGCGAGGAGCACGGCACGGTGGACGCAGAAGTGCACAGCTATGCCGAGCTGCGCAGCAAGCTCGTGTCTCTCGTTGAGAACTGCACGGAGCACTCCGTATTCTCCGTGACGGAATACGATAACGCCGTAAGCGACATGTCCAAGGCGTGCATGGAAGTCACGCGCAACACGGCAATGGGCATATACGCCGTAGACTATATGACGCACAGCTATACCAAGTTTCCCGGCTACTATGAGATGGAGCTGTATATAACTTATAAGCACAGCGTTGAGGAGCTCTTCTCGATACAGCGGGCTTCGAGCGCGGCGGAAGCGGTGGAAATGCTCAGGGACATGCTTGCCGCGGGCGAGGAGAGAGCAGTTATCCAGGTGAGTTCATCCATTATCAGCGCGGAGTACCTTTGCCGCCGGCTCGACGATATCTATTACTCTATGCCGGGCGAGCTGCTTATTAAGCCTGTGCTTACCGCCACGGAATACTCGAGCGGCTCCATGGACAAGATAATCGAGCTCAAGGCGGACTATATACTGGCTAAGGACCAGATAGAGAGACGGCTCGGCATGCTCAACGAGCGGGTGGAGGAAATATGCGCGGGGGTCAGCGGCGAGACCCAGGCCGAGAGGCTTTCTCAGGCGTGCGCGGAGGCGTTCGGCATGGCTGGGAACTACAACGTTTACTTTAGTCTTGCCCTTGAAAAGACGGCCTTTGACGCTGTCTGCGGCGGGGGGAACAACCCCGAGGCGATCGCCATGGGAGTGCAGCTTTTATGCTCAAAGCTGGGCATAGAGAGCTCGCTGGTATTCGGCACGAAGGGCAGAAGGGAATACGTCTGGAACGCGGTGAACGTTGACGGCACGGAGCTTTTTGTTGACGCGCTCAGCCAGGATCTGTTCCTGGCCGGCGCCGACGGGGAGCCCCTTCCCGCTGAGTACGTTTTGCACAGCGAGCCCGAAGGGGAGCCTAAAGCGCCGGAAAACTGAAATTCAGTATTGACAAAGAACAAAATTATGGTACAATAACCCTTGCTCGGGCTTTCGGGCGGTTGTACCATGCGGGCATAGCTCATTTGGCAGAGCGCCACCTTGCCAAGGTGGAGGTAGCGAGTTCGAATCTCGTTGCCCGCTCCATAGGTAAAAAAAGACTCTTTTGTCTGTCGGACAAAAGAGCCTTTTTTGTTATGAATCGTCTTGTTCTACTGTGCGTATAGCTGTGCCGACGTCAGCCGGGAGCTCAGAAGCCGAATCCGCCCAGACCGCCGGTGAGCTTGGCCATGCTCTCAGAGAGCTCCGCCTCGGCAAGGCGGAAAGCCTCGTTCACCGCCGCGACTATAAGGTCCTGCAGCATCTCGACGTCTTCGGGGTCTACAACGTCCGGCTGGATCTCCACGGAAACGAGCTGGCGCTTGCCGCTCACGACTGCCTTCACGGCTCCGCCGCCGGCGGCCGCTTCGTAGGTTTTTTCCTCGAGCTCGGTCTGCTTGGCGAGGATATCCTGCTGCATTTTCTGAGCCTGCTTTATCATATTCATGTTTATACCGCCGCCGCCGTAGCCGCCGCGGAAACCGCCCTTTGCCATTTCGATTCCTCCTGTTTTTGATTTAAGTTATGGTTACGTTTTTGAACGCGGAAAGCTTGTCGAGCTTGTCCTCGCGCAGTTCCCGTTTGGCGGGCGCGCCGAGAGCAAACTTCACGGCTATCGGCCGGCCAGAGAGAGCTGTTGCCGAAGAGCGGATGATCGCCGCGAGGTCCGCCTTGTCGATCATTCCGAGGGAAAAGGGGTTCGCCGCGCTCACCGTGAGCGTGTCGGCTGCGAGCTGTGCGCTTATCTCCATACTGTCGGACAGAAGGATGAAGAGCGGCACGTCGATCTGATTCTCTATATCCGCGAGCACTCTGCTCCAGAGCTCGGATTCAGGTGCAGGGGTCGGTTTTTCAGCGACCCTTTCGGGCGCAGGCGCCGGTTCGGGCTCGGGATCTGCCGGAGCTTCGAATACAGGCTCGGCGGCCGGAGAGAGGGGAGCGTCGGCGTCCGCGGGAGCGGGAGGCGCCTCATTCTCGAGTTCGGGAGCGGCGTCCGCCGCAGCGGGCGGAGCAGAGGGGAGAGCGGCTCGGAAGCCGCAAAGTTTTATGAGGCAGAGCTCCGCCGCCGTCCGTCCGCCATCGCGGCTCATTTCAGCGGAAGCGTTCGTGAGCAGCTCAAGCATGCCTACGAGCTTTTCAGTGCCGACGGAGGCGAAGCGTGAGAGAGTTTTGTCGTCGTGAGCTCCGCTCAGAAGCTCCTTGCCTTCGCGCGGGGCTATGCGGCGGAGAAGTATATCGCGCACGAGCACGGCCAGCTCTTCTATCATGGAGGAGGCGCGGCCGCCCTCTTTCAAAAACGAATCGAGCGCGCGCAGCGCCGTGGCCGCGTCGCCCTTAAGAATCGAAGCGAGCACCTGCTCGGTCCTTCTGCTGCCGGATACGCCGAGCACGGCGTATACGCGCTGCAGGTCCACGTCGCCGCCGGCGGCGCATTGATCAAGCAGCGAGAGCGCGTCGCGCAGAGCACCGTCCGCCAGCCGCGCGAGAAGCTCGGCGGCGTCGTCGGCAAGAGCTATATTGTCCGCCGCGGCTATCTTCTTGAGCTGCGCGGTTATGTCGTCGCGGTTTATACGCCGGAAAGCGAAACGCTGGCAGCGGGAGAGAATGGTGGCAGGCACCTTGTGCAGCTCGGTGGTGGCGAGTATGAAGACCAGATGCTCCGGAGGCTCCTCGAGGATCTTGAGCAGGGCGTTGAAGGCCGAGGTGGAAAGCATATGGACCTCGTCGATGATATAAACGCGCTTTTTCACGGCGGCGGGGGAGTATATCGCCTCGTCGCGCAGGGCGCGGACGTTTTCAACGCCGTTGTTTGAGGCGGCGTCGAGCTCCACTACGTCGAATATGGAGCCATTATCTATCCCCTTGCAGGAGAAGCACTCGCCGCAGGGGTTGCCGTCTTTGAGGTGCTCGCAGTTGAGCGCCTTGGCCAGGATCTTGGCGCAGGTCGTTTTGCCCGTGCCGCGCGTGCCGGTAAAGAGATACGCATGGGAGGTGCGGCCCGTGACGAGCTGATTTTTCAGGATATCGGTTATATGGCTCTGGCCGACCACGGAATCGAAATCCTGCGGACGCCATTTGCGGTAAAGCGCCTGATACACGCGGCACACTCCCTTCATTGTAAATTCGGCGGCACACGGCAGGACTGCACACCGGCCTTTGATAATTACGATATGCCCGTTACCCGGGCAGCCAGCTCTGAGCCGGCGCCCCCGCGGCACACGGAAGATTCCGCTTAATGCTGCTCGGTTCCCCGCCTGACATGGTTCACGGGCTTTCGTTGCGCGGGACCAACTCTTCATCACCGCTTACGCGGGGCTGACGACACATCGCAAAACCGGGGGCCGGAATTAGTCCCTGCTGTAGCGGATTGCAGGCTACAGGGCACCGCTGACTCCCCGATTAGTGCAGTCCTGCCCTGTGCCGCCTTCAGGCAGCGCGGACAGTAGATTTTTACAGACGAGATATTTTACCATAATTATCTGAGATTATCAACAGAAAGATACCTGCAAATAAAAATGAGACGCTGAAAAATTCGGTATTTACATTTCAAAAAAACATGCTATAATAAAAAAGCTGTTTATTCGGCGTGGGGGCGTAGCTCAGTTGGGAGAGCGTACGGTTCGCATCCGTAAGGTCAAGGGTTCGAATCCCTCCGTCTCCACCAAAAGCAAGGCCCCGTCCAGCGGACGGGGCCTTGCTTTTGGTTTTGAATGAAAAAGGGATTCGAAGGGGAGCGGGAGTGAATGGCGTGCCGGTGGCACGCCAGAGCCGCGACCCGGCCCGCCCGCAGGCGGGCGAATCCCCCCGTCTCCTCTCTCGCAGCTTTTTCTTGCATGTTGCGGCGGCAGAGGGTAAAATCAAAGGCAGGGCATAAAAGAAAGAAGGCGGAACGATGTTTTATTTTCTCTTGCCGATGTTTTTCAGCTATAATTTCATCCTTGTTGCCGCGGCGATCATACCGGCCGCGTTCCTTATGGTGAAGGTCTACCGCTCGGACAGAGTGGAAAAGGAAAGCCCGGCAATGCTGCGAAAGCTCGTTATAGGCGGCGTCCTTTCGGCGCTTATAGCAATAGTTGCCGAAAAGGCGCTGAGCATGCTTCTTGGCATGGTGGCAAAAGGGAGCGGAGCGTACGACGTGCTGCTCTACTTCGTGGTGGTGGCCTGCTCGGAGGAGGGCGCGAAGTACTTCATGCTCAGACGCTATACCTGGAACTCCCCGGAGTTCGACTGCCAGTATGACGGCGTGGTATACGCCGTGTTCGTTTCGCTCGGCTTCGCTATATGGGAGAACATCAGCTACGTCGTGCATTACGGCTTTTCCACGGCCATAGTCCGCGCGCTCACGGCCATACCGGGGCACGCCTGCTTCGGCGTCTTCATGGGCGTTTTTTACGGGATCGCACGGAGATACGCCAACAAGGGCGCGGAGGACAGCGCGAAGGCCTACCGGGTGCTGGCGGTGCTGATACCGGTGCTGCTGCACGGCGCTTACGACTATATTGCCAGCTCGAACGTGAGCGGCTGGTACTTCGTCATATTCATCGCGGCGCTGTTCGCGGTGTCGTTTTCGCTCGTAACGAGGATGAGCAGGCAGGACAAATACATTTAAGAGGACGGGGACGGAACAATGGCTCGTTATCTTGTTACCGGCGCAAACGGCGGTATGGGCCGCGCGCTCTGCCTCGCGCTGACGCAGGCCGGAGATGAGGTCTGGGGTCTGGATAAGGCCCTGCCTGATCAGCCGGAGCGCTGGCGCTGCTTGCAGGCGGATATTACGGATCCCGCTTCGCTCGGGGCGGTATTCTCGCAGGTGAGATCCGAGGCGGGCGGGCTTGACGGAATAATCCACATGGCGGGGATATACGAGCTCGATTCACTCGTGGAGATAGACGAGGAGAGCTTCATAAAAGCCTTCAACGTAAACCTTTTCGGGATGTACAGAGTGAATAAGGTTTTCCTGCCGCTGCTGAACGAGAAGGGCAGGATAGTTATAGTCTCAAGCGAGCTCGCGCCGCTCGACCCGCTGCCGTTTACGGGGATTTACGGAATAACGAAGGCTGCCGTTGAAAAATACGCGTACTCGCTGCGCATGGAGCTGCAGCTGCTGGGGCGCAAGGTGATAGTCATACGCCCCGGAGCGGTGAAGACGGATATGCTGCCGCGCTCGGTGGAGTGCATGGAAAGATTCTGCGCGGAAACAAAGCTTTACCCGGTAAACGCGGGGCGATTCAAGGGGATAGTAGAGCGCGTGGAGGCGCGGAACATAACGCCGGAAAAGCTGGCGAAAACGGCGCTGTACGCGCTGAAGACGAAAAGACCAAAGCTCGTATACAAAATAAACCGCAACCCGCTGCTGCTTCTTTTGAACGCCCTGCCGGACAGGCTGCAGCTCTGGATAATCGGAAAATTGCTCGAAAAATAGAAAAAGCCCCTCCGGCAGGCAGGCCGGAGGGGCTTTGCTTTTGGAGTGCGGTATTGTTACAGCGTGTACATTGGAGAAGCGATAGCGCCATCTACGAGAATAGTGTTTATTATGTTCTGCACGTCGCTTTTGTCTGAATCGGA
>JAEEGL013991464.1_pt1 | contig 11122 bp, 8 predicted proteins | sample 9134231 | NCBI WGS metagenome assembly JAEEGL01 (sample SAMN16246548, study PRJNA631951) | gut metagenome | biome: gut microbiome; feature: rumen; material: fiber-attached | host: Bos | place: Iran: Karaj | collected 2018-10
GTCACCGTCAATAAGCGCACCCTGAAGGCCCTCGAAGCCGGCCTCAAGCCCATCGTCTGCGTCGGCGAGAGCCTGGAGCAAAAGCAGCAGGGCATCACCAACGAGGTCGTCTGCCTGCAGACCAAGGTCGCCCTCCTGGACGTCGGTGAGAAGATCGACGACGTCGTCATCGCCTACGAGCCCGTCTGGGCCATCGGCCCCGGCCTCACCGCCACTCCCGAGGACGCCAACGCCACCATCGCCGCCATCCGCGGCGCCATCCGCGAGGTCTTCGGCGATGCCGCCGACCGCGTCCGCATCCTCTACGGCGGCTCCATGAACGACAAGAACGCCCACGATCTTATGGCCCAGCCCGAGATCGACGGCGGCCTCATCGGCGGCGCCTCCCTGGTCGCCGAGAAGTTCTCCGGCGTCATCAACTTCAACTGAACCCGGACACAAACCGTATCCGAACGCTGAAAAACAGCGCACGCTCCCGATGGAGCGTGCGCTGTTTTTGTGCCCACGGCATTCTGCTATATTTTTCGGCGATCCGGGTATACTGTGGGAAAAGGAGGAATGAACATGGAGATCTCCGACCGCGAATACCAGGCTCTGGCGGACAGTCTTGCGCCGAAGTCGAAGTGCGGAAAAAACTGCGTCAAGGCGTTTTTGATCGGCGGCCTGATCTGCGCCGTCGGCCAGGGGCTGAAGCTTTTGTACCTTGCCCTCGGCTCCGGAGAAACGCAGGCAGGTCTGCTGACCTCCGTCAGTCTGATCTTTCTCTCCGTCCTGCTGACGGGTCTTGCGCTCTATGACGATATCGCCAAGCACGCCGGCGCCGGCACTCTGGTCCCCATCACCGGCTTTGCCAACGCCGTGGCCGCGCCGGCCATCGAGTACAAGACCGAGGGTCTGGTCACGGGCCTGGCCGTCAAGATGTTTACGATTGCCGGACCGGTGCTGGCCTACGGGATCTCAGCCTCCGTCCTGTACGGCGTGATCTTCTGGCTCGTCGGTCTGGCGAGGTAGCCTCCCGTAGCAGCCGGGGGGAGAGCAGCAGGATCCCGATGAGATTCGGCACGGCCATGAGGCCGTTGCAGATATTGGCGGCCTCCCACAGAGACTGGACGGGAAAGCACGGGGCGGCGGAAACGGTGAGCAGATAGAGAGACAGATAAACGGTCCGCAGCTTCGGCCGGTCCCCGACCAGATACCGCAGGCACTCCGCACCGTAGAAGCTCCAGCCCACCACCGTCGTGAAGGAGAACAGCGCCAGGCAGAGAAGGACGAGGCCGCGGCTCAGAGTCCCCGGCAGGGGAAGACCCCGGGCGAAGGTGTCCATGGCGGCGGTGACGCCCAGTCCGCCCGTGCCGGTCAGCAGCAGTGAGAGTCCCGTCAGCGTGCAGATCAAAAAGGTGTCGAATACCGAAGCCGTCATGGAAATGAGCCCCTGCTCCCGCGGCGTGACGTTTTCCGCCGCGGCCGCGGCGATGGGCGCGGTGCCGAGGCCCGCCTCGTTGGAGAAAACGCCCCGGCTGACCCCTGCCGTCATTGCGCCGAGAAGACCTCCCGCGGCGGCGGAAGGACGGACGGCGCCGCACAGGATCTGCAGAACGGTGCCCGGCAGCGCCGCGCAGCGGGAGACGAGGATCCAAAGACAGCAAAGGACGTAGAGTCCGCCCATGGCCGGCATCAGCACAGTGGAGACCCGGCTGATGCGCCGGATCCCGCCGAAGATCAGGATCCCCGCGAACACCGTGAAAGCGAGTCCGAGGATCACGGCGGTCACGGGGACGCTCCTGCCGAGGACGCGAACGAGATGAAGCGGAATCCGCAGCGACTCCAGATACCCTGTCAGACAGGCGCAGACACTGCCCACCTGCACGAAGGTCCCGACTCCGCAGAGCCCGGCCATCGCGCCGAACAGGGCGAAGGACGCCGCCAGCGGCCGGAATCCGGGTCCGAGTCCCAGAGAGATATAGGCGAAGGGGCCTCCGTGCAGACTGCCGTCGGCCGCCCTGGACCGGTACTGGACCGCAAAATAGCCCTCTGCGTATTTCACCGCCATTCCGATGGCCGCGGAAACCTCCATCCACAGCAGGGCCCCCGGTCCGCCCAGAGCCAGGGCCGTGGCGACCCCGACGATATTCCCTGTGCCCACGGTGGCGGACAGGGAGGTGCAAAGGGCCCCCAGGGCGGAGACGCCGCCGGAGCGCCCCGAGCGGAACAGCAGACCCATGGCCTCCGGCAGCCTGCGCAGGGTCATAAACCGCAGCCGCAGGGTCAGATAGAGTCCCGTTCCCAGGATCAGAACGAGCATCGGAAAGCTCCAGACAGCCTGCTCCAGCCGATATAAGAAGTTCTCCATTCCATCCCCCCGAAGCGGTTTGAGAGAGCGGCGCAGCCTGCCGCCGCACCCTGCGGATACTCCCATCCTATTCCTCCCCGTCGGCGGATATTCCGCTCCTGCCGCGCTTCCGATCCCCCGCGTCCCCGTTCCCGACAGCGCAAAACTGCCGAAAAAGAGAAGCAATTTGTTGACGGCCGGAACAAATTGTGGTATGATAACGTCATACAATGGGGAAGGAGGGGATTCCGTGCTAAAAAAGGACAATAAGTACTTCAAGCTGGGTCTGACCCTGCTGATGGTCATCGTCGTCAGCGTTCTGTTTTTCGTGATTCTGACGAATCTGAAGACCGTCGGCGCAGGCGTGAAGAAGCTGCTCGGGATCGTCTCCTCCGTGATCTACGGTTTCGCCTTCGCCTATATCATGAACCCCATCATGGTGGCGACTGAGCGCCTGGTGAACCGCATCTTCTCCAAGGGCAATATCACTGAGCGCGCCCTGCGGCGGCTCAGCCGGGCCCTGGGCGTCATCACGGCGCTGATCGTATTCATCTCCGTGGTCTACGGTCTGCTTGCCATGGTCGTGCCCCGAATGATCGATTCTCTGATCGAACTCTTTAGCCCGGAGAATCTTGATTCTTACTACCAGAAGATCACCGCCTGGATCAACAACGTCACGAGAGACACGCCCCTCGAGGAGTGGGTGCGGAACAACGACGTTCTGCTCAAGCTCCAGGAGTGGATCACCAAGAAGATCGACGTCGTCGCAGCCATCAACACCGCAGCCCTGAGCGTCTACGGTTTTGCCAAGTCCGTCTTCAGCATGATCATCGGCATCGTCGTGGCGGTCTATCTGCTTATCTCCAAAGAGAAATTCCTGGCCCAGGCCAAGAAGATCGTGGTCGCCTCCTTCCGGCAGTCCCGGGCTGACCGGCTGATGGAGATCGGCCGTCTTGCCAATAAGAGCCTCGGCGGCTTCCTGGTGGGCAAGCTGATCGACTCTCTGATCATCGGCATCCTTTCGTACATCGGCATGACGATCCTGCGTCTGCCCTACGCCCTGATCTCCTCCGTCTTCGTGGGCCTTTCCAATATCATTCCCTTCTTCGGCCCGATCATCGGCATCGTCATCGGCGGCGTGTTGATCCTTCTGCAGAGCCCCGTGCAGGCCCTCTACTTTGTGATCTTTGAGTTTGCCCTGCAGCAGGTGGACGGCAATATCATCGGGCCCCGGATCCTGGGCGAACGCCTCGGCATCTCCGATTTCTGGATCCTTGTGTCCATCACGGTCTTCGGCGGCCTGTTCGGCTTCCCCGGCATGCTGCTCGGTGTTCCCGTCTTCACCGTGATCTACGCCATCATCGCCCAGAACGTGAACGAGTCTCTGCAGAAAAAGAACCTTCCCGTTCGTACCGATCTGTACTACACGATAGAAACGGTGGAGGATCTGGAAAAGTATCAAAAAGAGTTTGCGGAATCCACGGTATTCTACAGCGGGGATTCCTTTGAGACCGAATACGATCCGGACGACGACATCGAGTACGACGGTCCGGAAGAACAGTGATCCTGACAAACAGTGCATCGCCGGTCAGGGGGCGGAGAGCAGCCCCTTGACCGGCATTCCATAGGGAGATATCAGCCTATGCAAGTGTTATTGAATCTGTTGCGCGGGCCGGACGGGATCACGGCCATGTCTGTGTATCAGACAGCCCTCCGTCTGAGCCTGCCGTTTCTGGCCTTCTGCATCATCCTGCGCAGTGCGCGTTCCCTGCTGGGCTTCCGCCGGGAGCCGGAGGTCTGGGGATGGCTGCGGCTGGCCACAGGGGAGCTCCTGCCCGTGACCCACTGGGAGAACGTCCTGGGCCGCAAAAAGACCGCCGACATCGTCCTGGACTTCGCGACGGTGTCGAAAAACCACGCCGTCCTGACGCGCCGGGACGACGGCACCTGGACCGTGACCGACATCGGCGGCCGCGGGAAGGTGGAGGTCAACGGCCTGCAGGTGACCTCCGGCACCGTCCGTTACGGGGACGTCATCAGCCTCGCGGGCCTGGAAATGACCCTGGAGCCCGTCTCCGAAGAGGAGGCCGCGCTGCAGACCGGCGCCCGCACCAAGGCAGGGAAGGGCAACAGCCCCGGCCTTACCCTGATCCTGCTGTCTGTTTTCCAGATGCTCGTGATGATGAGCCTGCTCATGCACAAGGAACCGGAGCACCACACCGTCATCCTCACCTCCTTCCTGATCTTCCTGGCGGCGGAGTGGGCCATGTTCATCGGCCAGAAGATCATCCGCCGCAGCGGCTTCGAGGTGGAGACCGTCGCCCTGTTCCTCTCCACGATCTGCCTGGGCGTGGTGGGCTCCGGTATGCCCGGCACCCTCTATAAGCAGCTGATCTCCATGGGCATCGGCATCGTGATCTTCCTGATCATCGGCGTGAGCCTCCGCAGTCTGGACACCGCCAAGAAATTCCGCTACGCGGCCGCCGGGGCGGGGATCCTGCTGCTGCTGGCGAACCTGGCCCTCGGCGCCGTTATCAACGGCTCGAAGAACTGGATCGTCATCGGCGGCCTGTCCATCCAGCCGGCGGAGCTTTTGAAGGTCTGCTTCATCTTTGCCGGAGCCTCCACCATGGACCGGGTCGTCACCCGCCGCAATATGACCCTGTTCATCCTGTATACGGGCTTTATCGGCGCCTGCCTTGCCTATCTCAACGATTTCGGCACCGCCGCCGTGTTCTTCGTCTGCTTCCTGGTCATCGCCTTCCTCCGGGCGGGCAGCTATCCCAGCATCGCCCTCATCTTTGCCGGGATCGTCATGCTGGCTGCCCTGGTGCTGACCGGCATCCTGGCCGTGCGCTTTTTCCCCCACGTGAAGGACCGCTTCTCCACCTGGGGCCACATCTGGGAAGATCCCCTGGGCAAGGGCTGGCAGCAGACCCGGGCCCTCATGTGCATCGCTTCGGGCGGCGTTTTCGGCCTCGGCCTCGGCAGCGGATGGCTGCAGAATATGGCCGGCGCCGGCGCCGCGGATACGGATCTGGTCTTCGCCTACGTCTGCGAGGAATGGGGCCTGCTCATGGGCGTGCTGATGATTTTTGCCCTGACGGTCCTCGGCATGTTCGTGGTCCGTTCCGCCAAGGTGGCCCGCAGCAGCTTCTACACCATCTCCGCCTGCGCCGCCGTCAGCATCTTTATGATGCAGGCGATCCTCAACGTCTTCGGCACCGTCGATATCCTTCCGCTGACCGGCGTGACCTTCCCCTTCGTCTCCCGCGGCGGCTCGAGCATGATGGCCTGCTGGGGCCTGCTGGCCTTTATCAAGGCCTGCGACACCCGCCGGAACGCCAGCTTTGCCGTGAAGCTCTCTCCGAAGGGAGGTGAGGCCGCGTGAAGACCATCGCCAAGCGCAGCGTTTTTCCCCTGGTCCTGGCCTGCATCCTGCTGTTCGGCCTTCTGACCTTCGTGGTGCGCTACTTCCTCTATGCCGACCGCTGGGTCAGCTTCAACCGCAGCCCCCACCTCTACGTCTATGCCGAGGGCGAATGGTATCCCGACGTCGGGCAGGTGCTGGACCGCAGCGGCACTCTGCTCTATTCCACCACCGACGGGGTCCGCTACGCGGAGGACGCCATGACCCGCCGTTCCACGGTCCACCTCCTGGGCGACCGGAGCGAGAACATCCCCGCCGGCATCCTCCGGCGCTATACCCCGCTTCTGGTGGGCTATGACAAGATCAACGGCACCGCCGCGGCTGATCAGGGCTGGGGCAAAATGACGCTGACCGTGGACGCGGGGATCCAGAACGTCGCCCTGCAGGCCCTGGGCGGGCGCCGGGGTGCCGTCGGCGTATACAATTACAAGACCGGAGAGATCCTCTGTGCCGTGACCTCCCCGACCTTTGATCCCGACGATCCTCCCGATCTTTCCAAGGGGGAGGGGGACTATGAAGGCCTGTATTACTACCGCTTCTTCCGCTCGGCGTACGTCCCCGGCTCCGTGTTCAAGCTCGTGACCGCTGCCGCCGCCCTGGAAGCCTTCGACGACATGGAGGAGCGCAGATTCACCTGTACCGGCGAGGATATCGTCAACGGGCAGAAGGTCGTCTGCCCCAAGGCCCACGGGGAGCTGACCTTCCGGGAGGCTCTGGCGAAGTCCTGCAACTGCGCTTTTGCCCAAATTGCCCTGGAGCTCGGCGCCGACGCCCTGGAGGACAAGGCCGCCGAGATCGGTCTGGAGCAGAGCCTGGATATCGACGGGATCCGTACCGCCCCGGGCCATCTCGACCTCTCCTCCGGACAGGAGAATGACCTTGCCTGGGCTGCCGTCGGCCAGCACGAGGATCTGATTAATCCCTGTCAGTATATGATGTTCATGGGCGCCATCGCCAACGGCGGAAAAGCGGCCGTGCCATATCTCGTCTCCGAGGTCAGCTGCGGAGGGGTCGTCAAATACACGGCCGAGACCGCCTGGACCGAGAAGATGCTCTCCTCCTCCGCCGCCCGGACCCTGCGCGGGATGATGCGCTACAACGTCGAGACCGTCTACGATCCCTACGGGACGTATTTCTCCGGTCTGGAGGTCTGCGCCAAATCCGGCACCGCCGAGGGCGCCTCCGAAGCGAATACCGCCACCTTCGCCGGTTTCGTCGCGGATGAGGACTATCCTCTGGCCTTCGTCATCGTGATCGAGGAGGGCGGCGCCGGCTCCGCGGCCTGCGTGCCTGTCCTCAGCAGCGTCCTTCAGGCCTGCAAAACGGAAATGGACGGTGAGAGATGAACGCGCTCTGGACGATCTATCATCCCGAAGCTCCCGCCCTTCTGCGAGAGCTCTGCGCCGCGCCGCCGATGCAGCGTCTTCGCAGCGTCGGCATGAACTGCGGCTGTGAATACACGGCCTATCCGCGGTTTCAGCGGGGCCGCGACTATTCCCGCTTCGACCACAGCCTCGGCGTCGGCCTCATCGTCTGGCACTTTACCGGGGATCCCGCCCAGTCCGCGGCCGGCCTGCTGCACGACGTCGCCACCCCTGTGTTTGCCCACGTGGTGGACTTCCTCCGCGGGGACTATCTGACCCAGGAGGCCACCGAGGACGGCACGCGGGAGACGATCTCCGCCTGCCCGGAGCTGCAGGCGGTGCTCTCCGCCCACGGCCTGTCCACCGACGACGTGGCGGACTACCACCGCTATCCCGTCGCCGACAACGACAGTCCCCGCCTGTCCGCGGACCGGCTGGAGTACACCCTCGGCAACGCTCTGAACTACGGCTTCCTGACGCGGGAGCAGATCGCGGAGATCTACGGGGACCTGACGGTGGGAACGAACGAGGAGGGCGATCCGGAGCTCGTGTTCCGCCGCCGGGAGCCCTGCCTTCTCTTTGCCGGGACCGCCCTGCGCTGTTCCCGGGTCTACGTCTCTGCCGAGGACCGCTACGCCATGCAGCGGCTCAGCGAGCTGCTGGCCGAGGCCTGCAGGCTCGGCGTTTTTACCGAGGCGGATCTTCTGCGCACGGAGCCCGAGATCATCTCTCTGCTCCTGACCTCGCCCCTGCGCGCCGCGTGGGAGGCGTTCTGCGCCATGTCCGCGATCCATACCTGCGCCTCCCGCCCGGACGACCGCCCCTGGCGCGTCGTCCCGGCGAAGAAGCGCCGCATCGACCCGATGCTGCAGGGGCAGGGGAGGGCCTCCGGCCTGGATCCCGCCTTTGCCGCGGATCTCGCGGCCTTCCTCGGCGCTCCTCAGACCGAATGGGTCCTGGGAGAATAATTATTCGTCAAAAAAAGAGAATATACTTGCAATTCAACATCCTTTCGTGTACTATTGATTCAGGAATCACAATGTATGCGTTTCCGAATCAGGTAACGAAAGGATGTATTTTTATGAATCGAGCCAAGCATTTGATCAAGCTGGTCGTATTTGCCGTCCTGGCGGGCGTCCTGCTCCTTGTGGGGGCGGGGAAGGGCCTCTCCGCCGGCCGCGGTCTCGCCCTGAGCTGGGCTGGTCTCGGCAGGGTCGCGCTGATGATCCTGCTGACGCTGACCGCCGAGCATCTGATCCTTCTGGCCCTGAGCTTCCTCAATCCGAAGAGCCACCGCGCCCGCACCGTCGTCACCGTGGTGACGAACCTCCTGCGCTATCTCACCATCATCGTCATCATCATCGGCGCCCTGTGCCTGCTGGAGGTGGATATGCCCACCATCCTTGCCGGCGTCGGGATCGTCGCTCTGATCATCGGCTTCGGCGCCGAGAGTCTGATCACCGACGTGGTCACCGGCATGTTCATCCTGGTGGACAACCAGTATAACGTCGGCGACATCATCGAGGTCAACGGCTTCCGCGGCACCGTCCAGGAGATCGGCATCCGCACCACCTCCATCGTGGACACCGGCGGCAACGTCAAGATCATCAACAACTCCGACATGAAGAACATCCTCAACCGCTCGGACAACGCCTCCAAGGCGGTGGCGGATTTCCCCATCCCCTACGAGACGGACCTCGAGCGGCTGGAGCAGAAGATCCCTGCCCTGCTGCAGGAGATCTATCAGAACAACCCGGCGGTCCTGAAGGCGCCGCCGGTCTACCTCGGCGTGCAGGAGCTGGGCGACAGCGCCGTGGTCCTGCGCTTCGTTGCCGAGGTAGGGGAGTCAGACATCTATGCCGGCGCCCGTATCCTGAACCGCGACCTCTTCATCGGCTTCCGCAGGCTCGGCGTGGAGTGTCCCTTCCAGCAGGTGGATATCCATAACAAGTAAAACGGTTCTTCCTTTAGGATTGAGAAGAAAAGAGGAATCGCTATGAACGACAAACGAAACGCTCCGCCCTCCGGCCTGCCGCCGGAGTACCCCCGCGGCGCAGAGACGGAATACCGTCTTCCCGGCCCGGAGTTCGCGGCGCTGCCGCCGGAGTATGACCAGCACGGCGGCCCGGCGGAGGCGCCCGACCGCAAAAAGCGGCGCGGTCTGCGCTATTTCCTGGCGCTGCCGATGCTGGCCCTGCTGGCCTTTCTGTTCTGGGGCTCCGCGTCGAGGGCCTCCGCCATGCCCAAGGCGGAATATCCCCGGGGCACCGTGGAGATCGACCTGGTCCGGGCGGGCACCGCGGGGAACAAGGCGTACTATACCTATGACGTCTACACGCCCATCCCCAGCATCGACGCCACCGAGGAGCAGTACGAGAAGTACAAGAACGGCACCCCCTGGCCCATTACCGTCTATGCCAAGGTGACGGACGAGGCCGGCAGGACCGCCGTTCCGAAAACGGACCCTGACCTCTGGGAGGGTCCCCGGGAGCTGCAGACCTATGAGGTCGACGTCTCCGGCCTGCAGGGAGAGATGACCCTGACCCTCCTCGCCCTCTATACCGAGCAGGGCGAGCAGCGCCAGACCTTGGTGACCCGGAAGCTGGAGGCCCTGCCCACCGAGCCGACCCTTGAGGGCAGGCTGGAGGTATTCCCGGGCGGCGACGTGGAAGCGGTCTTCCGTCTGATTCCCGCCCCCGGCGATACCCACGAATATCAGCTCAAGACCGTCCGGTCGGGCCAGGAGGTCCACGGCGGTGAGGATGGACTCATGGGCCTGTCCTTGGTGAATGACCCCGTCAACGAACTTCCGGTCACCGGCGACAGCCGCAACGGCTACGAGGTCCGCTACTCCGGAGGCTCCGGCGCGGCCTCCATCCCCAAGGATACCCAGCTCACCCTCTACGTGGTTTTGCTGGATGAAACCGACGGCACGGAGTACGTCATCGTCACCAACCCCGTGGATCCCGTGGATCGGATCTACGACCACCCGGTCTATCCCCTGGGCGACGGAGACGTCGTCATCACGGTCTACAATGATACCACGAACTTTGAGTTCCCGAATTTCCCCACGGACGAGGACGGCTATCGAACCCTTCTGGACTCCGCGACGATCCCCGAGGCGGAGTTTGCGTACTACGATCTGCCCTCTGCCTGGGTGCCGAACGGCTATGAGTTCTGGGGCTGGGTCGTCCACGTGGGCAATCCTCTGGATCCCGGAGGAGACCGTGCCTCCCTGGAGGGCTATCACGGCGACTACCCGGAGGAGGTCATGATCCCCGAGGGCAGCTATGCCTTCCGGATCTACGGACAGCTGACGAAGGAGGACGTGGAGCGGGTCCCGCCGAGCGAGGACGGAAACCGCTATATCAACGTCCACGCGGTCTGGATCGAGAGCGAGCCCGAGCAGCGCTTGCTGATCCTGAACGACGGCGTGGGCGGGTCGGTCACCTACGGCTCGATGGTCCCCATGGCCTCCGAGGGCTACCTCTACCTCTGCAATTATCCCGTCCCCACCCGCGAGGGCTATGAGTTCGACGGCTGGTACGACGAGGACGGCAATCGCGTGGAGATGCTGGTCTGCTTCTTCTCCTTCACCCCCGTCGTCTATGATTCCGAGGGCAATTTCGCGGGCTACGACTGGAACTCCGCAAAAACCGTCACCCTGACAGCCCGCTGGAAATAGCAGAAAAAGCAGGCCCCGCCCGGGGCTCCCGGGCCCGGGCCTGCAGCAAAAAAAGAACAGGGACCGCGTTTTGCGGTTCCTGTTCTTTTCTGTATCCGTATGGGGTTGAGATTACTTGATCTCGACCTCGGCGCCGGCAGCCTTGAGATCCTCGGCGAGCTTCTCAGCGTCTTCCTTGGAGATGGCTTCCTTGATGGGCTTGGGAGCGTTGTCAACCAGGTCCTTGGCTTCCTTCAGGCCCAGGCCGGTAACGGCACGGACGACCTTGATGACGTTCAGCTTGGAAGCACCGGCGGCCTTCAGGATGACGTCGA
>JAEEGL014481945.1_pt1 | contig 11122 bp, 12 predicted proteins | sample 9134231 | NCBI WGS metagenome assembly JAEEGL01 (sample SAMN16246548, study PRJNA631951) | gut metagenome | biome: gut microbiome; feature: rumen; material: fiber-attached | host: Bos | place: Iran: Karaj | collected 2018-10
ATATGCATGATTTAATGACTATTTATATAGCTTATTTAGAGCCTAATACATATTATAATCATACTTATGAATTATTAAATAATGCTAAAGAAAATCTTAAATCTATTGAAGAAAAAATGAAGAGCGATATGGTAGGAGCTAAACTTACTAATCAAAGAGAAATAGCTTTAAAACAAATAGAAAAATATGAAAAAGAAATGGAAAAAGCCGTTGATTTTAGAAAGAATTATCCTGATGGTAAAGATATTGGATGTTTATTATCACTTAGATCAGGTAATGAATATTTAACTTTATCTAGTGGAATACTTGCTGACTACAAAGAATTTACACCAAAATATTTAATGTATGAACATCATATAAAAGAAGCATATAAAGAGGGGTTTAAATACTGTAATTTCTATGGTATTACTGGGGATTTTAATCCTAAAGGAAAGTACTATGGAATATATGAATTTAAAAAAGGTTTTGGAGGAAATGTAATAGAATACATCGGAGAGTTTGACTTAAAGGTAAGTTTGTTTTATAATGTATATAGAATACTAAAACGTATTAAGAATATCACTAGGAGGTAATTATGAAAGACGGTTTTGTTTTTGAATATCTTAATGAAAATGACTTTCGTGTAAAAGAAAGAACTGTTAGAAAGTATAATATGCTTGCATATAAAGAAATGACTTTCAAATATTACCCTAAATTAAAAACTGGTGAATTTTTAGGAAAAATAGTAGGGGATGCTAAAGATGGTGGAATAATGTATGAATTACCACTTCCTACAGATGATATGTTTGCGAAAGTACATGGTGTGATTACACTTCACTATACAGTATATCCTGATAAAAAAGTTATTCTTTTAACTAATATAACTCCTGAAGATATATTAGAAGAAGGACATAGATCTGAACTTACTGCTTATAAAGGAGTAATGGTATCTAAGACTAATAAAGATAAAGACATGTTTAAGATTAATTTACTTAACATGATGAATAAAGGTAATGGAAGTGTATTCTTCTTTACTACTATAGTTGCTAGTATGCTTATGTTAGTACTTGGTGCTATAGTGTTCATAGCAATGAAATAAAAAAGACTAGGCAATGCCTAGTTTTTTATATGGTTTTTAATATTCTTTAATTTCTTATAAGTTTTAAATGCTATTTTATAACCTAAATAAGCTGGTTTACTTATTACTAGGTCAAATTCTCCTATAAGTTCAACTACTTTACCACCAAAGTCTCTTTTAAATGAGTAAAGACCAAACAGAGGATTCTTTTCATCAAATATACCTGTTATACCATAGAAGTTATATCTTTCATAATTGTTTTCTATGGCATACTTTAATCCAGCAAAGTGAACTGTATATGCTGATTGGAATTCCATAAATTCTTTATAAGAACCACCTACAAGAGATAATACTTCATTACCATATATTAAGAATAATATACCACCTAGTGTTATAACATCACCATGTTTATCTCTTAATTCTTTTATATGACTTTGTGTTTTAGTAATTCTTTCTATTTCTTTCTTACAGTGTTCTTGTTTTTCGTTATATTTATTTTCATTCATTTTAGATGGATCAAGATCATGTTTCTTTTGTCTATCTTCCATATCTTTCTTAATATCATCTATTTCTTTTTCATATTCATCAATTAAATCTTTGGTATTAAGTTCAGCTATTAATATCTTTAAAATACCATCATCATGTAGATGTTTATACATTTCTTGATAATATGAAAGTGGTCTATCAATAAATTCTCTTCTTTCACCAGTATGAGCCATTATATCTTTAAATTTATCTAATTCTTCATAAGATATTTCACGAGTAGTTATTTTATTTCTTTCATTCTTTCTTAGGATTTGTCTTGTTTTAGCATCCATATTCTTCATAACATCATCAACTGTTGTATCTTTAGATGGAGTTATAAATATCCATCTTGGTTGTAGTGTTTCTTGCATTAGATTAAATCCAAAGTGTTTATAACCTAATTTAATTAAGTTATTGTATGCTTCTTTATTATTTTTACCATTTTCAACTATTTTACCAGATAAGTCTCTTTCTTGATAAGAAATATATGGATCTATCTTAATAAAGATAGCTTTTTCTTTTTTAGCATATTTCTTTACTTCCTCAGTAAAAAACTTTAATAATTCAAAATTATTATAATCTAATAAGAAACCACGAGGTGCATAAAACATCTTTTTACCAAACTTTATGTTTTTTGAAAGTAAAAGTGTAGCTGCTATTACTTTATCTTTTTCTTTAACACCAATAAGATGCATCTTCCAGCCATTTTCTTTTTTTAATTCTCCCCAATTAATAGTTTGATAGAATGAGGCTTGTGGATGATTCTTACTAAATTCTATAAATTCTTCTTTAGTTAACTCTGTAAATATCATTATTTACCTCTTTTCTTTTTAGCACTTTTCTTTATTACATTACGATATATAGGAACTAGTTTAGTAAAGACAAAATACATTAGTTTATTAGTAATTAAATCAAACTCTCCAGTAAACTCTACATAATCTCCACCAAACTTCTTTTTAAATTCATGTAATCCAAGTAATGGATTTTCTTTTCTTAAATCACCTATAGTACCAAACTGATCATAAGTTTTAGTACCTTTATCATAATAATACTTTATATGATTCTCATATGTTTTATAATTTGCATATGTTTCTGATAATATATTATGGTTACCTGCATATAAAACCCAAGCACGATTACCATATTCTATAATGAAATGAGCTGAAAGTGTTATCTTAGAACCATATTCTTTTTTATCATTTGCATATTTTTCAATATCACTATTAATCTTTTCTAATTGTCTTTCAAGTTCTGCTTTTCTAGATTTCTGTGATTTACTTAATTCTTCTTTAGGAAAAGTATTTAATTCAGTAGTAATATTTTCTTTTCTTTCTTCTAAGACATTTAATATTTTATCTAAATCAACACTTCCTAAGAAGATATTACACTTATCTTCTTTCTTTTCTATTTCAAATAGTGTTTTATAGTACTGTTCATTATGAGTTATAAAGTCCTTTCTATTTTCTGTTAGAATCATAAGATTATAGAAAGTATTTATATCATCTATAGTACCAAGTCTTACTTCTACATCTAAATCATTAGCTTTTTTAATTCTTTGTTTAGTTGTTTTAGAAAAGTTATTTTCTATTTCTTCCCAAGGCTTGTCCATATTTATTCTAAAAGTATATCTAGGTTGCATAGTTTCAAAGTTTTTAGTAAAACCTAAGTGTTTAAAACCTATCTTTTTTAAATTATTGATAATAGTATCATCATTTTCTTTTAGGATATTACCATCATTATCTTCCATATGATATATAGTATCAGGATCTATCTTAATAAAAATAGCTTTATACTTTTTAGCATATTTCTTTATTTCATTAGTGAATTCTTTTAATAAATCAATATTCTTATAATCTATAGTATATCCTCTAGGTATATAAAAATAAGATAATCCTAAAGGTAATTTCTTTTCTAATATTAGTGCTGTTGCTACTAATTTATTATTATCTTCTAATCCTACATAATGAGGTATTAAATTCTTTTCTTTTGATGCAAATTCACCCCAATTATAACTTTGTAGGAAGTGAGGTTTATCACTATTCATAACGAAGTTATCATATTTTTCTTTTTCTATATTAGTAATAAATTTCATAATATCACCATTCTTATTATACCACGGTTTAATTATAAATACATTAATACTAAAAGAAAAAATGTATAACTATACATTTTTACATCATATTATAACTTTCTTTTTGATAATAATTATTATTTGTTTTCTTTTCAAGATTGTTTATTTTATTCTTTAAGTTAAATAATTCTTTTTCTAAATCATTTATTTTATTTTCTAGATTCATTAGTGATTGGTTTTGCATACTATTAACATTTGGATAGAAGAATTCAGGCATAAACATAGGCATATTATTCATAATATCACTCCTTTATTTATTTTATTATATGAGTTATAATTGAAGTGGTGATTATTTTGAGACAAAGAAATGTTAAGAATAAACAAGAAATAATGGATAATTCTATATATTTAATTACTAATCCAAATGAATATATTGGTAAATGGAATAAATTATTTAATAATTCTAATCCTATACATGTAGAAATTGGTACTGGTAAAGGTAATTTTATTATAAATAAAGCTATTAATAATCCTAATATTAATTTTATTGGTATGGAAAAAGTTGATAGTATTATAGCTAGATGTTTACAGAAAATACCTGATGATTTACCTAATTTAAGGATAATTAGAGCTAATGCTTTAGATATTGAAAATATCTTTAAGAAAGAAGTAGATACATTATATTTAAACTTTTCTGATCCGTGGCCTAAAAAAAGATGGCATAAGAGAAGACTTACTAGTAATATATTCTTAGAAAAGTATGATAGTATATTTAAGAAAAATAATGTAATTATTCAGAAAACAGATAATAAAGGTCTTTTTGAATATTCATTAATTTCATATAGTAATTATGGATATATTATTAAAGAATTATCACTAGATTTACATAATAGTGAAGTAGAAGATAATATAATGACAGAGTATGAAGAAAAGTTTTCAAAAAAGGGAAATCCTATATACTATGTAGTAGTAGAAAAAGATAATAAAAAATAAACAAAAAACTTTTTAATTCTTAGAATATTTGGTATAATAAAAAAAGAGTAGGTGAATTTATGAGACTACGATTTATTAAAAGAATATTTGTATCAGCAATGGTCATTTTACTCTTAAGTGGATGTAGTGTTGTATACATAAATAAACAATCCATTGATGAAGTCGTTGATACAATTTTAGCTCATGATACTGATTTAAAGACTATATCTGTTGAAGGATATTCTTACTATTTGCCACAGGGTGTTAATTTAAAGAATAATAAGTTTATGAATTCAGTTCTTTATTATAATCATCGTAAGATGTATTTATATGTAGATTTGATTTCATATTATCATAAGAAAGAATATGAATATAAAAAGAATGATAGTTATTATTCAAGAGCTTTAGAATTTAATAATAAAAAAGGTTATTTAGAGATAACTGAATTGGATAATGAGTATTTTATTGAATTTATGTATAATTATAGTAAGATGGAAGCTTATGTTAAAAAAGAGGACTTAAAGAAAACACTTACTGTAATGGCATATATTTTAAATAGTATAAAATATCAGGATAATACGTTAGATTCATTAGTTGGTGATGGAACATTAAACTATAGAGAAGAACAATTCAATATATTTAAATCAACTGGTAATGATAATAGTGATTTCTTGGAAACAGCAGAACAATACGATGATGGACGTAAGAATAGTAAAGATGAAGATATACTTGATATAGAAAAGAATGTTGAATAAGGAAGGATAATATATGGGACTATTAGAGAAATTAAAAAATACTTTTTTTGAAGAAGAATATGTAGAAGTAGAAGAAAAAGAAAATAAAAGAGAAGAAAAAAAAGAGAAGATATCTAAAAAAATAGATGATAAACCTTTAGAAAGAGTTGTTGAAGAAAGGCCTGTTAAGATTGTTGAAGATTTAGATGAGGAAGAAGAATTAGAAGAGATAATAGAAGAAGATGAGGAAAAACCTGTTGAGCCTATTTACTCTGACAGAGATTTAGTTAATAAGAATAGTAAATTAACTTATTTTGATGATTCTGATTTTGAACCAACACAATCTATACCAGTAATAGAAAAAGAAGAACCAAAAAGAGTATATGGTGAATCTGCTGAAACTTTATATAATTCTATTAAAGTAGATGATATTAAAGATTACAGTAATATTAGCCATAGAGCATATGGTGCTACTGAAGAAAATAAGTTTGAACCAACTCCTATTATTTCACCAATATATGGTATTTTAGATAAGAATTATCGTAAAGAAGAAGTAATAGATAGAAAAGATAGACCTAGTAGTTATGTTTCTAGAAAAAATGCAGATTTGGATTCAATTAGACAAAAGGCATATGGAATAAAGGAAGAAGTAGTTGAAGAAGAAAAGAAAGAACCAGTATTAATAGAAGATGAAGAACTTCCTAAACCTCCAACATATGATGACATGAATTATGATTATGATATACCTGCTGTTGATCAAGTTACTGTTGGAGATGCAGAAGAATATTTTAATGATTTAGGATTAGAATATAATATTGATTATAAAGATAGACATTATGAAAATGCTACTGGTAGAAGAAGTGATATTTATACTCAAGAAAAATCTAATGATTTATATGATGAAGTAGTTATTAATGATAATAGTATAGAAAATGATAATAGTGACGATAATATAACTATGGATGATTTAATGAGTTCACAACTTAAAGAGATTGATCAAGAAGAAGCTCATTTAGAAGATAACTTGTTTGATTTAGTTGATTCATTATATGAGGATGGTGAATAATATTGGATACTTTAATGCAAGTTTTACCAATTATACTTTATTCTTTAGGAATAATACTATTAGTAGTTCTTATTATTCTAAGTATTAAGATGATACATACTGTAGATAAAACAAATAAAATTTTAGATGATGTATATAATAAAACAAGATCTCTTAATGGATTGTTTAATGCTATAGATAGGGCTACAGATACATTATCTAGTTTAAGTGATAGTTTAGTTGGACTTATTACTTCTACAATAGGAAGAATATTTCCGAAAAGAAGAAAAAAGAAAATGGAGGACTATTACGATGAGTAAGAAAGATAGTGGATTTGGTAAGTTTGCATTGGGTTTTGCAGCAGGTGCTTTAATTGGAGTATTATTTGCACCTAAGAAAGGTTCTGAAACTAGAAAAGAACTTGGAGAAAAGATAAAAGAATTAGTGAATCGCGTTAAAGAAATAGATATTGAAGAAGTAAGAGATAACATTTCTTTAAAGATTGAAGAATTAAAGAAAGAATTAAAAGATTTAGATAAAGAGAAGGTAGCAAGTATAGCTAAGACAAAGGCTAAAGCTATTAAGAAAAAAGCTGATGAATTAGTAAAACTTGCTAAAGAAAAGGGAACACCAGTATTGGAAAAAGCAGCAAGTGATGTAAGAGATAAAGCTATTGTGGTAACAAAAGATATTTTGGAAAGATTAGAAAATTCTAAGAAGAAAGAGAAATAGTATGGGTGTTAATTTTAATGAGATAAATAAATTTAAGAATCAGATTGAATTTGATAAAGAAAGAAATAATAAATCATTAACTATTTCAAGTATTAATAAATCTGAGATGTCTGAAGCTAATATTAGATTATCAAATGATGATCCAAGGAGAAGAGAATACTCTGATAATGGATTTGAAGAAATATTTGATACTGCGAAAGAACCATATAGACAAGGAAAAAAATAGTTTTCAAAATATTATGAGTGTGTTATAATATACGTATATTTAACGAAGAAGAATTATTTAGTAGTTAGAATTACTTGTTTAGAGAGTTTATGGTTGGTGAAAATAAACCTTGTATTTTAATGAAGTTACATAATTTGGAGTTAAAGGTGACGCGTTATAGTCAATAGAGTATAAATAAGGTGGTACCACGATATTAATCGTCCTTTGGTATTATCTTTTTTTGGTTTAAGGAGGAGAAAATATGACATTTTTTGAAGAATTAGAATGGAGAGGTTTAGTAAAAGATACAGCTGGTGACGATTTAGCTGATAAATTGAATAATGAGAAAGTAACATTTTATTGGGGAACAGATCCTACAGCAGATAGCTTACATTTAGGACATTATTCTAGTTTAATTACAGCAAAAAGATTAGCTAAAGCTGGACATCATCCTATATTATTAGTAGGTGGTGCTACTGGATTAATAGGTGATCCAAGACCAACAGCTGAAAGAGAAATTATTGCTAAAGAAGAAGTAGAAAAAAATATTGAGGGAATAAAGAAACAAATAGATAAAATTTTTGATGGTAAAGCAGAACTTGTAAATAACTATGATTGGACTAAAGATATAGATTTAATTACATTTTTAAGAGAAATAGGTAAATATATTAATGTTAATTATATGCTTGCTAAAGATATTATTAATAGAAGATTAGAAACTGGTATTACTTTTGCTGAATTTACGTATACATTAATGCAAGGATATGATTTCTTACATCTATATGAAACTAAGAATTGTATCTTACAATGCGAAGGTTCAGATCAATGGGGTAATATTACTACTGGTATTGAATTAATTAATAAAAAATTAGGTAAGCAAGCTTATGCATTTACTATGCCAATTATTACTGATCCTACTGGTAAAAAATTTGGAAAAAGCGAAGGTAATGCATTATGGTTAGATGAGGAAAAGACATCTAGTTATGAGCTATATCAATATTTAATTAATACTGATGATGCTATGATAGAAACATATTTAAAAGTATTTACATTCCTTGAACCAAGTGAGATAGAAGAAATAATTAAAAAGCACAATGCTGAACCACATTTAAGAATAGGGCAAAATGCATTGGCACGTGAAATAATAACAGATTTACATGGTAAAGAATCATATGAACATGCGCTTGAATTAAGTCAGGTTTTATTCAGTGGTGATGTTTCTAAGCTAACTGTTAAAGAGATAGAAGAAGTATTTAATGGAGTACCTAAATTTAATATAGAAAGTGAAGACAATATTCTTGATTTTTTAGTAAAATATGGTATACTAACAAGCAAGCGTGAAGCTAGAGAATTTGTATCTAGTGGAAGTATTACACTTAATGGTGAAAAAATCACAGATATGGACTTAATAGTTACAAAAGATATGGCAATTGAAGGAAAATATATTATAATAAGAAGAGGAAAGAAAAAATATTATCTTGGTAACTTTTAATCTATAGAATGAAGTGGAGGGGTAGTAATGGCTGGAACTACAAAAAAGAAAAGAACAGCTACTAATAGTAAGAAGAAGACAGTAACTAAGACTACGGCATCTAAGAAAAAAACAACTCCTTTAAAATTAAAGGAGAATGCATCAAATAAGACTAAAAAAGTTGATAGTAAAGTTGCTGAAGTAAAAGAAGAATTAGTAAAAGTAGAAACTACTAAAAAAGCAACTAATAAAACAGCTGCTAAACCTAAAAAGAAAGCAGCACCTAAAGTTAAAACTGTTAAGACTAATACAACTAAGAATAAAAAGAATGAGGTTAGTAAGAAACCTAAGGAAACAAAGAAAACAACACCAAAGAAACAACCAGTAGTTAAACCTAAGGTAGAAGAAAAACCTAAGGAAGTAGTTAAAACAAAAAAGGAAGAACAAAGTAGCGTAGAAACTGGTAATATTCTTAAAGAATTAAAGTATGTTAAGAATAATGTATCTAATAAAGTTAAATCTACAACAAAGAAATATAAGAAACTATCTAAAAATGTAAAGGCTATTATTGTTGTTGGATTCATTTGTTTATTGGTAATTGTAATAGAAGCGATTATATTTATAAATCATCGTAATAGTGTGAATACTAATACAGTATATCATGACAGCTATAATGCTATTGCTGTTAATGAAAATAGTTTGGTTTTAGCTGGTAATAGTGATTTTAAATATAGTAATGATAATAGTTATTCTGAAAATTCTAGAGGTAAATTAATCAAATATGATGAAAGAGGTAATCTTATTTGGGAGAAAAAGTATGAAAAGGGAATATCTACTACATTTAATGATATTGTTGAAGTAAGTGATGGATATATAGTAGTTGGTACTGGAGTATTTACTAAAGAAGAAAAGAGTAATGAAGGAAGAGAAGCTTTTATAGTTAAGTTTACTAAAGATGGTGAAGTCGTTTGGGAAAAGTTCTATCAAGTTTTAACTAATACGGGCTTTAATAAGGTTATATCTTTAAGCGATGGTTATGTTGCTGTAGGACAAAGCATATATGCTAATATGGAACTTGGTAATCATGAAACAGGTGGCGGAATAATCGTTAAATATGATAACGAAGGAAATGAAGTATGGCATGCTAATCATGGTGGAACTAAGTCAGGATCATTCAATGATGTTGTAGAAGCTAATGGTAACTTTTATGTTGTTGGTAAAGATGGTGCTGATAGTGGTAATATAGTTAAATTTAATGGTAATGGTGAGTATCAATGGCATAAAAACTATAGTTATACTGATTCTTATGGATTAACTGGCTTAACTAGAGTTGGTGATTCATTATATGCTGTTGGATCTAAGAAAGTATTTGATAAAGAAGTAACAGATGATGATGATAGATTTACAACTAATACTGATGCTTTATTATTGAAATATGATTTAGATGGTAATGTTTTATATGAAAAGACATTTGGTGGTAATAGTTATGAACGTTATAATAAAATAATGGCTTATCGTAATTCTTTATATGTAGTTGGACACATTTGTAGCCATGATGCAGGATTAAAAGTAACAACAGATAAAGATGATGAAATGACTGGATTAATCGTTAAATATGATTTAAATGGAAATGCTATAAAGAAGGCAACATTTGGTGGTTCAAATAATGATAATTTGACAGGTGTTGCTACAGATTCAACTAGTTTCTATATAGTTGGCTATAGTAATAGTGATGATGGTAATATGCTTACTAATAAGACTAATGGAAAAGATTATTTTGGGAAACTAGTTAAGCTTAATTCTAAATTTATGAAAATGTTTGATAGATAAGACTTGTTCTTATCTTTTTTTTGCATAAAAAAAACTTCGCATTTGCGAAGTTCTTTATTTCTATCTGTTATAGAATTCAACGATTAATGCTTCATTGATATCAGCATTTAATTCTGAACGTTCAGGTAATCTTACGAATTTACCTTCTAATTTCTTATCATCAAATGTAACAAACTCAACTCTTTTACCAACTTTTTCTAAAGCAGAAAGAATAGCTTTATGATCTTTAGAGTTTTCTTTAACAGCGATTACATCACCAGGTTTAACTCTATATGATGGAACATCAACTTTTCTACCATTAACAGTAATATGTCCATGGTTAACGATTTGTCTAGCTCCTCTTCTTGTAGTTGATAAACCTAAACGATAAACAACGTTATCTAATCTAGATTCTAATAACTTTAAGAAGTTTTCACCATGCATACCTTTCATTTTTTCAGCTTCTTTGAAAGTCTTTTTGAATTGTCTTTCATTTACACC
>JAEEGL014545951.1_pt1 | contig 11122 bp, 8 predicted proteins | sample 9134231 | NCBI WGS metagenome assembly JAEEGL01 (sample SAMN16246548, study PRJNA631951) | gut metagenome | biome: gut microbiome; feature: rumen; material: fiber-attached | host: Bos | place: Iran: Karaj | collected 2018-10
ATGCGCTATGGTTCACTCTTCGATGCTACTCAGACTATGGTATCTAAGATTGATGACGATACATATCAGGTAGAAGTTGTTTCTTGGTATGATAACGAAAACTCATACACTTCTCAGATGGTACGTACAATTAAGTACTTCTCTGAGAACTGCTAAGTTTTCTAACAGCTGAGTTATTCGGCTGATATAAGGCGTCCTGCTTCGGCGGGGCGCTTTTTTTTTGCTCCTGCTGATTTTTTTTATTGATAAATCATTCTTCTCATGTAATAATTTAAATAATAAAAAGTATGGAGTAAAAAAGTGAAAAAATCTTTTCTCGTTCTTGTGGCAGCTCTTGTCCTGCCTTTTATGTTATCTGCAAAAGAAAATGAAGCTACTCGTTATGAAGGTCTTGCCCTTGGAGCATACTTCAGCAATTCCTATGCAGCCGGCGACTGGTCTAAGTATGTTGTGGCTGGTATTGGCGGCGGAGTGACTGCTGAATACACGCTTCCTCTGGAGCTTTCTTTATTTGATTTAGGTATTTCCCTTCGTGCGGAATATGATGCCCTGTTGCCAGCTAAGGACAGTGTGGTTGAAAGCGCTTTTGATATTATGATTCTGCCGGGTGCCTTTTTGCGCTTCCCGATTTTTCTTGATGGCGTTACGGCTGCCTTTGTGCCGGAAGTTTCTTACGGCCTTGTAATGCATAATCTTAAGGGAAAGGACAATAGTGATATAGACGGCTTTTATACCGACCAGCTGATTTCTATTGCTACCGGTCTGCGCCTTTCTGTTCCAAAGCTGGAAGCCCTGGAAGTTGAAGTGGCTCCTATGTGTTTACTCGGCTTCGAAAAATCCGGCGTCTTATTGCAGCCAGGCTTTAGAGCCGGTGCCCTCTGGCATCTTTCAAAATAAAAAGGTGACAATATGAAAAAAGGAAAATTATGTCTGATGCTGGCCTGCTGTGCCACACTCCTGCTGACTTCCTGCAGCAACATGCTGGACAGCCTTGAAAAAGCAGCCGAAACAAAAGAATCAACAAAAACCGAAAAGACCGAAGAGACCGGCAATCCGGAAAATACACAGCCCCTGCCACCTGCTCCGGTAACGCCACCTGCGCAGAATCCAGAGGAAAATAAGCCGCAGGAGCAGAAGCCGGAAAATCAACAGCCTGGAGAGCAGCAACAGCCTCAGGAGCAGCAGCAACCTGAACAGCAGCAGCAACCTGAACAGCAGCAGCAACCTGAACAGCAGCAGCCGGAGACAAATCCGCAACCTGAACAACAACAACCACAAGAGCAGCAGCCGGAACAGCAGCAACCGCAGGAGCAGCAGTCTGAACAGAATCCGGTGACTCCGCCAAATGATAATCCTCAGGGAGAGGAAAAAATCACCTATACAATAACGCACTATAAGGAGACTCTTGAGTATGGTAAATACACTTTAGTAGAAGATGCCACAGAAATAAAAGAACTAACTAAATTGTATTCCAATGATGATGTCTTTGGTAAGGGGCTCGAAAAAAATTATGAAGGTTTTCATTCATATCCGTGGTTGAAGTCTGACGACAATGAGATTAGATTCTATTATGCTAGAAATGAAACAACCCTTACATTAGATTCAAATGGTGGAATATTCTTAGATGGTACAAATAGACCTTGTATACTGCCTCAGTGTAAATATGAATCAATAGTTTCAATAGCAATGGGAAGTCTTCGATGGCCTTCAAGAGATGGATATGAGTTTAGAGGTTGGGCTTATGATAGTAATGCAACAACTTGTGTTTTTTCACCAACACTAGATTTTGAAGTTACTGCTACAACTCCGAGTGAAGTAACCCTTTATGCAATCTGGCGACCTGATTCTTTAGAAAACAGTACTCTGACCTTTGTTAGTGGTGGAGATGTTTCTGTAGAACTTTCAGGCAATTCATTCCATGCACAGCCTTCAATTGATGGCACTTATACTTATGAGTGGTACTTGAACAATGTTAAGCTAAGCTCAGATACAGATGCATGTTCAATAGATGTACAAAATCTTGCAGAAGGTTTTTATACGCTCGTTGTTAAAGCTACAAGTTCTACAGGAATAGTTTATGTTTCGCAGTACAGCTTACCTGTTTATGGACAGGCACAGTAAGGGAGAATAATTTATGAAAAACAAGATATATACACTTTTTGTCCTTTTAATTTCTTTCTGTTTTTTATCATGCAGCAATCTTTTAGAAGAAAGAGAAATTAATAACTCAACTTCAGATACTTATGTTTCCTTCAATTTTGGAAATGAACGCGCAATTGTTTCTACTGCAACTCCAGTTGATTATACCTATACTTTAAAGGGAACTTCTAACGAAGAAACTTTGACTCTTTGTGAAAAGCTTGCATATGCAGACTTCATTTCAAAACACTTTAGACTTACTCATGGAGAATGGACCTTTGAGATAACAGCCTATAAAAATAATATTGCAGTTTTTGGAGGCTCAGTAACACAAACTCTGGTCGAGGGAAATAATAATGTAAGCTTTACATTACGAGCTGTAACAGGCGGAACAGGAAGTCTTTCTATTACTTTAAACTATCCTTCGTCAGCAGATGTAAAAACAATTCTAGCAGGCCTTTATGATAGTATTCCTTCCTCTATACCCGATGTTGCTTCTGCTCCTGCTGGATGCACAGTGTTTTCTCCAGAAGCTTCTGCTTCAAGTGTAACATTCGAATGTGCTTCTATTCCAAGTGGAGTAAACAAGTTTGTTGAATTCTTTATTTATGACAGTAATAATGTTTTCATAGGTTCTTATCTCGAAAGTGTTTTTCTGATAAGTGGTGATACTTTTGAATTAGAGAAAACTCTTTCTACAGTAAATTCTTTTTCGGCAACTGTTTATTTAACAGTTCAGGGGCAGCCGTGGAATAACAGTGGTAGTAAGTTTAAGGCAGTAAAGGCAGGAAAAGAATATCTCCTTCAAACAGGAAATAACACAAATGCATATATAGCCAACTTACCGCTTGGAACATATGATATTTATAATAGTATTGTTGACACAGGAATTGATTTGACGGTTAGAACAAACAACTCTTCTAATATAACCGTTAATTATGATTCAGCAATAAGATATGCAACTGCTGAAGATATATGTGATGTAATAGATTCTCTGACAGAAGAGACTACTACTGTGTGTGTTATAGGAGATTTTAGCGAGGATAACTTTCCGTCATTAAGATCGGCGATAAGTACTCAATATAGCAATAAACCAAACTGTAAGTTTGTACTAGATTTACAACAGGTTTCAAATCTTACAACTATACCTAACGATGCATTATTAGGTTGTTGGAGCCTTATAGAAGTAAAACTGCCTGATTCTGTCATAACTATCGGGGAAGATGCTTTTGCGGGTTGTCCATATTTAGAAGCGATAGAAATTCCATCTTCAGTAACTTCACTCGGTGTTGAAGCACTTGGCCACTGTATAAGATTAGAAACTGTAGAAATACAATCTTCTGTAACTGAAATACCTGATTATGCATTTCAAAACTGTGCAAGTTTATCATCAATAGAAATACCATCTTCTGTCACAACTATCGGTCGTGCTGCATTTAGAGGTTGTATGCAATTAAAATCAATAGAAATACCGTCTTTAGTAACTTCAATCGGTAGAGAAGCATTTAGTGGCTGTAGGGGATTAGAATCAATGGAAATTCCATCTTCAGTTACAACAATAGCGGAGCGTGCATTTGAGAGTTGTTCGACTTTGAAATCAATAGAAATTCCATCTTCAGTCACAACAATAGCGGATAGTGCATTTGCGAGTTGTTCGAATTTGAAATCAATAGAAATACCATCTTCAGTAACTAGTATCGGAAAGTTAGCTTTTGAATGGTGTTCAAAGTTGCAAACAATTAATTATGTAGGTACAGAAGAGGAATGGAATGCAATGCAAAGAAGTCCTGATTGGAATGGTAATGCTCCTTCAGATATGGTAATCAATTATCTGAAAGTTAATGCGACTGTAGATACTTTTGCGGATGTTATTTCTAGCTTGACTTCTGATAAAACAATTGTAATGAGTGGTCAATTAACTAATAATGATATAACTAATATTAAGTCAGCAATTAATAATTCTGAACATGATATTAAAGTTACTCTTGATTTAAGAAATATCACAAATCTTACTGCGTTACCTAATAATGCATTCAAAGATTGTACTAAACTTTCAGGAATAATGCTTCCAGATTCTGTCACATCTTTAGGTAGATATGCGTTTTCTGGTTGTACAAGTCTTGAAAGTATAGAAATACCAGATTCTGTCACATCTTTAGGCGATTGGGCTTTCTCTGGTTGTACAGGTCTTAAAAGTATAGAAATTCCAGATTCAGTTTTATCTATACCTGGTAGATTCTTAGATGGATGTACAAGTCTAGAAAGTATAGAAATTCCAAGTTCTGTTACATCTATAAGTGATAGTGCTTTTTTAGGTTGTTCTAGTCTAAAAAGTTTAGTAATCCCAGATTCTGTTACATCTATAGGTAGTAGTGCTTTTTCTCGTTGTACAAGTCTAGAAAGTATAGAACTTCCAGATACGATTACTTCTATAAATAGTTATACTATCTCAGGTTGCACAAGTCTAGAAAGTATAACAATTCCAAATTCTGTTACCTCTATAAGTAATGACGCTTTCTCTGGATGTTCTAGTCTTAAAAGTATAACAATCCCCAATTCTGTTACATATATAGGTGACTATGCTTTCAATAATTGTAAAAATCTTAAAAGTATAGTAATTCCAGATTCTCTAGAATCTACAGGTTCCTTTGTTTTTTTCCAATGTAAGATTCTTTCAACAATTAATTATACTGGCACCGAAGAGCAATGGAACGCTATAAATAAGGGGTATGAGTGGAATGCATTCTGCCCACCTATGGTAATCAACTACAATTATCAGGCGGAGTAAAAATGAAAAAGCTTAGGTTATTTGTTGTTTCTATTATTGTGGTTCTACTCTTTTCTTCCTGCAGCAACATGCTGGAGACTTTGGAAAAAGCAGCAAAAACTGAGGACAGTAAACCTGCAGAAAAAATAGAAGAGCCAGAAGAAACGCCTAAGCCTGCTCCTGCTGTAGTCAGTTACACGGTTGAGCATTATCAGCAGAATAGTAATGATGATGAATATACAAAGGTGGCAGCTGATACACAATCTCTTTCTGGCACTGTTGGCGAGCAGACAAAAGCCGCTGCAAAAATTTATGCTGGTTTTACAGTAAAAAACTTTGAACAAAAGACTCTCGTGGAGGGTGAAACGACTATCATAAAAATCTACTATGATAGAAATACTTTATCTTTTAAGTTTAATGCTAATGGTGGTAAGTGGAAGGATGATGATTTAGAAAAAACTGTAATTGGCAAGCGTGGATCAGTATTGGATATTTCAGAAAGACCTGAATTGCCAGGTTTTGTTTTTGCTGGCTGGGCTTTGAATTATAATGCTGCTGGTGTTATTTATGATAATACTAACAGCTACACGATTCCTGTAGAAGGGGAGAATGCTTGTAATACTCTTTATGCTGTTTGGAAAACTTCGTCAGGAGAAAAAGCTTTTATTGCTACGGCAGAAACATTTTCGGAAGTTGTTTCTTCATTAACTGCTGATGCAGAAATTATTATCATTGGATATTTAAATGACGAAAGTGTTTTATCAATTCGTGATACGATAAAGCAATCAAATTATAATATCAACCTTACAATAACCGAAGTAACCAATCTTAATAGTTTGCCGAGGTATAGTTTTCAAGATTGTGAAAAATTGACGGGTATAGTTATACCATCATCGGTATCGGTTATAGAGACATACTCTTTCTTTGGTTGTGCTGGTTTAGTTTCTGTAAAGTTACCTTCTTCATTAACAGCCATAAAAGCAGGCGTTTTTTCTGGCTGTACAAAATTGGCTTCAATAGATATTCCTGATACGGTTACATCTATTGGAGGAAGTGCATTTAGTGGATGTGCGAAATTAACTTCAGTCAGAATGACATCATCTATAACAAGCATTGGAAATCAAGCTTTTATGGATTGTAAAGAATTAACTTCAATAGATTTGCCAGATTCTATTACAGAAATAAATGCAGCTGTTTTTGCCGGTTGTAGTAATCTTTCTTCAATAATTATACCGGATTCAGTGACAACTATTGGAAGAAGTGCATTTAGTGGGTGTACAAAGTTATCTTCGATAAAAATACCTGCATCGGTAACTACAATAATCGATAATGCATTTGTAGATTGTTCAGGATTAATCACAGTTGAGTTATCGGAGTCTGTAATAAGTATGGATAGTAATCCTTTTTATGGTTGCTTTTCATTAAAAAATGTAATAGTTAACGAAAATAACCCAAAATATTTAAGTGAAGATGGAATACTGTTTAATAAAGATAAAACTACATTGCTTATTTATCCAGTAGGAAGAAGTGAATCTAGTTATGAAATTCCTACAGGCGTAACAACTATTGGAGAGTATGCTTTTAATTGTTCCAGCAATCTAAAATCACTTGTTATCCCATCTTCTGTAACCTCTATTGAGGTTGGTGGAATTTTTAATTGCTATAGCCTTGAATCTATTTCGATGCCGAATTCAAATCTAAAAACTATTGGAGATTTTGTTTTCTGCAATTGTCGTAAATTGTTGTCACTAACAATACCAGCCTCTGTAGATAAAATTAGTCGCCATGTGTTTGATGGATTGGATTTATTAACAATAACATTTGAAGATACAACAGATTGGTATATTACATCTAATGAGGAGGATTGGAATAACAAAGAGAATGGGGAATGGTTACCTGACTATTGGTTTTATAATAATGAAATAGAAATAAGCGAAATTAGTTTAAAACTTTTATATAAATTATAGAATTAAATTGAATTTGAAAGCTATAAAACAAGGGTGTCTAATTTTGACACCCTTGTTTTATTTACTAATCCAACAATCCCAGCAGCGCTTCCTTCGGTTGTACGCCTACACTTGATTTGTGGAGCTGGCCGCCTTTGAAGCTGGCTACGAAGGGGATGCTCATAACGCCGTATTCCTGAGCCAGGTCTGGCTCGTCGTCTACGTTTACTTTGCATACCTTAATTTCCGGGTGCTCTTCGGCGAGCTCTGCGATTGTTGGGCCGAGCATGCGGCATGGGCCGCACCAGGTTGCCCAGAAATCTACGATAACCGGTTTGTCCGATTCCAATACTTCCTTCTGAAAAGTGTCTTTTGTGATATTTAATTCGTTCATATAAAACTCCTTGTGATTAAGTTGTGTACAATCTAAATATAGTCAATTTTTCATTAATTGTCAAGTAAATTGTGCACAATTTAATAAATGTCAATATAGTTTTAAAGACGATAATTAAAAATAAAATGTACGCGAGCGAAAGAGTGGTGCAACCTGCATCATCCCCGCAGGTTGGGCCACTCTGTAGCGGAAGTGCATTTTATTTAACATTTTTTTTTCAAAACTATATTGACATTTATTTAATAACCTAGTAAACCTATAGGTAAGATAAATAAACAACCAAAGGAGAACATACTATGAAAAAATTAATCGCACTCGCAGCAATCGCTGTTCTTGCTACATCTCTCTTCGCAGAGACTCTTAAAGTTGGAGCTACACCTGTTCCACACGCTGACCTTTTGAATCTTGTTAAGGATGACCTCAAGGCTGAAGGAATTGACCTTAAGGTAATTGAGTTCACAGATTACGTTACACCAAACGAGGCTGTTGAATCTGGCGAAATCGATGCTAACTACTTCCAGCACATTCCTTATCTTGAGTCTTTCAATACAGAGCGCGGATATCACCTTGTAAACGCTGGTGGAATCCATGTTGAACCATTTGCTCTTTATTCAAAGTCAAAGAAAGTAAAGTCTATCAAAGACCTTAAGAAAAAGGCTCGCATTGGTATTCCTAATGACCCTTCAAACGAAGGTCGTGCTCTTCTTCTTCTTCAGGAAGCTGGACTTATTAAGATTGATCCAAAGGCTGGAATTACTGCTACTACTTCAGACATCATCGACAATCCTTTGAAGCTTAAGTTTGTTGAAGTTGAAGCTGCTTCTCTCCCACGCGTTCTTGCTGATGTTGATGCTGCTGTAATCAACGGAAACTATGCAATTCCTGCAGGACTTTCTGCAAAGAAGGATGGACTTTTTGTTGAAGGTTCTTCTTCTCCATACGTAAACATTATTGCAGTAAAAGCAGGTAACGAAAACTCTGCTGCTATCAAGGCTCTTGTAAAGGCTTTGCAGAGCGAAAAGGTTCGCAAGTACATTGACGAAACTTTCCCTAACGGTGAAGTTGTTGTAGTATTCTAATATCACTATTTGCTTGTCATTCCCGGGCTTGACCCGGGAATCTAACAGTCCTGTGCGTAAGTTTTATCTTGCCACAGGGCTTTCTTTTTTCTATCATATCAATATGTCCTTGATAGCTGATTCAAAAAAATACTGGCCCCTGCTTTGTGCAGACGGCTTTTACTATCTTTTTACCGGCCTTTCTGCCGCAGTAATCAATAAAGAAGTTTATGCAATTTTGTCTCCCCGCCTTATTTCCCTTCAAAGCATAATAGGCTGGGGCGGGGGAGTTCTTCTTGGCTTTATGTGGTCACGCTGGAACAAAAAACTTTTGCCGCTCATGCTGCCATTTTTCGCTCTTCAGGCGGTGGCCAGTATTCTCTATTTCATCTATTCCGAAGCAACCCTAAATATGTTTATCTTCTGGGTAATCAGCATGGGAATGTACATTTTCTTCGGCGGCATCAGCGACAAAATCTTTGAAGGCGCCAAAGCCTGGTTTTTCAAAAAGAGTGAGGCCCGTGCCTCTTACGACAACCTTATCGACATGACTGGCAGCATCGCAGGCTTTGCGGGCTATTTCCTTGCCATGCTTTATGTGCCATCCCTACGTATGGCGATTTTCTTTAATTTTATCGCAACCTTTTTCTGGTGCCTTGGAATCATCTGGTATACTTTGCGGCATAAGGATGATTTGACCACAGATAGTCCATCAGATTCTAATAATACTTAGGGCGTTCCCCTGCTTCGCAGGGGCGCGCTTTTCGGGGCTACGGCTTTCGCCTCCGACCACGCCTGCGGCGTGTTTTCGCTTCGCTCACCCCTACAATCGCTAACGCAAGAAAAATAAAGAGTATAACGAAAGAAAATATGATATAATGATTTTATGGAAAAACTTCAGTTCTGCAGAACGCAAAATTTTTGAATGGGAAGTTCAGTAAAAAATGCCCGGACACAAAACAACGCACACACAGCTGGAACGTTTTCGCCTCATCGACAGTATGCTTGCTGACGGTGAGGTGCTTTCTTTTGAGAAGATTCTTGATTCTTTGCGGCTGGAGCTGCGCGATGATTTGCTTTCTGATTCTTCACTTCGCCGCGACTTCCGCTACATGAAAAACGAGCTTGGAGCACCACTTGCTTACGATAAAAATATGCATGGCTGGCATTATACCAAGTCCTTTAAACTGCCGGCAGATGGTTTTAGTGATGAAGAAATCCTTTACCTGAAGCTGATAAGAGGCCTTGTGAATCAGAATTCAAATGATGATTTTCTATACAAAGCCTTTGATAAACTGCTGGATAAAATTACCCCGGAAAATAGTGAAGTTGAACAAGAGACCCCGAAACAAGTTCGGGGTGACAAACTAAGTGACCGCTTCTTCATCGCCCCTCGTCCAAAGCAGCTGATAGACGACGGCGTAGTAGAAAAAATCCTCGAAGCCATCAAAAAAAATTATCTGCTCGATTTTAATTATTTCAGCAAGTGGGAGCCGGAAGAACGCCACAGAAAAATCATGCCCTTTCAACTTGTCTTTGACAGCGGAAGTTTGTTCCTGTACGGCGCCGGCAGTAAGACCCCGGAAAATCCCCGCCTTTTCAAGCTTTCAAAAATGCATGATGTGCAGGTGATTACTTCGAAAACTTTCGAGCTGCCGGCAAATTTCCGTTTTCACGAAAATTTTGAAAAGGGCAGGTTCGGTGCTTTTCAGTACGACGAGGCCTATGATTTTAAGATTGAGTTTTCTGGTGATGCCCGCAGCATCGTCCGCGAATGCATCTGGGCCGATAATCAAATAATAGAAGAAAATCAAAAAGCCGCAACAACAACAATTTCCTTTACCAGCTCTCAGTGGATTCCTGTTTTCAGATGGCTGTTATCCTTTGGAGAAAATGCCCGCCCCCTTGAGCCGGACTGGCTGGTGGAGCAGTGGAAAGAAAGTATTCGAAAGATGTCAGAAAAGGTGTAAAATAATATTACTTAGTCATTAAATGACCATTTACCTCCGTTATAATATAATTCAAAAACTAATCAGAAACGGGGGATATCCTATGAAAAAAAAATCAATTATTGCAGTATTGTCTGCCGCTACTTTACTGCTGAGCTTTGTTGCCTGCAGCAGTCCGAGTGGTGGGGGAAGTGGTTCTGGAGACAGCACCGGCGGTGGTGGAACTAACTCTGATACAGAGATTGAAAATAATAAACCGTCAAGCGGAATTCAGACCAGTAAGGAAAGTGAAACTGATAAAGAAAATAAAGATAATCCGGAAACTGACACAGGTACACAAACTGATACAGGTACACAAACTGACACAGAAATTAAACCAAATACTGGTACAGAAAACAGTATTGAAGATCTTAGTTTTATAGAACCTTTATTTCCGGAAACTGATACAACAATAACTGTATTCCCTTTTAGCAATAAAATACCTGATGGTAAATGGAAATATCAGGAGCTTAAGACTGAAAATAAAGGTCAACATGTAGTTTATTATGAACTTACAATTTCTGATAATGGTAAAAATCTGGTTATTACTAAAGGACTTACGTATTATGAAGGTTATGTTAATTCTACTTCTCAAAAAGAACTTAAAATGGTTGCTTCTTCTATGAAATCATTTATCCATATGATGTTCACAAAAACTAATGCAGAAAAAACAAAATATTACGATGGTCAAAATGCTGCTACACGTCTTATGAAAGTTGGTGATGTACCAGTTACAGAAGTAGAAGAATCTACCATTATTAAAAATCCTGTAACACTTGAATTTAAGAATGTTGCATTTGAAGATGGGGCTTATTATACAGAAGATAAAA
>JAEEGL015194755.1_pt1 | contig 11122 bp, 15 predicted proteins | sample 9134231 | NCBI WGS metagenome assembly JAEEGL01 (sample SAMN16246548, study PRJNA631951) | gut metagenome | biome: gut microbiome; feature: rumen; material: fiber-attached | host: Bos | place: Iran: Karaj | collected 2018-10
GTAGCACGATGCCGCCCTGCGAGGCCCGCCTGTTCTTCGGTGGCGAGAGGGTCACCGGCGTGACCTTCCAGACCACAGGTGTGACCAATCCGGAAGCGAACGCTACGGGCATCGGCGTGACAGCACAGGGAACGCTGTCCATAACCGCGAACACGTTCAACTTCGAGGGCTCCTCTCTGGAGGTCTATTTCATCACCGTCTACCGTGGCGTCGAATACAAGAAGACGATGAGCATCACGAAGAGTTATCCCGGCAAGGACGGGAACTCAACCTCAAGATGGATAACCTTGAGTGCGGACGAGATTGTCTATGACCCGGAGACCTCCGGTTACACCCCCTCGTCCATCGTCGCCACCGTCTTCAAGCAGGTCAACGACCAACAGCCCGTCGAGGACAGTTCCACCATGATCTACTGGGACTGGGACAAGTCCACCAACCTCGGTCATACCGGAAATACCGGCACGGAGGTCACCGTCACGAGTGGTCACACCTACCTCGCCTTCGGACTAAAAAACTCCAGCGGAACCTTCTACGAGTTGGAGACGGTGCCTGTCCTGAGCAACGGTCCGAGGGGTCCTCAGGGCATCGTCGGTCCTACTGGTCCGACAGGTCCTACGGGCCCGACAGGTCCGACCGGAAGCATCGGTCTGCAGGGGCCGGCCATCCGTGGCCCGATTGAATGGACGAGCGGTCTCGCCCGGGATTTCTATTCCGGCGGTGGCGACATACGCCCCGGCATAGACCCGTCCGAGAACAACAGGTTCCTCGACGTCATCTACAGGATGAGCGGTGACACCCGGGAATACTATGTTTGCGTCACGGGATACACCCAGTCCTCCGGCTCCTCTTGGAACAGCGTCAAGAACTACTGGTACAAGGCTGACGAGCAGTACGAATTCGTCGCGACGAAGGTCTTGCTGGCGAAGGATGCGAAAATCCAGTTCATGACCGGAAACGAGATTTACCTGATGGATTCCGGCGGGACCATCACAGGCGGTGCGAGGGCGGCGTCCGCTACCGGGGGCACCGACTCCATCATCTTCTGGGCCGGAGGCGACAACACGCCGTCGGGCATCACCAACGCCAAGTTCACCGTGGACTATCAGGGAAACCTGTATGCGAAGAGCGGGGTATTTGCAGGCTTCATCCAGATGCCTTACACCGTCATTGGGGACGCAAACAGTGGTCTGACGCACACGTTCTCTGGGGTTACCGAACAGGTACAGAGTTCAATCTACTATGCAGACGAAAGGGCTTATCTCATCTCGAATGAGTATACCGAAGGAAGTACCGGGTATGAACCCGCATACCTAATCCTTCCTGAGCCGTCTGCGTCACTGAACGGGTTCACTTATGATATTCTCGTCGAGCCACAACAGGTTGCTGGAAACTATGCGATGCAGTTGAACGTTCAAGCGTCTGGCAATACTACAATCTACTGCTATGCCTTCGCCGAGTTGAGGAAAGCAACGGAGTTCCTTCTGGCTGGAGGACGCTATGTCATCACTTGCATCCCGAAAGTTGAGAACCAACAAGTGGTTTATCGCTGGGCGATTACCCAATGCACCGGCGGTCTTGAGGTACATATTTCAAGTACCAACATTGAGTATATGTCAACGCTATTGGGAACGACTACTGAAGGCAGGACCCCGGTCTATAAAATCCGCACTTACTCAACCTCGTCCACCCCGAGCGAACTGTTCCCAAACCAGACAATGTTTGTAAAGGTATGATAACGCTATTGAAAAAACTTTGGCAGTTTATGATTAAAATCGGTAACACGATTCTCAGCACGATAGGCATCGGAAACAACAGCGTTGACCATATAGACATCGGCTCAACCCGCGTATTCCCTGACGCCCAGCCAGCCGTCTACATCAACCTGTCCCCTACTACCGTCCAGCCTTGGAACGGCTTCTACAAGACCGGCACAATCACGGTGGACACCAACGCTTCCAGTTGGACCGTCGAGGCGTCCAGCACCCCGTCTGGCAACTATTTCACGGCGGTCAAGACCAACAGCACCACGGTCACTTGGACTATGCAGGCGAACGACACGACAACCTCAAGGGTCGGCTATGTCACCGTCAGGGCAGGCTCCGTCAGTGCCCAGACCACGGTGTACCAGAACACGGGCTATGTCATCTGGATAGACAACACCTCCCCGGCGGTTGTCAACAGCGGTGCCACCACCTTGGCTATCTCCGTCTGGTCCAAGTATGGCAACGAGGCGGTCCCCGTCACCTACCAGATTACAGGCAACGACTGGGTCAGGTTTACTTCAATGCAGGACGTTGGAGGTGGCCACTACATCTACAATTTCAGCATCGGCACGAACACCGATACCCAGACAAGGTACAACGGAATACAGTTCACACAGACGCAGGGGTCATCAAGCCCATACAAGTCCGCGTCCATCGGCATCACCCAGAAGGCTATGTATGTTCCAGCGACCATCGCCGGGTTCCATAGGTTCGCCTATGTCGGTGATTGGCAGATTGGGACCTATGTGCAAAGTGTCCAAGACATCGGAGGCGTGGATACGCCTATAAACGTGATAGCCATAGTGAACGCAAATCCGACGACGGCTACCTGCGAGGCGAATTTCTCGGTTACCTTCTATACGAGGACGAGCGGTGCCCCGGCATACAGCACCAATACCGGTCCGAGGACCATTACCACAACGAGCAAAGTGTCGATACCGAATGGAGACGAGGTATGGGGCATCACCGTCAACGGAGGACCCAACCTAACGATAACTGAGGTGACAGGGTTCGAGGTTACTTAACAGTAGGGGCGGACACGTTCCGCCCTCTTCCATAAAAGAGGAGAACTTATGAAAAACTCAACAATAGTACTGTTCGTGATTTGGATGGTGCTCGCGGTGCTCGACATCGTCGCACTGTTCTGCCCGGTCCACCTGGCCTTCGGTATCGCGTTCGCCTTTTTGAACGTGACCGTCATGATCGGCTCCGTTCCGATGTTCATACAGGAGTTCAAGGACAGCAAGAAAAACAAGCCGGAGGATAAGTAGATGAGTTGCAACTGTAGACCGAACAAAAGGCGGATGGAGCAACTGAAGGGCTTCAATTCGTTCACCGGCGTCAAACGCGTCGTCAAGCAAAAGACCACCAAGGAGGCGGAGAAAAAAGAGCAAGACAAATGAAAGGCTTTATCAAGGAATTCCTGAAAATCCGGAACCAGTACATCACGGCTTTCTGGCTGACGCTGGTCGTCAGTATCGGTTTGATTCTCGGTGGGGCGTTCACTCCCCCGTACGCCGAGATACCGGGCAGTCTGCTCGAAGGCGTCGGACTGCTGTTCCTGTGGCCGGCACTTATGTTCGCCTGCAAAGCCCTTGAGGACGGAAAGACCGCGACCATCCAGCACGGCCAGACCACGGTCACCATCGGCAAGGACGCCGAGGAAGAAGAACTGAACCCAGATGAAGAGCCCGAAACACTTTAGGCTGGAGGAACTCCTGACAAGTTCCACCGCCCGGCAGAAATCCATTGAGAACCTGCCCTCTTGGGAGGTCATTGAGAGGCTCCTCCAACTCTGCGAGGTGCTCGACGACCTCCGTGACGCTTGGGGTAGCGGAATACGTGTTACCTCGGGCTATCGGTGCCCTGCGTTGAACAGGGCGGTCGGTGGCGTCACCAACTCCATACACCAGATTGGTTGGGCCGCGGACATCGTACCCTCCAACGGGAAACTGGACGAGTTCTCGAATTTCCTTAAAAACTGGCTCCCGAATTATAAAAAATCATGGGACCAGTGCATCTGGGAACAGAAAGGCAAGAACCGTTGGGTCCACTTTGGGCTCTACAACGCTAACGGTGGCCAGCGTCGCCAGATGTTCTCCCTGTCGGCATAACCCTGTACTTTCAGCCCTGCGGTTGTATGTTATTACCAAGATGATATACACAATCGCACACAAGCCGGTCCCCTATCCTCTGGAGCCCGGAACCACGCACATCCAAGTCGGGGACGCAGAGACGTTCCTCCCCTGCCGTGACGACACAGGGGACAGCATCGCGGAGTGGAATCCCCTGTACGCCGAGAACACGGCCATATACTGGATTTGGAAGAACGACCACGACGAGTACAAGGGGCAGATGCAATACCGCCGTCGCCTTCCGCTGACCCAAGGGATTGGTGAAGGCTTCAAGGTGCGGACGGTCACACCGCTCAATGTCGGGAACGTCTGGAAGCAGTACGCGGGGTACCATAGCGAGAAGGACCTCGCGACTGTCGAGAACATCATACGGCAGATGCTCCCGGAGTACTCCGACTCCTTTGACAGGTACATCAAGAACGGCACCCGCCTGTACTACTCCAACGGATATCTTATGCGTTCCGAGGACTACGACCGCTGGTGCCATTTCCTGTTCGGCATCCTTGAGATGTTCCGCCATTGCATGGGTTGGGAATCCGTTGAGGACGTCAGGAAATCCGTCGAGACCGACATCCGTCTCCGGCACAGGAACGGCGTCCGTGGCCTCCGTTACCAAATGCAGGTCTTCGGGTTTTTGAGCGAACGGCTCTGGACCCTGTGGGTACAGCACAACTTCAAGGAATCCGAAATCCAGACCGACCCGTACCGCCTTATGGAGGACACCGGCATTTAAGCCCGCAGAGCCGTCGAAATCCCCGGACGATAGATTACTCGTCTTTTGGGAGAAAGTTCGACAGGGGCGAGATTTGACCCCTTCCCGGGCAAACCACGGGACCTTCCGAAACCAGCAAGTTGAGATGACCTTAAAAACTTCGTTTTTACCCCTCCTTTTTCTCCTGCTCCTTGGAGGATGCAGGACCGTCCAGTACGTGCCTGTCAAGGAGTACGTTCAAGTCGCCGTTCACGACACGACCCGCATCCATACGACCGACACCTTGGTGAAGGTTCCCGAGTTCCATTTGTCCGACTACGCCGGGTTGATGGACACCCTCACTCTCACTTCGGGTCTGTCCACCTCAAGGTCTTGGGTTGATACGGTCGGCCTGGTTCTCCGTGGAGAGTTGGAGCAGACGGGTTCCCTTCCTGTACAGGTGCGTTGGAAGGAACGTGTCGTATGGAGGGACTCCATCCGTACCGTGGACAAGCCGTACCCTGTTGAGGTGACCAAGGAGGTCCGGTACGTCCCGTGGTATTTCAAGGCACTGTCGTTCGTTGGACTGGTTGCCCTTCTTGTGGCAGGTATCTGGGTGTACAGGAAGATTAGGTTCCCGGTCTAAAGGGGGAAGCCGTCACCGGCGAGGGGGCTTGCCCCCCGTTGAGGTGCTTGAAAAAGAAACCTTCCGTACGGTGACCGTACGGTGTTCGTACGGTGACCGTACATTTCTTTTATTTGTTCTTTCTTTTTGTCTTTTCTTCTTTGTACCAAGAGTACCAAGTACTATAGGGACCTATAGAACCAAGTACTACGACCACGGTCCCGTTGAGGGTCTCAAAAACCTAAAAATACCTAAGGTTTTCGGAACGGAAGCCAATTGGAGACCAATTGCCTTCTCTATCTCTATAGAGATTAAGGAAAGGGTGCAGGGGAAACCATCAAGAGAGGCCGCGGTACCCTTCACATTTGTAAAATTTCCGTATATTTAGAAAGGAGCCCTCAAGAACCGGCTCCCGAGACACAGTATGAAAACCAGCAATCCAACGGCGGTAGCCAGAATCCTCGCAGGAGACCAAGTCTCCGTTGACACCCTCTCCCCCGTTATGCTATACGCACTATGGAAGGGCGAGCACACCGGAGCCATCCAGTTCGGCGAATGGACCATCACGGCCTTCCGCGATTTCAACAGGACCGCGTCCGGCATCGCAGTCTACAAGAACGGCGACCCGGAGCGTATCTTCCAGTTCGCGGAGATCATGGACGCCATCATCAACGGCGACTTGATTTGGGACGCTATGGAAGCACGCATCCAAGGTTACATCGACGGATGCCGTAAGGCGGCCTCTTATGGGAGTTAGGAAATACGCGACGCCGGAGGAGGCAAGGGAAGCGAAACTTCGCAAGATGCGGGAGTACTCAAGGACGCACAGGGGACTTACCCGCAAGGTGCCGGCCGGGTGGCGATACAAGCGTCACGGCTCCGAGTATGACTCAAGGATAGTGAATGGAGGCCGGGCGGAATACAGCCCAGAGAAACAACTGTTCCGTTGCTACTTTGAACTGGACTGCCTGCCCGATTCCCCGGAGAAGGAGTTCAAAAAACTTTTGCTCGACCGGGTCCGGGAAGCAGGCTTCACCTCAAGGGCACTTGTGCTGGCCGAGGGACCGTTGAAGAGGAGGAGAAGCAACACGGGGTACTATATGGACTGCCAAGTCTACGCGGTCCATCCCGAGTACCCGAGCGTGGAACAGATAACAACAATCGTTTCACCATACACCCCGCCGACGGGGGAACAGACAGTCGGTCAATGACATTTTTTTTTGCCTTCCCGGGACAGCAGGGATGTTCTCCCGGCACCAAGGGGGGACGTACAGCAACCAATCGTAAGTTAGCATAACACAACCGTCCCCTGTTTAGGTTTCTTCTGTGCCACGGGCACCGGCAATCGGGCTGGTGCCCTTTGTCGTCTATCATCCGGGAAAAATTTGTATTATTGTTTCCGGTTATTGAATAATGTTTCGCCTGTCAAGGCACCGCCCCGCTTGGAGCAGGGCATCACGATGGGTTAGTGCCCTTTTCGTTTTGATAGTTCAACGGAAAGTTGTATGTTTGCATTACATTCCATTGTCGCAAGGGAGCCCGGCACACACTGCCGGGTTTTCTTGTATCCGCCTGTTCATGTGGTAGTAAAAATAAATTACGCAATGAACTGCATAAGAATAAATTACGTAGTCTGACTGTTTATAGAAAAAAAGTCGGAAAAAGTTTGGAATTGTCGATTTTTCGAACTTACTTTGCCGACGGATACCAGAAATGGGCTCCACCGGTGTGGGCCGGTCAACCACAGTTTTGTCCAACGGGGAAACGGACGGTGTAGTCCGCGTACGCGTCCGGTGAATAGCACCAACGACTTTTCTGTCTTGGTTTTTCATTAAGCACATAGGGACTTGTTAACCAAGTTCCAAAAAAGATTAACGGGAACCCCGGGACGTCCCTTACCGTCCGACACAAGGGGTAAGAATAATAAAAGCACCTGAGGGGAAGCGGAAGTAAGGGGCCGCCGAACCTCGGGTGACTTTTTTCATTATGGCAACAAAAATCGAAAAAGCGGTGTTACTGGACCTTACTGCACTACGGATACTGCACGCATCCTCCAAGGAGTCGTTCTGCAATGTTATGGAGAAATTCGCGGAGATAGTCCTTCGGATAGACGACAACGTCACCGGCTTGACGGCTATGGAGACGGAGGTTCTGAAGGTACTTGTGGAAAGGGCGAACGAAGGCATTGAGGCTATGAGGAAAAGGACGGCAGGTCTCAAGCAAAACCAAAAGCATAAGGAGTAGTCGTATGACAAAGTACCACCTCTACGACGGCAGTACCGTCCAACTGCCGACCCATTCAATCATCGTCAATTTCGACATCCTCAGCAAAATCACGGACAGCGATATTCCGAGACGGAAAGTCGGTCGCATCATCACGGCTGTAGTCTGCTGGCTCAACGGCAAACCGTCTCCGTTCAACCTAACCGAGCGGGAAGAGTACCTCGCTACAGTTATCTACAAGGATACGTCAGCCAGCCTCTCCAAGTACTACGCGAAGACTGAGGTGCCAGCACGACCGCCACGAACAGTGAACAAATGGAGAGTGAACAACAATACATAATGAGAAAACACAAGATATACTATCAGCCCCTCGTGGACCTGAACCACTATCTGGCCGACTACGCCACCGTCCGCGAGCAATACCACAACGGCGAGCCCTGTACCCTGCTCGTCCTCGCGGTGGACGACTACAATTTCCCGACATCCTTCAAGCCCCTCGCCGTTTCCGACCGCATCTGGCGAACGGAGGCACCGACGAAGGTCAAGGACGAACTCCTAAACAGGGCATCTTCTATCAAATAAGAAAAACACTATGGCTAACAATACTTGTTCTTTTAAGGACACCAAGTTCCGATGGAGCGGAGTCTCTGCGGAATGGAAACCGTGTAACGGCTTAGTCCGGGAGTTTGACAGCAAGGCTGAGGCGTTGTATTGCCTCCTGGCCTACGATAACGGAGAGCAGATAGAGGACGTGTACTTTATGGAGGGACTCCCGAACGGTGAGACCATGATCCGCGTGGAAACGGAACGCGGTTGCTACGAAATCAGTTACCGGGACCAGTCTTGTGAGGAAAGCGACTTCTGGCTTGAGTTCTTCTCCGAGGACAATGACGGTGACTACATTATCAATTGGCGGAGCAATGATACTGTCGAGTCGTACCGGGATATGTGCATCTACTGCGACAAGAACCCGTCCAGCGACTTCCGGCGTGTAACGTTCAGCAAGGATGGAAGGAAGAGCCCGTTCGACATCTGCGTGATGAACTATGCGTTCACCGAGGCAAAGACCTACATCCGACTCGGGATGAGCGAGGAACTCCGCAAGGAGGTGCAGGTCTTTCTGGGCGAAGGAAAACCCGTTGAGTTCAACCCGGTAGAACCGCAGGATTCCGGACAGGAAGATGACGAGGAAGAATCACTGCCGTTCTAACCCACAGGTTACAATCCGTAACCGCCACGGAAAGCCCTTAAAAAGCCAGTTTCACGACGAAAGATATTTTTATCTTTGGTAGTTGACCTACGATTTGTCGGTTTTTTGGCTTGTAATGTAACTTTTTTTTGGCGGAGTCTAAAAAACCGTGTACATTTGTATCGAAGAAAGGACGACGGACCACAGACCTTTCAATCTGTAAGTCCTTGAGGCAAAATAAATTTCGCAGTACGATTTTTTAGAAAAAAAGTTGCCTTAGGATTTGGAAGTTCGGAAAAAAGTCCTTTACTTTGCCACCGAGAACGAGACGTCGGAGTAGGCAGACTCCACCAAGGCTCCGTTCTCGCCCCCACTAACAGACGGAAATATGTTTAACGTGTGCCCAAAGGGTTTCGCGGAGTGTTTCGCGTACCCATACGGCAAGGAAACGCTAACATCAGCCCGTCCGCTACACGGGGTAACTGATAAACAACAGCCAAGTCCTTCGGGGTGTCGGAAGTAGCGGTTCCGCCCCCGGGGGCTTTTTTATTAACCTTTCCCCGACGCCTCCGGTTATAGAGGCACAAGAAACCATGCGTAACTCTAACAACAACGCCAACACCGTCAATCTTGACAACGTGTCCCTCGGAACCATCAAGACCATCAAGGGCACGAAAGAGGAACTCCTGACCGCCGAGCAGAAGGCTATCAAGGAGCGTATCATGAACAACAACTTCTCCTGCAAGGACGACCGCGACCGCATCGTGGATGCGTTCAAGCGACTCCCCAACAAGTACAACAAACTCCACACGTTCGGCGTGTACAACGAGGTCACCCACTTCGACGTGACGCTCGACGACAAGACCTACTCGGTCGTGGACCTTGACACCCTCAAGGACGAAGCACGCTGGGTTTGCGAGAAACTGCAGTCCGGAAAGAGCGTCACCGTCCGTGGCATCAACTTCTTCTTGAAGGACGGGCGGATGGTCGCCGGTCGCGGTCGCTACTACACCGCTGACATCAATAAAGGCAACATCCTCGACATCATCCTCTACTGGATGGCTACCGCAATCTTCACCGACTTTGAACTCGGTCTGGACCACGATTTCGACGAGTACTATAAGTACCGCGAAAAGACGTTCTACTTTGACCCCCGGTACGAGGTTGAAGAGTACAAGGACCGCGTCTCCGCCGTTGCGGACGGAAAGTCCGACGAGGACTACGAGGCTATCGCAGACGACATCGAGGGAGACATCATCACCATCTACGACGGCATCGTCATGCTTGAACTTGACAACTCCGATGGGATGTACGACGACGATTTCAACTTCGTGACCGACTACCTTGAGGGGCTCAAGGACCTCATTGACAACTGCAAGCCCCTCTACGACGAGATGGCAAAGGACATCCTCGGTGAAATCGACGAGGTTCTGGACTACATCGACGAGCAGTAGCACACACACGGGCGGAGGTGGCTGACCCTGCCTCCGTCCGCCAAAACCACCGCTGTGAAGCGACGGATTTGATTTCTTTTCCAATTCAGCCCGGGTCCTTTGACCGGGTCCCGGGTTGCAAAGTCACGCAGTAATGCGTGGCCCGTGTTCATCCTAACTTTTTTGATGGCGGGACTGTCGTGTGACGGTCCCGTTTTTTTTTGTCCTTTACATTCCGACCGCCGGGAGTATTTTTCTTATGGATGACCCGGGAAGGAATCATACAGGAACTCCTTGCATCTGGGGAGGTGAAGACCACTGTGGACTATTGGATGCGGGGTGCCTCTTGGGAACTTCGTAAAGAAATGATGCAGGAGGTCTGGCTCTGGCTGTGCACCTATGACGAAGCCAAACTGATGGACGCCTACAACAACGGGCTCATCAACGCCCTCGTCACCGCCTTCATACGGAACCAGTGGCGTACACGGAAGAGCGTCTTCCTGTACAAGTTCTGCCGATACAAGGCAGTCGGGGACGACGAACTGTTCAACTACATCAAGGGCTCGGAGGAGCAGAAGGTGCCGGAGGACGACGACAGGCTCTGGCTCATAAAGCGGACCTTGGAGTCACTGCCGGAGAAGGAGAAGGAGGTCTGGGACACGTACCTTGCCACCGGGGAGTACAAGGAGACGGCGGAGGTCCTCGGCTATACGAATTGGTGGCAGGTCAAGACCGTGATAAACCGGGTACGCAGGAAGGTTGAGAAGGTACTGAAACGGCAAGGAATGCAATGAGGAGACGCCCTTTGGACGCCTCCTTTTTTTTCGCCCGGCCTGTTGCAAATGTCGAAAATAAAATCGTTATTTACACTAAATAGTAGCCACCTAAGAAATCCAATCCCAAGAATGTTTGCTGTAAATGATTGATAGAGCAAGAATTGAATCCATAACTTTCACGGCAGTTCGATTCTTCCCAGCACCACGAAAGCCCGCTGACAACAGCGGGTTTTTTCGTTTCCAGGGCAAAAACACGGACGATCGAATGAACAAGCTTCTCCAAGTAA
>JAEEGL015415563.1_pt1 | contig 11122 bp, 8 predicted proteins | sample 9134231 | NCBI WGS metagenome assembly JAEEGL01 (sample SAMN16246548, study PRJNA631951) | gut metagenome | biome: gut microbiome; feature: rumen; material: fiber-attached | host: Bos | place: Iran: Karaj | collected 2018-10
CCAGCGACATGCCCACGCTGGCCACCTCCAGCGAGTGGGTCAGCCGGTTATGCACAAAGATGCTCCCCGGCAAGGGGAACACCTGCGTCTTGTTCTGCAAGCGGCGGAAGGGGGCCGAGAATATCAGTCGGTCGTAGTCACGCTTGAACTCCGTCCTGTCGTCATGCCGTTCCAGATGACGGTGTTCCTGTCCCAGTCGGCAGTTGGAAATGAGTTGCTGCCAGTCCATTCTCTTATTCATCGATGCAAAGGTAATCAAAAAAAATGAGTCTGCCACTATCTTTTTCATGAAATTATGAGTGCCGCAACACATTTTAGCACAAAACGTATGGTCCATTCATGGGAAATTGCTACCTTTGCACCTTAAATTAATAAGGTAAAAAAGATTATGAGAATAGAAGTCATCAACAAGGGTCACCAGCCATTGCCAGCCTATGCCACAGCGCAGAGCGCAGGCATGGACCTTCGTGCCAATATCGACGCACCCGTCGTCCTCAAGCCGATGGAGCGTCGTCTCATCCCCACCGGACTGTTCATCGCCCTGCCACAGGGCTACGAGGCTCAGGTTCGTCCCCGCAGCGGACTGGCCCTGAAGAAAGGTATCACCGTGCTCAATTCACCTGGCACCATCGATGCCGACTACCGTGGCGAGATCGGTGTGCTACTCATCAACCTGTCGTCGGAAGACTTCGTCGTTAATGATGGCGAGCGTATTGCCCAGATGGTGATAGCCCGTCACGAAACAGCCGAATTCATCGAGGTTGATGTCCTCAACGAGACGGAGCGCGGTGCCGGAGGATATGGGCATACGGGGGTGTAGAATTAAGAATTAAGAGTTAAGAATTAAGAAGTGTCGGTTTTCAGCCGAGTAAGAATTAAGAATTAAAAGGCGAGAATTAAGAGGTGAGAATTAAAAGCATCTTTATATTACTGCTGTTCTGTGTCAGTCTGGTCGCTAATGCCCAGACGGATAGTGCGTCGGCAGCCTCGCGGGAGTACGACATGCTCTTCCACGAGGCGATGCTGCAGCGGCATCAGAGTCACCACGACGCCGCCTTCGACCTGCTGATGCGGTGCCAGGAACTGCGGCCCGAGGCTTCAGAGACCTATTTCTTCCTCGCGCAGTACCACACGGCGATGAAGCATAACGAGCAGGCCCTGGCAGCCTTTGAGAAGGCAGCGGCTCTCGAGCCTACCAACGCCACCTATATGGAGACGCTCTCCGATGCCTACATCATGCAGAAGCGCTACGACGATGCCGTCCGCGTGGTGAAGAAACTGTACGAAGCCGACAAGAGCCGCGAGGATCTGCTCGAGACGCTCTACAACCTCTACACCAACCAGGAACAGTATCAGGAGGCTATCGGCATCCTCGACCAACTGGAACAGAACAACGGCAAGACCGAGCGTATCGCGCTGGCCAAGAGTCGCCTCTACCTGCAACTCGGTGAGCAGGAGAAGTCGGCCCTCGCGATGAAGGAACTGATGGAGCAGCACCCCAACGACCTCAACTACAAGACACTCTATGCCAATGCGCTGATGATCAACTCCCAGCGTGAGGAGGCATTGGTCCTTCTGCGCCAGGTGCTCGACGAAGAGCCAAACAACATCCGCGCACAGGTGGCCCTCAAGGGCTACTATAATGCCGAGGAGGACTCTGCCGCCGTCATGGAGATAACACGTCGCATACTCCTCAACCCCAAGGCCACCACCGAGGATAAGGTCTATCAGATGCGCTCGCTCATTGCCCATAACGAGGACATGGGCGGCGACAGCACCGTCATCCTCAACCTCTTCCATGAGATGCTCCAGCAGCCGGAGCCCGACCCCGACATCGCCGAACTCACCGCTGCCTACATGGATCTCAAGAAGATGCCGCGCGACAGCATCGCCCAGGCCCTGGAACTGGTGCTACGCCTCGCCCCTGAGCGCACCTCGCCCCGTCTGCACCTCGTGCAGTTTGCATGGGAGGCCGACGACAACGACAGCATCATCAGCCTCTGCCAGGCAGCCCGCCAGTACAACCCCGAGGAGATGGCCTTCTACTATTATCAGGGCATGGCCTACTACCGGCAGAACGATACCGACCACGCCCTCGAGGCCTTCCAGAACGGTATCAGCGTCATCAACGACAACAGTTCGCCCGACATCGTGTCCGACTTCTATGCCGTCATGGGTGACCTCCTCTTCCAGAAGCACCGCAAGCGGGAGGCCTACGAGGCCTACGACTCCTGTCTGCAATGGAAGCCCGACAACATCGGCTGCCTCAACAACTACGCCTACTACCTCAGCACTGAGAACGAGCGTCTCGACGAGGCAGAACTGATGAGTTTCAAGACCATCAAGGCAGAGCCCAAGAATGCCACCTACCTCGACACCTACGCCTGGATCCTCTTCATGCAGGGACGCTATGCCGAGGCCCGCATCTACATCGATCAGGCTCTGCAGAACGACTCTACCGTCGGTGCCGTTGTCACGGAGCATGCCGGCGACATCTATGCCCAGGCTGGCGACATCGAGGGTGCCGTGGCCTTCTGGCAGAAGGCTCTCGACATGGAGCCTAACAACAAGTTACTGGCAAGAAAACTGAAAAAGAAAAAATACCTAAGGAAATGAAAAGCGTGAAAATATGGATGATGGCCCTCATTGCCATCCCCCTGCTGCTGGCATCGTGCCACTCCAAGAAGCCTGTTGTCAACAACGTGAAGACCGGTGCCCCCGACTCCCTGGAGCAGACCACCTTCCTCCAGAAGGTCAGCGGCAACGTGGCCAGCACACAGTATGTCACCTCGAAGATGAAGTTCACCGTCGAGTACGGCCCCCAGCAGGTATCGCTGACGGGTAACCTCAAAATGAAGCGCGACGACGTCATCCGCCTGCAACTCATGGCCTTCGGCTTCGTCGAGGCAGCACGCATCGAGTTCACCCGTGACTATGTGCTCATCATGGACCGCATCAACAAGCAGTACCTCAAGGCACCCTATGCCCACGTGTCGTTCCTGCGCAACAGCGGCATCAACTTCTACACCCTCCAGGCGCTCTTCTGGAACGAACTGTTCGTCCCTGGCCGCGAGGGTGTCGACCAGGCTGCCCTCGACCGCTTTGCCGCCAGCCTTGGCGACGATGAGGTGGTCATCAGCCTCGAAGACGGCAAGATGAACTACAGTTGGCTGGCCAACCAGAACAGCGGGCGCATCACCATGGCCAACATCGCCTACCGCGACCCCTTCAAGGGCAACACCCAGTTGAACTGGGACTACAAGTCCTTCGGCACGCTGGCCTCCAAGTCGTTCCCCAACCAGATGGACGTCACGCTGACCACGCCTGAGAAAGAGATCAAACTGGGCATCAAACTCAACTACCTCGGCACCGAGAGCGACTGGGAGCCTCGCACCACTGTCTCCGACAAATACCGCGAGGTGATGATCGACGACATCCTGCGCCGTTTCATGGCCCTCTGATTCACTCTCACCTGCGTAAACCTACCGATATGAAGCGACTTCTATTCTGTCTCCTCCTGGCACTCTGCTGCCTACCCTCTCTGGCCCAGCGGTCGAAGCAGCGCACCACGTCTGCCCGTCGCAAGGCCACCACAACCACCGTCCAGCAACGCAAGAAGAAGCAGACCACCACGCGTCAGCAGCAGCCCACGCAGCGTCAGCAGGCCGAGGCCGAGCGTAAGCGTGTGCGTGACGACATTGCCAAGAACAAACGTCAGAAGGCCGAACTGGACCGCCGTGTGCGCCAGCAGATGCAGGACGTCCTCTCGCTGGGCAACGAGATAGACATGAAGCGGCTGGCCCTCGACTCCATCAAGTTAGAGATTGACACCCTCGACGGACATATCGCCCTGCTCGACTCCGAGATGGTCGTGCTGAAGCAGGAACTCCGCGAGCGTCAGGACAACTACCGCCAGTCCGTGCGCTACATGCGCCGCAACCGCCAGTCTAAGAACAAGGCCCTGTTCGTCTTCAGCGCCTCCACCATCAACCAGATGTACCGCCGCACCCGCTTCATGAACGAGTACGCCACCTACCAGCGTGCCCAGGGCGAGGCCGTCAAGCAGAAGCAGGAGCAGGTGGAGCAGAAGCAGCAGCAACTGGAGGCCGCCCGCACCGAGAAGCGTGCCCTGCTCAGCCGTGGCGAGACCGAGCGTCGCGAGATGGAGTCGAAGCAGCGCGAGCAGCAGATGCTCGTCGACCAATTGCAGAAGCAGCAGAAGACCGTGCAGGATCTCATCACCAAGGAGCAGCAGCAGGAGGCCGACCTCAATGCGAAGATTGAAAAACTCATTGCCGAAGAGATAGCACGTGAAAAGGCCCGTATCGAGGCTGAGAAGAAGCGTCTGGCCGAAGAGAAAGCCCGCAAGGAACGTGAGCGCCGCGAGCGTGAGCGCCGTCTGGCCGAGGCCAAGGCCCGTGAGCAGAAGGCTCGCGAGGAGGCCCGTGCCGCCCGCAATGCCGAAGAGAAGAAGGCTGCCAAGCAGCGTGCCCGTCAGGCCGAGACCGAGCGTAAGAATATGGAGCGTGCCGTGGCCGACGATAACCGTAATGCCCGCCGCGATGCCGAGCGCTATCGCGATGCCGACCCCGACCGCCAACTCAGTGGCAGTTTCGCCAGCAACAAGGGCCGTCTGCCCATGCCTATCACCGGTGCCTATCAGGTGGTGCGCGGCTTCGGTGCCAATGTCGTCGAGGGTGTGGGGCGTGGTGTCCATCTCGCCAGCAAGGGCATCCACCTCAAGGGTCAGCCCGGTGCCCAGGCCCGTTGTGTCTTCGACGGTGAGGTCAGCCGCATCTTCGCCACCACTACCGGTTTCATCGTCATGGTGCGCCACGGGCGCTATATCTCCGTCTATTGCGACCTTGCCTCCGTCAGCGTTGCTGCCGGTCAGAAGGTCACCACCAATCAGATTCTCGGCAACCTCGGCTCGTCGCAGACCATGCAGTTCCAGTTACGCAACTGGACCGACCTCCTCGACCCGCGACCCTGGCTCAGACGCTGAGCAGGGCCACGTAGGTCTCTATCGCACTCTTTATCTCTTCCAGCCCGATGAATTCATCGGCGCTGTGCGATCGTGCCGAGTCGCCGGGACCCAGTTTCAGCGACGGAAAGTCCATCAGCGCCTGGTCCGACAGCGTCGGCGACCCGAAGGGCGTCATCCCCATCTCCTTGCAGCGTTTCACCAGCGGGTGCCCCTCGTCTATGTGTGACGAGTGCAGTCGGAACGAGCGTGCCTTCAGTTCGCAGCGCGTCATCCTCTTCTGCAGGAAGGAGAACACGAACTCGTTCTGGTAGTATTCGTTCGTCCTCACGTCGATGACGAAGTGCAGCATGTCGGGCACCACGTTATGCTGTGTGCCGCTCTCCACCTGTGTCACCGTCATCTTCGTCGCTCCCAGCAGGGGGCTCACCTTCCTGAATCGGTAGTCGCGCAGCCATACCAGGTCGTCCAGCGCCTCATAGATAGCGTTCACCCCCTCGTCGCGTGCCGCGTGTCCGCTCACCCCCTTGGCATATCCGTCTATCACCATCAGGCCTTTCTCCGCTATCGCTGGCTGCATGCCAGTCGGCTCCCCCACTATTGCCACGCCTATCGGTGGCAGCAGGGGCAGCATCCGTTCCATGCCGTCTTTTCCTGACACCTCCTCTTCGGCCGATGCCACGAACAGCAGGTTATACTTCAGCCTTCGTTCCCTCAGTATGCGGAACGCCTGCAGCAGGGCCACCAGGCCCCCGCCGCAGTCGTTAGCCCCCAGTCCGTAGAGCCGTCCGTCCTCTATGGTCGGTTTGTGTGGGTCTCTCGTCCATGTCTTCACCGCCTTCACCGTGTCGATGTGTGCGTTCAGCATGATCGTCTCTTTCCCCTCGTCATACCCCGGGCTCACGGCCCACAAGTTGTTTTTCTCGCGTCGAGGCTCCAGCCCCCAGGCTGCCATGGCCTCCTGCAGTCTGTCTGCCGCTGCACCCTCCTCACGGCTCACCCTCGGAGTCGCTATCAGGTCGCTCAGCAGAGCAATCGCATCGTTTAAGTATTGAGTTGTATCCATAGGCATCTCTTATTCTCCATCATCCCATAGGCCGGCCGAACGACCGTACGACACATCACTTGAATTGTACTCGTCCTGTACGGAGTCATTGTTCTGTACGCCCGCTTGCGATTCACCTAATAGTGTGACACTTTTCAGTTGGTACAGGCTGGTTTCTGGTTTTATATATGTCTTCATAATCATTTCCACCTTATTTAATGATATATTTCTTCCCATTCACGATATAAAGTCCCTTCTTCAATGAAGAATCAGCCACACGACGACCCTGCAGGTCATACACCGCGGCGGCAGCAAATTCCATTCCCGACGTTCCGTCGCCTACCCGTTGCCTTTCACTATCCACTCTTCCTTTTACCCTTATATCGGTTGTCTCGCTATCAGCCATATCAAAGCCTGTCAGACGGGCACTCGCCGTTGGCACGGCCAAATAGGCCTTGTTGGCACCCAGGTCGAAGGCAGCGCCATCGGCGGCTCCCCAGTAGTAGCCCAGCGTCGTGCCGTTATGCATCGTCAGGCGATAATACTTACACCCGGGAGCAGCCGTAGCCATCCCCTCGGCGGTAATGCCATTGCCTGACGGCATCAGCATATTAGCCGAGCCATAGACGGAAGTGCCCTCTTCGGTGGTCAACGTCACGTAATGCACTCCCGCCGTACTGGAAGAGACCATCACGCCCGTATTGGCTGGCACCACAGCACCTGTCGCGTAGTCACCCACCGTCAGTTTCCCATCCACCACCTTGATCTCCGACACCGTCAGGTCGCTCGGCACCACAAAGGGGCTCCCAAGGCTATACGTCCCATAGAATTTCGCACCATCAGTACAAGCAGCAGCAAGGGTAACAGTGGAGACTTTGCGGTATAGGTAAACTATGGAATAACTATCAATCGAGGATATTAAAAATGCCTTATAACAAAATAATGATGGATGCATCCCCAAGAATCTATCTGAACCATATACATTAGTTATCAAATAAGTTGAGTGAGCATCATTGTAGGTTAATGCCCATTTCTCATTGTTTTCCTTTGCTTTTGTATCTTGTTTCAAATCTGTGCCACCATAATACCCTAAATAGTAATCTCCAAATTTCAAAGTAAAACTAGATGAAGATCCATCCAGTTTAAACTGAAGAGGTGTCCCGCTAGTCACTGTTATATAATCCCCACTAACTGTAATTCCCGAAGACGATGTATTAAGTATACCATTATTAAAACCTGTAGCCACATAAGTTGGTTCAGTTGGTTCAGGTTTTGTTGCCGCAAGGATATATTTTGCACCTGCGACCAGATCATCAGACGAGGTGACTTTCACATAGATGTCAGTTGCCTTGACTGATTGAATGCCTATTAGAGGCAGGAAGAGAAATAAAAGAAATCTTTTAAACATGACTTTTGATGTAATAAAATTTCATGCAAAAGTAAATAAAATTCCCGTCCTGCGGTCATTTCGCCAGTTAAACTATGTTAAGAGCCCAACTTCAACTCAATTAGACTCCCATAATAGTAAGAAACTATACTAGATAAAATTTCCCATAATTTCCCATAATTAGACTACCCCAAATAAAGAATAACAAGAAGCGAAAGATTTATGTTTGATTTATGAAGATTTATGTTCTTTCCAACCATGGGAACGGCGACACTCAGAGAAAGAATGGTTTCTATGGGTTGAAGAGATATAACCTTCAGTAACAAAACAACTTGTTTTGTTCCGAAAGGAATGCTTCCTTCCACTCGTAGAGATAGTTTCTACAAGAACAAAACAAGTTGTTTTGTACCAATAGAGAATATGCCTTCAATATAAGCACCTTATTATCAGCACCTTAACATCCAATCTTACAATGGTGTAGGTTAGTGTAGGTTAGTGTAACTTTGCGAAAAAGGTACACCGATACATCTGTCTGTAAATCAAAGAGATATAGCAAAAGTGTAACTTGTGTAACTTTTTTGAAATTCAAAAAATAATTTCAGTAAGCATTCTTGTGACAGCGTTACGAAGGAACTACGGGCATCCATCGTTACGATACAAAAAAGTGCGTCAGCACCAGGGAAACTGGATGCTGACGCACAGATTCTTGCCAGGTATATTTTGGGGATTACTTATACGGCAGGTAGCAGTTCTTGGTGGTGATGCCAGCGGCATTGTTCTTCAACATGCGGGAGAGCCAGGCATCGCCGAAATCGCCACCATAGAGGCCGGCATCGTTCTTGTGGTTAGCCAGACGGCGCAGGTCAGAGAAGCGGGTGCCCTCGAAGGCAAACTCCATGGCATACTCGTCGCAGAGCAGGTCCTCCATGGCATTGATGGTGTCTTGCTTGGTGTAGGTGGTCAGGTTGAGACCGAACTTAGCGTTGATATCAGCCAACTTCTCCTTCAGCACTGCATCGTACTTATAAGGTGACCACTTATTGCCAACGACACCAGCACCATGCTCATGAATGCCATTTCCGCTGAGGAAAATCTCCTGATTCTCCGTTGCAAGGAAGGGCAGCGTGGTGGTGAGCAACTCATAGGTGGCAGGTGTCAGGTAGTACTGATCGGAGGTATGGGTGTTCACGGGATCGATCACCTTGTTCTGATCATCGTCAAGCACGTAGTTGCCCTCGTCGTCTTTCTGATAGACCACGATATAGCGGCTGTCTTCGACCATGCCCTGATGGATGCCGTTCTTCAGGATAGCGAAGGCGGCATCAGGATAGCCCATACGGTTGAGGGCCTCAGCCAGGTGGAGCCACACAGTGGAGGTGCGGTAGAGATAGATATAGCCGGTAGAGGGCTTATGGCAATAGACATAGGTAGAGTCGGCACCTCTGCCCTGTGCCACCAAGGAGGCACGACCGTCGCCATAGCATCCGCTCCTCACGGAATAGTGAGCAGGATAGGTGTTCACATAGTCCGAGTAGTAGTAGTAGCGGGCCAAACGGGCCGAGTCACAGTAAGTCTGAGACGGCACCACCTGAATATCTTCAGATCGCGGACATGAGAAGTTGGCGAAAGTCACACCGATGTCCACCATACTGCTGCGGCTGGTGCTATAGTAGTTGTAGCCGAAGGCAGCGGGAATATCCGTTGTCTGACCCATCGTGTAGTTGACAGCCATGGGAATATAGGTTATCACATCACCCGCAAGAGCATCTGCCTTATAAGTTGACTGCCATGTCTCGCTATAGATATTCTGACCAGGATTACGATCGGCAGGCCACTCCGTGAAATTCTTGAAGATGGGACTATAATCACTGAAGTCCGTGCTCATCGAATTGTAGTAATTAATGCTTGTCCTGGCTGGATCGGTCCGCTTCTTGTAGTACAGATAGTCGTAATAGCACTTCGCAGCCCTGTCATACTGTCCCAACTCCAGATAGAGGTCGCCCAGCACCACATTGAACGGCACGAAGCACATGTCTTGACGGAAATACTTGGTACCACCACCCCAGTTCAGTTCACCGATGCTCTTGATTTGATAGGAACTTGTAGTACCGTTGTATGAAGCACTATAGCCGAAGGTAGGCGCAGCCAACTGGGCATCGCTATAGCGAGCCTTGAGTTTCTCCATCATTTCTATCTCGTTTCTCAGAATCGTGGTATAGTCGGTCATGTCTGTATTGGCATTGATCTGCTCGATAGTGGTGACAGGCTCCGTCATATAGGGCACATTGCCATACTGACGGGTCAGTTGCAGATAGGTCCAGGCACGGAAGGCGGCCACGGCAGCATACTCGTTGATCACCACATTCTCACCACCGGTCTGCAACGTGGTGTCACGCTTGGCCAGATAGTAGTTACAGTTGTTGATGACCTTGTAATAGCGGTACACGCTGTCGTACTTGTTGCTGGCATCGGCACGGAAGGCAGCCAGCGACTGCAGGTGGACAGAAGCCTTGTCGGTGGGCTTCACCAGTTCGCCACGCATCTCGTTCTGGAAGTAGTACTGGTCAGCCAGTTGCTGCACAGCCTGCAGAATGCCGTAGGCATAGAAGACAGAGTCGGTCTTCTGATTGAGTGACGGGTCGTTCAACTGACGTGAACTCTCCACCTCAAGCATGTCGGAGCAAGAGACCCCCATCCAGCCTCCCCCTGTGAGGGGGAGGAGTATATAGACCACAAAACGAAGTAACTCTTTTGTCTTATTATATATATAATCTTTCATAATCTTTATCAATTAAGTATATTTTCTATTTGCATATCCAACTACTCCCCTCCATTCAGGGAGGGGCAGGGGGTGGGTCTACAGGTTGATCTTCACGCCCATGGAGAAGGTGCGGCCCTGAGCCAGCGTGCCGGCATCGATGCCCTGATACAACTGGCTGTTGGCCACCGAGAATTCGGGATCGCTGCCAGTGTACTTGGTGAGGGTGAAGAGATTGCCGCCTTCAGCCCATACGGAGATGCCTTGCAGCCATGACTGCCAAGCCTCGGGAATGGGAATCACATAAGAGAGTTGGACGTTCTTCAGGCGCAGATAAGAGCCATCCTCAATCCAGCGGTCGCTGAAGCGGTTGTTACCCATGGGATCACCATATTCCACGCGAGGCAGGGTGGCCTCCTGATTCTCATAGCGCCAGTGGCCTACCTCAGCCACCTGCTGGTTGTAGAGCGTAGAACCGCTGTTCAGCACGGAGCGCTGATAGTTGTACACATCGTTGCCCAGGCTATAGTTGAAGACAGCACCAAGGGTGAAGCGCTTCCAGTTGAGGTTGAGAAAGAGATTGCCGTAGATATCGGGATTGGGGTCGCCGATAATGACCTTGTCTGCCTCGTTGATTTCATGGTCGCCATTGATGTCCTCGAAGATGACATCGCCAGCCTTGAAGGGCTTACGGGCACCTGTCTCATCGACGATGTAGAGTCCGGCAGCCTGTGCGGCGGCGGTATTGGCGAACACGCCCTTCGTCTTGTAGCCGTAGAACACACCGACGGGAGAGCCTTCAGCGGTCAGGATGTTGTTGTCGCCATAGATAGAAGAGGTGAAGTTGCCATTAGCCAGCGACTTGACCTTGTTGACATAGTGGCCGACGGTGGCACCAATCTCCAGGTGCCAGTCCTTCAGGGCCACGGGCTTGCCATTGAGGCCGAA
>JAEEGL015594450.1_pt1 | contig 11122 bp, 9 predicted proteins | sample 9134231 | NCBI WGS metagenome assembly JAEEGL01 (sample SAMN16246548, study PRJNA631951) | gut metagenome | biome: gut microbiome; feature: rumen; material: fiber-attached | host: Bos | place: Iran: Karaj | collected 2018-10
ATCCTTTGAAGGTATTTCATTATATTTAGCATTAATTACATTTTGCATAGCTACACCATAAGATTTAGAAATCTTATTAGCTGATATTGCTTGAATTAATAAATAATTAGGAATAGTTTCATTACCATTCAATAATAAAGTAGCTGTATCTTCTGTAATAAATGGATAAGTTGACATCATTAATGATTTATTCATATCCATAACAACTTTTTTATATTTAGTATAGGTAGCTTGAACTATTTGATCATCTTTATCAAGTAAACCATTATCTACTGCAGAAATATATGTCTTCATTGCGCCAACTGTTGTTTCATTTACAGTTCCATCTTCATTAAATACATGATTATCAACTAAATCTTGATATGAGCTATCAACTGTATTTTGAACATTTTCAAATGCCAACTCTGCATAATTATTATCTACAACAAATTTTAATACCTCATATGTTGTTAATTTATCTTGTCCTAATGTAGTATAAACATTATTTACAACATCATATGACATATTATTTACTGCTGCAAATTCTTCTGCAGTTAATTTTGTTTGATATACAGAATTAATTTTGTTAATTAATGCTTGAGAGCTTTCTGTAATTTTTATTGCACCTTCATTATTTGCTGCATATTCAATTACATCATAAACATTAGCTTTTAATGTATCATCATCACCTTTAGTGATAATACCTTCTTTTTCCATGAAGCTATATAATAATTGAATACCTCTTAAATTTGCATTATAGCTCTTTTTATCTAAATATTTTTCAGTAAATTCTTCAGCAGTTAAATTATCATATACACCATATGTACTAAAGCCTTGAGCTGAATTAATTACTTTTTTATTTTTATATTCATAATTATTTAAATAATCAATTATTTCTTCTTCAGTATCCTTTAAGCTATTTCTATCATTACCATTCTTTGGAAGTAAGATAACTAAAGTATTTTGAGTTCCAAATTCTTTAGTTATTTTCTTTTCATCTAAATTAATTGTAGAATTTGCATCTGTAGATGCTTCAAGGACAAAGCTATATTCACTTTTATAATTAAATATTGCACCTACTACAATAATTATTAACGCTAATACAGGAATTAATATTTTTGTTTTTCTTTGGAATGATGCAATTGTATGAACCTTTTTATTTTGTGCCTTTTTCTTCTCATTATGTGCTTCAATCTTAGCTAATACAATTTTATCTAATGGCTTATGAGATGTTTTAACAATCACCTTATCAAATAATAATAATAAGGAAGGCATAAATAAGAATACAGATAATAAGCTAATTAAAATACCTTTAGCTAATACTAAGCCTACATCAAATCCAATTGAAAAGCTCATAAACATTAATGCTACAAGTCCCGCAATTGTAGTAATAGATGATGATGATACAGGGGCAAATGATTTTGTAAGGGCATTTACCATTGCTTCATTATTATCTAAGCCCTTTTCTTTTTCTTGTCTATATGCATGAAGTAATACAATTGCATAATCCATTGATAATGCAAGCTGCATTACTGCCGCAATACTTTTAGTAATAAATGACATTGAATTTCCAATATATGGAATACCATTTAATATAATATTTGTACCCATATTAATTAATATTGCACCACCGGCAATAATTAAGAATAATACAGGCTCAAACCAAGATGCTGATGTGAATGCTAAAATTAAAAATACAACTACTATTACAACTATTAAAATAATAATCATATCCTTTTCTAATGCTTCAGTTAAGAATTGAGACTCAACTGAACCACCATTTAAAGCATAATCATAATCCTTTAATTCTTTTCTAATATTATCTAATATTTTATAGGATGCAGTATCAAAATTACCACTTTCAAGGAAAACCTTATATAATGCATCATTTGTTTCTTTATTATAATAATCTCTATCATCCTCATCCTTTGCAGAAACAATAGATGATACACCATCTACATCCTCAATGATAGTTTTAATTTTTTCAGATTCCTCAAATGAAATATTTGTAACCTCAATTTGACATTGACCAATGCTTCCAAATTCATCTTCCATCTTTGTTAAGGCAACAGTTGATGTTGAATCAGAATCAAGGTATTTCATTAAATTATAATTAATATTTACTCTTGTCATTAAAAAACAAGATAAACCTATTAATATTAAGAATATACCAAGGAACCAATATTTTTGTTTAACAATAAATTTACTAATATTTTTCATTCTAAATACTCCTCTCCAATAATACACTTAATTATACAGGTGTATTATTATCTTGACACATGTATAATTTTAATTTAAAATATTAATAATTCAATATTGCTAAGTAATACTTAGAATTATTATTGTTTAAATAATTATACAAATTAAAGGAAGTGTATTATTAAATGGAATATAAAGAGGATATTAGAATCCAAAAAACAAGAAGAGATTTAAGAAACAGTATTATTGATCTATTGACTAAAAAGCCAATAGAAAAAATATCTGTTACTGAAATATGTGATAATGCATTAATAAATAGAATTACATTTTATAAATATTATGAAGATAAATATACATTATTAGATGATTCATTTCATGAAATAAAGGATGATATATTAAAACAATTACCTGATAAAAAAATTATTACTTCAATTGAAGAAGCTTCACAATATTTAGCTGATATAATTAATGTTGTAATAAAATTTATTGAAAATAATACATTATTAATTACTTCTTTATATAAAAATGGTAATAATAAATTATTTAATATTATTACTAATATAAGTGAAGGTGCAATAAATGATTTATTACATGAAATAAATAAAATAAAGCCTATTAAATATGATATTTCCGCATTATCTTCTTTTATTCATGGTGGATTTATATCTACTATTTATTATTGGCTAGGTCATCCTGATTCGATAAAGAAAGATGATGTTTTAGATTTAATAACTGATTTGAGAAATAATATAATTCAGTTTGATTTTGTATTTAAAAAATAAAATAATCTTTAGGACCAATCCTAAAGATTATTTTTTAATTCATCAGTTATATTTTTATAATTTTTAATATTATATCTTCTTTTTCCTTCTGTTTTATTTTTATATTCTATTGCTTCAAAAGGGCAATTTTGTAAGCATCCCATACAATGCTCACAATGAGATAATGTCCATATTGGTTTTTTATTATCTATTTTAATACAATTAATAGGACATTTTTTAGAACATAAGCCACAGCCTATACATTTATCATTAACATAAAAATCTTTTGTTTTATGTTTAAATTTTCTCCATACTGGTATAAAAGGAATAATTATTAATTTTTCTAGTAACCAAATATGTCTTCCTTTTAATTTTTCTTCTTTTTTTATTATATTAACTGAATGATCTATATTATTATATGAATTTGTAATTCTTTCTTTTATTTCTTCATCTGTATTAGGTGGATAATGACCACTTATTAAATAATTTCTTGGCATTTTATATTCATAAAAGCCTTTATATTTTAGTTTTAATTTATGCGCAATTTTTCTTGCTTTTGAACCAGACATTCCGGTATATCCACCACTTGTAAATATGAAATAACATAAATTATTACCATTTAGTTTTAATTTTTTTAAATATTTAATTAAAAATGTTGGAATACTACATATATATACAGGTAATAATATAACAAATGGTTTATTTGAATTAATTGTAGAACAATCATTATTTTTAATTCTATCTAATAAATTAATTGAATCATCTTCTAATCTATTAGCTATTTCTTTTGCAATAAATTCTGTATTACCTGTAGATGAAAAATATATAATCATAGTTGTTCCCTCTTATGGTTATTATAACATATTCTAATTATTAAATAATGGGGTTATTTTCTTTTCTTATTATTATAATTTGTTGTGTTTTCACTTAAAATCATCTCATTATTTTGATTTTCAAATCCATTATCGAGATTATATGGAACAATTCCAATTGACATATTATTTGAATTATCATTCATCTTTTTAAATGTTATTGACAAGCCTAATGCGTATGCCATTTTTACAATTGTATCTAATCTAGGAATAGAATCAAATTTTTCTATTCTAGCTATCATTGGTTGTTTAATTCCTGTTATTTTTGCTAAATCTCTTTGAGACATATTTAAGCTTAGTCTTCTTGTGATTAATTGAATTATTATTTCATTAACAATATCTGAATATTTAAAATATTCTTTATCTTCATTTATTAATTTGATGTTTTCGAGTAAATCAAATTTTTTATTTTCCATTTGAATTTCTCCTTTTGTTTTGATAACTTTTAAGTTATCTAAATGTATTATAATATATTTAAAAAAACAAATCAAGAATCATAATAAAAAGTCTCATATCTATAATCATGAGACCTCTTTTATCATATTCTAATTATTAAATAATAGAGTGGCATTTTATGCCTGGTGAAACGCCATATACATAAATAATGAAATATAAATTTTTAATTATTATCTATTCAATGTAATGTATGCTAATAAAACGAATTTGTATGATTATTTGCATATTTCTTGCATCTTCTTTGTGATTTTATACTTCCTTTAACACAATATTCTTAACCCATTTCTTTTGTCTATACCTAAAGAATCCTATGATAACCTTAGCTAGTTGCTCTGTCTCAAATAATAAGAATACCCATAATACATCAAGCTTAAATACGAAGGCTCCTAAAGCACCTGATGTTACTCCAATTCCCCAAAGACAAGCAAGCTCCATTATCATACAAAATAATGTATCTCCACCGCTTCTTAATATACCAACAATCATTATTAAATTGAATGTTTTTGCAGGCATCATAATAGCATATGCTATACATACCTTTATTATATTATTTCTAACAATATCTGTAGTTTTATATAACAAAATATACGGATTAATTAACACTACTAAAACACCACCTAATAATACAGAAAGTACTATTCCAGCTATTAATAGCTTCTTAGCTGTCTTTTGTGCTTCCTCTAGGTCATTTGATCCTAATTGGTTACCAACAATAACTGAACAAGCTGTTGATACACCAAATAATAATGCATAAACTAAATCCTGTAGGGTTGTCGCGATTGTCATAGACGCAACAACATCATCACTCATATGACCATAGATAACTGAATACATTGTTGTGCCTAAGCCCCAACCAAGCTCATTAATAATAACTGGAAGGGCAAATTTTAAGTTTTTAGCTATAGTATTCTTATCTATATCGACCATTTCTTTAATATTTAATTTAACATCTCTTTTAACAAATATTAAATATAACAATATACAAGTAAATTCTGTAAGCCTAGCTATAACAGTGCCAATAGCCGCACCATTAGCCTTTAATTCAGGAGCACCCATCTTACCAAATATAAATATGAAATTAAAAAACACATTGATAAATACTGAAATAAACGTAAATATCATTGGCGCTTTTGCTTTGTTAATACTTCTAAGCATAGCTGAAGTTGTCATCGAAAATGCAGTAAATACATAGCTTATTGATACTATTCTTAAATATGGAGCACCAAGTTCAATTAAAGCATCACTTTCTGTAAAAATCCTCATTAGATTTTCAGGGATAGACATCGCAAGGACAAAGAATAAAACACTTCCAAATAATGATAGCATTGTCATAAAACCAAATGTTTTATTTAAATTCTTATCATCTTTTTTACCATAGTATTGGCTTAATAAAATTGAGCATCCTGAGCCAATACCAAAAATAAGTAAATTCAATACAAAAAATACCTTATTAGCAAGTCCTACCGCAGATACATAATCATCACCTAATGAACCAATCATAAATGTATCTACCATATTTACAGTAGTATTTATTAAGTTTTGAATAGATACAGGAAGGCCTATAACTAGTACCTTCTTCCAAAAATTCTTATTCATAACTTCACCTTTACATATATCTATATTGTAGTGCTTTATAAGACAAAAGCAAGCAAAAAAACAAAAAGGAGCCATTCGGCTCCTTGGAGATGTTTAATTAAATAATGGTGTTGATAAATATCTATCACCATTATCTGGTAATAATACTACAATCTTTTTACCTTTATTTTCTTCTCTTTGAGCAATTAATTTTGCAGCATATAATGCGGCTCCAGATGAAATACCTATAAATATTCCATCTGATTTTACAGCTTCAGCACCAATTTTAAATGCTTCATCATTTGGTACTGTAATAATTTCATCATAAATTGATGTATCTAAGGTTTCAGGTATAAATCCAGCTCCAATTCCTTGGATTTGATGAGCTCCAGCAACACCTTTAGATAAAACTGGAGATGTTTCAGGTTCAACCGCAACAATTTTTATATTTGGATTTTTTTCTTTTAAATATTTACCAACACCTGAAATTGTTCCACCTGTACCAACACCTGATACAAAATAATCAATATCTCCATCACTATCCTGCCAAATTTCTGGTCCAGTTGTTTCATAATGAGCTTTAGGATTTGATGGATTTGTAAATTGGCCTGCAATAACAGATCCTTTGATTTCTTTATTTAGCTCGTTAGCTTTATCTATAGCACCTTGCATGCCTTTTTTACCATCAGTTAACACAAGCTCAGCTCCATAAGCCTTAATTAAATTTCTTCTCTCCTGGCTCATTGTCTCAGGTAATGTAATAATTAATCTATATCCCTTTGCGGCACAAATAGCTGCAAGACCAATACCTGTATTTCCTGATGTTGGTTCAATAATTGTAGATCCTTTCTTTAATAATCCTTTTTCTTCATAATCTTCAATTATCTTTTTTGCAACTCTATCCTTTGCAGATCCTGCAGGATTCATTCCTTCAATTTTCGCAATAATAATTCCTTTTAAATTATTATTCTTATTAAAATTGACAAGCTCTAATAATGGTGTATGACCAATTAATTCATTTACTGATTTATATATTTTACTCATTTTATAACCTCTTTATTTATTAAATTCCTTTTTATATTTATTAACACCAATTAATAATCTATTTAATCCTTCCTTAACATTATTAAAAGATGTAGCTAAATTAATTCTTATAAAGCCTTTAAAATTCTTTCCATATTCTTCACCATATGAAAAATATACTTTTGCATTATCTTTTAAATAATTACATAAAAATAATCCATCTTCACATAAATCTGATACATCTACCCATGCTAAATATAATGAATCAGCTATATTATATTTAAATTCTTTTATATTTTTATCTAAAAATTCTTTTAAATATAATTTATTATTATATACATATTGATTCATTTCATTTAGCCATGTATCACCATTATTTAATGCAGCAATAAAGGCATCATATACAAACACATTACCTTCTGCAACCTCATCTGTATTAAGCCCTCTATTTACTTTTTTTCTTAAATCTTCATCCTCAACAATGACACATGCACCTTGTAATCCTGCTAAATTGAAGCATTTAGATGCAGAAATACATATAACATTATTATCTTTATTGTCATCAATTAATAATAAGCTATTATATTCTTTACCTGGATTAACTATATCAGAATGTATTTCATCAGATAATATTATAACATTATTATCTTTACATATCTTTGATATTTTTTTAAGCTCATCAATAGACCATATTTTACCAACAGGATTTTGAGGATTACATAAAATAAGCATTTTAATATCTGATTTTATTTTATTTTCAAAATCATTAAAATCTAATTTATATTCATTATTATCTAAATATAAATCTGTTTCTATAGGTATTCTTTGATTATTAATTATTGAATTAAAAAATATATTATATGTTGGAGTAATAACTAATATTTTATCACCAATATTAGTTAATTTTCTAACTATAGATGATATTGCAGGAACAACACCTGTAGAAAATATCATTGAATTTGTATCAATATCAACATTATGATGTCTTTTCCAAAATTCTTTAAATGCATTAAAATATTCTAAAGGTGTATTAGTATAGCCTAATGCACCTAAATCACATCTTTTCTTTATTGCATCTTTAACTACATCTAATGTATCAAAATCCATATCTGCAACCCACATTGGCAATACATCATCATACATCCATTTAAGTGATGATGTATTTTTTCTATCTGCACATTTATCGAAATTATACATAATTACTCCTTTGTGATAATTGTAGTTTTATTAGGATCTATCATTTCCTTATCTAATATTATTTCTTTAATATTTTTAGCTTCTATTCTACCATTAATAGGATTTTTAACTGAATCAATACCTGAATTTATTATGGCATCTACATCCTTACAAAGTTCAAATGATAAATCAGTATTTAATAATTTACAATTAATCATTTTAATTCCATCAATGTAGCACATACCCTGATTTGAATCTATTGTACAATTTATTAATGTAATATTTTTACTATTCCAGCCTAAATATTCACCAATAATTGTTGAATCATAAATTGTTACATTTTCACAATTCCAAAATGAATCCTTTGAATTTAATCTAGCATTTCTAATTTCAATACTCTTTGCACCATCAAAGGCATAATTGCCTGATAATGTAAAATTATCAATTTTGATATTAGTTGAATTCATACCAAAATAATGACCCTTAGCTTGAACATTTTTTAAGCTTATTTTATCACAAGACCATAAAAATTCTTCTGCATTAGGTATCATTGTATTTTCTATTGTAATATTTTTAGCTCTTCTAAATTGCTTAGGCGCTTCAATGAAAGAATTTTTAATTGTAATATTATCAGTATACCAAATACCAGATCTTGCAGTTTCAAGCCAAGTAGTATTTATAACCTCAATATTTTTACAATACCAAAGTGGATATTTCCACTTAAATATACAATTATTTAATTTTATATTACTTGATTCCTTTAATGGTGATTCACCATCCGCAAATGTAGTATCAACAAAGCTTGCATCATGTGTGTTATACATTGCACGTTCACCAGTAAGAAGCATTTCTTTATATTCTTTCATTTTCTACCTCTTCTATATATGGAATTAAAATATCACTAAATTTAGTAACATCATCCATATCATCTATTTTTATACTTCCATCAGCCATAATCCATATCAGCATTAATCCATATAATGCTGATATTATTTTATAAGTTAAAATAGATACATTAGTATCTTTTTTTAATTCGTTATTTTTTATTGCATCCTTAATAATATTAGATATAGCAGAATAATCATATTCTAGCTTACATCTACAATTTAAATTATTTTGTAGCCAGCATTTAGATATTTCAATGCCTAATTCTAATACACCATCCTTATATCTTTTAGCATAATAATTTAATTTTTCTTTAATATTTAAATTATTCATATTATTTAATTCTTCATTGATATATCTAAATTCCATACAGCCTATTTCGCCAACGATATCTTCTTTTTTCTTAAAATAAACATAAAAAGAGCCTTTAGCAACTCCAGCTTGCTTAGTAATATCATCTACAGATACATTAGATAAACCTTTTTCTTTAATTAATTCTTTTGCAGCTTCAATTATTTTATTTTTAGTTTGTGAAGCTTTTTCATCTCTAATACCCATATCATCACTTCCTGAATGGATTATATATTAATAATGACTATTAGTCAATGACTATAAGTCATTATGTGAAAATATGTAAAAAAAATATTGTCACACTTGTGACAATATCTTTTAATTATTCATTTGTTTCTTCTTCATCTTCTTTTTTATTTTTATCTTCTTTTATTACGCTAATTACATCAACAATTGAGATGATTAGCATTGCAGTAGAGAATATTAATACCGCAATTGGTATTGCAAGACGCATATTATTAATACCTCTATCTACAAATAATAATATAACTGATATTATTGAGAAAGCTGCCGCAAACATACCTAAAATACATCTTACAAATTCTAGCTGATTTCTCTTAACAGTTAATGTAATAATTGAAAATACAAATGTTGGTATTAATAAAATGAAGCCGATTGGTGATAAGCCATCCTGCGAAGTTAATACTAATATTGACTGTAGCTTACCAGAATCATTTCTAACACATTCTATTAATAAATAAACGAATACTAATGACGTTAAAACCAAAAATAATATTTTAAAAAATAATTTTTTCATAACACACCTCTAATATAGATTATAAAATTTAATTAAAAATTTGTCTACATTATTTTTTTATAGAAACAACTCATGAAATTAATCATGAGTTGTTATGTATTATCTCAATTTTTTTATATAGCTAAGTAGAATAAATTTGAAGATGTTGATTTCTTAATTGTATGTGTTCCTGCTGCTAATGTTACAGTAATAACATTTGAGCCACCTGTCTTTGTACCATCAACTACAACATAAGCTGAATCAGTATCATTAAATACCATTACAAGTGTTGTTTCTTGTGTTGTAGTAAATGTAATTGTGGTTGCTGATTCCATCTTTAAGCATGTAGTATATGTTTCTCCATTATATGTAACACTTCCTTTTGAAGTTGAAGTATTACCTGATACATTAAAGAATGAACCACTATAAGGGAATGTTAATACTTGTGATGATTGTGGTTGTTCTTCATCATCATTACCAAGCTCATTTAATTTAGCTATACATTGTTGTAATTTTGAATAATTAGTTACTTGTGCTTGATCAGCTGATGAAAGCTTTTGATAAGCTGATCTTGCTGCATAAATGTCTCCATTATCAGCTAATGTAACATTTGCTGGTTGTGGAAGTGCATCAATTAATGAAATTACATCATTAACTGTTACTTCTTCTTGAGTTTGACCGCCTTGGCTTCCACCTTCAATACCTAATACTCTTTCAACTGAACCAGTATATGCCATTAATGCATCCTTTAAGTCTTGGTTAACTGCATATGATGAATCATCAACTGAATCATTAAATGTCCACTTGAAGTCTCCACCTTGAACACGTCCTGCATAAGCTTTAACTGTATTCTTTGCATCTTCTGGAGATTGTACATTATATGAATACATTAATGAGCTATTAGTATCAAAGTTATTATATGTTGTTCCACCCTTTAATGCTTTATAAGATGATGAAATTACTTCATCTCTTGAAGAAGCTACATATTCTGTTTGTTCTCTTGTTGGATCAGTAGGTATTTCTGGCATAGTACCATATTCAACTTCTGATGTTGATAATGTATTACCATCATAATCAACGAATGTAATTGTATATTTATTTACAGTTTC
>JAEEGL015679847.1_pt1 | contig 11122 bp, 8 predicted proteins | sample 9134231 | NCBI WGS metagenome assembly JAEEGL01 (sample SAMN16246548, study PRJNA631951) | gut metagenome | biome: gut microbiome; feature: rumen; material: fiber-attached | host: Bos | place: Iran: Karaj | collected 2018-10
AGCGCAGAATGGTAGCGTTGGCGTAGTTACGAGCACCCTTTGAAACCTGCATGATAACAGGAGACTTTGTGTCAACAGCAGCCATCACGATGGCCTGCATCTGCTCCATTGTATTAAAGTTGAAAGCGGGAATAGCATAGCCACCGGCTACTGCTCTCTTAAACATCTCGCGAGTATTTACGAGACCTAAATCCTTGTAATTTACCATAATTGTTTTATTTAAAAAATGAGTAATTTCGGCTTAACCGTCTGCAAAGATAACAAAAAAAGTAAAAAGGCAAAAACGTAAAAGGTAAAAAAACGAAAGCGGCATGCATTTTTTATATTTATTTGCAAATAAGTACCGCCTTAGGCACCCTTTTGCAAGATGCACTTTTCATTTTACCTTTTACGTTTTCTACACTTTCTGTTTATTATGCTAAAGTATGTTGGTCGAAATAAGTCTGCACTTCTTCCTTGTAGTTTTCGGAAATGGGCACCATAACATCACCGAACACAATACGGAAACGATCAACTAACAGTACTTCCGGCATGTGGACAATATACGAACGGTGTGTACGCAGGAATTCCGGTTTCGGCAGGTAGTCATCAAGTCTTTTCATCGAGATCAGCGACATCACAGTCTCACCATTCTTCATGAAGAAACATACATAGTCCTTCTGTCCTTCAATATAAAGAATATCATCCAAGCAGACGCGTTGCAGTTTGTAATCACTCTTCACCATCATAAAACGGTCACGTCTATAAGTATCCTGCTTCATACTCATAGCAAACCACTCCAGCGCCTTGTCTGTAGAAAACAGGAAATCCTCATAGGAGATAGGTTTCAACAGATAGTCGAGCGCATTAGCCTTATACCCTTCAAGCGCATATTGTGAGAAGGCTGTCGTAAAAATCACTTTGGTTTCTTTGGGCAGGATCTTTGCAAATTCCAAGCCGCTTAACTCTGGCATCTGCACATCCAGGAAAAGAAGTTGTACAGGGTTTTCACGCAGGTCCTTCATAGCCAGAATGGCACTGTTATAGGAGCCCTTCAGTTCCAGATAAGGAGTTCTTTTAGTGTAGCTCTCCAGCAGACCAGCTGCCAAAGGCTCATCATCGATAATAGCACAAGTAATAATCATAGTTTTATTCTAATAGTTGATGTGTAAATACTTTCATCTTCAGAAACACCTTTATTCCAGATGTAACAATCAGGATATGCCAGTTCCAAACGGCGCTGAACCTGATTCAGTCCGATGCCATGGCCACTGCGGTCCTGGTTCGTCTTCGGATGGTTTGAATTCTTAATCGTAAAAGATATTTCATCGGAGATCGCCACGATGTTTATATGCACAAAACTGGGCTTTGTTGGACTGACGCCATGCTTAAACGCATTCTCAATAAGCGAGATGAAGATCAGTGGTGCTACCTTTATGGTTGGGTCTCCTATCTTTGATTCAAACTGCACATCTACATTCTTCGACAGTCTTATCTTCATCAGGTTGATGTAGTTCTCGATAAACTGCACCTCGTCGCACAACAACACTTCGCTATCCAGGTTGTCGTAAAGCATGTGTCGCAGCATCTTCGACAACTGTTGAATGGCCTCCTGCGCACGTGTCTGGTCGATAGCGGTTAGCGCATAGATGTTGTTCAATGTGTTCAGCAGGAAGTGTGGGTTAATCTGTGAGCGTAGATTTAGATACTCGCTCTTGACACGTGCAGCCTCCGACTCCTGCAGTTTCTGAGCAGCCGTAGTATATCGGCGTGCCAATGCCAGCGCCGTAGATCCTGCGGCAAAGATGGCCAGGTTCAGGCTGTCACGCAGCGTACGGGTAAAGTCGTCGATGACATCCGGCTGTCTGCCTGGAACGGGATAGATCTCGTTAGTATATTCCTTCCAGTAGTGCAGCATGATACCTAACGAAATGACCAGTACCAGGTTGATCAGCAGGTCATATCGGTGTTTACCTGAGACAAAGAGCTTTGGTGCCAGATACAAGTAATTCAGATAGAACACTATCATCAGGCACAACGGATCCATACAGTACATCAGGTACTGTCCAAGGGTAATTCCCGTGCCCCTCCAGAATGTAAGAGGCGACAGGAACATAAAGGCCCAGAGTATCACGTGACATGCTCCGGCCAGATGTTTGTTCATTGAGAAAAATCTACTCATGTCTTATTGCTTCTATTGGGTCCATATTAGCAGCTTTTTGTGCTGGTATATATCCGAACAATACGCCTATGAACACACATACCAGGAACGACACGTAGATACTCCAGGCAGGAACACTCGAAGGCATGCCGAACGACGATACGAACGCACTGGCTCCTACACCAACGATCACGCCTATCAGACCTCCTGTCACAGATATCAGCACCGACTCGATCAGGAACTGCAAGGATATGACAGGTCCTGTAGCACCAACGGCCATACGGAGTCCTATTTCCTTCGTGCGCTCTGTCACACTCACGAGCATGATATTCATGATACCGATTCCAGCCACAAGCAGTGAGAAGGCTGCTGCCACTACGAGGATGATGGTCACAGTGTCCATCGTGCTCGACATGGTCTCCATCATCTCTGCCTGCGAACGGATGGTAAAGTCGTCATCAGCATCATCCTTCAGCTTGTGGTTATCGCGCAGAATCTGTGTCAGTTCCTCAATAGCGGCATCCGACAGCTCCTCGGTGATAGCCGAACAGACAATACTTGAGAAGTAGGTCTGTGCTGCAATACGCTTCATCACAGTAGTATAGGGAGCAATGATTACGTTATCCTGATCCATACCCCAAGAGTTATAGCCCTTCGATTTCAGTACGCCGATGATGCGCATGGGGATGCTTTTAAAACGGATGGTTTTACCTATAGGGTCAACACCCTCGCCAAAGAGTTCTTTGACGATAGTGGTTCCTACGACGACCACCTTCGCAGCCTTCCTGATATCCTCCTCCGTGAAACACTCACCCTCCTCAACGGGCCACTGCTTGATATCAAGGTAATCGATACTCTCGCCATACATCGAGGCATTTGTATTATTATTACCATAGATAGCTTGACCACTGGCTGTTACCTCGGGCGACACTTTTGTCACGAACTTCTTCTCGCGGACAATACGTTCGTAGTCTGCCATCTTCAGCGTCTGCATAGCCGACGGATCCTGGCGCACGCCACCACGCATATCAGCACCTGGACGGATCGTCAACAGGTTAGTACCCATCGTGGAGAGTTCAGCACGGATGCTCTCTTTCGACCCCTGTCCAATGCTCATCATAATGATGACGGCTGCCACACCGATAATGATACCGAGCATCGAGAGGAATGAACGCATCTTGTTGTTCGCCACCGCTTTTAGGCTTACCTTAAATAGATTCAGTATATTCATTACTATTTACTTTTCATATTCCACTTTATCAGTCGTCTTGTGGTGCTGGCAATTGAGCCAGAGCCTCAGCTGCCGACTTGATATTCGTATTAACTGTATCCTCCCTGATCTTACCATCGCGCAGATTTATATTCCTACTGGCATATTCAGCGATCTCGGGATTATGGGTTACGAAGATAATGGTATTACCTTGCTTATAGAGCTCCTGGAAGAGTACCAGCATTTCGAATGAAGTTCTGGTATCCAGGTTACCAGTAGCCTCATCAGCCAGCAAGACGGCAGGATCATTCACCAGTGCACGAGCTATGGCTACACGCTGCATCTGTCCACCCGACATCTGGTTAGACTTATGGTACATACGGTCAGCCAGACCTACTGCCTTCAGTGCGTTCATGGCCTTTTCGCGACGCTCTGAGGCCGATATCTCCGAGTTATACATCAGTGGCAGTTCTACATTCTCCAAGGCTGTAGTCTTAGCCAGCAGATTGTAGTTCTGGAACACAAAACCAATCTTACGGTTACGTAGCTTAGCACGCTGTGTCTTCGACATGCTACGCACGGAGATACCATCCAGAAAGTATTCCCCGCTTGTAGGGGTGTCAAGACATCCTAGCTGGTTCAGCAATGTCGATTTGCCTGAGCCCGAAGTACCTTGAATGGTCACAAACTCGCCCTCATAGATTTTGAACGACACGCCCCTCAAAGCCTTCACCGTCTCACTGCCCACCTGAAAGTATCGCTTCACGTTCTGCAGTTCGATGACTACTTTTCTATTGTCTTCTGCCATAGTCTTTATTGTCTTGGGGGAGCAGCGTTGCCACTCTGACCGCTCTTGTTGTTATTGCTATTTCTATTTCCTCTTGGACGCGGCATGAAAGGGTTACCAGCCTGTTGCTCCTGCTCAGGTGCACCACCGCTGATATTGAAATCGGTCAGAACTTCCGTTCCTTCAGAAATACCGCTAACGATCTCTGTCATAATGCCATTGGTAGTTCCGATCTCCACCTTATGAGCCTTGAAAGTATTACCATCCAACGTCCATAACTTATGCTCACCCTCACAGTCACTGATGGTCTGTCCTTTCTCGAGGAGGGCTTCTGTAGGTATGAAGCGTAATGCTTTCGAGGGCACTGCCAACACATCATTCTTCTCAAGTGTGAAAATAGTCACATTAGCAGTCAGACCTGGTTTCAGTTTCAAATCGTTGTTAGGTGCTGAAATCACCACCTCATAAGTTACCACATTACTCTCTGTAGTAGCCTGCTGACGCACCTGTGTCACATGTCCTTCAAAATGGTCATCTGGGAAAGCATCAACAGTGAAACTCACGCGCTGTCCTTCCTTCACACCACCGATATCAGCCTCATCAATATCAGCAATCACACGCATGTCTGTCAGATCCTGAGCGATACTGAACAACTCTGGCGTATTAAACGAGGCTGCCACCGTCTGACCTTCCTCTACCGATTTCGACAGTACCACGCCGTCAATCGGTGAGGTAATCGTTGCATAACCGAGGTTTGTCTGTGCCTTATTCACGCTCTCACGCTTAGTACTGACATCCTCCTTAGCCTTTCTATATGACAGCAGGGCACTCTCGTACTCATCGGCACTTACCAGTCCTTTGTCATAAAGCGTCTTATACCTATTATAATTGGCCTTCTCATAAGCCATGCTGCTCTCTGAGCTTGCCAAATTAGCCTTTGCCGTATTCAGTTCACTGATCAGGTTCGTACGATCCAACTCAGCAATCACCTGACCTTTCTTGACCACACTATTGTAATCAACATAGAGCTTTGATACGATACCAGATACCTGGGTACCGACAGTTACTGATGTCACAGGTTCAATCGTACCCGTTGCCGTAATTGAGGTACGGATATGGGTCTTCTCGACCTTAGCCGTATCAAACGTTACTTTCTCCTCCTTCTTCCCGCCAGATAGCAGGTTATAGGCAATAATGGCTACAACTACAACGCCGAGTGCTATCCACACTTTCTTATCAATCTTCTTCATATCGTTTTTCTATTTTTAATTTTTCGACCTTTAATTAATGACCCCATCCTCATAGAACCTCAACATCTGGCGATTATAGATGGCCATATACTTCGACTGCAACTGACTCTGCTGGGCTGAGAGCAGGTTGTCCTTACCACGCATCAGCTCCACGATATTCTTAAGTCCCAGACGGAACTGTTCCTGAAGCAGATCATAGCTCTCCTGCTCACTGGCCACACTGGCTTTCGCAGCACGGAATTTCTCTTGGTTAGTCCGTGTTTTCAACCAGAAATCCTGGATGGTATTATAGAGCGTCTTCTGCTCTTCCGCCAGATCAAGTTTGGCCTGCATCTCTTTGATCTTCGCCTTGTTCACAGCTGTCTTCGTGGTACGACCATCATAGATAGGTATGCTCACCGACATGCCAGCCATAGCATCAACGTTAGTCTTCATCTGTGAGCCCCAGCCTGTAGAAGTCAACGAGTTAGTACTCGTGCCAAGACTTCCAGTCATGCTCACATTTGGCATCCAGCCTGCCTTGGCAATGCTAACACTCACACCTGCACTTTTGATAGCCACCCGTGCCGATTCGATCTCAGGACGATTCAATAGCGCCTGTTCATATACCGACTGCAAAGTAGGTATCTCAGCTAGGATCATATCATCCGTATAATCAAGCATCACCACCTCGAGCGGTTCCTCATCAGTAATCTCCAGCAACTGTTTCAGTTCCAGCTGATAGTCCAATAGCGTGGCTCGTGCCTCTACGAGGTTATATTCGTCGGTAGCACGCTGGGCAGTCAACTGAGCAAGATCAGCTTTCGACATCTTACCAACTTCCAGCATCTCGCGACCACGCTCCTCATTCTTCTTACTAGTCTCCAGCATCTGCTCTTCCACCTTCACGTCCTCTGTCAGATAGAGGATTTGGGTATAGAGCTGCGTAATAAGCTCCTGGATGGTATTAGCTCTTTTCTCCACTGCCAGTTCTGCCGTCTCCTCTGCCAGTGCATTCAGCTTAACGGTATTTGTCTTCTTATTACCATTCCACACTGTCCACTGGGCATTCAGAGCATAAGAGCCATTATAATAGCCCTTGTCAACTTTGGTATTGAGAGTGCCATTCGTCACAGTTGTTGTACCCGAGTTGCGCCAAGGCTTATATCCCAAGCTCTGGTTGGTTGAACCTGTCAGTGTAGGCAACTGTGCCCCCTTCGCACCTTTCAGATCCTCCGTTGCACTCTGTTTCGAGAGTTTTGTCTTCTGCAGCGACAGGTTGTTAGCCATCGCGTAATCAAGGCATTCCTGTAACGTCCACCTCCGCTGTCCGAAGGTTGTCACTGTCGTCAGCAGGATGACACCTATTAATAATAATTTCTTCATTACCTAATCTTATATCTAACAATTATTCGTTTTCGTCGGCAAAGATACGAAGTTTGTCGATAATAACAAAACGTTATCGATACAAAGTGTCAGTTAGTAGATTTTTTCCCTTAATTCTTCGACAAATATCCGGCGTTTTAATTTTCTTTAAGGGTTCATGGTTCCCAACCCCCAATGACATCAGCAGAAATTCGTCGAAAAAAAGCCCGGAACTCGTCGAAAGTTTCTTTGAATGAGAGTTATTGCGCCTTACCTTTGCATCGAGAAAAGTCAATAACGCGAATAATAACAAAAATAATAAAGATATGAAACAGTTTAGAACATTCTTCGTAATGGCATTGATGAACCTCTCATCAGTAACAATGGCCCAGACAACAGTGAAGGGTATGTTAATGGACGAGACCTTAGGTGAGAGTGAACCTTTCGCAACAGTCCGTGTTTTCAAGGCTGGTAAGAGCGAGAAGCCCGTAGCCATGTTTCTCACCGACGAGAACGGACAGTTCTCACAGGAGGTGAAGGGCAAGGGCAAATTCGACATCGTGTTCAGCAGCATCGGCAAGGAAGATCTGAAGAAATCGGTTGAGTTGGTTGGCAAGGGTGTTCTGAATCTCGACACCTTATATATTAAAGAGAATGCCACCATGCTGAAAGGCGTTGAGATAGTGGCCCAAAAGCCTCTGGTGAAGATGGAGGTTGACAAGATGAGCTACAATGTGGCAGAAGATGAGGACGCCAAGTCATATACCGTACTCGACATGCTCCGCAAGGTACCTATGGTAACGGTTGACGGACAGGATAATATTACCGTTAATGGTTCCTCATCATTCAAGGTCTATGTTGACGGCATGCCAAGTGTAATGTTCTCCTCAAACCCCTCCATGGTATTTAAGAGCATGCCCGCCACAGCAGTCAAGAGCATCGAGGTAGTCACCAACCCTGGTGCGAAGTATGATGCCGAGGGTGCCGCTGGTGTCCTGAACATCGTGATGAACAAGCAGAACCCGCAAGCTGCCCAGAGCCTGAACGGCTACAACGGAACAGTACGTGCCTCAGTCGGAACCAAGCAGTTGGGAGGTAGTGTGTTCATTAACGGTCAACAAGGCAAGTTCTCCTATAGTGCAAACGTGATGACCTCGTATAATAAGCCAGGTAACACAAAGACAGAAACCGAACAGATTCAGGCAAACGGCAACAGCCAGTTGATGACCTCTGACAACGACCTGAAGACACCATTCACCATGGGAAGTCTGTCACTCGGCTATCAGATTGACTCTGTTAGCACGCTGAACCTCACTGCTCAGGTAAACTCGATGTCGATCAAGACTACGGGCACCTCTATGACTACAATTAATGGGCTGAACAACTTCAGCTACGGCAGCACAACGGATATGAAGAACTCGCGTACCTCATTCAACGGAAGCCTTGACTACCAGCGTTTCTTCAATCAGGACCACACAAAGTCGCTGGCACTGACCTATCAGCTCGATTACAACCCCACCAAGACGGAAATGACCAACCTCTTCAACACCCAATCGATGACGATGGATCTCACCAACCGCTACTCAGACAACAAGAACAACACGACGAGCCACACCTTCCAGCTGGACTATACGACGCCCTTGGCAACAGGCCATACCCTGAGCCTTGGCGGTAAACTGCAGCTGCACGACGCCACTGCCGACTCGAAATACTACCTGAAAGGTGTCTATGATCCCACTTCCAGTTCTGACTATGAGTATAAGAACTCCATCCTTGCAGGCTATGGCGAATATGCTGGCAACATCAACAAATTCGGCGTTAAGGCTGGTCTACGTTATGAGTATACCTGGCAGGATGTAGAATATCATCTGGGCAATGGTGAAGATTTCAAGAAAAACTATGGTACGCTTGTACCCTCTGCCAGTCTGCAATACACCATCTCACAGGGCAGCAACCTCGGACTCACTTATAACATGCGCATCTCACGCCCGGGTATCTCTTACCTGAACCCTTACGTTGACAAGAGCAACCCCATCGCCCTCACTTATGGTAATCCGGAACTCGACGTAGAGAAAAGCCACAACCTCTCACTCGTTTATAACCTCTTTACCCCCAAGTTGATGGTGAATCTGAACCTGCATCACAACTTCGTAGATAACGCCATCTCACAGTATAGCTTCTATGACAGCAACAACCTACTGAACACCACCTATGGCAACATCGTACAGCGCCATCAGACAGGACTGAATGGTTACGTGAACTACCTAATGACCAAGAATACCCGACTGTTCTTCAACGGTAGTCTGAATTATACCGACCTTCAGAGCGATGCCCTGGAGCAGAGCAATAGCGGTTGGACGTTCAATGCGATGGTAGGTCTGCAGCAGACACTGCCTTGGGACCTGAAGCTCAGTGCCTTTGCCATCACCTCCACCAAGAACTATACCCTGCAGGGCTGGAGTGGCGGATTCAACCTTCTGACAGCCAGTCTCTCGAAGTCATTGCTGAAGGACAAGCTCAACCTGAGTGTTTCTGCCATGATGGGATTGAACAGCGGCGGCAAGCTAAATATCGAGAGCGATACCAAAGGCAAGGACTTCACTACACACACCAACGTCAGAGTGCCCATCAGCGGCGTAACCTTTACTGTCAGCTACACCTTCGGCAACTCAAAGGTGAAGACCAAGCAGCATACTAGCCGTGTGGAGAGCGATTTCATCGAGCAGCAGTCTCAGGGTGAGGTGATCAACAGCGTAGGATCTGAGGGAATGTAAGAAATGCGATTATCAATACCCAACAGTCCGACGTTAGCGAACTCTCAGTCCGTCTCGTCGGACTAAGAGTTCGCACGTGACGGACTAAAAATAATCACGTAATAGTTTGGTTAAGTAATTGTTTATTCGTAATTTTGCAGTCGTATGAAAGAATTCATGAAAGATCTTTATGAGGCAATGGGGGGGAAACACCTTTCGACCTGGCTGGTGCAGGTTGCCGTGTGGGCTATCATCATCTTGGCCCTCCCCATGGCGACATGGCTCAGCACTCAGGACACAGAAGCAGCCAAAACCTCATTCAAAGTCGTGTTTGACCTCCTGTTGTCACCATTCCTGATTTATTTCGTAAACTTCTTCGTGTTCGGACCGCTGCTGTTTTTCATGGACGAAAAGGAAGCCCACGCTTTCCGCCTCTTCAACAAACTGAGCAATCGGACGCGTTACCTGATCTTCGCCCTCTGTAACCTGATAGCGATTCCGTTGTTTAACAGCAAATTCTTCATGATATGGTGGCATCGCAACAGCATCCCCAACATGCCGGAGATGACAACCAACATGTGGATCGGTTTTTTCTCTGGCATGTTTATGTTCTTCCTGCTCAACTGTATCGTTGCAGGTATTGCCATTGGCATCCGCCATTTTATCCGCACCCGCCAGATCCGCCAACAGCTGAAGGACGAACAAGCCAAGCATACAGAGGCAGAGCTGGCATGGCTAAAGAACCAGATCAACCCCCATTTCCTGTTTAATACGCTCAACAACATCTCGAGCCTCTGCCAGATTGATGCCGATGGTGCACAGGATGCCATCGCCCAACTCAGCGATCTTCTTCGCTATGCGATGTATGAGACCAACAAGAATACCGTGCCCATCCAGGGCGAGGTGGAGTTTATGCGAAACTATATTGAGCTGATGAAGTTGCGCTGCAATGACAAGACTAAAGTAAACACCACATTTGATATCCAACAGGATGTAGAAATCGCACCTCTCTTGTTTATCTCACTTATAGAGAATGCATTCAAACATGGTGTAAGTAGCAGTCGTGATTCAATGATTGACATTCATCTTGAACAAAAAGGTCATGATATCGTCTTTACATGTGACAATACCAATTATCCTAAGGACGATGCAGACCGCAGCGGCTCTGGTATCGGATTAGAGAATACCCGCCGCCGTCTGGAACTGATGTACCATGATGCCTACGAGTGGGAACAGACACTCAACGAAGAAATCTACCATGTCAAAATAACGATAAAAACCCAACATTAAAGATGAGCCTGAGTTGTATCATAGTCGATGACGAGCCTCTGGCAGTGAAACTGTTAGAGTCGTTTGTAGCCAAGACACCTGATTTGGAACTTCTTGGTTCCTTCACTGATTCCGTAGAAGCCATCAATGCTATCAAGCACCAGAAGCCTGATCTGCTCTTTCTCGATATCCAGATGCCTGATCTCAACGGCATGGAACTGGCACACATGATACCTTCAGAAACACGCGTCATCTTCACTACAGCTTTCAAAGAATATGCTTTCGAGAGCTATGAGGTAAAAGCACTTGATTTCTTACTTAAGCCTATCCGCTACAACAAGTTTATGGTAGCCATCGACAAGGCACGTG
>JAEEGL016094201.1_pt1 | contig 11122 bp, 8 predicted proteins | sample 9134231 | NCBI WGS metagenome assembly JAEEGL01 (sample SAMN16246548, study PRJNA631951) | gut metagenome | biome: gut microbiome; feature: rumen; material: fiber-attached | host: Bos | place: Iran: Karaj | collected 2018-10
CCAACAGCAAGAACCTCATCAACGACAAGAATTTCAGGCTCCAAATGGGCTGCAATGGCAAAACCTAAGCGAACCATCATGCCTGACGAGTAACGCTTAACAGGGGTATCTACATATTTGGCAACACCTGCAAATTCGACAATCTCGTCGAACTTGCTACGGATTTCTGCTTTGGTCATACCCATAATGGAACCGTTCATAAAGATATTCTCACGACCAGTCATTTCTGGGTGAAAGCCTGTTCCTACTTCAAGTAGTGAGGCAATACGACCTTTGATTTTGATATCACCTGTGGTGGGAGAGGTTACACGTGAGAGAATCTTGAGTAAGGTTGACTTGCCAGCTCCATTTTTACCCACAATGCCTACAACATCGCCTTGTTCCACCTTGAAGTTAATGTCTTTGAGAGCCCATACATAACGACTGTCGCCTTTCTGGGTACGATCGTTGGTGTCTCCAATTTTGAGGAATGGGTCTTCCTTTCCACGGAAATTGGCCCACCATCGATTTAAATCTTGACTTAAAGTGCCTGTACCAATGGTGCCAAGGATGTACTGCTTTCCAACATTATTGAACTCTATAACTGTATTGCCCATGAGAATCTAAATTAATTCTTAACCCTGAATTCTAAACTTATATGACATCCATAAAATTACGTTGTACTCGGTTGAATATCACAATACCAAGCATGAGGATGATAACTGTAAATCCGAAACTATATCCCAAATAGAGCCAGTTAAATTCACCAACTCCTGTGAAGGCGTATTTAAAGGTTTCCAAAATTGCAGTCAGTGGGTTTGCTACTAAGACCCAGATGTATTTGGGATAGGTTTCCTTCATGACTGATAATGGATAAATGACAGGTGTCGCATACATCCATAGCTGAACGCCAAAAGTTATCAAGAAACGTAAGTCACGGTATTTGGTTGTCATGGACGAGATAATCATTCCGAATCCCAATCCTAAGCATCCTAACATAATAATGAGAAGAGGAATAAGTAGGACTGTCATATTGATACTGAAGTCTACTCCAGATGCGAAGTAATAGAGGTAAACAACAAGAAATAACGCAAACTGGATAAACATCTTTATAAGATTAGAAATGACAATTGATAGCGGAACTACTAAGCGTGGGAAATATACCTTACCGAAAATGGCCTGATTAGCATTAAATGTATCGGAACATTTACTGAGACAGTCTTGGAAGTAATTCCAACAAACGAGTCCTGCTAAATAGAAAACAGCTTGTGGAATACCATCGGTAGAGATACCTGCTATTCCACCAAAAACGAACATGAACATAATGGTGGTAAACAATGGCTGAATGACAAACCAGAGAGGTCCTAATATGGTTTGCTTATAAAACGTAATTATGTCACGTTTAACGTACATGACCAGAAGGTCGCGATAACGCCATACCTCATTCAAGTCAATGTTGAGTAGACTGCTTTTGTTCGTAATGATAATATCCCAGTTTTTTGTCATATTAGCCATGTTGAGTATGTATAAAATCTGTATTTTTTCTGTCAATCTTAAGGATGTTGAGTACCATCTTCCATACTAACTTGGGAAGAGAAAGAATCTTGCCAAAGACAGAATGACTGCGTAGCTGACGAGGCGTAGCTATGTAGAGAGCTGTGCAGATGGTAAAGAACAAACACCACCACTTGATATACCAGTATGTTGAATATATTAAAGAAAATGCTGTGATGACAATAGTCAGACCAAAGATGCCCACAACAAGCATAGACCGGGGAATCAGTGCCTGTTGGATGGTTTTATCAATGAAATCAATATTCATGGTCTTAATGGCGGTGGGGATATATGGCAATAAGTTGAAGAGACTTTGTATTTGTGCCGTCATCCAGCGTAGACGCTGCTTCTGGAAATTATCTTTGTTCGACACCTTCTCGTCGAAGACATGGATATCTGGTTCGTAATGTATATATACCTTTTGTTTGAGTAAAAGCGCCTCCATTTCACGGTCTTCACCTGCAGTGGTCAGTTTGTAAACGTTTTCCTTGAATAATTTGAAGTCGAAACACATGCCAGAACCAATAAGAGCAGATGACAAACCAATACGGTTATGGGCTTTGCGGAATATGGTGTTATTGATTTCTTCGCTGACACCATCAAGCACAGCGATATCGTTGTCCTTGTTCTTGGCGCAGCGGTGGCACTGGATAACTTTGTAACCATATCCGCATGAATCGTTCAGATTCTGAAGAAAGTCGGAATTGACCACATTGTCGGCATCCATGATGATAATATAATCATAGTCTTCCTTAATCTGGTCCATGGCATATTGCATGGCCTTTGCCTTGCTGCTCTTCTCGAATACTGGCTGTAACAAGGTGATAGGAAGCTCACTCAGTGCCTGATTGGTTTCGGGTTGCATGTGGTCTGAGATAACAGCCACATGGAATGCGTTGTAAGGATAGTACTGTCCCAAGAATGTGCGAACAGAGGATACTATAACACGGTCTTCGTTATAGGCGGGATAGAGTACTAAATAAGTGAAGTACTCTTTCTCACGCATGGCTATCTTCTGACCAGTTAGGAATTGGGTGAATTCATCCACACGTTTTTTCCAAAGGGTAGAAACAAGCGCGAAGAATAGAATATAGAGGGTGGATGCTGCCAATAACAACCACATGAGAATGTCGATAATATGTATAGCGTGCCAAAGCATAGAATGCGTTTATTTTCTCAGATTGACGGCTTCAGTAATCTTTCTACCCAACTTGAATCTTTGAAGAATTGAACTTAAAATGACTATGGGAAGTTTAAAGAATGTGTTATCCCATTTTTCATCAACTAAGTAATTGGGGGTTGCCATAGCAAAGATAAAAAGGACGATGGCAAAGAGTGCCCACCATTTGATGGCCATGGTAAAATAGATGAATGGAGTAATGATGCACATGAAAATTATAATGACCATCATGACCATTCGGGGCATAAGCATCCATTGGAAAAGCTTGTCAATCATGTTATAGTGCTTTTGAATGACAGCCTGAGGAAGATAGCGAAGGTTTCGGAAAATGGCCTGCCATTGTGTCAAAACCCAGTTGCGATGCTGGCGGTTGAATTCTTCAGCTTGGCGCGCTTTTTCACTGAAAACAAAGATATAGTCAAAATAGTCTACATAAATATGATGACGAAGTAGCACGGCTTCTAATTCCTTGTCAGCCCAATTCTTTTTGGTTGCTAAAATCTGTTGCTTAAACCAGGGGAAATCAAATACCATGCCTGAACTGGCCATGGCGGCAGAGAGTCCTACGCTGATATGACCACGGCGGAAGATGGAATTATTGATTTCTTCAAAAATGGCTGACAAACGAGCTGAAACAGTGTCACGGTTTAACGAGAGCTTGTGTGCCTGAACAGCTTTAGTACCTGCTGCTTCGTAGGCATCGTTCATTTGTTCCAAGAATTCGGGTTCAACCACGTCACCACCATCTAAGATAACAACCACATCGTATATCTTAAATTGGGGTAAATTATTTATAGCCAATTGCAGGGATTTTGTTTTGGAGCTTTTGTCATAATTGGGCGTAATCAAAGTGATTGGTTGTTGGGCCAAATGGAATAAGGTGATTTCTTGTTCATGATCTGCTATTACTGTCACATCGAACAGACGTTGTGGATAGGTTTGACCTAAAATGGAATTGACTGTCATCTCTAAACTCTTTCCGCTCTTATAGGAAGGTATCAGAATGATAAAACGGTTTTGATTCTTTGCTTTAGGTGTCTCGCTATGACGGGCAAACATAGATGTAAAGGCAAAGATTCCCAAATATAGCACTGTTAATGCTACTAAAATATAAACGACTAAATCGGTATATGTTAATATTGACCAGAAATTCATATCTATTTCAGTTGAGAGTTTACTGTTATGAGTTTAGAGAAACAAAATCGCGGATGCCTTTGATGGTGGCTTTTGCCAAATCAAGGCGTCGTAGAAGTGAATATTTTAAAATGTCTCTGCAAGCAACCAAGCATATTAGATACAGATACGACAAATAGCGAGTCGCATCAGGGTTGTTGCGCTTGACAAACAACAAACGGTTACGAGTGATATAGTAAGTCCGTAAGGGACTTTGCTGGCCTGTAGTTTGGCTTTCTTTATGATAAACAGTCATGGCTGGTTCATACCAAATGTCGTAGCCTGCTCGGCAAATCATCATGGACCAGTCCAATTCTTCATAATACAGGAAATAACATTCAGGCATTAGTCCGGTGTTGTCAATGACCTCGCGCTTGACCATCATTGCTGCTCCATGTACGTATGGCGTTATGTGGGCTGTGTCATACTGTCCGCGGTCTGATTCACCACAGCCAATAGCCCGATTACGCATTGTAATACAAGAGAGTGGGGTGTAACCCGCAAACTGAATAGGATAGTCACCCCATGAGAATCTGATTTTTGGGCAGACAGCTCCAACCTTTGGAGATGACTCTAAACGGTTGATAAGATGTCTGAAGTCTGAAGTCTGAGGTCTGAGTATTGTGTCATTGTTGATAAAGAAAAGGTATTTGCCTTTGGCGGTTTTAATGCCAATATTGTTCCCACCGGCAAAGCCTAAGTTTTCTTTGGAACGAATGACTATGACTTGGGGAAAACGCTGCTCAATAATAGTTGCTTCGTCAGATTTGGATGCATTATCTACCACAATTACCTCTATGGACTCGTCCTTTAAAGGTAATGTGTCTAACAATTCACAGGTGTCTTTCAGCCCGTTATAATTGATAGTGATGATAGATAATAACTTTTCAATTTTCAATTCTTAAATATCAATTCTCAATTAGTTAAACTCTTGATGCAAGCTTCTTTTCGAGTTTTAATCGTTTCTTCTCTTCTTGTTCTGCTATTCTTAGTTCTTCATATTTTATCCAGTCTGACTCTATGTATGGCAGAACATATACGATTGCCAATCCTCCAAAGAAAAGTACACCGTTAGGATATTGATATAATATCTGATTGGCGTATGCACCGAGCTGAATAGCTACAAATGCGCTACACAATCCTCCCCCAATTCCTATCAAGGACGGACTTTTTAGCCTGAACATGACAATACAACACGCTCCAATGAGCATAATCAACATGCAAATTAGGAAAACTGTAATACCTATTATTCCAGTATGTACCCAAATATAAACATATTCAGAATCAGGTGGTATATCTGATAGTTTGCGATATTTGTTATTAGCTGGGATGTTTGCTTGAGTATTGCTAATGCCTAATCCCCATGGGGCATCACGTAAATACTTCTTGATGGATGCTTTGTTGATGTCACGAGTGTTGGCTGATGCATCGCTTTTATCAAAAGCAGATCGCATTCTTCGGATTTGCTGATTGCCGTTTCCTATGTCTGTGAACATTAAGAATGACATAAATAAAGCAAAGAATATGCCAAAGGGTATGGCTATCTTGAATGATTTTGATAAAACAACATATACCATGAAACCTGCGGCCATTGCGAAAATAGCTGTACGAGTACCAGATTGGAACATTCCCCAAATGACGCATATACTGATAATTAAAAAGAAGATGCGTTCCCATTTTATTTTGCTTGTAATTGCCACAACGACAAATGTTACAGCGGATGCGGCCGCATTACATCCATAGGCAGCTGCATCGCTAAACGTCGAAAAATATCTGATGAGGGTTCCACCATTTAATACGTGAGTGACTTGACCTGGACCATAATACAGCCAGCCATTTTCAATATCGGTAAAACCGATATTCTTTTGTTTCCACGTCCAAAATGCAGAGAATAAGGATAATAATGCCCAGACTCTTAGATAGTTAAGAAGAATCTTGGGAGATGATATGTAAATGCTAAATACAAGCAGAATCCATAACAAATGTAACCCCATTAGACGAGCACTGGTAAACCATGCGCTTACACTAATACCCATATCGCATGTGTCATTTAAAAGCTCTAAGGTTAGAAATCCACACCATATACCCACTCCCAATAACATCAGGTTCATACACCTTCCAAAGCGCGAGTCTTGTTTTAAATCAATAAGAGCAATTGCTATTAATGTCAATTCAAGCATCTCATCATATATTGACATTGGTATCCCTCCGCCAGACGGAATGGGCGTGTTTTTCATTTGCAGGAAATAGTTTATAATAATAAGAGCCCAAAATGCTGTCATTCTCCAATTATATAAAACATATACTGCAATGATGAGAACAGGGGATAGGCATATAATGGAATAAATATTAAGGCCAGCATGAATAAATTCATATATGGCAAGTAAAAACAGGAGAAAGAGTAATAGGACTCTTCCTCCGTTTTCTTGTGCGTATGTCTTAAACGCGGTGTTAGCCATTATTTTGCGTGTTCGTTCTCAACAGCAGTTAATCCCATTTGAGATAGCCTGTACACAAAGTTGTTGAACTTTGTGTATGGTGGTAACTGTCCAACAAACTCCTCGACAGCGTAGCGGCTGGCCTCAGTCAGATACATAAAGAGACTATCCTTGTGGCTCTCGTCTAACATGGACTCAACTTCCTTCAAGGCTTTTTGGTCAACGTCTTTCCATGTGCGGTTGGCACGTGTCACCATCAGATTAATTGTTGCCATATTGAGAAGTGAGGGAGATATGGAATTGTCGTTCAAATTAGGATATTCAACGATAGCTATCTCGTCAGGCAGGATGTCAGGACAAAGATCCTTAATGTCCCTTGCTAAAATGAATTTGCTGTCTTCTGCCAAGAAGTCTTCATCATAGGTGAGGCGACGAACCTGTAAACCTATGGATATCCAGTAATTTTCCAACTCTTGTGCTAAATAGCTCTTACCATTACCAGAGTCGGTTGACAACAAATTGAGTACATTCTGCTGACCTTCCTTAAAGTGTGGAAGTAGGGCTTTACTGAGCTGCTTAAGTGCCATGTCTGCAATAGTCTTGTTAAATCGGCGATAGCGTAAATTGCTCTCTTTTGGGAAACAGCCCATGACAGGAATCTTAGTGATGCGCTCAGAACGCATGCGGTCACGAAGCGTACGATCGAGTAGTTCTATGATGAAGAAATAAAGAGCGGTAAAAATAAACGCCATCATGAATGCTCCCAATAGCACCATCATGCGATTGGTCGGTTGGGCATTCATTGGGTACATTGGTGGATTCAATACCCGGAGAGATGCAGTTGACATTTGCAAATTGCGTTGACGGAGACGAGCTGCGTTCAGTGCTTTCAACATCTCCATATAGTTGCCTTCAATAAAGCTAATATGGCGGGCTTTACGATCCAATGTTGCACCAATAGGCGCATAGAACAAATATTGCTTTTCCAGATCCTGCTTCATGATATCAGTAGCCGTCATTTCTGCCTTGGTTTTTTCAAGGAGAAGGAGCTGCTCTAACCAGCGACTAAGCATATCGTTTGCCCTAATACCAGTTTCTGTGCTATATGTAGTGGCTTCAATGTCCTTAGTCAGCTGGGTGACGCGTCCTGTGGCTGCTTGTAAATCGCGTTGGGCCTTAGCTAACTCCTGTTGCGATTCGGCATTATTGCCGCCACCTTCGCTCGACATCAGGCGAAGGTTGGAAATACGGGACTGGATGCGGGAAATGTCCTTGACCTGATTGGTAAATTCCTTGTTAGAACGAATGACCTGAGCACGATTGCCTAACTGGCGTTCCAAATAGTCCATTAGTGCCTTAGAGGTCGTGTAATTCATCAACTGGTCGTTTCGGAAATTCTGTTGTTGGGCATCCAGACCTGCCAAAGCTTTAGTTTGTTCAGCATAGTTAATGATTCGTTTTGAAACATTATAACGAATCAAATCGTCTTCTGCTGTTGTTAGAATACGATATAAACGAGCCACTTCACGCTCAAAGAATTTGATGACATTACTTGTTTCGCCAAAACGCAATTTTTGATATTTGCGGGCAAATACTTCATTTAGAATTTCTAATGTGTTAAATTCAATACCTGCGTCATTGGCAGAGTAACCAATGTCTATAATGTCGCTTCTGTCGAGTTGAATTACTTTAAGCCTTGATGTGATGTTGTTAATACCAAACCACTGATGATAATTTAAAAGACTAAAAAGATAATTATCAATAGATGGCTTCTCGTATGCCTTCAGATTGGCATACGTTGCAGACTCACTGTTATGATTGATGAGTGCTTTGACATCTGGGGGAACTGTTGCACTCAGCTCTCGGTAATGCTGAGCTGAAATGTAGTTGTTGTCTTTGTTGGGATTGCCATACATCATACAACGACCAAAGAGACGAAGCGCTACTTCATGGATGGTGTTATCTGTAGTGATGATAAGCATTAAGTTGGTGATATTGGCTTGATTCTGTCCACCAGCAGCTCCCGTACCACCTTCAAGGTTATAGCCTGTAATCATACCCGTGTAGATGGTGGTACTCGTGTCATAAACACGTTCCATATTGCGCGTCATAAACCATGCCACAATAAGTGCAATAAGCGGAAGAATCACTAAATACCAGCGAATCTTATATAAAAAACGGACGAGATATCTGAATATATCCATAATGATGATGATGTTGAGTTATTATTTATTCTTTTTAGCTACTTTTGCGGCTTCTTTTTCTGCTTTCTTTTGAGCAGCTTTCTCAGCCTGCTCAATCTTGCGAAATCGTTTTTCTTCAGCCTCTGCGGTCTTGCGAATATTCTTTTCTACAGCATTATTCTCTTTCCTAATCTGTTTCTCAGACTTTGATATGCCGCTTTTCAAGGTAATATCTGTTGTCGTATTAGTGAGAATAGGTGTATGCGTCATAATCTCCAATGTGATGATATCTGTTGTAATTTGAGATTGTAAACTTTGATAAATAGACACAGCTGATTCTTCCCAACGTTTAGTATTGGCGAAGTCCTCAATTGACATATTACCTTGGTGAAATTCTTCCAAGTTCAGTGCGCCGGCACCTTGATAAATAGCGGCATTTTCACTGGCAGTCTTTAATGAAACGAGGGAATTGGTTATTTTAATATATAGCGTTGCAATTTCTGTTTTTAGTTTATCGTATGCCAAGTCTTTCGCAATGACAGCTTGGTCAACTTCTAATTTTTTACGACGTACTGCTTCTGTCAAGTCCAGAATATCCTCCAAAGGTACAGCCAAATTGACACCCACATTCCAGTAACTTTGTTCACTGCCCTGGAATTGTTGAAGTACCATATTATATTGACTGGAGCTCTGTCCCCACATGTCGCTCTTACCATAGCTATAACTGGCATGACCAGTGATATACGAGAAAATATGGCGTTTCTGCTTAGCCACTTCTGCCTGAGCAATTTCCTGAGCTTTCTCTAATGAAAGAATGTTGGGGTTCTGCTTGGCATTCTCGAGTAACACAGCCAAGGGAGGCAGATGGAAGTTAGAGAAATTAATGGTACTATTTTCACTGGAATCAAAGAATCCAGCGCTAATACCACTGTTGTTATACTGTGCACTACCCGTTAAAGGTAAAAAGGTAAAAAGGTAAAAAGGTAATGAAGCCCTTACCCATCTTGCTACCTTATAAAATCCTTTAATTTCCATATTTTACACTTTTATTATTTTATTGTTCTTATACATTCTCTTTCTGCACGAAGGCTGTCAAAGTACGAAGGATGATCTTCATGTCAAGCATGAAGCTATAGGTCTGACCATAGGTGATGTCAAGTTGCTTACGTTCCTCGGCACTCATGTTGCCACCTTTCCCTCGTTCTTCAACCTGCCAAAGGCCAGTTAGACCTGCTGGAGCCATGAAACGGTCGATGCTCTTGTCGACAGTAAGTTTTTCGGCCTCGTAAAGTGGGAGAGGGCGGTTGCCTACAACGGACATGTCGCCTTTGAGAATATTGAAGAGCTGAGGGAGCTCGTCAATGCTGTACTTGCGGATGAACTTGCCGACCTTGGTGATTCGAGGATCGTTCTCGATTTTCACAAAGGCATTGTTGATTTCTTCCTCCTTCTGCTTACTGAAATCGCTCTCGGCCACTACAAAATCGTCGCCAACAAGCATAATTTCCTCGTCACTAATCATCATCTCAGACTCCATACCCATATCAAACATGGCTTGTTCTGCCTGATCACCTAATGGTGCCACAATAGTTTTGTGTTCCTCCTGTTCGTGTGTGGAATACTGATTATGCTCCTTGCTCAATTCCTGCAAGCGCTGTTCTGCATCAATATACATACTGCGGAATTTGAGGAAGTCGAAAATGGTGTAGTTAGTGCCAACACGTTTGGATTTGAACAAAATAGGTCCCTTGCTCTCAATCCTAATAGCTAAAGCCGTTAGGATAAAGACAGGTGATAGAAGAATGATGGCAAAGACAGAAAAAATGATGTCGAACATACGCTTCCATACTGGAATTTTGAACTTCAGCATGTGATATTTCGGACGTTCGTTGTCAAATAGAATATTCTCGCGGTCAGAGATGAACTGTATTTTTTTATTCAATTCGGTGACTGTTGCTCCACGACCAATGGTGTCGTTGATGCCGCACTTCATGTAGACATCACGCTCCTCATTTGTCATGGGGTCAGTCATGAGAATAATATAGACGCTACGTGACTTCTTCTTCAGATAGGTGATGGCAGTAATGTCCTCAGAGCGTACGTTGCGCTCAAAGAACACGATGAAATGCTCGTTGGCGACATGGGGCGTACATATCTGAGCAGCATCTTTGTAAAGGCTCGTCATGCGAACAAGCTGACCAGGGATATACTTAAGACGCTCCTGTGTTTTGGGGTTACTACCTAAATATACAACACCTATCATATATTATAATAATGTACGTAAGATTAATTGGGAAGAATCTTCTTTACACGAATTTTTAACTCCATTGGATTGAATGGCTTTACGATATAGTCGACAGCGCCAATCTCCAACAGTCGGATACGCTCACTGGTGGAATCTTCACTGCTCAGCATGATGACGGGTATATGGCGGAACAGCTCGTTTTGCTTAATCCACTCCAAGAAATCGTCACCACGCATACCTGGCATGCGAATGTCGGAAATAATAAGATCTGGGGTGTTACCAGCTTGAAGCCACTTTACACCTTGCAACCCGTCGGGGAGCCACTGTACATCGTAATCACTCATCAAATAGATGGAGAGCACCTTTGCGA
>JAEEGL016303275.1_pt1 | contig 11122 bp, 4 predicted proteins | sample 9134231 | NCBI WGS metagenome assembly JAEEGL01 (sample SAMN16246548, study PRJNA631951) | gut metagenome | biome: gut microbiome; feature: rumen; material: fiber-attached | host: Bos | place: Iran: Karaj | collected 2018-10
ATTCGCAAGGCGGCCCTGAAGTACAAGGTGCCGTACATCACGACACGCGCGGCGGCCCACGCCGCCGTCCTCGGCATCGCGGCCTCCCGCCGCAACCGCGGCGGCGTCACCTCGCTACAGGACTACCACGCCTCCATCGTGCGGTAGCGCACTTCACCGGGGGAGACGTTATGGTAGAATGTTCACCGATGGAAAAGCTCTTCAATGTCGCGGGACCCTGCTTCCCCTCCGAACACTACATGCTCCCTGCGCTCGACCGAATGCCGGGAATCCGCCGCCTCGTCTCCTCGCGTCAGTATTTCGTCATCCACGCGCCGCGCCAGACCGGCAAGACAAGCGCCGTTCTGGCCCTCGTTGACGAAATCAACGCCAAGGGCGAAATGGTCGCCCTCTACTGCACGCTGGAGACGCTCCAGGGCGCAACGGACGTCGACTGGGCGATGACGCAGATCCACGGGCTTCTGGAGCGCAGCGCGACGGCCGTTCCCGATCCGCCGCCGCGGAAGGCGGACGTTCGCAACGCCTGGTGCGTCCGCGAGGGCGAGGCGTCCTACACGGTCGCGATGGTCTCCGACACCCTGACGCAGCTCTGCCGCCGCTTCGGCAAGCCCCTCGTGGTCTTCTTCGACGAGGCGGACTGCCTCTTCGGGCGGGTGCTGGTCACATTCCTGCGCCAGCTGCGCGACGGCTACGTGAACCGCGCCCGCATTCCGTTCCCGGTTTCCATCGCCCTCATCGGGATGCTCGACGTCCGCGACTACAAGGCGCAGATCCGCCCCGACGGCGAATCGCTCGGCCAGATCAGCCCCTTCAACATCATCACCAAGGACCTGATGCTGCGCAACTTCACCGAGGAGGAGGTCGCCGCCCTCTACGCGCAGCATACCGAGGCGACCGGGCAGGTCTTCGAGCCGGCGGCCCTTGCCAAGGTCTGGGAGTTCACCTGCGGGCAGCCGTGGCTCGTCAACGCCCTCGCCCGCGAGTGCATCGATGAAATCCACGACTACGACTACGCCGCCCCCATCACGGCCGACGACATCGAGACGGCCAAGGAGGCGATCATCCGCCGCCGGGACACGCACGTCGACAGCCTCATGGAACGCCTGCGCGAGCCGCGCGTCCGGCGTGTCGTCGAGCCGGTGATCTTCGGCGGCGACCGGTCCGTTTCGCGGGAAAGCGAAGACTGGCGCTACGTTGTCGACCTCGGCCTCCTGAAGGAGAACGCCGAGCGGCAGCTCGTCCCGTCCAACCGGATGTACGCCGAAATCATCGGCCGCTACCTCACGCGCGACACGCAGGACGACATGGTGAAGTCCGTCCCGCAGACGCCGTGGGCGCTGCCGGACGGCCTCGACATGCCCGGCCTCATGGCGGCGTTCCAGTCCTTCTGGCGCGAGAACAGCGGCGTCATCCAAAACCCGCACGACTACCGGGAGGCCCTTCCGCACCTCGTGCTGATGGCCTTTCTCCAGCGCGTCACGAACGGGAACGGCCACATCATCCGCGAAATGGCGCTCGGCAGCGAGAGGCTCGACATCTGCGTGGAATACCGCGGCCACCGCTACGCCGTGGAGGTCAAGACCTCCAACAACTTCGCCGGGGGGAAGTCCTACGGGCAGCTCGCGAAATACCTCGACACGCTCGGCCTAGCGGAGGGCTGGATGGCGATCTTCGACGAGGACAAGGCGAAGCCCTGGGAGCAGAAGCTCTTCACCCGCGACGAAACCTTCGACGGCAAGACGCTCCACGTCATCGGCCTGTGACGCCTCGCGCGAGGGCGGCCGCGACGACGCGCGGCCCTCCCGAAGACCTTCGGTCTACTCTGGGCTTTCATCGCGCCCGGCTTCGTCCGGGCCGCGTGCGCGAGGGCGGCCGCGACGAAGCGCGGCCATCCGCAAGGCGGCCCTGAAGTACAAGGTGCCGTACATCACGACGCGCGCGGCGGCCCACGCCGCCGTTCTCGGCATTGCGGCCTCCCGCCGCAACCGCGGCGGCGTTACGTCCCTCCAGGACTACCACGCCTCCATCGTGCGGTAGCGGCGTTTGCCGCTACCGCACAATCGAATACACCGTCTTCTCCGTCCCAATGCTCGGCGCATCGGCGCCAGGGAACCCGCCCCAGAGCAGGTCGAGGAAATGCCCTTCCCCTCGTGCCGCGTCGAACGCCTGCCGCGTCACGTTGCCGCAGCGATAGCCGCCGATCTGCCAGCACCGCCACGCCATCGACCCGCGATCCTTGTCTTCCGCAAAATTCTCCATGTAACGCTCGGCAATGCCAATGTCGTCAACATCCTTCGCCCAAAGCTTAACTTTATTGCCATAGTCAGGCATGCCATTAAGCACCATTTTCGCGACTTCCATGTCATTCGTCGCCTTCGCAACCTGTACGGCGGAAAATGTCTTGCGCCTCACAATGCCATAACTTGGGCTTTCGTTTACATATCCTATCGCGTCGCTCGGCCTCCCATCGTAGCCCACAAACCAGCCATAATCATACTGCTTGATCTGCCCTGCATTGTCACTCGTTACTAACGACGCATGACCGACATTGGGATGCCATCCCCAAATATCCAGTGCCAGTCTATTCTCCGGAAAACTCGCGTAAAAAATACGTCCGGGCTTTGCAGCCACCCCTTCAGGCAACGCCCTCGCCGCTTCCGCCCGCTTGGCGTACTTGTAGTGCGAATACGACAAACACCCAGAGCACCATCCCATAAACAGACAGACTATTGCTATCTCGACGGCCCTTTTCATTCCAAATCCACGTTTTTTTGTCATAGTCGAAGTTTCCATTTCTACATTAGTTGTCCTCATGGTTCTTCTCCGCTATTATCATTCGCCCGCGCCTTCCCTTCTTCACGTTTCTTTAAGTAGTTCTTCCACAAATCAAAGACAGTATCATCAACATGATACTGGAAAAGCGCATAAGCGGGCACTTCTGAATCTTTCATATCCGAAGGCCAATCCAGCGTCCACACCCCGCCACCATTCGCAACAATTACCTCGGTGCCTTTCATGTTACAAAACAATGCGCCGTACCCATTGTAATACCTGACATCAAGATCAATATGCGTCTTATAAGGCGTAGGATTGGTGTATGCTACATTGAAGCTTCTGTTTGTCCCAATTTCAATCGCCGTCAGAAAGTTTGTGCAATACGCCGTAGTGCCGAACTGGAACGGCATGAGAAAATGCGAATGGTGTTTAATATTGTCATTAAGAATACTACATTCAACATCGCTCGCCGGGTTCACCAGCTCCTTCTCGGACCCCATAAACTTTATCTTGACCGGCGTGTACTCAGTATCTCTGGTTCCATCTTCACCCTCTCGGATGTTGAACAACAATGACGGTTTATAGGTTATATCAATTGGCCACGACTTATGGGGGAACTGCAACCTAACAGAATCAACACCCGGCAACTTTCTGCTTGGGCAGTAAAATGTAAGCGTCACGATGTCACTTCCTATGCCAGTCTCGTTCTTGCGTATCTTGCGATTGCCCTTATCTTCGTCAATCGTGTCAAAATCACTTTTCCCCTTGCACAACACGATCTTCGACTCCACTTCGCCTAGCAAGAACCATGAAATCGGCAACTCAACAGTGAATCTGTTGTGACTTACTCTTGGCCTAACATATCGCACCTTGATGGCAAGAACATCCTCCTTCGCCTCGGCCCACAGATCATCCACACGAACACGGCCAATGTAGAACAGTTTTTCAAGTGATGACGCTGTTAGATTTTTACATATTTCGAGGACATTTTTGGAAAGGTCTGCGTTTTTTCGTTCGAACAGTATGTCGTTAAAAAGTGTTCGAATACGAATAAGATCGGCATCCTTGGGCAGTTCATCCTCCCTAAGCGCGATTTCCCCTTCTGTATACTTATTCCGGTATGTGATCAGGTGAGCCTCGTAGTCGCCTTCTATCTTGGCGTTTGCTGCGCCCAATGTCTGCAAGGCGGACTTCGGGTCATTTAACACATGATAAAAAACATCTGCGCAAAAATATGAAAAGTCTGGATTGGCATTGTTATAATTCACTTCGCAGATTTTCTTGAGCAATCCACGAATCTTCTCATGATCTTGACTGCTAGTCGCTACAAGCGCCGCAACGTTGGCTATAGCAACTTGTGCAACCATAGGATCGACCTTCACCAATCCTCTGTATTCTTCAAAGAAGCTGTCGGATGCTTCAATTGCGACATCCCATTTCTCGTTGTCTACCGCAAAGGAGGCAAGGTAGTACCAATATGGTGCAAACCGACGAAACCGCTTGCGCATATCAGGCGTATCAAGCAATTTGAAAACGCGTTCCGACTTGCCGTTCTTTAATGCCGCGACAAGGGACTTCAACTCATTCGGCGACAAGAGGTCTTCGCTCTTAAGATTCTTGTCTTTGACAAACTGGTATTCTGCTTCAAGTAGTTTCTTGTTTGCTGCATGCGCGTTTTCCTCTTTGCTCCTTTCATATTTAAAGCGAGAATCCCTTGTCGCTCCACGTAGTTCATCAAGTGTTTTATCATAATCCATAACTGCTCTCATGGGGCCGCCAACCAACTCACCTGCAAGCACCAGTGCAGCCTTGCCAGCGACAACGTACCCATTCTCAGCTTGTTCAGCACCTCGTTTAATTACCTCGGCAGTATCTTTCATCGCCCCCGGGACAAAAGAAATAACCTTGAACCACATTTCCTTCTTGGCCCTGCGACGGCTATCCTCAAGCTTCTCCTGATAGATTTTATAATCCTCTTCGTTCATTTTTAACGATTCAAACGTGTCGAGCATATCCTTGATCAAATCAAGCATCGCCCTACTATCGTACGAAAAGGATGGAATCCTCGAAACGTCTATGCGATCAATAGATATCTTCTCATACTCATCCTGAACAGCTACAATATTGTGATACGTTCGCATCACAGTGTACGCATAGTTCATTTGATTGATATACGCAATCGTGTCGAGCGCAGACTCCCTGTCTGCGTCAATCTTGGCCTGCTTAAGTGTGCCCGTCACTTCATCGCTGGCGACAAGAGCGTTCGCAATCAAGAGAGGAATTATTAAGGACGACTTTTTCATTGGCGTTATCCACTAAAACTTTCCCAAGTGAGTGGTATTATGCGCTTCGCGCACAGCCCGATTTTTGCGGTGCCCTCCGCCGTCCACCCCGGACGGCGGGGCGGCCGTTAGGCCGTCGGCGCAGAACTTCGCAATTCCCCCTGTTTTTGGCATGAAAGCATGATACCAAACTGGCGGCTCGAAAGCAAGAATGGCGTGTGGCTATCAGAGATTCCAAATGGGGGCGTCGGCGGCGTCGTTGCCGCCGCCGACGCCCCCATTTGGAATCTCTGTATCCCGAAAAATACAAGTTGACAATATGAAGCCAATAACTGTATAATCGCGTTTCAATCGGAAACTGTAGCATTCTGAAGAAGGAACGCCACTATGAAGAAGGACATCGGATTGGTTCTGCTTGCAGCGGCCGTGTTTGCCGCCGTTGTCTCGTTCGGCGAGAACGTCGTCACGCCCCGCTACTACGTGGGCGACTCGCTCATCGCGATGTACGACGGCATTTTCAACGCCACGAACGCGGCGGGCGAGCTGGTGCATGACGCCTCGGCGACGAAATGGCTCGACCTCTCCGGCAACGGCCGCGACTTCACGGTCAATTCAAAGGGGTCGTGGTCCGAAAAGGCCTTTGAGTTCAACGGCCTCTCCGCCACGCTTTCCCCCGCCTTCCCCTACTACCGCACGCAGGAGATCCGGTGCCAGGCCGATTCCGGCCGGTGGATCATGCTTGGTTCGGGATCGGGATCGTATGTCTACCAGGGCCTTGTCACCGTCAACGGCTACACAGACCGGTTTCAGGCGTCTTTTTATCGAAGCGGGACTAAAGATACCACCACCAAGTGGATCAACGCGGAAGGATTCACGGCTCCCTTCACAACGTCCGTCACATACGACTTCCTGCCGTCCGTCGGGTCAACGGCCTGCTACTGCAACGGCGAAGCGACACCTTCATACACCGGTGCAAACCACTGGACTTACAACGGCACCTCGAATATCGGCGGCAATCCGTCGCAAACCTCCTATACCGGCAAGGGGCGCATCCAGTCGATCCGTCTCTATAGTCGCGCGCTTTCCGAGGATGAAATCGCCCGGAACGCCCTTGTGGACCGGGTGCGCTTCGAGGACGCTGCACCGCCTGTCCCGCTTGAACCGTCCATCGTCTGCTCGCAGCTCGTCTCCCGGGTCGAATCGGGCGGGGCGCTCCTGGAGTGGACGGCGCAGTCGTTCGGTTGGCTGGCTTCGTCACTCGACTCGGTCGGCCTGGAATATGCGGCTTCGTCCGACTTTGCCTCGTCGACCGTGGCCGCCTCCGCCGCCGGAAACGAAACGGCGGGATGTTTCCACATCTCGTCGCTTGTTCCGGGCGCCACCTACTACGCGCGGGTTGTCGCGACGAACGATCTTGGCACCGGCGTCGTCGGAGACGCCTTCACCTTCGTGGCGGAGAGCGCAAGCTCCGCCCACCCGGTGGTGCGGCTTGTCTCCGCAACGCCTGTCTCGGCCGTCTTCGCCGAGCTTGCGGCCACGGTCGTCTATGCGCCGGCGCCTTGCGACCTCCGCGCCATTGTCACGGGCGGCGGCCAGACCTACACGAACGTCATCGTCAAATCCTTGGCGCCGGGCGTGTCGGGCGACTTCTTTCTCAGCCACCTGCGGCCCGCCACGGACTACACGGTGCGTCTCCTCGCCACAGCCGGAAACGAGTCCGCCGAATCCGAAGCCCTCTCCTTCGCGATACCGTCGCAGACCCTTCCGCCGAACGCCTACATCCAGGACGGCCTTCTCGTGCAGCTCGACGCCATCTGCAACGCCATCGACCAGGACGACCGCCCCTATCACGACCCCTCCGCGACGAACTGGACGGATCTCACCGGAAACCTCTCCTTTGAGTCGATGGGCGCCAGCTACCCGTTTTACTTCCGGGACAACGCGGCCGTCTTCCCGGCCGGAGAGCGCTTTCTCCAAACCTGCGGCACCGCAACCACCAACCTGTGCGACGCCGTTCTGTCGGGAACCTTCACGGTCGAGGCGGCCGCCTACGTGACGGAAGTCCCCACGGTCAACGACCAGGCGAACGGGCTTTACTCGATAGGCTCGGGAAAGACCGATGACCCGCGCACCCTCTGCTTCGACACACGCTGGTCCCAGAACTACAGCGGAAAAATGGGCTGCATCCAGTACAATGCGGCGGGGTCCATGAACAACAATTCGCGTCTGGCCTTATACGACAAGGGCTACTACACCAACCAGGTGACGCTGGCCGTTGTCGGCGCGGGTCCCACCGACAACGGCAGCCTCTATCGCGCGGGAGACTACGTCCTCAGCGTGCTCAACCAGAAGAAATACACGCCGCAGACGGCGAGCCTGAAGAATCTCCGTGTGCGCGGCTATTCAACGGGCTACGCCGAAACGATTTACAACGCCTTCCGCGCGTACGGCCGGTCGCTCACAACGGACGAGATCGTCAGGAACAGCCAGATCGACAATGTGCGCTTCCACGGCGCGGAGCCGCCTGAATCCATCGCCCCGGTCCTGACGCTCTCCTGCGTCGACGGCGGCGTCGAGGGCGCCGCGTCGGCGCACTGGGTGCTCACCTCCTGCGGATGGCCCGCGACGGAACTCGCGCTGCTCACCCTGGACTATTCGGAGTCGCCGGACTTCGACAACCCCGTCACCCTGACGCTTGGCACGTCCGTCACGGAAAGCGGCTCCGTCGAGATTACCGGTCTCGTCCCCGGAAAGACCTACTACGCCCGCGCGTTGGCGGTGAACAACCTCGGACTGGAAACGGTCGTCGACACCTTTACCTTCCGCGCGTCCAGAGGCCAGACGAACGACCCCGTCTTCACGACGGGCCAGGCGACCGCCACGGCCGGGGAGGCGAGCTTCTACCTGACGCTCGTCATGGACGGCGGCGCCCCCTGCGGCGGCTACGCGGTCCTCTCCCATGACGGACACGTCTCCACGAACGCCCTCTTCTCCGGCGAAAGCGCCCCCTTCGCGGCGACGATGACGCTCGCGCCCCTCGCCCCTGGATGCGAGTACTCCGCCGTCATCGCGGTGACGAACGGCCTCGGCGGCGTTGCGGACGAGGCGACGCTCTCCTTCACCACGCCGGGCGACACCGTCTTCGTCCACCCCTACGTCGACGACGGCCTCATCGGCTTCTTCGACGGGATCTTCAACGCCACCAATTCCGCCGGCGAGCCGATCCACCTTTCGGCCCCCGGCACCTGGACCGACCTCAAGGGCAACTTCCCCACGACGTCAGGCGGGACGATCGAATACACCGAAACCGGCGTGAACTACATCGGAAGGACCTCCCAGACCACCTGCGGCAGCGCCGCGGCGGCCGTGAAGGCGATCATCGCCGGCACCTTCACGGTCGAGACCCTCTGCCGGTTCTCGGAGAAGAGCGCGAACGGGGACGACAACTACGGCGTCTTCTCGTTCGGCTCCGGCACCTACAGCGCGCCGCGCGCGCTCTGCTTCAACACCGCCCTGTTGGGGGGCCTCTACGGGGCGCTCCAGTACAACAACAGCGGGTGGAACTCCAACGCCATGATGCTCCACGAACTCGACTTCACGCTCATGGCGACCTACTCCGTCGTGGGCGGCGGCTCGCTCTACGACGAGACCGGGGCGCTCAAGCCCGCGTCGCTCTACATCAACGGCGAGTGGACGAACGCCGTGCCCAACAACGGCGCGTACACCGAGGGGACCGTCTCCGGCCAGCGCTTCGCAATCCACCGCTACGACGACGGCGTGAACGTCACCGCGCTCTACCACTCGTTCCGCATCTACAACCGCCCGCTCTCCGCGGAGGAGGTGGTGGCCAACCGCGTCGCGGACGAAGTCCGCTTCCTCGGAAGGGAGGCGTCGCTGTCCGTGACGTCGGCCACGCGGAGCGGCAACGCCCTCGTCGTCTCGCTTGTCCGAAGCGGCGCCGACAACCCGGCCGACATCCATGTCCTGACCGCCTCCGAGTACGGCCATGACACCGAAAGCGCCACGGGCTGCCGCTTCGAAAGCGGCGACACCGCGGCCACGTTGTCCGTGGAACTTCCGGCCGGCGCGGCCTACGTCCGCTTCAAGGCGGGCGGCCTCGTCTCGCCGCTGATCGTCGTGGACGACTGCCCCGCGGCCGCAGGCTACTCCATCTCCGCGCCAAAGGCCGAAGAGGCCGGCGTCTCGTCCGCGACGATTGCGGCGGTGGTCTCCGTGCCGGCCGGCGCCGCGCCCCTCGCCCTCTCCGCCGCCTACGGCTACGCGCCCGACGCGCTCGTCTGGACGAACGCCCTGTCAGGCGCGGAAGCCGTCTCCGAAAGCGGCATGGCCTACGGACTCCTCGTCGGTCTCCGTCCGTCGCGCACCTACTACTGCCGCGTCATTGGAACCGACGGGAACGAATCCGCCGCGTCGGCGGAACTCGCCGTCTTCACGACATCGGCACCGGAAGAGGTCGGAACGGCGAACGCCGTCATCCGGGTCGTCGCGACCAACCGCGTGAACGGCGTCCTCTCCTCGCTCACGGTCGAAGTCGATTCGGAACGCGCGACGGAGCTGTGGCTCTTCGGCGACCAGACCGACCAGGGCTTCGCATCCAACGCCTGGGCCTACGCGGAGAAGCTCTGCGACGTGCCCGCCGGCGGCGGAACCTTCAACATCGCCGCGCCTGCGGGATGGGGAAGCTCCATCCTCGCCTTCCGCCTCGCAACGGGACTCGCGCACGAGCTCGAGAACGTCACATACGCTGGCAGCGGCTACATCCAGACGGGCCTGATGTCGATAGGGGCGTTGCGCATCGACGTCGACTTCGCGCCCTCCACCTCCACCACCCAGCAGCGGATCCTCACGATGGGATCGTCGGCCGACGACACGCTCGTGGTCCAGCTCTACTGGAACGCCAAGAACGTGTGGTCGTACTGCTGGAACGCCGGAAGCGGCCAGTATGAGGCCACCGGCGTCGCCGCCACCATGGAGCGTCACCGCTTCACCATCGACGGCGTCAACCGCGTCTGGGCCGTCGACGGCAGCACGGGGACCCTGAAGAACTATTCGGGCGGAACACCGTCGGCCGAACCCGACTACCCGCTTACGCTCCTCGGCTCCGCCATGGAGGAAGTGAACCACTACACCGCGCGCGGAACGTTCTGGAGCGCCCAAGTGTACGGCACCGACGGCAGGACCCTCATCGGCGACTTCATACCCGCCGTCTGCGGCGGTGAGGCCTGCCTCTACGACCGCGTCGCGCACCGGATTCTCTTCCCGTCGGACGTCTCCTTCACGGCCGGCTCGGCAGTCGAGAGCGACGAATTCCTCCTCGTCGATCCCACCCCCGCCTTCCTCTACGCCAACGCGAACGAGGTCGAAATCGGCACTGATGTCGTCGTGACCGGACACGAGACCGGCGATACGCTCACCTTCTCCGGCACGTCGCGCAACGCCGACCGCGTCACCGTCAACGGACACCAGGCGACGCTGGCCCAGGACGGTTCCTGGACCCTCACGATCACGGACGGCATCGTTCCTGGCGTCGCCTATTCGTGGCAGGCCAAGGCGTGGAACGGCAATGCGTACGACGCCACCTCCGTCTCCGAGGAGACCACGCGCGCCGCAACGCAGCTCTACTGGGAAACGCCCGTTGTCGCCGACCAGCGCGCCCTCACCTTCTCCGGTACCCTCTCCACGCAGGGCGCGAACAACACGACGGTGCGCCTCCTCACCGGAACCGCGCCCGACGCGCTCACCAACACGCTCGCCGTGGTCAAGCCCTTCGACGACGACCCGGCCTTCTCCATCACCTGGCACGCGCCGCAATTCGACGAGGAATACTTCTGGACCCTCTCAATCGAGAACGCCGCCACCGACCCGGCCAACGGCCACTGGCTCTTCACAAACGACGTGTCGTCCGTGACGACGCGCGACGAGGCCGTCTACACCTGGCAGGCCGTCAACGGCGACTGGACGGGCGACTGGAGCGACACCGCCCACTGGGCCGACGACAAGGACGGCGACTGCCTCCACTGGCCTTCGACGCCGACCGCCACCGC
>JAEEGL010477707.1_pt1 | contig 11121 bp, 9 predicted proteins | sample 9134231 | NCBI WGS metagenome assembly JAEEGL01 (sample SAMN16246548, study PRJNA631951) | gut metagenome | biome: gut microbiome; feature: rumen; material: fiber-attached | host: Bos | place: Iran: Karaj | collected 2018-10
ACTTATCAAGTGCCGGAATGGCAGCAGCCGCAAGAAAGGACCTCGCAGGTTTATCCTAACCCAACTAACAATACTGTACGGATTGTGTTGCCCGAAGATGCTTTGGTTGATGAGGTGCAGCTCTACAATGCCCTTGGGCAGTTGGTGAAGACGGTTCGGGGGACGAATGAGGTTGATTTGAGTGGATTAGTGGAAGGGGTTTATCTGGTGCGCATCATGGATGCGGAAGGTAAAGTTTACACGAACAAAATCACGATTAGATGAAATACTTGAAGATTTACACCCTGCTTGCGTTCCTGATGATGGCGGGAGAGGTGAAAGCGCAAGAAACAACGAGCATTCTGAAAGACAATTCCGAATGGAACATTCTATGGCAGTCCACTGGCGTACCGTCACCAGAATCAGTAACTGAAAGTTTGATGGTATCAGGTGATACGGTGGTAGACGGTGTATTATATAAAAAAGTTTTGCGGAAACTATCATCCGAGACCCATTATTGGCATGGCAGTTTGGAATATGATTTATACGGAATAATTAAAGAAGAGGAATCGGGGAAGGTGTTTTATAAACCTAAAGAACAGGAGATTGAGTATCTGTTGTATGATTTTGGTATGAATGTCAATGACACGGCGATAATGTATTGGTGCCAAAATCCAAATTGGGAAGTTCATGTCCGTATCGATTCAATTGATACGCAACACATTGCGGGTGCTGAAAGAAGGGTTTTCTATGTAAGTTCAAAAGACATGTATGGTGATGAATGGCATTGGCTCAATACATGGGTGGAGGGCATTGGCGCGATGGAAGGGCTGCTATACAGTTGTCACATTGTCAACGCTGGAGGCATCACCCTTCACGAACTCCTATGCTATCATGAAGATGGAGAACTCGTTTGGCAGAATTCCACTTATAATACCTGCCTGATTGATCCTTTGGGTATTCAAGATAATATAGAGGCATCTGGTTTGCAGGTTTATCCCAATCCGGCAAGGGACAGGGTTGTTGTTGAAGGCTTGGAGGCTGTTGAGGTAAAGGTTTACAATACTTCAGGGCAGATGGTGAAGACGGTGCGGGGAACAAATGAGGTTGATTTGTGTGGATTGGCGCAAGGCGTTTATCTGCTACGCATTACGGATGCGGAAGGAAAAAGCCATACGGCGCGTGTGGCAGTGAAAGAATAGGGGTTCCTTTTCAAAACGAGCAAAAGGCTGACTGCATGAGCAGTTGGCCTTTTTTCGTGTGTAACGCAATTTTTCCTATTTTTGCAAGTTATTAATATCTTAAAGGAATAGGATCGCAAAAATGTCAGAAACAAAAGATAAAAAACAACGGAAATTCACCCTCCGCAACGTTTCGTTTAAGAAACTGAACCGGAAATACGACTTCCTGATGTCGCACGATGAGTCGGGGAGGCCAATGCTTAACTTTAAGCTCAATCTTCTTAATCTTATTCTCGCCATCATCGGCATGGCTTTGCTGCTCATCGTCATCACGACCTTCATCATCGCTTTCACGCCCTTGCGCGAATACATCCCTGGCTACACCGACACGAACCTCAACCGCGAAGTGTATGAACTCAACCTTCGTGCCGATTCACTCAGACGGGAAATGAAGAAGAAAGACATCTATTTCGAAAACCTGAAGAAAGTGGTGGAAGGCTATGACTTTGCCGCCGACAGCGCTTTGGCTTCTGTGAGCATCTATGAGCCTCTACCTGCGGGAGTTACTGATACGATAACCTTGAAGAAATCGGTGCAGGACAGCATCTTGCGTGCCGAATACGAAGCCCAAAACCAGTATAACCTTTTCGGCAAGGACTATCTCAGCACCACCAAGCCGAACTCTTTGGTAAAGAATTTCTATGTGCCGCTTACCGGCAAGGTGATGAATGCTTTCAATCCCGACAAGGGCCATTTTGGCGTGGACATTGCTTCCGAGGGCGATAAGATTATCAACGCCACCTTGGATGGCACCGTGGTTTTCTCTTCATGGAGCATCAACAACGGCTATTGCATCGGCATCCAGCATGAGGATAGCTATTTCTCTGTCTACAAGCATAATGCGACGCTTTTAAAGAAAGAAGGCGAGTACGTCAAGGCAGGGGAGGCCATCGCCATTTTGGGTAAGTCGGGCGAAGCTGAAGCATTCGAGCATCTCCATTTTGAGTTGTGGCACAACGGCCTCGCGCTCGATCCTGTGGAATATATGACCATCATTAATCCTTCCGAAAACTAAAAATCATTATTTTTGCAGACTTTTTCATTTATCTCTAATCATCATCTATCATGACCGTATTAATAAAGGTATTGCAGTTTTTCCTTTCCCTCTCCATTTTGATTTTCGTCCATGAATTGGGCCATTTCCTTGCCTCCAAAGCCTTCAAGACCCGTGTCGAGAAGTTCTACCTTTTCTTTGATTGGGGTTTCTCGTTGTTCCGTTGCAAGAAGGTGGACGGCCGTTGGCGTTTCAAGTTCTTCTCGAAGAATGTGCCTGAAAAATATACCGTCAGCGAATATAGGGATGCGGCAGGAAAGAAACAGAAAAGCTATGATCCTATCGATGTCAATACCTTGCCCGAGGACGACTGGCGCCGCAGCGACGAGACGGAATACGGTATCGGATGGTTCCCGATGGGCGGTTACAACAAAATAGCCGGCATGGTCGACGAGTCGATGGACAAGTCGCAGATGCAGCAGCCACCGCAACCTTGGGAGTTTCGTTCCAAGCCCGCTTGGCAGCGTTTCATCATCATGGTGGCGGGTGTGTTCATGAACGTGTTGTTGGCTGTTACCATATATATCGGTCTTCTTGCCAAGGAAGGCGAGCAGTATCTGCCTACCGCCGAGGTCAACAAATACGGTATTTCTGTCGATAGTCTTGGCTATGAGCTTGGACTTCGCGACGGCGACAAGATTTTGTCCATCGATGGGGAATACGTGGAAAACTTCCAGCAGATTCCCATGCAAATCATCCTCGACAAGGCCAAGACCATCGAAGTGGAGCGCAACGGCAAGAATATGGTCATTAATCTTCCCGAAGATGCAGTGACCAAATTGCTGAGCTCGCAGGATGCCAGCTTCATTTCATTCCGTGTGCCTTTTATGGTGGCCGATGTAATCGATAAGAGCGCGGCCAAGGAGGGCGGTTTGGAGGTCGGCGACATCATCATTGGCATTAATGATGTCGAAACGCCTTATTACCAGGACTTTGTAAAGAGCATCAAGCAGTATAAGAATCAAGACATCACAATTAGGGTCGTCCGCGATTTCGACACACTTTCTTTGGCCATGCATCTGCCCGAGGAAGGGGTGATTGGAGCTTATCTTGCCCCTATTTCCACTTGTTTTGAGCTCGAAACCAAGGAATATTCTTTCCTTGAGGCCATTCCCGCTGGTTTCTCAAAGACTTTCACCGAGTTGGGCGATTATTGGAAGCAAGTCAAGCTCATCTTCAACCCGAAGACCAAGGCCTACGAAAGCGTGGGTGGTTTCATCTCCATCGGCAAGATTTTCCCCGACACCTGGATTTGGAGTCTCTTCTGGCGCATGACAGCCTTCCTTTCCGTTGCCTTGGCGGTGATGAACATCCTGCCTATCCCGGCATTGGACGGTGGGCACATCCTCTTCCTGCTCTTTGAAATCATCACACGCCGCAAGCCCTCCGACAAATTCATGGAAGTGGCCGAAACCATTGGATTAATCATCGTTTTGGGACTGGTCATTTTGGCCAACGGCAATGATATTATTAGACTATTTAGGTAAAACAAAATTAGATAATTGAATATTAGAAAGTTGCAAGATTTTCGGAAAAATTAATTGCGGAGATAAATACTATTTTTGTATTTTAGCGGTTTCAATCTTGACAAAAATGTTGAATTTGAAGAAAAAAATCGTCCATATCGTCCTTCTTTTGGTGATGTCATTGTTGGCAACGGTGGGGGTCAAAGCACAGCAGGTGCCCATCTTTACCAACTACACCAATTCGTATGCCTACGCCAATGCCGGCTTTGCCGGAATGAGCGAAGGCATTAATTTGTTGGGACTTTATCGTCAGCAATGGGCGGGTTTTGTCGATATGGACGGCAACGAAGTCGCTCCGCAAACCTTCCTTCTGACGGGCGACATGCCATTCAGGGCTTTGCACGGTGGCGTTGCATTTTCCGTGATGCAGGACAAGCTGGGCTTCGAGAACAACGTCAATGTGGGCTTGGGTTATTCATTCCATCTCGATTTGGGTGGCTCCACCTTGGGCATTGGCGTGGCAGGTACCCTGCTTAACCGTTCGCTTGACTTCTCAAAGTTGAAGCCCAACAGCGATTTGGATCCACTCTTGCAGGGTTTGGGCGAAGAAAGCGCAATGCTGTTCGACTTCAACGTGGGCTTGTTCTGGCAAATTCCCGATTCGTTTTATTTGGGTGTCTCCGTTGTCAATGTGCTTGAAAGCATGAGTCAGGCACTTAACGACAATGCGGAGACCAGCGCAAGCTTCACCACCGACAGGACGTTTTATGTGTTGGCGGGCTATCCTTTCCAATTCGAGGATTTGCCTTACTTCACTTTCGTCCCATCAGTGAGCGTCATGAGCGACCTTGCGTCTACTCAGCTTAATGCCAGCGCAAAGGTGGTTTTCAAAAATGCGTTTTCCTTAGGTGTCAATTACCGTCCGCAAGAGTCTGTGGGGTTGATGGCGGGCTTAACGATAAAGGACTTCACGGTTGCCTATTCCTATGATATTAATACGATGGGTTTGGGCGTTCCAGGCTCCCACGAGATAGGTCTGAGCTACTGTTTCAAGCTTGACCTTGACCGTACGCCGAGAGATTACAGAAGCGTGAGGTATCTGTAGTCTTTAAGATGAGAATGAAGTCGATTCAGGTGCGACTAGATTTGGTTTTAAACTCAAAAAAAGAAAAAAAGTACAAAAAAATAAGTGACCCAAACATAATATTTTCTAATTTTGGCGGTTTTTAAGAGTAAACTGTCATCAGAAAATGTCAGTTCAAATTGAATGAAAATAGTAAAAAATAGTAATTATATCATTGTTAAGAAGATGAAAAGACTACTGTTCGTGTTTTCCGTTGCGCTGTTGCTCACAGCCTGCGGCAATTCAAATCAAGGCGAGTTGGTTGGAGTGAGAAAGTCCAATAAGACTTTTAATCAGCCCGACCCTTATGGTATGGTGTTTGTCCCCCAAGGGAGTTATACCATGGGCGTTGGTGGTGAAGACATTACCGGCTCCTATCTCAACGAGCCCAAGACGGTTTCAGTGTCGGCATTCTTTATGGATGAGACCGAAATCACCAACAACGAGTACCGCCAATTCGTATATTGGGTCAGAGACTCCATCGCAAGAAGAATCCTTGCCGACAACTTCCCTGAAAGGTATGCCATCACCGAGAGCAAAACGGGTGAGGTGTATGACCCGCCAAGGTTGAACTGGAAGGAAAAACTGGATTGGAACAGCAAGGAACAAGACGTTCGCGAAGCTCTTGAACCTATGTATCTTCCTGAACATGAGAGATATTTCCGTCGCAAGGAAATCGACACAAGAAAACTTTATTATTCCTATTTCTGGTTTGATATGGTGGCTGCTGCAAAGAAAGACTTTGCTGACGACAAGCTTGTGGAAAACGATCACTCTCTGGGTGAGGCTGATGCAGGCATTAATGTCGACCGCAAGGGCGCATGGTCGAACCGTAAGCAAGGCTATAGCGACCGTTCGGTGTATGCCCGTGCAGAGGTCATTAATGTGTATCCCGATACCTTGTGCTGGATTCACGACTACAGCTATTCATTCAACGACCCGATGACAGAGAAATACTTCTGGCATCCTGCTTACGATAACTATCCCGTGGTTGGTGTCACTTGGCAACAAGCTCGCGCTTTCTGCGTATGGCGTACCGAATTGCTCAATTCCTATCTCCGCTCGAGAAAGGATGTCGATGTCTCCGAGTTCCGTCTGCCCACCGAAACCGAATGGGAATGGGCTGCACGTGGCGGCAAGATGTTGAATCCTTATCCGTGGGGCGGTCCTAACGCCAGCAACGCCAAAGGCTGCTTCATGGCCAACTTCAAACCCAGAAGAGGTAATTACCTGGCCGACGGTGGTCTGCGTACCCTCGTGGTGGGCTGCTATCCTCCCAATGGTTGGGGCCTCTACGACATGGCTGGTAATGTGGCCGAATGGACCAACACGGCCTACGATCCCAACTCGTACAACTTCACTTGGGACATGAACCCCAACTATACCTACAATGCCAAGGCTGACGACCCGCCGGTCATGAAGCGTAAGGTGGTCCGCGGTGGTTCATGGAAAGATGTGTCCTACTATATGCAAGTTACCACCCGCGACTATCAGTATCAGGATACCGCCAACTGCTACACGGGATTCCGTTGCATCCAGCCTTACTTGGGCCGTAACAAGGGCGACAACCCGAGAATGTCGAGGGTTTATAGATAAAAACTTAGAAATCAACAAATTAACAATAACAAATTTACAATCTTTTAAATTACAATTGTCATGGCAAAAAAAGAACTTAGCAAATTCCAACAATTCCTCGTTTCGAGAAAGTTCAAAACCTTTATGGGCTACCTCTATGGTTGGGGCGCATCTGTGGTTATGATTGGTGCATATTTTAAACTGACGCACATTCCTGGTGCTGACTTCATGTTGGCTCTCGGTCTGGGTATCGAAGCATTGATTTTCTTCATGTCGGCTTTCGAACCTCAGCATGTCGATTATGCATGGGACAACGTTTTCGTTGAACTCGAAGAGGATTGGGACGGAAAAACTCGCACCCAGTTTGCTACTACTGGCGGCGCTGCCGGTAAGCCTGCTGTCACGGATGCTGAAGAAGCTATGTTGAGCAAGATGTTTGAAAAGATGAACGTCAGCGAAGATACCTTCAAGAAACTCGGTAGAGGTATTGACAAATTGGCTGAGAACGCCGGTCAGATGGCCGACATCTCCAATGCTATGGCTGCTACCACTAACTATGCCAACGCCATGGACCGCGCCACGAAGTCAATCGCCGACTTCTCGAACGCTTATGTCCAAACCAACCAGAAGCTCTCTGATTCTTTGGGCAAGCTCGACTTCAGCGCTCTCGATGCTAACACCATCAAGAAGGTGGCCAACAGCATGACCTCGCTCAACTCCATCTATGAGCTCCAGCTCCAAGGTGCCGAGCAGACTTCAGCTGCCAGCAAGAAGTTGACCGAAACAATGAACAAGTACATGGATAACCTCAACGCTTCATCACAGAACGCTGGTCAACTCAACCAACAGTTGACGCAGTTGCAACAGCGCTTGTCCGCTTTGAACAACGTCTATGGTGGAATGTTGTCAGCAATGAACATCAAGGCATAATTCTACTCAAACTGATTGTATAATATAAAAAAGGAGTAAGAACTATGTCAGGCGCAAAAGAAACCCCAAGACAGAAAATGATCGGTATGATGTACCTGGTCTACACTGCCTTGTTAGCCATGAATGTCTCGAAGGACATCTTGGATGCCTTCGATACGGTGAACAACGGTGTACAGACCACCAACATCACCCTTTCGAATCAGATTTCCCAAAAATACGCTGCCTTCGAGGAGCAATATGGCCTTGATCAGGAAAAAGTCGGTCCTTACTGGGAACAGGCTCAAGCCCTGAGAGAGGAAGCCACTGACCTCATCAACTATGTCGAGGCCCTCAAGTGGGACTTGGTCAAGAAGATTGAGTGCGACAAGGCTGAGACTCCTGCCGAGGCCGTGTCAATGGCTCTTGAAAGAGGTCTGCTGAAAAATACCGATACCTTGAGGAATGGTCGTAGAATATACGATATTAATACCTCGAAGGTGAAGTCAAGAGACAACTACAATCGTCCTACCGAATACATGATGGGTAACCCCGAAGGTCCGGGCAACGGCGGTAAAGCTTACGAGCTCTCCGAAAAGATTCGCCACTTCCGTGGCCAAGTCGTTAATGCCATGGGTCCCGAACATATCCATGAAATCGGACTTATCACGGACAGTATCTATGGTACCAAGCAATATGTTATGGACCAAGGCTATGCTGAAAGCAGCCTGAAGAAACTCCCTCTTAAAGGAGAATATTATGGAGCTAAGATTAGTTACTATCCTGGTATGACCGACCCGGTGCAGGACAGCTGGGAGTACAACAACTTCCACCACACTGTGCTGGTCGCCGACGTGACCCTTTTGAACAAGATCATCTCTGAAGCCCAAACCGCTGAATTGAATGCTGTCACCCAATTGATGACGAATATCCACGCCCAAGACTTCACCTTCGATGAGGTTGGTGCACGTGTGTTTGCCGAGAGTGGCTACCTCCTCTCTGGCCAGACCTACAAGGCTCAGGCTATGGTGACTGCTTGGAAGAACTCACAACTGACCGCCCGCGTCAAACTCGACGGCGGTGCTGAGAAAGAATATACAAGCAATGCCCAAGGCGTGATTCCGTTGGAATGGAATGTTGGCGTTGGTACCCACAACTACACTGGTGTCATCGACATGCTTGATCCTACCACTAACCAAATGGCAGAATATCCCTTCCAAGGTTCATTCACAGTGGCTCCTCCTGCGGTTAGCGTTTCAGCCGTTAAGATGAACGTTGTGTATCGTGGTATCGACAACCCGATTGCCGTCGGTGGCGGTGTCGGTGGTGAAATCAGTGCCACTGCAAGCAGCGGTTCATTGACCAGAACGGGCAACGGAACTTATAACCTGCGTCCCGGCGAGGCCAACGAAGTGACCATTAACGTCAGTTCAGCTGGTTCAAGCCTTGGTAGCATGAAGTTCCGCGTGAAAGACCTGCCCAAGCCTACGGCTCTTATCCGTAACGTGGTGAACGGCCTCGTGTCGAAAAGCGCTCTGCTCGCTGCCAACCGCGTGGAAGCTGAGATGAAGGACTTTGACTTCGACGGCGTACATTACGATGTGGTTGGTTACACCTTCCGTTACAAGACCAAGAGTGGTACTACCAAGGAAGCCAAGGCCAGCAGCGGTGCCTTCACCGATGAGATGAAGACTGCCATCAACCAATCCAATATTGGTGATACCTTCCTCTTCACGGCTATTCAGGTGAGAGGTAACGATGGCAAAGTAAAGACCCTCGACACACCTATCGGTGTTGAAATCAAGTAAACAATTTAAACCTTTATAAGATGAAAAAGACACTTGTTTCCATGTTGACCCTTGTGGCGCTCTTTGGCAGCCTGTGCTTGAATGCCCAGACGACCGACATCAAGCCGCCGAAGAACAGCATCCTCTCTGGTCAGCAGCAAATCATGAACGAAAAGGCTCCCTCGCCGTTGCCCGAAATCGATGAATCCAATGTCATGTGGAAGAAGACGGTGATCAGGGAAATCGACTTCCGTCAGAAGATCAACCAAGTGTTCTACTATCCAATCAATCCGACCGAGGACTGGAGAAACTTCATCACGGTGGTTTATGATGGCATCAACAGCGGTGACATCACGCCTTATCGTGTGGAGAACAACATTGACGATATGGTGACTCCTTTGACTCGCGAAGACTTTGAAAAGGAAAACGTCAAGATTGGCGACCCGCCGGTCATTTGGAAAGACGGTGAAGAAGTGCCGAATGAGATTGTTTTCAAGGATCGTATGATTAATGTGACCCGTCTGAGAATTAAGGAAGACTGGTATTTCGACAAGAAATTGTCGCAGTTCTTGGTTCGCATCATCGCTTTGGGTCCCATCGTTGTCGACGATGACGGTGGTCTCTCTCAGGTGTGCTGGATTCCTTATGAGGAGTCGCGCGACGTGCTGGCTAAGGCTTTCGCCTTCAACCGCAACAACTCGGCCCAGCGTCGCACATACGACGAAGTCCTTCAAAAACGTATCTTCGACAGCTACATCATCAAGGAAGAGAACGTTTATGACCGCTACATCAACTCCTATGCTTTCAACATTGACGCCCTCTACGAATCGGAGCGCATCAAGAACGAAATGTTCGACTTCGAACAGAGCCTCTGGGAATATTGATGGTTTGCTTATGACAATGGAAAAGGACGTCTTCGGGCGTCCTTTTTTTGTTGATGCGCGTCATTGCGAGGAGGAACGACGAAGCAATCCAGGAAATCTTTGAGTGTGTCAAAACCAACTTTGTATCCATATATTACTTAATAGGCGCTCACTAATGACTTTTTTTGTGAGGATTTAATAAGTTAGATTTGAATGATATAAAAGACAAGAAAATCTTATTAAATGATTTGTTGTATTTGGTTTTTTGTATTTTTGCAGTTAAGATAATACTATACTCATTGACAAAAATAGAATAATGAATTATAATTATTGAAAATATGAAAAAGTTTATATTTGTATGCTTGGTTGCGTTTGGAATAGTATTCAGTAGTTGTGCCTATCATCAACAAACAACTGGCACGCCTATGAAGACTGACCAAAATGGAGAAAAGTGGTTAAATGTTGAATGTTTCCAAACACTAACAAATTTGGAAGAGTTTTCAGCGTGTTTGGCTTTGGATGATAATTGGAATGTTTATTATATCATCCATATTACTCCTCTGACAGGTACAAAAACAGAAGTATATTATGATAGTAAACGCTTGGATGGTAAGTATGTTTTTGTGGGAACATATTCTTATGAAAACAAAAGCGGTGATGCGAAAACCGTTCAAGCATATATGCCAAAAGAAAATTTCTATTGGTGGTATAATTATGACAAGGAAGCGCTTAAACAATTGTTAGATAATGTATTATCATACGATAGTGTAAGATAAAAAGTACATTTGTACTATTATACTATTAAATTCTTTGTCAAAGATAATTCTTTGATTTTCCTTCAGTTTCTTTCAAGATGATTTCAACTTTTCTAATGGTGAAACCTGTTTTCGTTACATATTGCAAAGGCTTTCCTGCTTTTCGTAGCTGACAGAAAACATTGTTCAATGAATAAAACAATAAAGGGACAGCAGATAACCTGTTGTCCCTTTTTGTCGGAGTGGCCCGACTCGAACGGGCGACCGCTTGCACCCCATGCAAGAATGCTAGCCAACTGCACCACACCCCGATTGCGTTTGCGGCTGCAAAGATACGAATGTTTTTTGATTTGTTGTTCACTTTCCGAAAAA
>JAEEGL011030463.1_pt1 | contig 11121 bp, 6 predicted proteins | sample 9134231 | NCBI WGS metagenome assembly JAEEGL01 (sample SAMN16246548, study PRJNA631951) | gut metagenome | biome: gut microbiome; feature: rumen; material: fiber-attached | host: Bos | place: Iran: Karaj | collected 2018-10
AAGCTGGAGGAAGTCCGCCGCCAGGCCGCCGAATCCGAGGCCGACGCGCTCGCCAAGCAGGGCTTCGCCGCCCTGGATGCCGGCAAGCCCGCCGCCGCCGCCGGACTCTTCGCCGACGCCCTTTCGCGGATGCCCGCCCGCGCGCAGACCGCCGAAGCCCGTCAGCGCATCACCTGGGGCCTTGCCCAGGCCAAGTACCAGCAGGCCGTCGACTACATGAAGGATCCGGCGACCTATCCCGATGCCCGTCAGGCCATCGATGACGGTCTCGCGGCCGATCCCTCCCATCTGGCCCTCAGCCGCCTGTCCTCCAAGCTCGAAAAGCTGGAAGCCCGCGAAGCTCTCCCGAAGCCTCCGAAGAAGCAGGCCGGCACCATCGCCATGCAGAACGACCTCAAGGCCCTCTACAAGGAAGCCCGTCAGTGGTACGCGCTGGGCGATTACAACCGCGCCGCCTCCCTCTTCGAGAAGATGTTGGAGATTGACCAGTACAACCGTCCGGCTCTCCGCTATCTGAACAAGCTCGGCCGCACCAAGTACAAAATCGCCACGATGGAGTACGAGGCCCGCCGCGAGAACATGGTCGCAGACGTGCGCCGCACGTGGTCGCCGCCGAACCGCCAGAGCATCGAGATCCCCGAGGATGCGGAAGGCCAGGGCGCCGTCTCGACGAAGCCCCGCGCGTCGGTCATCACCGAGAAGATGAAGAGCATCGTGATTCCGAAGTTGGAGTTCCGCCAGGCGAACATCGCCGATGTGGCCAACTACCTGGTCGAGGCCTCGATCGCGGCCGATCCGCAGGGCGAAGGCGTCAACATCATCCTGAACGTGGGTGGTTCCGCCGCGGTTCCCACCAAGGCTTCCGCTCCGGCCGCCTCCAGCGGTTTCGAAGATGATGGCTGGGGCTTCGATGATTCGTCCGATTTCGGCGCCTCCTCCTCGATGGCCTCCGAAGGCGATTCCGGCATTCCGCCGATCACCCTGAACCTGCGCAACATTACGATGGCCGATGCCATCCAGTTCATCACAGAAGTCGCCCAGCTGAAGTACCGCGTCGAGGATTCGGCCGTCATCATCACCCGCAAGGATGCGCCGACGGGCAACATCATCACGCGCATGTACTCCGTGCAGCCGTCCTTCATCAACGTCATCCAGGAGCCGAACGAGTCGATGGACAACAGCGGCGACTTCGTTTCGATGGGCCAGGACGTCTCGCTGAAGCGCGGCGATGTCAAGGAGTTCTTCGAGAACGCGGGCGTCCAGTTCCCGACCGGCGCCTCCATCACCTACAACCCCACGATCTCCCAGCTGATCGTCGCCAACACGGCTGAGAACCTCGAAGCCTTCGAGCGCATCCTCCAGCAGATCAACATCGTCCCGAACCAGGTCGAGATCGAAGCCCGCTTCATCGAGGTCAACCAGGATGACCTCGAAGAGCTTGGCTTCCAGTGGGGGCTGAGCGATACGTGGGAAATCGCCAGCAAGAACTCCCGCGATGGCGGCAAGATCGTCATGAACGCCGGCTCCGGCACGGTCGCCAACCGCTTCTTCATCCGGGATAACCAGAAGGACATCATCACGGCGACTTCTTCGTCGCTGATCGACACGGTCAACCAGACCGCCATTGGGCCGATCGCTTCGTTCGCCTCCGTGCTGACGAATCCCGAGGTCAGCCTCGCCATCGACGCGGTTTCGCAGCATGGCGCCTCCGACCTGCTGTCCGCGCCGAAGGTGACCACGCGGTCCGGCGCGCCCGCCATCATCCAGGTGGTCAAGGAAATCCGTTATCCGAACGACTACGACCTGACGCAGCCCACGACGGACTCCGATGGTAACGTGACGATGGGCCCGGTCGTCCAGCCGACCGACTTCCAGATGCGGCCCACCGGTGTCATCCTGAACGTCACCCCGACCGTCGGTCCTGATGGCTACACCATCGACCTGATGCTCGAGCCTGAGGTCTGCGACCTGGTCGAGTGGATCGACTACGGCTCCTCCTTCACGGTTCAGACGCAGTCGGCGGCCTTGACGGGCTCCGTGACCGAGGCCCAGACGCAGAGCTACAACTTCAAGATGGACCAGCCGGTGTTCCGTTCGAGCAAGGTCAACACCTCGCTCGTGATCTGGGATGGCCAGACGGTTGTCATGGGCGGCCTCATCCGCGAGGAAGTGGTCACCTTCCACGACAAAGTTCCGATCCTTGGCGACATCCCGCTGCTGGGCTGGTTCTTCCGCTCCAACGGCGAATACAGCCGCAAGAAGAACCTGCTGATCTTCGTGACGGCCCGCCTCGTCGACCCCGCCGGGCGTCCGGTCCACGGCGACAACGCGGTGCTCCCGGGCACGGGCGTGGATACCTCCCCGGTTGCCGAATAACGAAGCGCCAGAGCGCAAAAGAGGCCGCCCGAAAGGGCGGCCTTTTTGCGCGGTGAACCGGCGAAAGAGATGCGGGGGCGAGAAAAGGAGTCAGGAATCAGGAGTCAGGGGGCGCTGACGCGCCAGAAGAGGGAAGGGAGGACGCGCAGGACGGGAAAGTGGGGAAGCAAAACAGGCGGCAATGCCTGGACAGGATAAAAAATTGGCGGGAACCTTGGAAAGCGGAATCCCAATGGAGGGAGGGGCGACGGTTCGCCGGGGACGGCTCGCCCCACCGAAAAAAGGGGCTAGCGGGGGCGGAGGGGGCGGAGGGCGAGGCGGAAGGAGATGAGGGAGATGAGGAGCCAGACGAGGAGGACAGAGGGGATGAAGAAGGGCCCGAAGGGGTAGTTGGCGGCGTGGCGGGCGTTTCCGAAGAGGTCGAGGAGGCAGGGCTGGAGGGCGAATGGGTTGGGGGCGAGGAAGGGCCAGGTCAGGATGGCGGCGTCGTCGGTGTCGCTGGAAGACGGAAGGTCAGCGAGGCTGGCGAGGAGGGGGAGGAGGACGAAGAAGAGGATGTAGTAGGCGCCGATTCGGAGGAAGGCGTGGAGGGCGCGCTGGGAGCGGGCGGAGGCGGAGAGGGCGAGGATGGTGAGGTAGATTCCGCTGAGAAGGTTCGCGAGGGCGAAGATGGCGAGCTGCCAGAGCGGGTACCCGCCCCAGATGGATCCGAAGGCGATGGGGGGCAGGAAGAGGGCCCAGAGGAAAAGGTCGAAGATGATGGCGGCAAGAAGTTTTCCGCCGAAGATCTGTGCGGGGGTGGCGGGGGAGTTGAGGAGGGCGTCGATGGTGCGTTGCTCGAATTCACGGGAGAAGCGGTCGGCGGCTCCGATGGGGGCGAGGAGGGCCATGGCGACGAGCTGCAGGGCAAGGGCGGAGGCGGAAAGGAAGTTGGCGGCGGAGACGGGGTTGAATTGCCAGACGCTGTTGGCGGTGAGGGAGAGGCCGAGGAGGAAGAACAGGGGCAGAAGGAGGAGAAGGCCGGCGAGGAGGGGGAGAAGGCGCCGGCGTTGGCGTTGGCGGAGGTCGAGGAGAGTGAAGGCGTTCATAGGCAGGAGTCAGGAGTTAGGAGTCAGGACTCAGGGGTTGGGATGAAGGGGGTGGAGGGGGCGGGGGAGGGGAGGCGGGGGTGAGGAGGGAGAGGAAGAGGTGGTCGAGGGAGGGGGCGTCGGGGGCGAAGGAGAGGATGGGGATGTGGGCGGAAAGGAGGGGGAGGAGGGCGTCGGAGGGAGGGACATCCGGGGGCGGGAGGAAGCGGATGGCGGTGGGGTCGATGAGGGTGGGAGAGGGGAGGAGGGGGAGGGCGCGGACGGCGTCGGCGGGGGCGGGGAAGCGGATGAGGTGGGGGTGGCCGGCGGCATCGGCGAGGTCGGCAAGGGTGAAGGCGTCGAGTCCGGGGCGTGGCGGGCGCCAGCGTCCGTCGACGAGGACGCCGAAACGTGTGGCGGTCAGCTGGAGCTCGGGGAGGATGTGGGAGGAGACGACGAGGGTGCGGCCTTCGGCGGCCAGGGAGCGGATGCAGCGGAGGAGCTCGGCGCGGGCGGAGACGTCGAGCCCGGCGGCGGGTTCGTCGAGGAGGAGGAGGGGGGCTGGGGAGAGGAGTACGCGGGCGAGGGCGAGGCGGCGCTGCCATCCGGCGGATAGGGTGTCGACTTCGAGGGGGAGGTAGGGGGCAAGGGCGAGGAGGGCGATGACGTCGTCGAGGCGGGAGCGGGGGGCGTCGAAGAGGCGGGCGAAGAATTGGAGGTATTCGTGGGCGGAGATGTCGGTGTAGACGCCGATGGGGTCGGGCATGAGGCCGACGAGGGTGGCGGGACGGGGAACGGAGGCGAGGGGGCGCCCGGCGACGGCGACGGTGCCGGAGGTGGGGGCGAGGAGTCCGGCGGCGATGCGGAGGAGGGTGGATTTTCCGGCGCCGTTGGGGCCGACGAGGCCGAATATCTCGCCGGGGGGAACGTCGAGGGATACGGAATCGAGGGCGAGCTTGCCCTTCTTGAAGTGTTTGGAGAGGCCGACGAGGCGGAGGATGGGGTCGGGAGAGGTCATGGGAACTCGTTGAGCCAGAGGGTGGTGACGGTGGCGCGGGGGGAGAGGGGGAGTTCGGGAGGGGCGTCGGAGGGGAGCGCGTCTTCGCGGGCGAGGAGGAGCCAGGGGATGTCGGCGGGGGCGAGGTTGGTGACGCCGAGGGCGGTCTCGAAGCCGTCGGGGAGGTGATGGCCGCCGATGAAGGAGCCGATGCCGGAGTTGGGGATCTTGCGGAAGGTGTCGCCGGAGAGGTCGATCCATTCGGCGAAGGGGGCGGGATTGGTTGATCTGTGGTCGAGATCGCAGATGGAGGAGGGCTCGGGGAAGACGGTCTGTCCGGCTTTAAGGGGACCGATGTGGTACCAGGAGCCGGCGAGGTAGAGCCAGGCGTCGGCGGCGTCGCGGTCGGCGACGAGGTGGCGGGAGGAAAGGGCGAGGAGGTTGCGGGTTTCGGGGGTTATGGCGTCGGGAGGGAGGGGTTCGGCGGTGGCGGGGTCGGAGGTGCGCACGGCGCGGACGGGCGGCGGGGCGGCTGGGGAGAAGTAGGCGGCTTCGACGGTGAAGGGGGCGGCGGGGACGGTGGCGGGGATGTCGAGGATGGTGTTGTCGAAGGTGCGGTAAAACTTCAGGCGGGGGAGGGGGGAGAGGTCGGCGGTGGCGATGCGGGCGTCGGGGGCGGGGTAGGCGAAGCGGAGGGGGGCGGGACGGAAGCGGAGGACACGGGAGGAGACGCGGGTGATCTGCTCGGGGAAGTCGGCGGCGCCGATGCGTAGGATGACGTGGCGTGCGAAGGTTTGACGGGGGAGGAGGAAGATGATGGCATAGGCGATGACGGCGAGGAGGAGCGCGAGGAGGGGGAGAATGAGCCAGACGGAGGTGCGGCGGGAGGGGGCGCGGCGGTAGATGACGAGCAGGACGGTGAGGAGGATGAGGGCGGAGAGGAGGAAGACAGGCCAGGCGCGGAGGAAGAAGATGGGGTAGGCGTCGGCGAGGGGTGAGGGGTCGGGGAGGGCGGGGATGTTGCCGTAGGTGGGCTCGATGGAGGCAAGGGGGGGATTGCAGGAGTATCCGTGCTCGGGGAGGCGCTGGGAGGGGGCGTGGAAGAGGACGGAGGAGCGGTCGGCGAGCGGGGTTCCGGGGAGGTTGGCGGGGGGGGATTCGGGAGCGACAAGGTCCGCGCCGGCGAGGAGGAGGCGCTGGGCGAGACGGGGGCGGGAGGCAAGGTCGGAGAGGGCGCCGGGGGAGAGGATGAGGGAGTGGGTGTCGAGGATGACGGGGGAGTCGTCGGCGGGCAGGACGGGGAGGGGGGCGGCGGAGATGTCGGCGAGGCGCTTCCAGGTGTCGGCGGAGAGGTCGGAGGAGGCGTAGGCGTCGGCAGGGTGGTGGCTGGTGAGGAAGATGGGAAGGATAACGGTGTTGTTTTTCGGGTCGGAGTGGTCGAGCGGGAATAGGGTGGCACGGACGGCGAAGCCGGCGTTGCGGGAGCGGAAGTTGCTGTTGCCTTGGAGGAGGGATGGAAGGGGGATGTCGGCAGGGATGGCGGCGTGGGGGGGCTGGGCGGCGTGGAGGACGAGGTTTTCGGTGAAGTCGGGGGGACGGGAGAAGAGGGGATCGGAGCGGAGGAGGACGGGGTAGTCGTTGGTGCTGGGGAGGATGTAGACAGAGTAGCGGATGGCGGCGATTGGAGCGTTCGTGGAACCGGGAGGCGGGGGAGCGACGCGGAGGAGGGTCGCGGCGGACGGGGAGACGCGGGGGTAGGCGTTGGTGGTGGGGACGAGGTCGGGGGGCGGGAGGGCGTTTGAAGGAGGTTCTGGGGTGCCGGGAACGGGCTGGGCGCGCTTCCAGACGAGCCAGTCGGAGAGGTCGGAGTCGGAGCAGACGGATGCCGGGGAGAGCGAGAGGGGCGGGAGGGCGGTCTGGGGGGAGAAGAGGGGGAAGCGGATGGTTTCGGGGTCGGGCGGCGGGGTGTCGCAGGGGGAGGAGGCCTTCGCGTTGAAGCAGAGCGAGACGAGGGCCGTCAGGGCGACGGCCAAAAGGAGGGGACGGTGGGGGACCTTGGCCATAGCTGGAGTGTGGCAGAGGGGGCAGGTGGAGGGCAAGAGAAAAGTGAAAAGGGAAAAGGAAAAAGAGGGGGAGAGAAAAGGAGTTAGGAGTCAGGAATCAGGAGTCAGGGGACGCGCTGACGCGCGGGGGAGCGAGAAGAGAGGCTGAAGGGGAGAGCGCTCTGCGACAAGGGCCGGGGGCAGGCCTCTGCACCCCCGGGAAGGGGGGGATTAGAAGGGGATGGAGAGGGAGGAGGCGGGGGCGATCAGGACGACGCAGTCGGGGCGGACGGTCTGCATGATGCGCGTCATGATGGCCGGGGGGACGGCTACGCAGCCGCCAGTCCAGGGCTTCTGCGGGCCGAAGCAGTGGAGGAAGATCGCGGAGCCGCGGCCGGGTGTCCCTTCCTCGTTGAAGCTGATGTTGAGGCAATGCTGGTATTGAAGTTCGTAGTCAACGATGTGCTCGCTGTCGTCCATGAGCAGGTCGGGGACATCGCGGATGTCGACCATCTGGTTGTAGTGGCGGTCGGAATCGCCGGACCAGTAGGTGTTTTCGTCGACCTGGACGTAGGGGATGGCGCAGCCGGGATCGGGGGCGATGCCGAAGGCCTTGTTGAAATGGTATGTGCCGATGGGGGTCTGGGCGCAGCCTTCCTTGTGGTCGGCGTCGGCGCAGAGGCCGTTCTTGCCGACGAAGCCTGGTGTGGAGAGAATCTGCTTCCATGCGCCGGTTTCGTCTTTTTGGTGCATAGAGATGTAGGCGGTGGTCTTGTCCATGCCGATGCCGGCCACCACGAAGAGCTGGGTGGCCTCCTGCGCGGCGGGGAGCTGGGCGACCCAGGCCGGGGAGTCGGGGAGGGGCGGGCAGGGGGTGTCTGCGTGGGCGTGGAAGGGGGCGAAGACCGCCAGAAGGGCGGCCAGGAGGAGCGGGAGAGGGGCGAGTTTTTTCATGGCGGGAGGGGAAGCGGGCAGGTATCGCGGGCGAGCCGCCCGCGGCCCTAGGATGGGGCGATCTAGAAGGAGAAGCGGCGGGCGGGGTCGAAGGCGGAGCGGACGGGGCGGTGGAGGTCGGGGGTGTAGGTGGCGACGGCGCGGTCCTGGAGGTGGTCGAAGAGCATGGGGGAGTCGGAGCCGTAGGTGACGTGGCGGATGGGGTCGGGGGAGAGGTTGGCGTAGATGGTTTCGTCGCCGGCGCGTGCGAGGGCGAGGGACTGGGCGATGGGGGAGGTGATCTGGGAGTGTCCGAAGTAGGTGGTGCCCTTGGCGTCGGCGCCGACGGCGTTGACGGCGATGTGGTAGACGTGGTTTTCGTAGGCGCGGAGGCGGTTTTCGGCGTCCCAGATCTCGAAGTGGCGGAGGAGGGCGGAGGGGCGGCAGATGATCTGCGCGCCGCGGACGGCGAGGATGCGGGAGATCTCGGGGAAGTCGCCGTCGTAGCAGATCTGGATGCCGATGGTGCCGATGGCGGTGTGGAAGACGGGGTATTCGGTGCCGGGGGTGGTCCAGCCGCCGCAGGAGAGGCGTTCGGTGGGGAAGGGGTGGGTCTTGCGGTAGACGCCGAGGTTGTGGCCGTTTTCGTCGATGAGGAAGGCGGAGTTGTAGACGACGGAGGGGGCGGGGCCGCGTTCGTATGTGGGGAGGACGCAGTGGATGCGGAGCTCGCGGCAGACGTTCTGGACGGGGGCGAGGATCTGGTCGACGGAGGGGAGGAAGTCGTGGAACTCGGCGGCGGTCATGGCGGGGTCGAAGCCGGTGGTGACGGACTCGGGGAAGACGAGGAGGCGTGCGCCGAGGTCCTTGGCGGCGTGGCGGAGGTGGTCGATGCAGCGGTCGATGTTGGCTGGGATGTCGTTGGGGACGACGGGGAACTGGGCGCCGGCGACGCGGCAGGCGACGAGGGGGACGGAGGGGGCGGGGGGGGGGAGGGGGGCGGCGCGGCCAACGGACGGGGGCTTTGCCCCCGCGCCCCGGGAGGAGCGGCGGGAGGAGGTGGCAGTGGAAGCGGTTTTTTTCTTGGTTGCGCTCATGGTGGGGCCGGGGTTGGTGGGTTGATGGCTTGGGGCTGGGTTCTTAGAGGCACGACTCTTAGGGGGACGACTCGTAAGGGGGGAGGGGGGTTATTGGCAGGTGCCGAAGTGGGGGCCGAAGGGCCAGTAGACGAAGAATGCGGGGCCGACGAGGGCGGGGAGGGGGACGCCGCCGAAGTAGCGGCCGTCGAGGGAGGAATGGGTGTTGTCGCCGAAGGGGAGGAACTGGTCGGGGGCGAGGTCGATGGAGTCGGAGGCGGTGGCGAGCTTGGAGGAGGGCTGGAGGGCGTAGCCGTCGTATCCAGGCTCGGAGAGGAGGCGCTGGAAGGGGTAGGGGGCGGTGACGGGGGCGCCGTCGGCGAGGAGGTGGCGGTCGGCGATGGAGATGGATTCGCCGGGGAGTCCGACGAGGCGCTTGATGTAGAAGGTGTCGCGGGCGACGTTGTGGGGGGGGGAGGGGGGGATGAGGTTGGTGTCGAAGACGATGATGTCGCCGCGGCGGGGGCGGGAGAAGCGGTAGCGGAGCTTGTTGACGAAGACGTGGTCGCCGCCGGTGACGTAGCCGGAGGCGAGGAGGTCGCCTTTCTGGACGAACTGTCCGGGCTGGGCGTGGAGGTGGAAGGAGTGGTCGGGGTCGAGGTGAGGGACGGGCGTGGCGACGAAGGCGACGTGGATGGGGTGGATGATGCCGTTGATGCGGTAGGCGACCTCGCCGGTGTCGGAGTAGGCCCATTCGACGCGCCCGGCGGTCTTGGCGCGGACCTGGACGAAGCGCTTGCCGTAGATGGCGAGCTTGAGGAGGTTGGCGGGGAAGCGGTCGGAGAGGGCGGGCTCGGTGGCGGGGGCGGCGAGGACGCCGTTGAGGGTGGGCTGCATGGAGCCGGTGGGGATCTTGAAGGGCTGGATGAGGAAGGTGCGGCAGGCGAGGGCGAGGGAGATGGCGACGATGAGGACTTCGACGTTTTCGCGGAGGCGGGGGAAGCGGGAGGGGGGATAGAGGCGGGTGGCGGCGGCCTCGGCGGCGTGGGCGGTTTCGAGGATGAGGTCGAAGCCGGAGGTGGCGGAGAGGCGTTCGGAGAGGGCGGGGGGGAGGTCGGCGGGGCTGCGGGCGCGGAGGACGGCGAGGAGGTCGGCTTCGGCCTTGCGGGCGGCGGCGAGGTCGTCGGCGGGGGCGACGTCGTCGCGCATGCGGATGGCGAGGCGGAGGGTGGAGAGGATGTCCTTGAGCTCGCGGCGGGTGCGGCGGCGCTGGCGGAAGGCGGCGAAGGCGGAGAGGAGGCTCATGGGATTGAAGGGATGAAAGAGATGAAAGCGATTGAAGGGATGAAAGGGGTGGGTGGGATGCCGAGGAATGTCAGTTCTTGGTCTTGAGGACGGCGATGAAGGCTTCCTGGGGGATGTCGACCTTGCCGAACTGGCGCATGCGCTTCTTGCCTTCCTTCTGCTTTTCGAGGAGCTTGCGCTTGCGGGTGATGTCGCCGCCGTAGCATTTTGCGGTGACGTCCTTGCGGAAGGGGCGGACGGTGGTGCGGGCGATGATCTTGGCGCCGATGGCGGCCTGGATGGCGATGGCGAACTGCTGGGGGGGGATGATGTCGACGAGGACTTCGCAGATCTGGCGGCCGCGGGCCTCGGCCTTGTCGCGGTGGACGATGCAGGAGAAGGCTTCGACGATCTCGCCGTGGACGAGGATGTCGAGGCGGACGAGGGGGTTGGGGCGGTAGCCGGCGGGCTCGTAGTCCATGGAGGCGTAGCCGCGGGAGAGGGATTTGAGCTTGTCGTGGAAGTCGATGAGTATCTCGTTGAGGGGCAGCTCGCAGGTGAGCATGACGCGCTTGGCGTCGAGGGATTCGGTCTTTTCGATGGTGCCGCGCTTTTCCATGACGAGCTTCATCATGTCGCCGATCTGGTCGCCCATGCAGATGAGGAATGCGCGGACGAGGGGCTCTTCGATGCGGTCGATCTCGGTGGGGTCGGGGAGGTTGACGGGGTTGTCGACCTCCTTCATGGTGCCATCGTGGAGGTAGACGTGGTAGATGACGCCGGGATAGGTGGCGATGATGTCGCAGGCGTATTCGCGGCGGAGGCGCTCCTGGACGATCTCCATGTGGAGGAGGCCGAGGAATCCGCAGCGGAAGCCGAAGCCGAGGGCGACGGAGGATTCGGCCTGGAACTGGAAGGAGGCGTCGTTGAGCTGGAGCTTTTCGAGGGAGAACTTGAGCTTTTCGTAGTCGTCGCCGTCGATGGGGTAGAGTCCGGTGAAGACCATGGGGTGCATGGCCTTGAAGCCGGGGAGGGGATGGGAGGTGGGGGAGCGGGCGGAGGTGAGGGTGTCGCCGACGAGGATCTCGGTGGCGTGCTTGATGTTGGCCATGACGTAGCCGACCTGTCCGGCGGAGAGGGAGGGGACGGGGCGGAGGCGGGGGTCGAAGATGCCGACTTCCTGGACCTCGTAGTCCTTTCCGGCACCGAGGAGGCGGATGCGGTCGCCCTTGCGGATGGAGCCATCGAACATGCGGACGTAGACGATGCCGCCGCGGAAGGTGTCGTATTCGGAGTCGAAGACGAGGGCGCGGAGCTCGGAGGGGTAGGCGGAGGTCGGCGGGGGG
>JAEEGL011886260.1_pt1 | contig 11121 bp, 13 predicted proteins | sample 9134231 | NCBI WGS metagenome assembly JAEEGL01 (sample SAMN16246548, study PRJNA631951) | gut metagenome | biome: gut microbiome; feature: rumen; material: fiber-attached | host: Bos | place: Iran: Karaj | collected 2018-10
GTGCTGCAGCAGGTTCTGACCATAGGAGGAACGGTATTTCATGCGGCCGATCAGGCGGACCAGTTCCATACTGAGGCCGTGGATGCCCAGGTCTATGCAGGTGCGCTTACCCGTTTCCAGAATCTCTTCTTCCAGTTGCTTCTGCACCTTGGAAACCACTTCCTCGATGCGGGCCGGATGGATGCGGCCGTCCACTACCAGCTGGTGCAGGGCCAGGCGGGCTACTTCGCGGCGCACAGGGTCAAAGGCGCTCAGGAGGATGGCGTCCGGGGTGTCGTCCACTACGATTTCCACGCCGGTGGCGGCCTCCAGGGCACGGATGTTTCTACCTTCGCGGCCGATGATGCGGCCCTTGATTTCATCGCTTTCGATGGGGAAGGTGGTGACGGCATTCTCGATGGCCGTTTCCGTGGCGGTGCGCTGGATGGTGTTGATAACGATGCGTTTGGCTTCCTTGGCGGCATTCAGGCGGGCTTCGTCGATGGTGTCGTTGATATAGGCCTGGGCTTCGGTGCGGGCTTCGGCCTTCATAGACTCCATAAGCTGTGTTTTGGCCTCCTGGGCCGACATGCCGGCAACGGCTTCGATCTGGCGAATCACCTGGCCGCGTAGTTCCTCATATTCGGCTTCCCGGGCTTTCATCTGCTCCTCCTGGGCCTTGGCCAGATTTCTCTGGTTCTCCGCTTCCTTGATGCGCCGGTCTACCTCGTTGAGCTTTTGGTTCAGGGTGTTCTCCTTCTGCTTCAGACGGTTCTCCGTTTCCCGCAGCTGGGCGTTCTTTTCGTTGACGGTTTTCTCGTGTTCGCTCTTGAGGTTCAGATACTTCTCCTTGGCCTGAAGGATGCGCTCGTTCTTGATTTTTTCCCCTTCCAGTTCTGCTTTCTCAATGATCTCATCTCGCTTTCCTTTCAGGATGGAGCGCCGGATGAGTATGTACGCGCCCAGGGCGATGACAGCGCCCAGGACGAATCCGATGACTATACTGATGGTATCCATAAAAATATATTGTGTATAAAGTGTTTACAATAAAAGCAGCTTCCTGCCGTGAGGAAACTGCTTCATGAAAAAAGCCGCCAGCATCTAGTCAGAAAATCTTAATGAATAAGATTTGGGTGCCATCCGGTCTCTGGTATCCCATCGGGTGGGCCCGCCATCTCCGGCTTGAGTCATCCCTGTTTCGTTGAAACTTGTTGATTTCAGCTTTCGATGGGTGACGGCTTATTATTTTCCGTTGTCCTTAAGATAGTTTTCCAAGTCCCTGGCAAGCTGTTTTTCGGCTTCCTGGATTTGGTTGATGTCCTTCTGCAAACCCAGACGGAGGACCGTCTCATTGAGGGCTATCATAGACAGCAGGTCTGAGACATTCTTGCCGGGGTGGGTCCGGGTGTAGGCGGCGAAGCGCTTGTTGATGGTATCTGCAGCCAGACGGTACAACTGCTCCGCTTCCGGAGAAGAGGCCGTCAGGTTGAACATGCGACCGGCAATCTTTACGCTGATTTTCTGGTCCATCACGCTTCCTCCAAATAGGAGATGCATTTATCAATCTCCCTGATTAAAGTATCTACCTTGGCTTTTGCCTGCGCGTTGAAAGTGCCGCTGGAGAAAGCCTCGGCCAGTTTCCTGGTTTCTATCTCGGATTCCAGTTCATGTATCTGTTTCCTCAGGCGGGCACCGGTTTCCTCACACGCCTGTAGCTCCTGGCGAAGATGTTCGTTCTCCGCCTTCACAGCCTCATATCGTGCAATCAGCTGTTCAATCTGTGGTCTGATTTGTTCCAGCATGGCCGGTTTTAGCCCTATCTCTGCAAAAATACAAAAAAACTTCCAATGTTCTGCATCCCATTGAAAGTTTTTTAAATAAAGAAACTATTAGATACTGTATCTTAAAGCTTTTCGATGAGTCTTTTGAAGATACACGTCATCTTATCGGCCGCTGAATCAGCGGCTTTCACAATGGCATCTCCGTCGGTGACGTATTCTTCGTCGTCGGAGGCGGGGGCCACGTCCGTGATGACGGACATACCGAAGACGGGAATGCTGCTGTGCCGCGCCACGATTACCTCCGAGGTGGTGGACATACCCACGGCATCGGCGCCGATCAGGCGGAAATAGCGGTATTCGGCCGGCGTTTCATAGCAGGGGCCGGTGCAGGCCACATAGACGCCTTTCTGCAGCTGGATGCCTTCATCGGCGGCAATCTGCTCCGCCATGCGGATGAGGTTGGGGTCGTACGGGCGGGTCATGTCCGGGAAACGGGGGCCGAAATCCTCCAGATTAGGGCCGATGAGCGGGTTGGGCAGCAGGTTGATATGGTCGCGGATGATCATGAGGTCTCCCACGTGGTAGTCCAGGTTGGTGGCTCCGGCGGCGTTGGACACGAACAGATAGCGGATGCCCAGGCGGATCATCACCCGGATGGGGAGGGTGACCAGGTTCATGCCGTAGCCTTCGTAATAGTGGATGCGTCCCTGCATGGCAATCACGTACTTGCCCGACAGTTTGCCCACGATGAAATTGCCTTTATGGCCGATGGCCGTGGAGATGGGGAAGCCCGGGATGTTCCTGTAGGGGATAACCAGCGGGTCCTCAATCTGTTCGGCCAGCTTGCCCAATCCGCTGCCCAGGACGATCCCCACAACGGGACGGCGGCCTCCCAGGCGTTCTTCCAGCCGGGATTTCAGCAGATCTGCAGCCAGTGTAATACTTTCTAAATAACTCATTTACTTAAAGTTTTTCAATCATTTTGGTAATGAGCCGCGTCATTTTATGGGCCGCGGCTGCGGCCGCCACCAATACATCCTCTCCGTCGTTTTCGAAATCATCGGCGTAATCGTCGTGGGCTTCGTTGGTGATGACGGAGATTCCGAATACCGGGATGCCGGCGTGCCGCGCTACAATCACTTCCGGCACGGTGGACATACCCACGGCGTCGCCGCCCAGGATGCGGAAGTATTTGTATTCGGCGGGGGTCTCATAGGATGGACCGGTTCCGCCCACGTAGACCCCCTGATGTAGGGGAATGTCTTCTTCGGCCCCTATCTGCAGGGCCAGTCGGATGAGACTGCGGTCGTACGGACGGGTCATGTCCGGGAAACGGGGACCGTAGTCTTCGAAGTTGGGGCCGATGAGGGGGTTGGGCAACAGGTTGATGTGATCCCGGATGATCATAAGGTCTCCCACATGGTAGTTCAGGTTGGTGCCGCCGGCGGCATTGGATACGATGAGGGTACGGATGCCCACGCCGATCATCACGCGGATGGGGAGCACCACCTTGTCCATACCGTAACCTTCGTAGAAGTGGATGCGTCCCTGCATGGCGATGACGGTTTTCCCTCCCAGCTGTCCCACGATGAAGTTGCCTTTGTGGCCGCTGGCGGTGGAGACGGGGAAACCGGGCAGCTCGCGATAGGGAATCACCAACGGGTCCTGGATGGCATCGGCCAGCTGGCCCAGGCCGCTTCCCAGCACGATGCCCAGCACCGGTCTGCGCCCGTTCATGCGCTGCTTCAGGCAGGCAGTAATCCCCTGGATGATTTCAATTCTTGGATCCATCGTTTTGCTGCGTTAGATTTGTGAGAGCACCTTGCGAGCACTGGCAAGGATTTCGGCCTCCTGGGGGATGACGCCTTCCCGCATCACCCATTTACCCCGTACCAGCACAGAGGAAACGGCCCGGCTGCCGGCTGCGTAGATGAGATTGGCGGTGACGGACCCCGGTGACAGGAAGTAGGAATTGTCCAGGTCCAGGAGGACGAGGTCTGCCCAGGAGCCTTCGCGGATGACGCCGGAGTCGATTCCCAGGGCCTTGGCACCGTGGGCGGTGGCACAGTCCAGAAGTTCCTGCAGAGGCATGGCCAGGGGATCCGAGCGCCAGGCTTTCTGCATGATGGCGGCGGTTTTCATATGCGCAAGCATATCCATATCGTTGGCCGATGAAGCGCCGTCCGTGCCGATGCACACGTTCACGCCGGCATCCCGGAGTTCGTTGTAACGGAAACGGTAACCGGAAGCCAGTTTCAGGTTGGAGTGGATGTTGTGCACGCAGTTGACGCGGTGTTCGCCCAGGATACGGACGTCTTCGTCCGAAAGGTGGAGGCAGTGTGCCGCAATCACGTGCGGTCCCCAGATGCCCAATTGTTCGAAGTATTCGGTGGGGGAGAGACCGCCGTGGGCACGGCGGCAGTCTTCGTTTTCCACCTTGGTTTCCGACAGATGCAGGTGTACCTTGAGGCCGTGGTCCAGGGCGAACTGGTTGGCCCAGACGATGTTTTCCTTGCAGACGGTGTATACCGAGTGGATGGAGATGGCGAACTGGGACTCCGGCCCCCAGTCCAGCGTGCGTTCGTACAGCCGCTGGCAGGCTTCCCGCTGCTTGCGGGCCAGTTCCGGATTATGGGAATCCAGGAAGATGAAGGAAACCACCGGACGGACGCCCATTTCCAGGGCGGCCTGGCGGGCGTGCGGACAGAACCAGTATTGGTCGTTGAAGGTGGTGGTGCCGCTGCGGATCATTTCCAGGCAGGCGGCCTTGGTGCTCCAATAAATGAACTCCCGGTCCAGTTTGGCCTCTATTTTCCAGATATTGTTGAGCCAGTCATAAAGGGTTAAATCCTCGTGGATGCCGCGCAGCAGGATCATGGCGGCGTGGGTGTGCATGTTCACCAGGCCAGGAATGACGGCCAGGCGGCTGCCGTCCACGATTTCTGCGCCAGGAATCTCTTCCGTGATGGGACCGATACGGCCGATGCGTCCTTCATCGTTGATGAGGATATCGGTACGGGTTGCACCGTGCAGGATATTCTTAAGGAGGATCATCGGTTCGGGTTTGAAAAAACCGGCAGGGCTTGCCGGTTTCAGAGATGTTTAAAATTCTTCTTCGGAGCCCTCCTGTTCCTCCCGCGAAGGGTATTGGCGGATGGGCTGGTCGTGCAGAAGATCATGCATAATGTAGCGCACGGCGTCCTGAAGGCCTTCCTGGAATTTCTCGAAGTCCTCCTTGTAGAGGAAAATCTTATGTTTGTCATACGTGAAGGAACCGTCCCGTTCCTGGCGACGCTTGCTTTCCGTAATGGTCAGGTAAAAATCGTTATTACCTTTGGTGGATTTGACATCAAAAAAATAGGTTCGCTTGCCGGCGCGTACCGGCTTGGAGTACACGTCCTCTGAATTTCTCTCCTGAGCGCGAAAACGCTCGTAATCTTCACTGTACATACCTTCTGTTGGTTTTTTTGTTTTCCGTTTACAAAAATAAGGGAAATTATTGAAAAAACACTAACTTTGTGGAAATTTATTTGACAGTATGCTCAACCGCCGTATCCTCAGAATTAAGGCTTTCAAGGTCCTGTATTCCTATGCAGAGAATCCGGACCTCAGCTTGAAAGAGGCGCTTTCCGGATTCGAGGTTTCCTGCGAAGCCACCCGGGACCTTTACCTGTATATGCTGGGCATCATCCCCGCCCTCACGGCGGAAGCCGCCCGTCGCATCGAGGCCGCGCGCGGAAAGTTCAACCCCACCCGGGAAGACCTTCACCCCAATCTCAAGTTCGTCCAGAACGGCCTGTCGGCCCTTTTGGAGCAAGATCCGGATTTTCAGAAACTTCTGGAAAAGAAAAAAATGTCCTGGGAGCAGAACGACGCTTTCCTGCACACGCTGTACGAGCAACTGAAAACGCGTGACTATTATCAGGAATATCTGAACGCCCCGGAGCAGTCCCTCCAGCAGGATGCCGCCCTGTGGAAATGCATCTTCGAGCAGGAGTTTGAAGACGACGAACAACTGGCCGCCATTCTGGAAGACCTTTCCATCCACTGGGCCGACGACCTGGGTTACGTACTGGGTTGCTGCATCCGCAGCCTGGAAGATATGGCCCGCAAAGGCCGCTGGAACCTTCCGTCCCTGTATCAGCCGGACTCCCGTGACTTTGCCCGGAAGCTTCTTACGGTCACCTACGGCCGTTTCCAGGAATTCAGTGACCTGATCGCCGCCTCCGTTTCCCAGTGGGAACAGGACCGTCTGTACACCACGGACATCGTCCTCATCGCCATGGGCCTGGCAGAAGCAGAATCCTTCCCGGAGATTCCGCTGCGTGTCACCATCAATGAGTATGTAGAAATTTCCAAGTATTATTCAACGCCCAAGAGCCGCAGTTTCGTGAACGGTCTGCTGGATCGCCTCATCAAGACGCGGATGGAACAGGGCATCATAAACAAAACCGTATGAATCTGATTTATACCTTCCTCCTGATGGGAGCTCCCGCCGCTCCCGCCGGACAGGCCGGCCAACAGCCCAGCGCCTGGCCCACCATCCTCATGTTCGGCGCCATCATCCTGGTGATGTGGCTGTTCATGATCCGCCCGCAGCGCAAGCAGCAGAAGGAAATGCAGGAATTCCGCAATGCCCTCAAGAAAGGCGACAAAGTGGTCACCGTGGGCGGCATTTACGGGGAAATCGTGGAAGTGAGCGAGAAAACCGTCCTCATCAAGGTAGACGGCGACGTAAAACTCCGCGTGGACAAGCAAGGCCTGGTGAAGGATTACTCCGACGCCGAGCAAAAGTAAGCCGATGGCCCTGAAAGACACCATTAAGGGCCGTATGGAAACCTGGGGCAGGGAATGGATCATCATCGTCCTGTCCCTGTTTCTTGCTATAGCCATCTGGCTGCTTACCAATCTTTCCAAGGAATATTCCGGAACCATCAGCGTGCCCGTGGTGGCGGAATGTAATATTGAAGGGCACGGGATGGAGTCCTCCAACACCGTGGTGGTAAGCGCCCGTTGCCGGACGGAAGGTTTCCGCCTGCTGCGGGAAAAGAGCCGCCGGGAGCGCAAGGTGGTGAAGGTCCGCTTCGACCGGGCCGATCTCCGCAATACCGCCCCGCACACCTTCTGCGTGGTGGGCGGCGCCAAAAACTCCTATGTGAACCAGTTTTTTGGGGACGGGGCTGTGGTGGAAGCGTTCATCTCGGATACCCTCAAGTTCATTTTCCCGGTGGAGAACCACAAGAAGGTCCCCGTGGATGTGAACAAGACGGTGGTCTGCCGTTCGCAGTTCATGCCCAGCGGCTCGTTCAAAGTGATGCCGGATTCCGTAACCATCTACGGGGACGACGCCCACCTGGATGCCGTGGAGCGGGTAACCGCGTCCCGTCTGATCCTTACGGATGTCCACGAGTCGCAGCACGGCGTGCTCCGGCTCAATCCCGTCAAGGGGGTGCGTATGTCGGTGGAAGAGGTGAGTTATGAACTGCCGGTCTCCCGTTATGTGGAACTGCGCACCACCGTTCCGGTGGAGGTATGGAATACCCCGGCCGGTCATCAACTGCAGGTTTATCCGCCCAATGCCCAGGTGGTGATCCGCTGCGTCTTTCCGCTGTCCAAAGATCCGCTGGAGTCGTTCAAACTGTATATCGATTGGAAAGATTTCAGCGCCTCCATCAGCGGACGCTGCGTAGCCCGTACCCTGCGGCTTCCCGCCGCTGTCCTGGATTACCGGATCGAGCCCGAAGTGTTCGACTGCGTGGAACTCTTCTGATGAAAACCGTCCTTCTTACAGGCCCCATCGGCAGTGGAAAATCGGCCGTCAGCGCCCTGCTCCGGGAGCGGGGCATTCCTGTCTATGATTCCGATGCCCGTACCAAGCGGATCTATGACCGTCGGCCCGCGCTGGTGCGCCGCCTGGAACAGGTACTGGGCCTGCCCCTCCGTACGCCGGATGGGAAACTGGACCGCGCCCGTCTGGCTGCGCGCATTTTTGCCGATGAAGCCGCCCGGGAAAGCCTGGAAGCTATTGTTTATCCTGCTGTGCGGCAGGATTTCCTGCGTTGGCGGGAAAAGCAGCAGGGGGTGCCTTTTGTGGTGCTGGAATCGGCCGTGGCCCTGGCCAAGCCCCTTTTTGACAGCGTGTGGGATGTGGCCGTGCTGGTGACGGCGCCGGAAGCGGTGCGTCTGCAGCGGGTGATGGAGCGGGATGGGATGGAAGACGCAGCGGTGCGGGCCCGGATGGCCGCCCAGCAGATTCCTTGGGAACGTGCGCAGGTGGTGTTGGAAAACAACGGTACGCCCGAGGCCCTTTCCCAGGCTGTGGAGCATACGTTTTTCGACAAAAATTCCTATCTTTGTAAATTATAGAAAGTGATATAAAATGAAAACCGATTTAGCAAAAACCCTTTCCATCCGTGGTCAGCACGGACTTTTCCACTATATCGCCCAGTCCCGCACGGGCGCCATCGCAGAGGCATTTGAAGACAAGAAACGCTATAATTTCGCTGCCAATGCCGGTATCACCACCCTGGCCGATATCTCCATCTACACCGAGGAAGGTGAGGTGAAACTGCAGGAAGTGTTCGGCAAACTGCACGAAGTGCTGGGGGAGGAAGACGCTCCCACCGGCAAGGCTCCGGAGGCCGCCCTGAAGGCCCTTTTCGCCAAAGCCCTGCCCAACTACGACGAATCCCGTTTCTATGTTTCTCATATGAAGAAGGTGGCAGAGTGGTACAATGCGCTCAAGAACCACGCTTCCCTGGATTTTGTAACCGACGAAGAACGCGAGGCGGAAGCCGCCGCCAAGGAGGCTTAAATGCCCAGTTTGCAGGTCATTACGCTGGGCTGCTCCAAGAACACCGTAGATACGGAGCACCTGCTTTTCCAGGTACAGGACGCCTATGAACTTGTGCCGGAGAAGGAAACCCGTGCCCGGGTGGATGTCCTGCTCATCAATACCTGCGGCTTCATCGGAGATGCCAAGGAACAGTCCATCCAGGTGATTCTGGAGGCTGCGGCACGCAAGAAGACCGGGGAAGTGGGAAAACTGTTGGTTTTCGGCTGCCTGTCCCAGCGTTATGCCACGGAACTTCCGGTCCTGATTCCGGAAGTGGACGGCTGGTTCGGTGCCCGGGACCTGGCACCGCTGGTGCAGGCGCTGGGCTGCGAATATCGGCCCTCGCTGGAGCATCGGCGTGTCCTTACGGCGCCTCATCGGCCCTATGCTTTTTTCAAAATCTCCGAGGGCTGCAACCGGCGCTGTTCCTACTGCGCCATTCCCTTCATCCGCGGTGCGCACAAGTCCGTCCCCATGGAGGTGCTGGTAAGCGAGGCCGAACAACTGGCCGCGCAGGGCATCCGGGAGCTGGTCATCATTGCGCAGGACACCACCTATTACGGCCTGGACCTGTATGGAAAGCGCTGCCTGGCAGAGCTCCTGCAGCGTTTGTCGGCCGTGGAAGGCATCGAATGGCTGCGCATCCACTATTCGTATCCCGCCGAATTCCCGGAAGATGTGCTGGACCAGATGGCCACCAATCCCAAGGTGTGCCGTTATATGGACATTCCGCTCCAACACGTGAGTGATCGGGTGCTGGACAAGATGCACCGGCACGTGGACGGCGCCTGGACGCGGGAACTGATCCGCCGGATGCGGGAGAAAGTACCCGGCGTGGTCCTTCGTACCACCCTCATCGTGGGCCATCCCGGTGAAAGGGAGGCCGATTTCCAGGAACTGGTGGAATTTGTGCGCGAGTCCCGCTTCCAGCGGATGGGCGCTTTCACGTATTCGGAAGAGGAGGGAACTTTCGGCGCCCTGCATTTCAAGGACAGTATTTCGGCTGCCACCAAACAAAGACGGCTGGATGCGCTGATGGAGGTGCAGCGTGGCATATCCCTTGCATACAATCAGTCCCGGATTGGCACGGAAGTCCGCGTGCTGGTGGACGACTTCACAGACGGCACCCTGGTATGCCGCAGTGAGTTCGAAAGCCCGGAAGTGGACGGTGAAATCCTGGTGAAATATACGGCGGCGGCCTTCGACGGCGTGGAGCCTGATTCCCTTGTGGGGAAATTCCTCCAGGTGCGCATTACCGGTGCCGATGAATACGACCTTATGGCAGAAGTAATATGAGACATCTATGGATTGTAGCGGCAGCACTGCTGGCCACAGCCTGCTCTCCGCAAGTATATTCGCTGTATCTGGACGTAAGAGGACCTTCCTCTTCGGGCCTGACGCTCGCCGGAAAGAACATTTCCGTAGTGTATATGGACGGGACCACGCAGGTGGATTCCCTCTTCGACCGGCAGGTGGCCTCCTCCCTGGCCCGCAGCCTGGAGGCCGATTATTTTGACGGTCAGGAGGTGGTGGGCGTTTTCCGCACACCGGCCGCAGACAGCGTTTCGCTGGACCTGATGCATTCGCTGGTAATGGAGACGGAAGGGGATGTAGTTTTCGTCCTGTCTTCCAACCTGGGCCTGCCGGCTCCGGAGACCAACCAGGTGGTGGCAAAAGCCACTTCCGTAGATTCGGCCTTCGTTTGTCCCGTAGCGGTGCCCGTGCGCACTCAGTTGTACGTGTACGACAGTATGGGTGAGGACAAGGTGCTCCCTTACAAGGGTTCCGCCGTGCTGCGCCCGCTGGTATACAACAACGGCGCACTCACGGAAGACGGACTCAAGTCACTGGCGCTGCGGAGCATGTCCGGAGAGGCCGAAGAAGTGGGGGCGCGCATCTCCACCCGCTTCCTGTCCACCTGGACCACGGAAAGTTTCAGTTTCTATTATTTTAACAATACTACGATGGACGACCCTTGGGTCTACGCCCTGGCCCATGCGCTGGACGGTGAGTTTTCCAAGGCCATCGATGTCTGGGCGCCGTATACCAAGCGGGGCGGCAACCAGGCTCGCGCCTGTGCCTGCTACAACATTGCCATGGCATTCTACCTGCTGGAAGATTATCCCCTGTCCGTCCGCTGGCTGGATATGGCCGAAAAACTGGAGGATGTATCCCTGGCTCAGGGCCTTCGTAAAAGGCTGTCCCGGCATTTGGAAAAGTAACGGATATTCAGTAAATTTGCAAGATAGAAATTTTATTCAAACACAAATACTTTTATGGCAAACATCAATCTCAGAAAGTACGGCATCCTGGGTGTGAAGGAAGTCCTTTACAACCCCACGTACGAGGTCCTTTACAACGAAGAAACCAAACCCGGCCTGGAAGGCTTTGACAAGGGTCAGGTGACCGAACTGGGCGCCATCAACGTGATGACGGGCATCTACACCGGCCGTTCCCCCAAAGACAAGTACATCGTGTACGACAACACCACTAAGGAAGGCAAACCCGGCGAAATCTGGTGGACCA
>JAEEGL011909127.1_pt1 | contig 11121 bp, 9 predicted proteins | sample 9134231 | NCBI WGS metagenome assembly JAEEGL01 (sample SAMN16246548, study PRJNA631951) | gut metagenome | biome: gut microbiome; feature: rumen; material: fiber-attached | host: Bos | place: Iran: Karaj | collected 2018-10
AAAAAAAGGGAGTGTTTTATTAACATTTACCGAAAGAAAGACAAGAGAAGAAATAATCGTAAAAATAAAAGAAAAAAATACAGAATATGTGGTAAAGGCTTTAAATATATTAGAAAGAAAATTAGGAAAAAGATTTTATGATAAATTTAAAACAATAACATTTGATAATGGAGTAGAATTTATGGATTATGAAGGTATGGAAAAATCATGTTTAAGAAAGAAAAAAAGAACAAGTATATACTATGCACATCCATACTGTTCAGGAGAAAGAGGAACAAATGAAAATAATAATAGATTAATAAGAAGATGGATACCAAAGGGAACATTAATAGATGATATAAGTAAAGAATTTATACAAAAAGTAGAAGCTTGGATAAATAATTATCCAAGAGCAATGTTTGACTATAAGAGTTCAAATGAGTTATTATTAAATATATAAAAACTTACATTTTAGATAATGAAATGTGTGGACACTTAATATTTCCATTTATAATACAATAATTTTTTTCTTGTTTATATTGACAAATCATACTATAATTATATAAAGGGATAGGAGTAAAATAATGAAGTTAAATAAAAAAGAAATAAAAATACTTGCAATCTTTATTGCAGTATGGGGTATATTCTTTATTGGAAGCGGCTTTATAATGAAAAGTAATAAAAAAATTACCTATAAAAACAACTATAAATTAATTATTAAAAAAAATGAAAAATCACAAACACAAACAAAAAAAATAGAAATAGTATTAAAAGATATTGAAATAGAAATCAATAATCCAATAAGTGTAAATGTAAAGGATTATCTAGTAGATGGAGATAAAGTTGATGAAAAAATAATAAAACAGCTAGAACTAGATACATCCCTTGTTAATATATCACAGTCAGGAATATATATATATACAATTAAATATAACAAAAAGAAATATCAGGCAAAAATTACTGTTAAAGAAAAAGAACTTCCAGATATGACTTTTACGTTAAAAGAAATATCATTATATATTGGTGAAGCAATACCAACTGATAAAAAAGCATTTATTAATGAGAAATTACCAGATGAAATTTATGACAAAATATCATTAGAAATACCAACAATTGATACGTCATTCCAGAATGATTATAAATATTATGCAATATACAAAAACACTAGATATGAAGGAACAATAAAAATCAGAGAAAAAGGAGTTAAAGAGATTTTAAAAACAAATTGTTCTGATGATGCAAAATTAGATGGAGAATCAAACACATGTATATGTTTAGATTCAACAAAGATTTATGATAATGAAACAAAAGAATGCAAAGAAAAAACTTCATAAGAAGTTTTTTTTTAGCTTAAATTAACTATTTCTCCATCAATAACATCAATTACTTCATAATTTGGTTTTCTTGATAAGCCAGGCATAGTCATCATATCACCTAAAAGGGCTGTAATAAACCCTGCACCATTATATATATTAATATCCCTTACAGTGACTTCAAAATCTTTTGGTACACCAACCTTATTTTTATCATCAGAGAATGAATATTGTGTCTTCGCAACACAAATTGGAAGATTAGATAGGTTATTTTTCTTTATTATTTCAATTTTTTTCTTAGATATATCACTTATATTTACTTTTTTGGCTCCATAAATCTCACAGCAAATTTTATTTATTTTATTTTCGATACTATCTTCTAACTCATAAATAGGCTTAAAATTTCCTTTTTTTAGTTCAATAACTTTTTTGGCAAGATCTATAGCTCCTGCCCCTCCATCTGACCATGCTGATGATACAGTAAATAGATAATTATTCTCATCACAGTATTTTCTAAGCAATTCAATTTCATCATCTGTATCAGTAGTAAACTTATTTAAACATACAATGACATTTACACCATATTTTTTCAAATTGTCATAATGTTTTTTTAGGTTTTCAAAACCTTTCATTAAAGCTTGATCATTCTTTTTAAATATATCATCTTTACTAACACCACCATGATATTTTAATGCTTTAATTGTAGCAACTAAAACAACAGCATGTGGATCAAGCCCCCCAAGTCTACATTTAATATCAAGAAATTTCTCAGCACCTAAATCTGCTCCAAAACCTGCCTCTGTAACCACATAATCTGCATAAGATAAAGCTGTCTTTGTAGCAATCATACTATTGCATCCATGAGCTATATTAGCAAATGGTCCGCCATGAATAATTGTTGGAGTATTTTCCAATGTTTGAACTAAATTAGGTAAAAATGCATCCTTTAATAAGGCAACTAAACTACCTTCAAGATTCAAATCTTTTACAAAAATGTATTCTCCCTTACTATTAGTTCCAATAATAATTCTACCTAGTTTTTCTCTTAAATCATCAAGAGAAGTAGCAAGACAAAATAATGCCATAATTTCACTTGCTGAAGTAATTGTAAATGAATCTCTTCTAGTTCCTAAATCTATATCTCTCAAAGCTCGATCATTTACATCTAAACATCTTTTAAATAAAACATTCTGAATATCAAGACTATTTCCAAAGAAAATATGATTATCTATTGCAGCAGATATTAAATTATTTGCTGAAGTAATTGCATGAAAATCACCAGTAAAATGTAGGTTAATATCTTCCATAGGTACTACTTGAGAATATCCTCCACCAGTTGCACCACCTTTCATACCAAATACAGGTCCCATTGATGGTTGTCTCAGTGCAATTATAATGTTCTTACCTAATCTATTTAAAGCGTCCCCTAAACCAATACTTACAGTAGTCTTACCTTCTCCCATTGGTGTTGGACTAATAGCAGTAACTAAAATTAGTTTCCCCTGCTTCTTGCTTTTCTTTACTTTTTTTATTTTAGCTTTATAATTTCCATATAAAATTAAATCATCCTTTTTTATTCCAATACTTTCAGCCACATCACATATATTAAGTTTTTTACTTTTCCTTGAAATTTCTATATCAGTCATTATATCACCTCAAAAATATTATAACATATAAAACTTGTTAATTAATATCTAACAACATTACTAATTATATAAAAATATATGTAAATAATAATAATTTATTAAAAAAAGTTATAAAAATTAAAAAAATGATAATTTGTATTATATAAAACATAATGCTAAACTACAGTCCATTAAGAAAAAAAAGGAGGGATAACATTAAAAAAAAGATTTTTTTCTTAATAACAATTATTGGCATTATGATATTTAAAATATTAAATGTTAATGCAGAAAGTGCAACATTCTATGAGGCTGAATATATTGACAATATTTATATGAGCAAATACCAATATTCTAACAATACAATATATTACCAAAAAGCAAGATTCTTCAGAAAAAGTGATACAGGAGAGGCAGCATATTGTATTGAACCTTTTACTTTTTTTAATGAGAATAGTACATATGAAACAACTCTGAATCCATATAATTTATCACAAGATCAAAAGACAAGAATTGAAAGAATTGCTCATTTTGGATATGGATACAAAAATCATACAGATGCGAAATGGTATGCTATAACTCAAATGATGATTTGGGAAACAGCAGATCCATATTCGGGTTCATTTTTCTTCACAGATTATATGAATGGAAATAAAATATATCCATATCAAGATGAAATAAATGAAATCAATTATCTTGTTGATACATATGATATTATTCCATCTGTAAATAATCAGATATATAATATTGTTGAAGGTCAAATGTTTTATAAAAGTTCAGAAGAAATAATGAAATATTATAATTGTGATGATAATAGAGTAAATTTAGATTATGGAGATATTAAAATAAACAATTTAACAGAAGGTGAATATAATTTTACATTATATAGGAATGATAATAATTACAATAGTCCAGTAATATTCTACCAATCATATGATAGTCAAAATCTATTAAAAACTGGTAATCTTGAAAATAAACAAGCAAATTTTAAAATAATTGTTAAAAAAACAGAAATAAATGTAACAAAATTGGATGAAGATACCAAAGAAAAAGTACCTCAAGGAGAGGCAAAATTAGATGGCGTTGTCATAAATGTATTGGATAAAATGCAACACATAGTAAGAAAAATAGAAATAAATGATAATATAGGTAAGACTACAAACCTACCATATGGAACATACTATCTAAAAGAAATTAAAACAGGTGAAGGCTATAACCTAAATGAAGAATTGGTAGAAGTAAAAATTACTATAGACAATCCAAAACCACAAGTTAACTTTTATAATAAAGTAATAGAGAAAAAAATAACAATCAAAAAACAATTTGGAGAAGAAAATGATATGTCACCCGAAAAGAATATAGATTTTGAAATATATGATAAAAATAATAAGTTAGTAAAAACAATATCCACAGATGATGAAGGTAAAGTAACCGTTACACTACCATACGGAACATATAAAGTAATACAAAAAAATTCGACAAATGGATATCAAAAAGTAGAACCATTCACTATTACAGTAGATAAAAACGATGAAGAAACAATTGAACTTAAAGATTATAAAATTCCTGTACCAAATACATATACATCAAAAAGGATAAATATTATATTGATTATAATTATGTTGTTTCTATGAAAAAAATTTTTATAATTCTAATTATAATGATAATATTTTTATCATCTCTTACAATAATAAAAATAAGCGACGATCAACCACTAAAAAAAATAATCACAAATTTTAATATATTACATGAAGATAGTGATATTATTGGCTCAATTAAAATTGATAAATTAAATCTTAATGAAAATTTATATAAAATAGAAAGTGAAGAAAACAATGTTGATAAACATGTAACTATACTAAAAGAATCTATCTTTCCAGAAAATGAAAATAGTATTATTTTTATTGCTGCACATTCAGGAATAGGAGAAATTGCATATTTTAAAAATCTAGATAAAATAGAACAAAATGATATTATAAATTTAAAATTAAACAACAAAGAATACAACTACATTGTTAAAAACACATGGGAAGAACCAAAAAATGGATTTATAAATATTAATAAAGAAAAAGAAAATCAGTTAATCCTAACAACATGTAGTCCAACAAACAATGGAAAACAGCTCATAGTTAATTGCATTGAAAAAGAATCAAATTAATGATTCTTTTTTATTATTTCTTTTGCTTTATTAAGTTGTGCATCATTTTCAGTACTAGGATTATCATAAAAACTATCATCAAGAGGTACATTATAATCAGGATTAATACCATCACCTTCAATACTTTTTCCTTTAGATGTATACCATTTATTTACTGTATATTTAATTTTATTTCCTGATTTTAAAGACTGAGATTCCTGTACAGATCCTTTACCATATGTCTTCTCACCAACAAAATATGAATTCTTATAATTATCTTTAAAACATGAAATAACTATTTCTGATGATGAAGCTGAGGATTTATTTCCTAAAATAACTATTGGATAATTTCTTTTTATTGATGTCTTAGAATAAATTTTTTTCTTAGAATTATTTAATTTTTGAGTTTGATATAAAACAACATTCTTATCAAAAAACAAACTAAGTATATCTCTAGAAGAATTAATAAAACCTCCAGGATTATTTCTTAAATCAATAATTAATGAATCTATTTTCTTTTTTTCAAACATAGTTAATGTTTTTTCAAACTGCTCATATGTATTAGATGCAAAAACAGACACACGTATATAACCTATTTTATGATTGTCCTCATTATAAATTTTACCTTCAACACTTTGAATATCTACCTTTTCCCTTATAACAGTAATATCTTTTTCTTTATCATTTCTCTTTACTGTAACAATAACCTTAGAACCAACCTTTCCTTTTATTAGTTTTGTTATTTCATTTCCATATATCTCTTTACAATCCTTACCATCAATTTTAATAATTAAATCATCTTTTTTTATTCCAGCCTTATCCGCAGGATCTCCTTTATTAACTTTAATAACTTTATTATATTCCCCTTCATATTTTATAGTTATACCTATACCTACAAATTGCCCATTCATAGTTTCATCAAAGTTTTCATTTAACTTGTTATCTAAATATAAAGTATGAGAATCCCCCAAAGAATTCATCATCGCAGAAATAGCTGCATCAGATAACTTACTCTTATCAACCTTTTTATAATAATTTTCGTTAATCTCTTTATAGGTTGTTACAATATCACTTAAATTAGAATCATTTCTTATATAATTTATACTACTATTTGTATAAGTTAAAATATAACCAACAATTATACCAAAACAAATAGAAATAAGAACAATTATAATTACTTCAAACATTGAGAAATTTGATTCTACAGTAATACTATTAATAACTTTCTTTATTAACTTCTTATTTTTAACATTCTTTTTCATATTAATTCCTCAAACAAAAAAGACAAAACGTCTTCTTATTATTGCAAATACTCTACAATTTCATCTTTTCCTTCAATATATTCAACTACTTTACCATCACTAAATTTTATCAATGTTGGTCCAGATATAGCTATTTCTGAAGCACTAGTAGGATTACTATTAGATTCATCCTTAGCATATTTTTTATTAAATCCATCACTCATATCAGCAGTATAAATATCTAAATGTTCATCCTTTGACTGATAATTACTAACTGCACTAGAACATGAAGAATTAACAGTCTCATCAGATTTATCATAATAAATTACAAAGTATTCACCGTCACTTATTGAAAAACTCCTTCCAACCATTATATCGCTATAAGATATAGTATCAGTACTTTCTTCTTTAGTATTTGTATCTGTGTTTTCATTACTATTCTTAGAAGTAATATATAATGTTAGTAAGTAGAATAAACATATAAATATAATTACACATGATATTACTTTAACATAATGCCAAATATTAGAGTCAAAACCTGAGTTAATCTGTTCTATTTTATTTTTTTCTTCGCGTAAGCTATTCTTTGAAACATTTCTCTTATTATTAACTTTTTTTGTTTTTGAAACATTGTTCTTCTTATTTGTAGCCATAATTATTCACCCAAGAATTATTATAACATAATACTATTATTAAAGTCCATTATTTAACTGATTGGACATTGACAATAGATTGAGCAATCTCAACAAGTTCATCCTTTCCCATAACATCACTAACAAGATAGTATTCCATATTACCACTTATCCAATTCAAAGAATTATTACTCATAACACCTATTGTGTCTAATAATTGGAATGGTTCTCCCGAACTAGGAATAATCGTTAAATCATTAAACACATCTAATGTCTCTTCAACAAGTAAAAAGCTTTTTTCTCCATCATAGGTCATAATAACTCTTTGTCCATTATCTTTATCAATCTTCTTTTCATCAACAAGTTTTGTCCCACTAGGTAAAAACAATGGATAAATAATATCATCAATACTCATAGTTTCTTTTGTATCTGCGCTTTTATAATCATTATCTAATTCAAAATAATTTTTGTTAAAATTAGGAGAAAAACTTATTTTATTAACTGTTAATTTCATACAAGCATTATTATCTCTATCATAAATATCAACTTGTTTTAGTAAATGTTTCTTATCAAAAATAATTTTTTGACTATATAATTTACTATTATTTGAATAGTTTACCTTAGTATTAAAAATATATTTATTATTTTTAAATTCAAATTTCTTATTTGAATCACTATCAATGTCTTTTATAACAGTATCATATAAATATATTTGAGAATTATTATATGGCCAATCACTACTAAATTTAAAACTTTTATTCATAGAAGGCGTAAGTAAAAATACCCCATCAGAATTTTTCAAAATAATTTGCTGAAAATCATTAGACTTATTGGTAATCACAACTTTATAATATCCAAGTTTCTTATTAAATGCTGATTCTACATTGTAATTATAAACCTCATCATTGTTTAAAACCTCCAAGTCGGCATTTAATTTATATCCACTACTTTTATTAAACTTATTAACTAAATTTTTAGTTACACTCATTTTACTATTTTTTCCACAACCAGTTAAAAAAACACAAATTAAAATCAATAATATAAATATCTTTTTCATAATACTCTCCATTCTAATACATATTATGAGAAAAGAAATTAAATATTCCAAAAAAAAGTCAACATTAAGTTGACTTTAATAACTATTTTTTAGAAATAACAATTTTTACCTTTTTAGTCTTTGATGCATAAGATAATTTTAAATCAGTTCCAGTAACGTTAACCTCAACTTCATGAGTACCTTCACCATAATTTTTAAGATCTACATAAGCAGTAATATCACTATCTTTAATATTGCTCAATGATTCTTCACTACCTTTAACAACAACGGTAACTTGTCTATCACTATCACTTGCTGCCTGCACTTTGTAAGCACTATCAAGGTTTTTCGTAGTAATTGATATATTTTCAAATTCTTTGCTTGAAGAATTATCAACCACAACTTTAACATTTACATTTTTTGAACTCAAATCAGTAATACCTTTTGGTTTCTTCAATGTAACATTATAATCTTTGTCTTTTTCAAGACCTTTAACATCAATTTCAACATCCAATTGTTGTAATGCATCTACCGCAGCCTGCTCTCCATAAACTGTTATAGTAGAAATACTTGGGGTAATTGTTTTTATAGACTTACCAAAAGCCAAATTACCTTTAGGAACAATTCTAATTGGTACATCTTTACTTGGAGATGTAATTGTAACATTTGCAGTAACGGTTTTTGGAACAATCTCCACATCAACAATATTTCCATCATTATCATATGCAACTAATGGAATATCCTTAACAGTAATATCTCCCGCTTTTGGATTTGGAATATTATTAATATCTAATAAAGCTTTTACCGCCGCAACCTTATCAAGCTTGTATTGAGCACCCTTAATAATAACATCACTTCTATCAATTTCAACATTACTTATATATAATTTAGAATCCAATTTATCTTGATGAAGTATATCATAAGTAAGTGGTCTATTTTCACTTACCTTTTCGTAAATAGTAACATTTACTTGAGTAGGATCAAGTTTATAATCCAATGATTTAAGCCTTTGTGTATATTTTAATGAAACCTTATGGGTACCAGGCTTTAATCCTGTCAGATCAACAGTAACACCTTTTGATGGAGACTGTTTAGCCAAGAAAATATGCCTTCTTTGTCCTATAAGTGTTATATCAACAGTTTTTGGAAGTCCATCAACAACATATAATTCTTCATTAAAAACTGCTGTTACAGGCTGATCATATAATATTTCTGCATACTGATCAATCATAACACTAGATTCATTGTCAATATAAATAAATACAATAAAAGCAAGTAATAAACTTGTAATCAGTAAAGTAGACTTTTTCCCTGATAATCTATCTAAACCTTTTGCTAAACTTTTACTCAACTCCATAAATTTAAGAATAATTCTAGTAATTGGAGTAATTAGAAGCTTATCAAAAAATAAACCTATTCTATGAAATAAATTTGCAAAAATCTTACCTATCTTCTTCATATATCTCTTCCTCATTTAATTCTTCATCTTCATCATATTCAGCTTCTTGCTTAGGTTTTAATTCATCAATTAATAACATTCTAACATCATCAAGAGTAAGATTGTATAGCATCTCTCCTTTTAATGCAATTGAAACTCTGCCTGTTTCCTCTGATACAACAATACATATAGCATCAGTTTCTTCAGCTAGTCCCAATGCAGCTCTATGTCTTGTACCCAATCTTCTATTAATCTTCGGACTGCTACTAGTTGGGAAAACAGCTCCAGCACATGTAATTCTATCTCCCTGAATTATAACTCCACCATCATGTAATGGATTACCCTCATAGAATATTGCAATCAATAAGTCACTCGATAAATCAGCATATAATTTTTTTGCCTTATCAATATAATTTCCTAAACTAACATCTCTCTCAAAAACAATCAATGCACCAATTCTATCTTTTCTCAGATAATCAATTGCATTAATCATTTCATAAACCAAATGCTCTCTTTCATCAACCGTTAATGTCTTATGTCTACCAAGCAGTTGATTTCTACCAAGTTGTTCAAGTATCGTTCTAATTTCAGGCTGAAAAATAACAATAACAGCCACAGGTCCCCACTGAATAATATAATCCAATAAATATCCAACAGTAATAAAACCAAATAGTTCACTAATTATTTTTAAAACTATAATTATTAATAATCCTTTAAATATTAAAGAAAGTTTAACATTGTTTTTTATATTTTTTAAAATATAATAAAATATCAACCAAACTAAAGAAATATCAACAATTTTTCTTAATATGGTTAAAATATCTGAAAGTGATATAATCATCTCGTCATCTCCTTATAAATAAACATGAAGTTTAGATTTTTACTCAACCCCATACCTATATTTATGATAACATTTAATAATAATTTTATCAACTTAAATTCCCTATAAAAAAGAAGAAATCTATTTTTTTCTTCTTTTTGATTTATTATTATTTTCATTTTTTACTTTTATTTTAATGGCTCTATTTATTTCGTTAGAATTAGCAATCTCAGTTTCATTTATTTTATCAACTACTATGAAATCAATCTTTCTTGTTTCTTTTGATGAACTTTTTAATTTAAGTTTTAACCTATCGCCAATATAATAATTATCTTCATTATCTAAAGAAACAAGTGAGTAGCTTTCTGGACTATGAACATAATTACCTGGCAAATCTTTAACTCTAACCGTTCCCTCTATTAAATTATCTAATTCTACAGTTAAACAATCATTTGAAACACATATAACTGTTGCATCAAATTCCTCACCTATATGTTCTTCCAAATATCCTGCATAAAGCATTCTTAAAACATCTCTTTCTGTATCATCCGATATTCTTTCCATATGTGTGGTTTTTTCAGCAATTTCAGGTAATTTTTTAATCCATTTACTTTTATTTTTCTTAGATTTATCTTTATTAAAAACACAATCCCACAATATTCTATGAACCGTCAAATCTGAATATCTTCTTACAGGAGAAGTAAAATGACAATAATTATCCTTTGCCAATCCAAAATGGCCAATATTTTCAGGACTATATTTTGCTCTAGACATGCATTTTATAGCCTCAGTAGACAATAAATTTGAAAGTCTATTACTATTACTTATGTGTTTTACCAACTTCTGATAAGCTTTTCTATTAGTAGAAATCTCCTCTGGAGAAAAAGAATCGAAAGGTAAATT
>JAEEGL012110240.1_pt1 | contig 11121 bp, 9 predicted proteins | sample 9134231 | NCBI WGS metagenome assembly JAEEGL01 (sample SAMN16246548, study PRJNA631951) | gut metagenome | biome: gut microbiome; feature: rumen; material: fiber-attached | host: Bos | place: Iran: Karaj | collected 2018-10
TCATGCCGTAGCGGATGAGACAGCGGTGCCCCGCCGGGGAGTCGACGAGGTAGTAATTGTAATGCACCACGGTCTCGCTGGCCCCGCTGAAAGGAGTTTCGCGGTCCATGGCGAGGAACGTCTCGCGGTAGTTGCGGAGGCATCGCATCTGATCGGCCGCACTGGACCAGACGCCGCCGGCGGTGCGGAGGCCTTCGCCGAGGTCGTGGGAGCGCACATGCCGGCCGCGGAACCAGAAGAACGGGATGTCGCCGGAATGGGTCCCGGCGAGGCGTTCGTCCTTGCCTTCGGGCGGTCCGAACGAGGTGTCCTTCAGTCCCCACGGCCGGATGATGAAGGTATCCATGAGGTCGGGGACCGTCTCGCCGGTGAGGGATTCGAGGGCGAGTCCGAGGAGACCGTATCCGAGGTTGCTGTAGCGGATGCGGGGATGCGAGACGGCGCTGCGGCACTCGGAATTGCTCAGAGTCTCGATCAGGCCCTCGCGCGTGGTGTAGTCCTCGTAGACGTTGCCGTCCCAAATCTCCGCCGAGATGACCGGCCAGATGCTGGTGAGCGTGTAGCTTTCGCGGGGGAGGCCGGACCGGTGCAGCAGGAGGTCGCGGACGGTGATCGGGGCGTATTCCTCCGGCAGTTCTTCGAGCCCGGGGCAGTCCTTCAACGGCGTATCGAGGTCGATCCGGCCCTGGCGTTCGAGCTCGGTGACCATCGCGAAGACCATGTTCTTCGTGAGGGAGCCGATGGGAAAGATGGTGTCGGCGTCGAGCTTTTTCTCCGGGTCGAGCACATCGGACCGCCCCGAAACGGCAGTGAACGCCGCGCCGTCGGGCAGGATCACGCCCGCCACGACGCCGACGCTCCGGGTGTCGCGGATGTAGTCGTCGGCGAAATCCTGCAGGAGCTGCCGGACGCCCTCCTCCGAGCGCGGATAGTCCGGGAGCGTGGAGGAGCAGGCCGTCAGGAGAACGGCCGGAAGACAGAACAGGAACGCCGCGAGGAAACGGCGCCCCCGTTCATGCGCTTCGGAGCGGGCACGGCACATGGCGTGGAGAGGCTGGGGTCAGCCCTTGATGATCTGCGTGCCGACGCCGGTATTCGTGAAGATCTCCAGCAGCAGGGAGTGCGGCAGGCGGCCGTCGGCCATGTGGACCTGCGTGACGCCGTTCTCGATGGCGTCGATGCAGCTGCGGATCTTCGGGAGCATGCCGCCGGAGAGGACGCCGGACTCGATGAGGCCGGGGACGTCGGTGGTGCGTATCTCGGAGATGAGCGTGGACTCGTCCTTCGGGTCGCGGAGCACGCCGGGGACGTCGCTCAGGAACACGAGCTTGCGGGCGTGGAGGGCCTTCGCAATCTCGCAGGCAGCGAGGTCGGCGTTGATGTTGTACGGCTGGCCGTGGAAGTCCATCGCGAGCGGGGTGACGACCGGGATGATGCGGAAGTTCAGGGAGTCGAGGATCGGACGGGGATCGACGCCGATGATGCGGCCGACGAACCCGATGTCGGATTCCTCGCCGGTCACGGGATCGCGCGAGAGCATCTTCTCGCAGCGGAGGATCTTCTTGCCGGAGATCTGGGCGCCGATGCCGCCGGTGCGGAGGATGGAATCGACGAGGCTGCGGTTCACCTGATTGTGCAGGACGTCGTCGACGACGCCGATGGTGGCCTCGTCGGTGAAGCGGAGGCCGTTCACGAAGCGCGTCTGGATGTTCTGTTCCTTCAGTCTGGCCGTGATGGCCTTGCCGCCGCCGTGGACGACCACGACCTTCATGCCGATGGCCTCCAACATGACGATGTCGCGCATGGTGCGCGCGGTGAGGTCGGCGTCCTCCATGGCGCTGCCGCCGAACTTGACGACGGCGACGGAGTCGCGGAACTGCTGGATATAGGGGAGCGCCTCCATGAGGACGTCCGCTTTGTGAATGAGGTCCTGTTTGTATGCGGTATCCATGATGATGAATCCTTTCCGTGCGGAGAATCAGGTGTGGTAGTCCGCGTTGATCTTGACGTAGTCGTAGGTGATGTCGCTGGTCCAGACGACGTCGGAGGCGACTCCGGCGCCGAGGTCGATGTGAACGGTGAAGGAACCGGCCTTCATGAGCGCGGCGAGGTCGCTCTCGGGCGTGCCGGCGTCCATGCCGCCCCGGACGACCGGGACGTCGTTGTAGTCGAGCGAAACGTTCTCCGGGCGGAACCGCGCGCCGGAATACCCTGCGGCGGCGAGGACGCGTCCCCAGTTCGGGTCGCAGCCGAACCACGCGGTCTTGCAGAGCATGGAGTCGGCGATGGCCCTGGCGCAGACGTGGGCCTGGGCGGCGTCCATCGCGCCGGTCACGAGGACTTCGACGAACTTCGAGGAGCCCTCTCCGTCCATGACCATGCCCTTCGCGAGGGTCTGGGCGACCTGCCGGACGGCGGTGGCGAAGAGCGCTGCGGCTTCGGAACCGTCGTACGCGATCTTCACGCCGGATTCGCCGTTGGCGAGCAGCAGGCAGGTGTCGTTCGTGCTCATGTCGTTGTCGACCGTGATGCGGTTGAACGAGACGTCGACGGCGTCGGTCAGGAACCGCGTGAGGTCGGCAGGCTCGGAATCGGCGTCGGTCGTGATGAAGCAGAGCATGGTGGCGTGGGGGACGGCCGGGTACATGTGGGGCGCGATCATGCCGGCGCCCTTGGTCATGCCGCCGACGGTGACTTTTTTACCGTCGACCACGAAGGAGACGGCACATTCCTTCGGGCGCGTGTCGGTGGTCATGATGGCAAGCGCGGCGGAGTGGCCGCCGGCGGAGGTCTTCGACGCCGCGGCGAGCTTGACGCCCGTGGCGATCTTCTCCATCGGGAGCTGGACGCCGATGCGGCCTGTGGAACAGGACAGGACCTGCTCGGCGTCGACGCCGAGGGCTTCCCCGGCGAGTCCGGCGACTTCGCGGGCGTTGGCCATGCCGAGTTCGCCGGTGCATGCGTTGGCGACGCCGCTGTTCACGACGACTGCGCGGATGCCGGCGGCGTTCTCAATGCGTTCGCGGCAGAGGACGACGGGGGCGGCTGGGAAGAGGTTCGAGGTGAAGGTCCCGGCGGCCTTGCAGGCCGTCCTGGAGTACAGCAGCGCGAGATCGGGGTTGCCGCTTTTCTTGAGACCGCAGGTGACGCCGGAGGCTTCGAAGCCGGAAGCGGAGGTGGCTCCTCCGCCCTCGACGACCTGGATGGATGAGGTGTTCTGATTCAATTCCAATATCTCCTGTTAGGATGTTGTGGGCGTTTTCAGCGGCCGGAGGGGGCTCTGGAGCCCTCGGTAGCGGTGATGGTGAGGGAGATGCCGCCGCGGGGACGGAATTCGCCTGTGACCTCCATCCAGCGCGGCTTGCAGGCCTTCACGAGGTCGGAGAGGATGCGGTTTACGACCTCTTCGTGGAACGTGTGATGGTTGCGGAAGGAATAGAGGTAGAGCTTCAGGGACTTGCTCTCGATGCAGAGCTTGTCCGCGATGTAGCGGATGCGGATGTGGCCGAAGTCGGGCTGGCCGGTCACGGGGCAGAGGCTCGTGAACTCGGGACAGTCGAAGAGTATCTCGTAATCGCGTGCGGGATAGGCGTTCACGAAGCACTCGAGTTTGGCTTTGTCCGGGGTGTCGGGGTATTCGGTGTGGGACCGGGAAAGGAGGGTCAGTGTCGGATGCGGGACGTCGGCGACGGGACTTTTTTTGGATTTTCTTTCGGTTTTGGACATTTTTTGATGCCTTTCGGACGTTAAATGGGCGGAAAATCGGTTTTTTTACGAAAAAAATCGATAAAAATGGAGTTTTCCGCTTGATTGATTTGCGATACAGAAATATATTAAACTCGTTTTTCAAAATTTCCAGTGAAAACGCCAAAAAAAACAATACTTTTTCGTAAACATACTCAGACAACCCTAAGGAGTACCCAATGAAACAGTGGAAAAAACTCGTCCTGAGCGTCGTCCTTTTCGCCATGATCGGCGGAATGACCGAGGCACTCGCAATCGACAACCTGAACCTGTCTCCGGAGAATCCTCCGGGATATGAGAACCTCTGGAACCGTATCACGCGCAAGCTCGGCCGCGGCATCTGCGACGTCGCGTTCGGCGTGCTCGAGATCCCGACCTTCATGTCTCACGTTCAGTTCGAAGACGGCAACCTGGCCGGCGCGACCTACGGTGTGATCGGCGGCGTTGGCTACTTCCTGATCCGCGAAGGCGTCGGCATCCTCGAGCTCCTCACGTTCCCCTTCCCGCTGCCCAGCAGCCCGAACGACCCGATGGATCCGAACCGCTCCCAGTGGGGTTACGGCCCGATCCTGACGCCGGAATGGATCATCTCCCCGGCCCACAACTACCAGAACTTCTTCTATCCGCAGACTGGCGTCACCCATTAAGCGGATTTCCGCCGGGGAGGCGCGCCCTCTCCGGCCCAAACAGATTTTCTTTTCATGCCAGACGGAGATGTCCATTCTCTTCCGGCAGCGGAGGTCCTTGTCAACTTGTCGCTTGACAGGACCTTCGATTATTTGATCCCGGAACGCCTCGTCGGGCGCATCCGCCCCGGGATGAAAGTGAACGTGCCGTTCGGAAAGGGCCGCAAGCCCCGACCGGCGACCGTGGTGCGCCTGATCCCCCGCCCCGAACGCTCCGACCTGAAGGAGATCGTGGACATCTGCGACGACGTGCCGGAGATACCGGCGTCGCTCGCGCGCCTGGGCGAATGGATCGCGGATTATTACTGCTGCACCCGGGAACAGGCGCTGAAGTCCCTGCTGCCCTCGGCGGTCAGAAGCGGCAAGGTCAAGCCAAAAAAGATCCGGCGGTGCTATCTGGCGTCGCCTGAAAAAGCCGCTGAATACCTCGCGAAAGCCGGAGCCCGGGCGAAAGTCCGCGCCCAGGCGATCCAGTTCCTCACGCTTCACCCCGGAGCCCAGCCGGACACGGTCCAGGCGGCAACCGGGGCGAAACTGCCCCAGCTGCGCGCGCTGGCGAAGGAGGGCGTGCTGAACATCGAGGAGGTCCGGGCGGACCGCGACCCCTTCCGCAACGCCGTCATCCAGCCCACGACCCCGCTGAAGCTCACGGGGGAACAGGGCGCGGCCATGGAGCGCATCTTCTCCATGCTCGGGGATAAACGCTCCGACGGACGGCACGTGCTGCTGCTTCACGGCGTAACCTGCAGCGGCAAGACCGAAGTATATCTCCAGGCCATCGCGCGCGTCCTCGAGGAGGGCGGCGACGCCATCGTGCTCGTGCCGGAGATCTCCCTCACGCCACAGACCGTCACGCGGTTCCGCGCCAGGTTCGGCGAACGCGTCAGCGTGCTTCACAGCGGCCTCACGCAGGGGGAACGCTACGACGAGTGGATGAAGGTGTACCGCGGCGAGGTCTCGATCGCGGTCGGCGCACGGTCCGCGCTCTTCGCGCCGTTCAAAAACCTGAAGCTCATCATCGTGGACGAGGAGCACGACTCCTCCTACAAGCAGTCGGAAGCGCCGCGTTACAACGCCCGCGACGTGGCGGTGGTGCGGGGCCGGATGGAGGGCGCGCTGGTCATCCTGGGCTCCGCCACGCCGTCGCTGGAGTCCTGGCAGAACGCCGTCTCCGGGAAGTACGCGCTGGCGTCGCTCCCGAACCGCTGGGACCCGTCCATCGTGCTGCCGCATGTGGAGATCGTCGACATGCGGCTGGAGAAGGACGAGGAGGACCGCGTGCCGATGTTCTCGAAGCGCCTGGTCGAGGAGGTGCGAAACCGCATTCACGCGGGCGAACAGAGCATCCTCTTCCTGAACAAACGCGGCTACTCGCGCCAGCTGCAGTGCGCCTGCGGGCACGTGCCGACCTGCCCGGACTGCTCGGTGGCGTACACCTACCACAAACATTCCGCGTCGCTGATCTGCCATTTCTGCGGGCGGATCGTGCCCGCCATCACGACGTGCCCCGTGTGCGGGCAATCCGAATTCCACTACGTCGGGACCGGCACGGAGCGCATCGAGAGCCTCGCCGGGGCGTTGTTCCAGGGTGCGCGAATCGCGCGGATGGACTCCGACACGATGACGAACCCGCAGAAATACGAGGAGGTGCTGTCGAAGTTCCGCAGCGGCGGCATCGACATCCTGATCGGGACGCAGATGATCGCGAAAGGGCTGGATTTCCCGAACGTGACGCTCGTGGGCGTGCTGAACGCCGACATGGGGCTGTACCTGCCCGATTTCCGCGCGCACGAAAGGACGTTCCAGCTGCTCGCCCAGGTAGCGGGACGCGCCGGTCGCGGCGAGGTCCACGGCCAGGTCCTGATCCAGACGTTCTCGCCCGAGAACCCGGCCATCCTCTGCGCGGCGGAACACTCCTGCGCGGATTTCTTCGCGGACGAACTGCCGATCCGCAAGGAACTGCTGTTCCCGCCGTTCTCGCACCTCACGGTGCTGCATTTCGACGGGGAGGACCCGGTGCAGATCGAGGCGAAGGCGGGCGAACTCGTGCGACGGATCGCGGAGAAATTCCCGGAACCGCTGGAGATCGGCGACGCGACGCCCGCGCCCATCGAACGCATCAAGGGACGGTACCGTTACCTCGCAACGGTCAGGACGCCCCCGAACGCGGCGTTCCGCGCTTATCTGCGCTCCGAGGTCATGAACTGGAGACGGACAGTGAAAGACGTGGAGTTCTACGCCGACGTGGACGCGCTGTCATTGCTGTGACGCGCGCCCTCTTGTACGCCCGGGCACGCATTTCTCGAAGAAAATCACGGGAAAACGTTTGATTTTTCGATTGAAACGCAGTATATTAGAGCTGTTTAACCTGCCGGAAACGACCGACCGAACCCCCCGAACCATTTCCAAGGCGAACATTATGAAGCACATCATCCTCACGGCTACAACATTCATCGGCCTGACGTCCGCGGCTTTCGCCGGATCCGGCGTCGGCGGGATCGGATTCATGGACGACCTCATCACGCCGTACGACGATACGAAGATCGAGCTCCCCGGCGAAGACACCAAAAAGCCATCCGTATCGCGTTCCGCCCAGCTGGTAGACGACAGCGATCTCGAAGCCCTGATCGCCCGGGAAGCCGAAGCGCAGGCCAAAAAGGAACAGGAGAGGCAGGCGGCGCAGCAAAAATCCGCGAAACCGTCTTCGACCCCCGGCCCGACTACGCGCGAATACGATTCCGACAGCTCCTCCTCAAGCCCGACGTCCCGCTGGAACGAGGTGGGACCGGACGGCGAAGTCAACTTCAACCCCTTCAAGAACGACTACAAATACAAGGGCGGCAACAAGCCGACCGACGGCACCAGGCCGGAGTACGAGGAAACCCGCCGCAAAATCGAGGGCATCCTGGGCGACGGCGTGCCGAAGACGATGACGGACGCGAAACTGGAGGAAATGCTCCACAATCCTGCACGTCAGGCCACGATCCTGGCCCCGACCACCCCGGCCAAATGGGTCCACGCCCCGAACGACTGGTACTGCGACTACGACGACGCCATGTCGAAGGCGGAAATCTCCGGGCGCGCCGTGGCCGTGTTCTTCCATTCCTCCACAAACGACGAGTCGCGGAGATTCAAGACGGAACGCATGGAGAACAACAAGTTCAAGACCCGGATGCGCGGCCGCCTGCTGGTGGTGTACATGGACTACCCGGAGAAAGAAACCGGAAGGGACAAGCGGTGCAGCGATCAGGTCGACCATGACCGGCGAATCGCAGACAAGTACCACGTGAACTCCTACCCGACCGTCGTTTTCCTGAGCTCGAACGGCAGCGAAGTCGGCAGGATGAGCGGTACGAAGTCCCTGAACGCGTTCCTGGATGAGGCCGAGAAGTACGTCCCCGAGAAAGACACGACCGTGAAGAACCCGACCGGGTTCAAGATCGGCGGCAGCATCGGCATGGGCGAATCCCGCGTGAACCTGTCCTCCGACTGAGGCCGCACCCCTGTTTCCCCGCCATGACGCCGGCCATCATCCCCAACCGCAGCACCGTTTATTACCGCGACATCCCGGCCCTCGCCGACGCATCCGCGCGGACCGTCCTGGCCGTGCGGCACTCCATCCGCGAATCCCTGCGCGGCAGCATCGATCCCGGACTGACCGACGAGGGGATCGAGCTCGCGAAACGCTGCGGCCGGGAACTTGCGAAACTCGGCGACGTGTCGTTCGGCGTTTCGCCCCGGCTCCGGACCCGGCAGACAGCGCAGTACATGATCGAGGGCGGCGGATTCCCCGCGCGGCCGATCGTGGAGTGCCCGGAGCTCGTCGACACCTCAATCTTCGAGCAGGAAGCCGACCTGGCGGAAATGCTCCGCACGCGCAGCACGGAAAAATCGCTGCGGGAGTATTACGCCACAGGGCATACCGCCGGACTGAAGGACCTGAAGCCCTTCGGGGAGGGTCTGGCGCGCTACCTCACGGAGACGGAGTTCGCAACGGACCGGACCGTGCTGGTGACCCACGATGTGCTCATCATCGACATCCTGATGGCGCTGGACGTGCGGACCTTCACGCCGGAGGACTGGTGCGGATACCAGCACGGCGTGCTCCTGACGCAGGACCGATCGGGCGCGTGGACGGCGGCATACGCCGTGCCGGACCACGACGAGGGAAAAACCTGCCGTCTCTTCGTGTAAAAGGGTTTGCCATAACGAAAAATCCGCATAAAACGCGGAAAAAGAACCATTTCACTCTTGAATTTGCAGAAAAGCGGCGATAAATTATGGGGAAGTGCGTACGCGCACGCCCTGATTGCCTACAAAATTCAAACACATACTCAAGGGAAAGGTTCATCATGAACAAATTATTCCACCTCCTCGCGCTTCTGCTCCTCGGCACGATGATCCTGCCGTCCTGCTCCAAGGACGACGATTCCGGGAAACCGCTCATCGTGGCCTGCGAAGCCTCCTCGTCGCCCTACTGCTATTATCGCGGCAAAGAAACTCCGCCGGTCGCCGGTGTGGACATCGACCTGATCGAAGCGATCGGGAAGGAACTCGGGCGCCCGGTGGTGTACAAAGTGGTGCCGTTCCAGCAGATCTTCACGATGGTCTCAATGGGCAAGGCCGACATCGGCGCGGCCGGCATCACGATCACGGCCGACCGCGAGAAGCGCGTGCTCTTCTCGACCGTGTACGACACCTCCTCGCAGGTCATCGTGGTCCCGGTGAAATCGGCCATCGCCGACGAGACCATGCTGAAGAGCGCCCGCGTAGCCGCCCAGGAAGGCACAAGCGACCTGGCGCTCCTGCGCGAACGCATTAAGCCCCGCTCCGTGGTGCCCGTCCTGACCCAGGAGGACGTGAACTCCGCGCTCGTCGACCGCAGAGCCGACGCGGCCGTGATGGACAAAATGGAGGCGGAACTCTTCGTGAAGACTTCCAACGACAAGTTCAAGATCCTGGACAAGGAGCTGGCGCGCGATCAGTACGGATTCGTCTTCAACAAGCAAAACACGAAACTCGCCGAAGCGGCAAACGCGGTGATCGACCGCATGAAAGACGCAGGCGCGATCAAGGCCAGCCGCACGCATCACCTCGAAATCCTGGCCTCGAATCCCGGCATGGGCGCGAAGACGGATGAAAAGGCCGTGAAACCCTTCATCCTCTGCCTCGACGCTTCGTTCGCGCCGTTCGCGTTCATCAGCGAGAACAACAGCCTCGCGGGCGTCGACATCGTGCTGGCACAGGCCATCGCCGACGAGCTGAAGCGCCCGCTCCAGATCCACATCGTGCCGTTCTCCGAAATCCTCCCCCTGGTCGCGGCCGGAGCCGCCGACATGGGCGCATCCGGCATCTCCATCACCCCGGAACGCTCCCAGCAGGTGCTGTTCTCCATCCCCTACGATTCCGGCGTGCGCCGCATCCTCGTGGCCGAAGACTCCCCGATCGACGACCTCACCGCCGTAGAGGGCAAAGTGATCGGCGCGCAGAAGGGGTCGACCCACGAAGCCTACGCAAAAGAAAGGCTCCACGCGAAGGAAACGAAGCATTTCGACAGCGCCACGGAGGGAATCGTCATGCTGCTGAACCATGAGATCGACGCGCTCGTGAACGACGAGGAGGAAGCCGATCTGGCCGCCGGCAAGTTCATCGGCCGGGTCAGAATGCTCGACGTCGCGATCCCGTCCGATGATTACGGCTTTGCGTTCCGCAACAGCGACACGACCGCGAAGGCCGCCGCCGACAAGATCATCACGGAGAAACGCGAAAACGGCGAGATCGCGTCGCTCTTCTTCAAGTACAACCTGATGTACAAGCAAGTCCAGACTTCCGGCCTCTGATCCGGCCGGAAGTTCATTTTTGAGCACCACCCGAACGGAGGCACGTCATGGACGCAGGAAAGATACTCGACGACTTCCGCAACGGAGTCATTACGCGCGAACAGGCGCTTGAGCGCCTGAACATCCTCCCGTACGAGGACATCGGGTTCGCGAAGCTCGACCACCACCGCCAGCTCCGGCGAGGGGGCGTGGAAACCGTGTTCTGCGCCGGGAAGACGGCGGAACAGGTGCGCGTGATCTTCGAACGTTTCCAGGCGGTCGGGGACAACGTCCTCGGCACCCGCGCCACCCAGGAACAGGCCGAATACGTTCGCGCCGCCATGCCGCAGGTCAAGTACGATCCGGCGTCGCGTCTGCTGACGCTGGTGCGGGAACCGAAACCGCTGATCGGCTGCGTGGCGGTCTGCACGGGCGGGACGTCCGACCTGCCGGTGGCCGAGGAGGCCGCCGGAACGGCGGAATTCTTCGGCGCCCGGGTGAAACGTTTCTACGACGTCGGGATCGCCGGCATCCACCGGCTCTTCGCCTGCATCGACGAAATCCGCACGGCGAACGCCGTCGTGGCCATCGCGGGCATGGAGGGCGCGCTCGGCGGCGTGATCGCCGGACTCGTTTCCGTGCCGGTCGTGGCGGTGCCGACTTCGGTCGGCTACGGAGCGTCGTTCAAAGGCGTCGCCCCGCTGCTGACCATGCTGAACTCCTGCGCGGAGGGCATGAGCGTGGTGAACATCGACAACGGATGCGGGGCGGGATACCGGGCCGCCCGCATCAACACCCTCGCCGAAAAGGGGCATCCATCATGAGCGGCATCCTCTACCTCGAATGCGCGACCGGGATCAGCGGCGACATGA
>JAEEGL012361340.1_pt1 | contig 11121 bp, 11 predicted proteins | sample 9134231 | NCBI WGS metagenome assembly JAEEGL01 (sample SAMN16246548, study PRJNA631951) | gut metagenome | biome: gut microbiome; feature: rumen; material: fiber-attached | host: Bos | place: Iran: Karaj | collected 2018-10
GCAGAGCAATACGCCACCTTGTGGCACGGTATGGTGTTCTCATATGGTATTGCAGTCGGGTTTAATACCCCTTGTTTCGCCCCTATTAGCAACGCAGTTTCAAGATGAGGGGCGGGGTATTAAACCCTCCGCTCGAATAAATAAGTGCGACACGCCGATTCTTTTGCTTAACCCCTGTCTAGATCCAGAAAACGCAATCCCAATGTTGACTCATGGTGTCCCGGGTTGCGAAAAGATAAGTGCAGTCAGAATCCTTTTTGTTTCCAGTGAAAAATCCCGAGAAATAATTTTTACCTACGGCACCGCAGATTGTGTCAAAAGGTTCCTTTGCATTTGAGGATGTTTTCCCGGTGGACGATGAACAGGAGGCGTTTGGGCTTGAACTGCAGGGCATCAAAAATCAAAAACCGATGCTTAAAATTCCAATTTATTTTTTGCTCTTTCGGATTTTTTATCTTTAGGATTTCATTGCCCATATTGAAAAGAATCTCTTTACAGATGTGTGTGTCGATAGCAATTTTTTTCCTTCCGTGCTATAATGTTTATTATGGAAGAAAGATTTTTGCCCATCGGTATTCAGGATTTTGAGGACTTACGCAGAAGAAACTGCATTTACGTGGACAAGACTGCTATGGTCTACAAACTTGCCCGCGAGGGAAAACCATATTTTTTAAGCCGCCCAAGACGCTTCGGGAAAAGTCTCCTTCTTTCCACGATGGAATATTATTTCCTTGGCAAAAAAGATTTGTTCACCGGACTTGCCATAGCCGATTTGGAAAAGGACTGGACTGAATATCCGGTTTTGAAAATCAGCTTCGGTGCGGACAACTACCCGGACTTGGAATGCCTTAAATCCGCAGAGGATTTCATACTTTCAAAATATGAGAAAATCTATAACATCAAGGTTGATGACAAACGTGCTGCCCCAAGGCTGAACAATTTAATCACAACCGCCTACGAGCAGACCGGGAAACAGGTGGTCATCTTGATTGATGAATACGACAAGCCCATTCTGGACGCGCTCTACACCGAGTACGAGGAAAAGAACCGTCAGGAACTCCGCTCCTTCTACAGCCCACTGAAAGACTGCGACAAGTACATCCGCTTTTTGTTCATCACCGGAATCACAAAGGTGAGCCACGTGAACATTTTCTCAGGACTCAATCAGCTCAACGACATAAGCCTTGATTCTGCCTATTCATCGATTTGCGGTATTTCGGAGACGGAGCTTGAAAACTATTTTGCGCCAGAAATAAAAAATCTTGCGGAACGTCAGGAAATGAGCGTGGAAGAAACAAAGGCGAAACTTGCGGAAATGTATGACGGCTACCACTTTTCCCACGATGTCGAGGGAGTCTACAACCCCTTCTGCCTTTTGAGATGCTTTTACACACAGGATTTCGGATCCTACTGGTTTGAAAGCGGTACCCCTTCCTTTTTGGTGAAAACCCTGCAGAACCAGCCACTTTCGCTTGCAAATTTGGTAAACGGCAGGAAGGCAAAGGAAGACCATTTCAAGAACTACGACCCTGACTCAAAGAACATGCTTCCGGTAATCTACCAGAGCGGCTACCTTACGATTAAGGGCTTTGACAAGGCAAGGCGTACCTACACCCTTGATTTTCCCAACCGCGAGATTGAGGAAGGATTTTTGGATATCCTCCTGAAAAAATTTGTGTCTCTTCCTGACGATGATTTGGGACTTGCAATTGACAATCTCCGGGATGCCCTTGAAGCTAGGAACATAGACAAGGCCCTTTCCATAATCCAGTCGGCCATAGCGGATTTGCCCACAATCGTAAAGAAGGACATGTGCGAGAACTACTACGAGTCGGTGACGCATTTAATCTTCCGTCTTACAGGCTGGCGCGTTGTCTCCGAACTGCAGTCGGTTGCGGGAAGGAGCGATGTGGTTGCCGCGACAAAGGATTCCGTCTTTATCTTTGAGCTGAAGATGGACAGGGGAAGGCCTTTTGATGAGGTTGCCGATGAGGGACTTTTACAGATTGACGCAAACGGATATTCGGAAAGATTCAAGGTGAGCGGAAAGGGGATGTTCAGGACCGCCCTTGTTTTTTCAAGTGACGGAAAGGGATTGGTCGGGTGGAAAACGGTGTAAATTTTTTTTTGAACTTTTTGCAGAATCTTCATATATTAGCTTATGCGAGAGATTGATTTTTGGGAGTATCTGAAATATGAGGAAGGCAATTTACATCCACGGATTAGGTGGCAGAGGTAACGGTTCGTCGGCACAGAATGTGAAAAAACTTTTGGAAACTGAGTACGAGTTTTCGGCGGCCACATACAATCTTCTAAATCCAGAGCAGGCTTTCGGACAAATTCAAAAAGATGCAAGCGATGCAGGCCTTGTGGTTGCGTCTTCACTCGGGGCTTTTTATGCGGCATCAGTAAATATATGCACTCCAATCCTATTGCTCAACCCGTGCCTTGAGCCTGAGAATGTGATAAAAAATATTTTGTATCCTGAGCAGAAAAAAGACTTTGATGAGGAAAAGTGTCTACGTGAGTGGCTAAAAATCAAGGAAGGATGGAATCTGATTGACCATGAGACATGCGGATCAAGGTTTGCAATTTTTTCCGACAATGACGAGCTTTTTTCTTTCCGCGATGTGTTTGCGAAAAACTTCGGAACTTTCTACGGCACTGAAAACTCCTGCATGATTCACGGAACCCACGAAATTGCGAAGGATGAAAAATGCCTTTCCGAGTCTCTTTCGCTTTTCAAAAAATATTTGGATGTGGCGGACAGCGTTGCAGGAAATCAGTCTGCGGGCGGTTTCGGCGGCTTTGATTTTTTTTGAACTTTTTGCAGAATCCTCATATATAATGCATGAGGAGGCGCAAGGTGAACCCTACAAACGTTACGTTAAGATTCCTGAACCACGAGGGCTTTGAAACTTTCGTCAGAAAATTTAATGCTGGAAAGGACAAGGTTACCTTTAAATACTTTGGGCTAAAGGACGAGGACCTGCTGGCCAGTGGAGACGGGGATGACGGATTGCCCCGCGTTGACCGTGAGCATGATTCCATTCATCTTACGACACGCTGGCCGCCATATCTTCTGAATTTCCGTATGCAGCACCTGGGCTATGATTTTGAATTTTCCGCAAAAAGCGAAAACGGCGAGGGAATCCGCGGACGCATAGAAAAGGGGCATTACTATGTGACGCACCTATTTTATGAGGATGCGGAATATGAAGAGTATGTTGACTACATAGATCCCAAGAATTACGGGTGGAAGGAAAAATTAAAAAAGCTTACCCGAGCAAAGGCAAAACTCAAGGTTACAATGCAAAAGCTTTCCGGCGAGTACGGAATCATCTCGATTTTCTTGGACAACTGCATAAAAATCAATATGGCGGAAATCACAACGGCTCTTCCCATTCCTTCAGGAACAGTCATAGCGGAATATAAAAATCTTGAGGAAGCAATTTCCGACGGCTGGATAATCGACATGTACGATGCCGAGATTCTGAATGATTTTGACTATAAATAAGGAAACAATTACAACAAAAATCCTTTTTTCTGAATAAATCTGAGTAAAACAGTGAGTTAACTCACTGGATTTTACTGTTTTCGTCCATTATAATAAAGCATATTTCCGCATGGAGATATAAGACTACAAAAAGCCTGGTGCCGCTAAGATTTTTCTTGACGGATGCCATTTTCAGCTATAAAATTAGCTGTAGTTAAAAGCGCGAGGAGCACAGAAAAATGCAGAGAATAGCGAGTATGAATTCTATTCTATTCTATTCTATTCTATTCTATTCTATTCTATAGTTGCGCGCTTAGGGTATTTTCTAAATCTGGACAATATTTGTTTTCTCAATCGAAAGATGTGTGCCGCCGTGGCTTTGGGCCTGGGGGCTGCATTTTTATTTTTATCATTTTTTTTGAACTTTTTGAAATTTTTCCGTATATCATTTGCAGGAATGTTAAAAAAAGTAACTTTAGGAAAAGTTTAAATAGAAAGCCGTGCGGGCTTTTAGCGCAAAGGAGATTTTTATGTTATGTGATTGGCAAATTCAGGTATGTATGTTGGACTATGACGACGACAAGGAAAAAGGAAAGGAAGTTCTGGAACGGCTCCTCGACAAACTGGATTCGCGCTTTGGGGTTTATGATGCTTCTTTTTCGCTTACGGATTGCGGAATCATATCGGACATCTTTGAAGCAAAGATTCAGAGCGACCTCGAGGAATACTGGGACGACTTCTTTGCTGAGGGACATTCATTCTTCGTAACCGCAATAAACACCCAGCTGGAGACACCGCTCACTTGGGAGATTGAAAATGGAAAATCCAGTTTTGATAATTCTACGTGCTTCATCGATGCTTGGGGTAATCGCTGTGAATTGGATACATCGAGAGTCATTGTATATGGCACAAAGGCTTCGAAGGAAGATATTTATGCTCTTCCGGTAAAAAAAATGATTGAAACAGGCGAAGGCTGGAGTGATGGAGGTCAAATTTTCAAGGTTCCTTCATATTTTGAAAATCATTATGACGAAGAAGATTTAGAAACCGATGAGTTTTCTGATTATTTACATTGTCCTGCTGGCGGTACATATGGTGAAGACGGCGGCTACCTTCTTGACAAAAACGGTAACCATATTACAACCCTGTGCGACTTTGACCATTCCGAAACGGATGCGGACGGCAATGTGTTCTATTTTGTTCCCGCAAGCGACCTTGAGGACGGCTCCGGCGACAATCCGCTCACTCCTGAAGCGGTGGAAAAATGGAAAGCAAAACTGGGACTGTAGCAACCGAAAAGCCGCGATTCCATCTCGTACGCTCATCATGCGAGGTTGTCACCGTAACGCCCGAAATGGCATTGCGGTGGCTTTCCAATAACCCGCACAACCGCCCGATTCGGGCGGAGCGCGTCGAGGAGCTTGCCGAAAGAATCCGTTGTGGCGAATGGAAGCCGAATCCGCCGGTTGAAGTGTTCGATACTGGTCGTCTCTGGAACGGACAGCACAGGCTTTCGGCAATAGTGCGCACGGGCGGCAAGGTACAGATGAAAGTGCTTGTATGGAAGAAAGTGCCGGTCGAAGCAACATGAATCGGCGAAGGAGAAATGATGTTGAACAAGGAAATTGATGAGTTGAAAAAGTTGAAACTTACGAGGACGGTGGTTCTGGATTCGGAAGTTTCTTTAAGGACTTTATATTTGGCAAAAACTCAAAGAATTCTATGCTGCAGAATAAAGAGAGCATTGAACTTGTGCTCGTCAATGCCCCAAATGCAGTTCCTGCACTTGCATAAAATAACAGTTGTGCATTTTGCATCGGCTGGTATTTTACCGTCCGTTGGATGGGTCATTATCTTATTTGCTTTGGTGAAATCCCAAAGAAGTACTATGGAGGAAAAAAATGGCTTATACAAAACCACAGGTTATTGCACAGAACTCCGTTTCTGGAAGCTACGCAGCTGGTTGCCCTGCTGATCACTCAACAGCAGCTAACAGCAGTATGTGCAAAAAATGCGAAGTAACAAAATAAGTTTTTCGCATCATGGTAGGCAAAGCCCCGCCATGCAAAACAAGGTGGGCTGAACTTTAAAATTCTGGAGTAAATTATGGAAAGAACTGAGATGTTTGAACAGGGAAAAAAATATTCATATAAAATAATTGTTGAAAATGAATCTTCATTAAACCTGACTGTGATTTGTAATGAGAATAATGTTGTAATTACAATGCCTATAGCTGATGAATCGATTATGAAAGAGAAATTTTCAGAACTTTCTTCTCAAAAAGAATTTGAACAGATAATAGAAAAGATTAAGAAATTAGAAATCGATCATGAAAATAATAATAGTATACTTCAAAAAATATTGCCCTTTGTGAAAAGTTATATCCAAAATGGTTTTCTAGATAGATATATCGATAAATCATTTGCAAAAAAATGAGAAACAATATGCTTTACCGACAGAAAAAAGATACTTATATCCGTAATTATGATGGTGCTGGCTATATAACAAGTACAGGAATCTTTAACGACCGCGTTGTTAACGAAAGTGGCACCGTGTTTTTGTGTGCCTTGAGCCGAAAACCTCAAACCCTTGATGAGCTGGCAGACAAAATCCTTCCCCAGTTTGTAGGTGTTGACCGTGAGACAATACTTTCTGATGCACAGGAGTTTTATGACACTCTTGTTGCAGACGGATTCATTGTAAAGGGGGCGACCGAGGCTGAACTGGATGCGGCTGATACAGGTTTTACTTACAAAATTGTTCAGCCAAAAACTATCCGCGAAGATTTTACACCCACAATCCAGCGTGCGGACAGCAATACACAGGAGTTTTTGGAAAAGCATTTTAACAGGAAGCCTCATCTTACAACTTTCCAGATTGAGCTGACTTCAAAATGCAACGAACGTTGTGTGCACTGCTATATTCCACATAAGTTCAAGCTGTACAATATCTCTGACGAACTGTATTACAGCACGCTTGAACAGCTTAGCAAAATGGGGGTTCTTTCCCTTACTCTTAGCGGTGGCGAGCCAATGATGCATCCTCATTTTAAGGAATTTCTTAGGGCTGCCAAGAACTACGATTTTTATGTAAATATTCTTAGCAACCTTACGCTGCTTGATAATGAGACAATTCAGATAATGAAGGAATGCAACGTTTCTTCCGTTCAGGTCTCCCTCTATTCTATGGTTCCGGAACATCACGATGCAATAACAAAGCTACCTGGAAGTTTTGAAAAAACAAAGAATGCCATCTTGCGCCTCATAGAAAATGACATTCCACTCCATGTTTCATGCCCCACGATGAAAGGCAATAAAGATGATTTTGGGGATGTGATCAGGTGGTGCCATGAGCATAAAATCCGCGCTCAGACTGACTACATCATGATGGCTCAGTATAATCACGAAACAGATAATCTTGCAAACAGACTTTCCGTTGATGAGGCGGGTAAAGTCATAAGTTCCGTTATGGCAGAAGATTCTGACTACCAAGGCGCAATATTGTCTCCAGATTTTGTTGAAAACTGCAATAAAGCCCAGTTCAATCCAGAGCGTCGTCTTTGTGGCGTAGGCATTTCTTCCTGCTGCATGGTAGCAAACGGCAATGTATATCCTTGTCCGGGCTGGCAGGAGATGGTTTTGGGCAACCTTAACGAAACTTCTTTACAGGAAATCTGGGATAACTCGGATAAGATAAAATGGCTCCGCGGTTTGAAGATGAAGGATTTGGGACGCGGCGAGTGCTGCAAGTGTGACAAGGCGGCTTTCTGTGCTCCGTGCTTGGTTCGCAATGCAAACGAGTCTCCTACAGGTGATCCTCTAGAAATAAACCGGCACTTCTGTGCGGTCGCTGCAAAAAACAAGCAGATTGTTCTTGAATGGCGCGAGGCGAAGCTAAAGGAATTGAAAAGTCACGCTGAACTCAATACAGCATCTGGCAAATAAAATGACAGATTATCATGTTCATATTGGGCAGTTTGATAAAGTCTATTATTATGCTGACCGTGTATTTTCAGCATTAAAGGCGTGCGGCACCGATGGGGTCTGGTTTTCAAGCACGACTAGCTGCATGTACTTTAAGGAATGTTCTGCATTGAAGGACAATCCTGACTTACAGTTTAAAGCCCCGTCCGCAAAAGACTTGTACGACGGAATCAATGGGGAGGTGACAGATGCGCTTTGTGCCGCAAAGGAGATTGGAATAAAGGCTCATGCCCTTTATTGGTGTGTGCCGGAAATTCTTAGGGTTTTGGATAGTTCCATTTCATGCATTATGGATGTGAGTCCTTACGAAGGATTTAAAATCCATCCGTTCGCACAAAAGTGGAATCTCGCGGAACCGTATATCGCATCTCTTGCGGAAGATATTTTTTCTTATGCGGAACAGAGGGGGGGGCGTATTCTTATTCATTGTGGGGAAGATGCTGTCTGCTCACCAAGATTGTTTGAGGAACAGATAGCAAATCATCCAGGTGCTGTAGTACAGCTGGCACATTCTCGTCCGGTAGATGAGACGCTCTATATGCTAAAAAAGTATCCCAACACATTCTGCGATACGGCTTTTGCCCAAAAGAATGTGCAGGAAAAAATAAGAGATGCCGGTTTTTCGGAAAGAATTCTTTTTGGCACTGATTTTCCCATAACTCATTATAGGAAAATTAACCCAATTGAAGATGCTTCTGAAAAGGAACTTATTGCTTTTTTAAGCAATAAAGAAAACATAAACTATTTATGGGGTAATACAATATGAAATGTGTTGAATGTGGAAAGGAACTTGCGGATGATGCAAAATTCTGCAGTAACTGTGGAGCTAAGGTAAACATAGAGCCAGTTTGTCCGAATTGTGGTAAAAAACTTACAATAGATGCCAAATTCTGTTCAGAATGTGGAGCAAAAATTGGAAAGGAATCAGGTGCAAATGAAACTGCAGAACAACAACAGGTACAAAATTCTCAGCAGAAAGTTGAGCTTGAAAGTTCCAATACAGTTATTTTCGTAAACCTTTCTGATGAAGGTCTTTTTGGTACAGCCGGTTACTGGAATGACGGTGAAGTAGAAGAATTCCCCCGTAAACAGTATCAAGAAACGTATTTCAGCATAGATAAAGCTCTTAAAGATGCCAAAAACGAAGCTGAAAAAAAATTTGGAAAAACGGTTTATAAAATTGTTGTTGGAATTCCTGATATACCAGGATATTCCAACATAATCCGATATAAGAATGCTGTAAAAAATGCAGGCTTTTCATCTTGCCGTTTTTTAAGGACAACCATCGCCCAGGCCTTGGCTATTTCTCAGAATCATTTTCAAAATCAACCAGAGGAAGAGCTTGAATTTGGTATTTACAATTATGTTGGTGGTAATCTCATTGGTGCCGCAATCAAGACTTGTGATGGTGTTGTGGAAGTGGCGTATGTTGACTTTGATTCTCAAAAAGAAATAGAAGCATTCAAAGCAGATCCAAATTCTCTTGAGGCATTAACATTTAAAACATTCTGTTCTGGACATAATAATTACTGCTGGAATGGTCGCCATATAGCTAACTATTCAAATTGTATAAATCAGGAACAACGTGATGAAGAGTATGAAAGCGTCAGAGGATTTACCAAAACAATATTTTTTAACGAAAACTGTTTGGAACTTCAGGATTTTCTTATTCAGTTAGATGGAAAGGACAAGAATTATATGGTGATAGACAAAGGTAAAGTTACAAATTCTGGGCTTGCCTTGCAGGCTGGTTTATTATCTGGCAGTTTGAAGGATACATTACTGCTAGATACGACTCTTTTTGATATCTTTATTTTTACAAAAAATAAAGATAATTGTTATGAGAGCGATATGTATATTGATGCACAAACAACTATCCCAACCACGAAATCAATTTCCTACACAACTACATATGATAATCAGTCTTCGTTTAAGATTTATATAGAGATGAAGAATCCGAATCACATGGATGATAAAGATTACAAATCAGAATTTGATATTGTCAATATTCCTCCAGCTCCTGCCGGTGTTCCTAAAATTGATCTTAGTACTAGTATAGATTCAAATCATAATATACGTATAACTGCAAAAATTCTTGGTACTGATATTGAGCAACAATGGACATTTTAGCTTATTTTTTGAACTTTTTCCCAATTTCTCATATATTATATACAGGTAGTTCAAAACTCAATGAAGGAGGAAAACTGAATGTTGTTTTTTAATGATTTACCGGCTGCAAAACCTGAGTACGAGGAAACTTTATTCGGCATGGCAAGATTTATCTTAAGGTCAATTGAGATTGCCCGTCGTGAAGGAATCTTGGCGCTTGAAGAGTATTGCTGCGATATAGATCCGTTCAATGAATTTGTGGGAAATGATTTTACGGATAAAATTTCAGAGCGCGGAAGAATTCTTGTCATGAATATTATGCAGCTTCCCTTTGGCGGTTATGAAGAAACATTCATTGAAAAAATGGCCTTCTATTTAATAAGGTCTTTTAGAAATTTCAGCGGAGATGAAGAAAAAATTGCCCTGATGATGGCCGCTGAGGGAATGCTTTCCATGCTGGAGCATTGTAATCCGTATATCGCAGGAATGAGGCTTTCCTCAATGCTTGGCGATGCTTTTTATGACAAGAGGCAGCTTGAGTTTGGTGAAAGAGGTATAAATATTTTCTGGCCTGTCGCAAAAGAAATCGAAGCGGAATATGAGAAAGCAGCGGCTGAAAAAAACTTGGTAAAGGCAATGTATGTTCCGGATCCTGATTTTTCTGATTTTAAGGTCCTGAACTCGCTTGATGAAGTTACCGTGCAGAAAATCGTGGAGGAAAATCTGGATGTGGTCGCACAAGCAGTTGCATTTGCTGATGATGAAATCCAGCAGAAAATTTTTAGCAGCGTCAGTCCCGAAACAACTCTGAAAATAAAAAAGGAAATTGAGGAACTTAAAAAGCCAGTCTTGGAGAGTCAGGAAAAAATACTGAATTCGCTTCGGGCAAAGGTTAGAAATGTCTCCGGCAACGCTGTTGTTTTTGATGCATAGAATCTGCTTGCGGTAAGGAAAAAAATGTCAATTCCGGTTATAGATGAAGAAATATATGATTTGACGGATTTTCATATCAAGGCCTATGAGAATGCAATCAGGACAGACTACACCTTTTACGAAGGTAAGTATGAGGGGGAAAGTCTTACCCTGTCGGATGATGAACGTCCGCTTTTCACTATAACGGTTCCTCCGTTTTGCATTGGACAGGCAAAGCTGGGAGTGTTTTTAAAGGATTTCAGCACGCTCTTGGATGAAATGCTTGTAAAATGGGATAGGGATGTGGTTCTGCGGCTTTACACGGAGACAATGCAAAGGCTCTTTCCTGATGAAGCGGCAGATTATGAACTGGGCTTTTACGAGAAACAGGGATTTTTGTACTGCACGATTCAGTTCAGCGAGGAAGGACACAAAAAGGCGTTTGGATGCGGATGGCAGGGGACTTCTGGTGCACACGAAGCTTCAATTGCATTTTTCCCGCCGGTGCGCCTGATGTTCGAGGCAAAAGATCCTGCGCTGAGAGAGCTTCAGAAGGATCAGGCGGCCAAGGTATCAAGAAGAGCCAGGCATCCACGAAGGATAAATGGTTTGCGTGATTAC
>JAEEGL013676386.1_pt1 | contig 11121 bp, 12 predicted proteins | sample 9134231 | NCBI WGS metagenome assembly JAEEGL01 (sample SAMN16246548, study PRJNA631951) | gut metagenome | biome: gut microbiome; feature: rumen; material: fiber-attached | host: Bos | place: Iran: Karaj | collected 2018-10
ATATAGAATCGGATTCGAATATAAGGGCTTTAGATTTATAGGCGAGCTTGTAAAAAAAGAGAAGGAGTTCAATTGGTTTATTTATCCACATAAAAACGAGTTTGACAATAAAATTATAGTTTTTTCTGATAGAGTTGTAGAGTCTCGTCTTTGGTTTCGCGATATATACTCGGCTAGAGTTCCCGAAAGACTTAGAAAAATATTAGATACTTTTAGGGAATCTAGTATTTTTTACAGCGACGACTTAACAGGAACAGACTTCAAAACTGCGATAGATTTCGATATAAGAAAATAAAGGAGAAAATAACTATGTCAAATTATAATTCTAAATTAATTTTAGCTAAAAATATTTTAGTAGACAAAGAACATAAAAATGTTTTAAATTATTCGACTAACGATATGCTTGCACTTTTGAGAAGTCAGGGGCATATTGTAGGCGAAGCTTCAAATTATAGCTTTATACAAAACGGTAAAATAAGCGTTGGCTTTACATATAACCAATGTCTTACAGCTAACTATATAGCTTATCAGAATCCTAATTATTCAACTAAATGGTTTTTTGCCTTTATTGATAGAGTTGAGTATGAGTCTAATAAGTCAACTATTATATATTACACTATAGACAACTGGGCGACTTGGTTCGACAATTTAAGTTTCAAGCCTTGCTATGTAGTTCGAGAGCACGTAAACGACGACACTATTGGGGCTAACACAACAGAGGAAGGGCTAGCTGTTCAAGAGTTTGTATGTGAGCAAACGGATACAGATATAGGACTCGGCTCAATGTTTTGGGTTGGTGTTTTAACAAATTATAATCCAGTTAATAACAAAAAATTTTCTAGTATTACAATATATAATAGGGGAGTGTTTGGCTCACAGTTAGCATTATTTCAATATAACAATGTAACAAATTTAAGGGACTTAGTCGCTTTTATAACAAAAGTAGACATTGCTGGACATTCTGAAGATATAAAAGACATTTTTATTATACCTTATAGCTTAATCTCGCCAGCTGATTTAGATTATGAAGAGTTTACACTTCCAGACGTAGAGGGTACATTTGGCTTTTATAAACTAAATTTATACGATTATAATGTAAAAAGCTACGACTGGGAAGTTGATAAAACTCTAAGTTTTAACGATTATACACCTAAAAATAATAAATGTTTTGTTTATCCTTTCAACTATTTATTTGTTACTAATAACACAGGCGACAGTAATATATTAAAATATGAAGACTTTACAAATGGGACAAAGGCAACCTTCAAAGTAGAGCTAGCTCTTTCGATTGGCTGTTCAGGTCGTTTAGTTCCTCTAAATTATAAAAGAATAAGCGAGTGTTTAGACGAGGCTGTATCACTTGGAAAATATCCGACTTGTCAATGGTCTAGCGATTCTTATACTAATTGGCTAACACAAAACGCAGTTAATATTTCAAGCTCTTTTATGAATATAGGCTTATCAATGGCAAGCCTTGGGCTTACTGGAGTAAACGCACATATAGGACAAAGTGCAGAAAAAAATCCAACAACTGCCTTACAATCTGCTGGTATGTCACTAAATCCAGCTGGCAATATTGCGAATCAGATAGCTGGAACTATAGGCTCATTTTATCAAGCCCAATTATTACCAAATAGAACAACAGGAACAAACACCGCAGACGTAAATTTTTCTTCAAATGATACAACTTTTAAGCTTGAGCATTTGAGAATCAAAACCGAACACTTAAGAGAAATAGACGACTATTTTACAAGATTCGGGTATAAAGTAATAAGGGTAAAAGTTCCAAACATAACAGGGCGCGCTAATTTTAATTATATAGAAATAGGACAAGGCGAGCGATTTGCTTATGGAGAAGTACCACCTGAAAGCCTAACAGAAATAAATATGATAGCACAAAACGGGCTAACTATATGGCATAATCACGCCAACGTAGGAAATTATAACGTAAATAATTCAATAATTTAATTTTGTTTCACGTGGAACAATAAAAAAATAAAGAGGCTTTAGAGCCTCTTTTTTAATTTAGTGGATTTTCTATCACACCGCACTCAATAACGTCGTAGCGATTTATAAAAGTGTTGGCTTGTGTCAAACTGTAAGCACTTCCAACTTTTACCTTGATATCATTTTTATGTAGTAAAGTAACTAAATTAGCATCATATGTATCAGTGTCGTATATGTCAATTCTATCTACTCCAGTATTAATTGCAAGGTTTACATACTCTTGAGTAAGGTTTCTAATAATTCCAATTTTTACGGGGTAGTCGCTTGCTTGTATTTCTTCAATTATATTTAAATACCAAGTAGAGAATAGTACATAATCTTGTAGACCATACTTATAAATTAATTGTAGTAAATTTTGTAAATTAGCTGAACTATAGCCGAACTTATATTCAATATCAATTTTTTGTCCAAGTCTTCTACATTGTAAAAGTACGTCCTCAAGTTTAGGGACTTTAATACCAGCAAACTCAGAGCCTGCATATATACCCGCGTCGTAGTTTGCAATTATATCGGCGTAGCTCATATTTGAAAGTTTAATAGTTTGGTCTGTTATTGGCTCGCCATTGTTATAGCGTAAAGTTGATTCGTATAAGTATTCATTATGGCAACAAATTGGCACGCCGTCCAAAGTCCAGCCAAAAGAAACTCTTACGTGATTATAGCCATAGCTTTTAGCGTGTTCGAATCCTATTAAAGTATTTTCAGGATAGCCACCATTTGAGCCTTGTCTTGAAGATATTTCTACTAATGGTGTTATATTTATTTTATTGTTATTAATTTGATTTTTATCTACAAATTGAGACCATTGCCCTTTGATATATCCAAAATGATTCCAAGCTAAAAGTACTTGAGTATCTATATGGCTTCTAAAATCTGCTTGACTTTCAACAAGTAAAGAATATGGACTTGTTGCTAAGTTTAATACAAGCACCTCTTGAGAAGGCACGTCATAAGTTCTTTCATTTTCAGCAAGTGAAATAGTATAGAAGCCATTAGTAGCAACTCCGTGGCTCAGTGAAAGCTAATAATCTTTCAGGTACTTTTACTCTTATAGCATTATTTGGTAATTTTTCGAATAAAATTCTTAAGTATGTAGGTGGCACTACTTCCATGGCGCCGTAGTGTCTAGTAAGTAAAGATAAATTATTGGCGTTGTCTGCAATATTTGCAACAAGATATTTATACCATTGTCCTTTAATAAAGCCGTAATGATTCCAAGCAAGTAAAACATAGTTGTTAGTGTTTTGTCTAAATTGTGCTTGAGTTACAAGTTGCAAATTGTGATTTATTAAATCACATACTAGTAATTGATTTGGCTCTATTGTGTAGCTTGTTGTTGTTAGTGTCATTTGATAAAAAGCATTATTTACGTTATTAGGCTCTGTAAAAATATATAAATTTTGTGGTACATTACAGATATAATTATTTCCTGACCTTTCAAAAGTAATTTTGAAATAAGTTTGTGGAACAACTTCCATTGCGCCATAATGTTTTAATGATGCACTATCACTTGCAACTAAATATTGACCGCCAGCAGTCCAGCTGTTAGTTGTTGTATTATAATAATACCATTTATTATCAGCTAAAACTAAATATATTTTAGAGTGATTAGGGTCTGCTGTTGTTAAATCTGAGACAGTATTGTAAACACCAGCAGGCGCACCGCTTACTATATTGTCAATTTTTCCGTCCATTACACTAAGCTGAGCGTTTACGTTAGCTGTAAGTTCGTCTATTTGTGTATCTACATTACTAAAATAGCTATCAATAAAGTCTTGTAATTGTCCTGTTGTTGCCATTTCGTCCAATTTATTATTTACTTCGTCTTGTAGGTCTAAATCATTAATAAAATTATATAGTGCTTCTATATTTTCTTGAGCTATACCTTGATTATATTCTACAGTGTTTAGATGCTGGGCTACTTTGCAAAGTAAATCGTAATTGTCTCTAGCTTCATAAGTCGCCTCTACAAAAGGAAAATTTTGTTTCATAAATAAAGCAAAAGGTGTTAGTGGTTTATATGGTTTTTGTGGTATGTTATTACTCATATTAAAAACTCCTTTCTAATTATAATTTGATAAGCCATAAAAAAGGCTATCTAAATCTTTAAAAATTAAGCTCATAATATTAGCGCGATTTTGTAAAAAAGAATTATATATTTCTAATTTGTTAGCGGAATCCTTTTCGAAAGTTTCTACTGTTTCGCTAGTTCCTGAGCCTGTGCCGTTGTTTGTTGCTTTTGTGTAGTTTGTCATATAATTGCCGTCGTCGATTTCTTGAATTTCATTTTGTGGTAGATTACTATTTTTTACTGTATTTGTGTTATTGGTTTCTGTTCCTGTTGTATTGTCAATTGTTCTCGTATAGTTTTCGCCGTCTTTAAATAAATCCCAACTGTCTAAAGCATCAAAAAGCTTATTGTATGTAGGCATTATTTCATTAAGCTTAACGTCAAGCGCCATTTTCCAGCTTGTATAAGTCTCGTATCCTATTCGTCTATTAAAAAATTTTTTTAATATCATAGTCTCAAAGTCTTGTTTATTTACTTTGGTACTTAAAGGATAAGAAAAGTCGAACACCATAGAACGCGCAACGCTTGGAAGGTCTGAGATTTTTACCTGCTCGCTTCTATCAAAATTTACCATACTATTAAGTAAGTCAAAAAGCTGTGGCGGTCTAAAGAAATTAGTATCTGGAATATTAAAATAAAAAGGGTTATATATTGGATACATTGGAATCATTTTCGAACACCTCGCTTTCAGTATAGTCTTCTACTTCCTTCATATTTGTAGGAAGTCCGTCGTAGTAACTTACTTTTATATCTACGCCAAACTTGTCTTTTATTTGTTCAAGTGCTTTTTTTCTAGGCTCGAATCTATTGAAACGGCTTGCAATAGTTCCGCCGTTAGATGCTGAAATTTCGTCTTTTATATTTCTTTCTTTTTTCTGAATTGATACATTGCTAACACCTATAAGCCTCAAAAATTCGTTCCAAAGTTTTTCTTTTTCGTCTTGTAATTTATCAGCAACAAAAGGGGCAGGAAGTAAAACGCCATTAATTTCGTCAATTGCAAAAGAATCGTAAGCGATTACGTCGTCAGAGTAAGCATCTACATTGTTTAATATGTCTTTTAAAGTTCTCATTTTTTCGTCGCTTGTTTGCCAGATTCTTGGCGTACGTTGTTGTCTAATGTTGATATCTTTCGTTCGCTCTAGCTCAGACAAGCGCTCAGCATATTGGTAAATATCTAATATCAAAGGATAACGTCCGTAATTATCATACATAATAACAAACTCGCCTTTATTTAGTGGCTTGTTATATCCATTTTTGCCGTAAGCTATAATTCTTTGGGGGCGTCCATATACGTCTAGCTTGCCACTTATTGAAAAAGGCAGAGCTATAAGCCCCATAACTTCGTCTTTAAAAAATGCAATAGCGCCCTTATTTACAAGTACGGCGTTCATATAAGCAACGTCTATCATTTCGGGCATATTCTCATAACAAAAAACATTTTCGGCTAAACTTCTACATTGTCTTAGCTTCATTAAATAAGTGTAATAGTTTGTTATTTGCGAATTTTTGCTTCTACTCATTTTTAAAAAACTCCTTTCTTAAAAAAATAAAGGGGCATTAATTAGCCCCTTTTTTATTCTTAGGCTACTGTTATTGTAGCTGTTCCTGATTTTGTATTGTCATAAATTGAAGTAGCTGTAACTGTTACGCCTGATACTGTTGCATTAGCTGGAATAATTAACTCGCCAGCGTCTGAAATTCTAACGCCGTCGGCGTATGCTGTAGAATCTACAGACCAATAAACTGCTTTATTTGCGAAGCCAGTTGTAACAACTGTAGCGCTTAAGTTCAAGCTTTGACCTTTTGAAACTGTAGCAGTAGAAGGTGATACTGTTACGCTTGAAACTGCTTGAGCTGTTTGGGTAAATACTATAGCATTTTCAAATGGAGAACTTGAAACAACTCCCCAAGTATGTAGCCAGTGATTTGTTCTAAGTGTTTGAGGGTTAAATAGTTCTGTCTTTCTTGCTTCTGCTTCTGTATCCATACCATAGCGATAGAATTGGAAAAAGTCTCTTCCTATAATTGCTACAGGAATCTCTGCAAGTGCTGTCATTTCGGCAGTTGTTAAAGGCTCGTATCCTGCTACGTACTCATTAGCAACAATAGCACCATTAGCGTCACGTTTTGCAAAAACTTCGTTCAATCTAGGAATGTCAAATTTTCCGAAGCCGTCACATAGCTCATAATTTGCTTTCATTTCGGCGTCACTTCTAAAGTAAGAAGTTGCCAATACATTAGTTGTAAATTTTCCGTCGAATTTAGTAGAAACTATAGCAAATTGGTCTTCGAAGTCTGTAGCTTTTCTTATTCCTGCAGGGTTAAAGTTTGGACTTCTAAAAGTCATGTCGTTAGAATATCCTTTTATAAAAGCAACCACTTCTCTATCTGTTAAGTTAGCAAAATTAGGGATTTGTATAGCTGTTACTGTTCCCTCTAAAACTCTTCTAGCTAAAACATATTTAGCAACTTGGTAATAATCGTATTCCATACCCTCATATAATGAGTTAACAATTTGGTCTATTAAGCTAAATAAGTCGTCCCTTTCGAAAGCCATTGCCATTTGTTCGTCTGAGGTTGTTGTTTTATAATATTTTTGATAATTAATTTCGTGTAAGTAGCTTAATACATTTGGAACTTCAGTCTTAAGTACAAGCTCAGGCTTCTCTACCATTTCGTTATAGTCGTATACGTTAGCAATGTCTACAATAATCTCTCTAACTTGTTGACCGTATGAAATTGTTCCCTTGTCAGTAAACGCTTTCCAAGGGTTTACCCAGTTGTTTCTAGTGATTACAGTTTTACCTATAATGTTAATTGTGTTTAAAAATGCGTTCTTATATGCTAAGTTGTTCATGATAATTTTACCAATTGGGGCAATTGATTCGCCTTGCACAGGTAAGTCAATATTTTCTCTTAATATTGGTGTTTGATTAATTACGTAACTTAATAACTCGGCTGAGTTAGTTACGTTTAGATTTCCTTGTGTTACTCTTCTAGCCATTTTTTTATCCTCCTTATATTTCTTTAATATCTATTATTTCGCCTTCTTCTTCAAGTCCTTTTTCTTCTTTTTCTTCTTCAACTTCCTTTGTCTCTTCGCCTGACAAAAATCTATCTTTATATTTTTGCTTGATTTCGTCACGTTCAGAAACTACTTTGTCGTATTCTTCTTTTGATACGGTTTCGCCTTCAGATTCTACTTCGGTCATTGAGTCCTCAATATCTTCTAAAAGTGAAATTTTAATGTCTTCGTCTGCAACAACTTCGTCAATTTTCTTTTTAAGTTCTTCCTTTGAAAGTTTCATTTTTTTACAACTCCTTTCTTAATTATCTAATTTGTCGCATAGTTTTTCAAGAGCTTTAGTATTGTTATTTAAAGCCTCTTTTATTTCGTCTTTAAAGGCAAGCATCTCGTTCGTGTGTTTTTCGTTTAAGTCAACAACTGTCTCGCGCGATTTTTCTGTCATATCCTTACAATACCAGCCCATAGCAATACAAGCGACAATTGGAAACGCATAGCTTCCTAAAAGTGTCATAATATCAGCCATATAAATCACCCCTAAATCAATAATATATTAAATAAAAAAATCTGTCAAGCTAAAATACTTGACAGACTTGTCGAAAAAAATACAACAAACAAGCAAAATATTAATAAATATATCACGTCACAAAGGTATTGTATCATAATAAAAAAGCAAAGTCAAGGCATAACTTCCTTGACTCAGAAACTAATATATTAGTGGATTACTATAAAAGTATATAATATAAAAAGGGAAAAGTCAAGACTAAAATAGCCTTGACTGTCCGATGGATAATAAGATATATATAAAAATACTACATTACTATTATATATTATATTTTATTCTTTGTAAATACTTCGAGGCGCTGTTGTTGGAATTTCTAAAAGCATCATATCAACGCTATTTTTTAAGACGTAAGTAGTTGGTAATATACAAGCGCCAGAGGGCTCGTATATTTTCTCAGTATTTCCTAAGTAATCAGTTACAAAAATTTCAGTCTGTGCATCATTATAAAGTAGCGTATTTTTTCCTGTATCTTCATATTTAAAAACTAAGTCGTCTGTAAAATCGTCTAAAGTTTTTAGAGCTTTAGCGCCGTCCTTTTGGTACTCCTGAAACTGTTATTTTAAGGTCGCCGTCCATTGTTTTATATGCGTACTTTTTAGCGCCTAAAGTTTTAAATTCTCTATAAGTATAGTCTTTTTCGGTTTTAGAAGTATACTCTTTTTCAAAAAGTCCAAGCGTGTGGCTTTTTCCTTTAATATCTAAAGGCGAGAATCTAGAAAAATCAATTTCTAATTTTTTCGATACGTTCTCTAATTTTTTTATAACACTTTTATTATAATCGTCTATGATTTTTTTATCATATCCGAGGGGCTAGCTTAATAGAGTCGGTATCAAAATAAACGCTCCAGTCGTCTAAAGATAAAGCATTTTCTAAAAGGTTGCGCCTTGCGTAAGCCGTAACCCAAACACCATAGGCAAAAGATAGGAAAGCCTTAGCTTTTTCCTCTGCTAATTTGCACATAATAGCCTCATTAGTTAAGGGGTCTAAATACCAGCCTTTTATATTGTCATAAATAACAGAGTCCTTAATCGTTACCGTTACAGTCATGCCGATATAAACTATTAAAGCTATTTTTAGCTAAAGCGTATTCTATCTCGCGCCCTTCTACATTTTTTAGTTTTGTCTTATCCTCGTATTTATCTAAAATAAAGTTAATATATTGCTTTGGTAAATATCTGTAATATGTTGAATAAGATTCTAGTATCTTATAATTGCCTTTGTATGCTTTTAGTAAAAATTTAAAATCTACATCGGTCAGTGTTATTTCTAAACTATCAGCTGAAACAACACGCCCGTTATCATAGTGCCCGCCCTCTTATTTCCCTGCATTTGCTAAAGCTTATAAAATTATTATAATATTTTGATTTTATGCCTATAAATCTAACAACTAATATATAAGCAAAATTTTCTAGCATATCCTCAGCCCTTTTTATGTTGTCTTTTTTAAATTCTCCGCCGAGGGTAACGCTCAGATACCATAACGAACGGATAGCTTGAAGTAAAGTCGTAAGAATCTACATTTTTTATTGTTCTATTAGAGTAAAATGCGTTACTGTGCGTATAGCCACCTGCAAAAGCCTCTAATAATAAATTATAAACATGCGGGTCTGTGTTTATTGCCTTCCTTACTACTGACTTATATTTGTAGTCGTTAGATATTACGCCTCTTAATTCTTTCCTAACGTGTCCTGTATATGTTACTGGAATCTTTTTGAGTTCCTTATATCTTTCTAGCTCAAAAAGTATATAGTAATAAACAACAAGGCAATCATACTCACAATAAGAAAGCTCTTTTTCTGTTAACGGAGTCGAAAAAGTCCTTATTTTAGTATAATCTAGGTCGCCGTCTTTTTTCTTAACGGGTAAGTGATAGACTTCTGCGAGTTTTTTAAGTGATACGTTACTCATATAATAAGTACAATGTACTTCTATATTATAGTCTTCAAATTTAAAAGTCATAACGTGCCTCAAATTTCTAGCTGTCACGTCTGTAAAATTAAATACACCCTTTAAAAATTGAAACTCAAAAGAAGCGTTATGTATAAAAAAATATTTCTTATTATAGCCCGTATATTCGTCTAATATTTTTAAGAAGTCTTTTAGCTCGTCCCAAGTTCTGCCGAAATATACCTTGTCATTGATTCCTAGTTGCCATATATACATAAACCCATAAGGCTTACTTGCTTCTTTTTGTTTGTCTGTTAAATCTTTATAAGTTATAGCTGGATATATTTTACCATTTAAAATATAAATCGAAGTTGTCTCTATATCAAAAGTGAAAATTGTATTTATATATTTATTTTGTTTTCCTATTATTTCGTAGTCAAATTTCTCAAAATATAACCAGCTTTTCATTTGTTACCCCTTTACTTCTTTGTCGTATAATTGTCTTATCATATCTCTAAAATCTGCGTCAATTTTGCCAGCGATTTCTGCGCGCTTCAAAAATTCGTCTTCGAATCTTTTTCTTGACATATTTGTCTCAATTGCTTCATTTATTAAAGCCCATAACTCTGACGCGTCCATATATCTTAGCGCCCACTTAATTACGTCCTCTTCGAAGGCTTGATAAATTTTTTCCGCCATTTCCATAGACACACCAATACCCGAACTAAAAGACGACTTTATACTTTTAGCTCTCTTTTTTACTCCTCTTATTGTACTCATTTTAGTATTTAAAAATTTATTGACAGAATAGGCTACACGCTCGAGCTGTTCCTCTGTCATAGATTCGTCAATACGTACTCTATTTTTAGAAGTCCAAGCGTTAAGCTTTCCGTAGTGATAGCTCGTCAAAAAGCTTTTGACCTGCCCAGCTGTATTCTTTACCCGTTAATTTTTCTAAGTTTAATAGTCGCCTGTTGGCGTTTGTTATTTGTCTTTTAAGTTCTTTGTATAAATCTTCTTTAGCCATTTTTTAAAACTCCTTTAGAATGGTTTATAATCGTCTTCAGCCTCTTCTTTCTTTTCGTCTTTTTTAGCGTTCTCTGTAAAATAAAAGTCGTCGGCTAGTACTGTATAGGTTTTTATGTTTACACCGTCTTTATTTTTGTATGAGCCTGTTTGTATTGTGCCCGTTACAATTATGCGGTTGCCTTTTTTACAATATTTTTGTAAAGCTTCCGCTACTCTTCCAAAAACAACACAGTCGAAAAAGTCAACGTTGTCCTTCTCTAATTTTCTAGGAACTGCCAAACTAAAGCGTGCGTATGTCTTAGCTTTTTCCTTCTCTGATTTCTTAAGCTCTGGGTCTGCTGTTAGTCTTCCCATTAGTTCGATTCTATTCATATTTATAACTCCTTGAGCGCTTTGCTATTGTGCGCCTCTAGCGATAAGGTCGCCACCCTATTTTTATAAAACTATTATACAATTTGTATATTTTTCAGTCAATATAATTTATACAATTTGTTTGTGAATTTTTTGTGAATTTTTTGTGAAAATTTTGTGAA
>JAEEGL013990051.1_pt1 | contig 11121 bp, 10 predicted proteins | sample 9134231 | NCBI WGS metagenome assembly JAEEGL01 (sample SAMN16246548, study PRJNA631951) | gut metagenome | biome: gut microbiome; feature: rumen; material: fiber-attached | host: Bos | place: Iran: Karaj | collected 2018-10
TCTATGATTATTTCAAGGAAACAGAAGGTATAGAATTAGGTTCAATAAGCATTGATTACCTACCTAGCATATTGAATGGAACTTTTAACGATAGAGATAAATTCTTTTTTGTTAAAGGTGAATTTGGAGCATCCAGCTTCAACCTTTCAAAAGAAGAATTTCAAGCAATTTTTCAACGACATTTAGCAAGTAAAAATTATGAACTCGAAGGAGGATTAAACTTCGGTAATAATAATATTACATTCAAATATAAAAAGATTAAACAACAAGAACAAGCACAATCTGCGAACAAAAACACAAAGACAATCGTATTCGACTACATCGTTGGTTCCGACGGAATACCAAGAAAGAATGTTAACAACGAAAAGGCAGAAATACCAGTTACTGGTCCAGAAATGGGAAGATAATTTAATAATTAATCAAAAGACGGGCGTGCAACCCGTCTTTTTTATGCTTTAAAATAATCATTGTTTGGAGCGGGTGATACGCGCACTGCTCGTTTACCCACTCCACTTTGTCGCAGGTTAAAATTGATTTATGTATTGAATTATAAAATGTCTACTAATATAATCGACAAACTGGAGCGGGTGATCGGAATCGAACCGACGCTATCAGCTTGGAAGGCTGGAGTTCTACCATTGAACTACACCCGCGAATAGTTTATTATAACACTGTGCCTGGATAAAATCAATCAAATCTTTTAACCAGGCTGCCCCATAAATACTAATTAAAATATTGACAATACTGCGTTTTTAGTTAATAATAAACGTGAGCGAGGTTCGATTTGGCATTTTCAAGTTTAACGGAGAAATTCAAGCACATCTTTGCAAAGTTAACGCGGAGCGGCAAATTAACAGATTTGGAAATTAAGGCTGCCATGCGCGAAATTAAATTAGCATTATTGGAAGCCGATGTTAACATTGCGGTCGTTAAAGATTTTATTGCCAAAACGGCAGAAAAGTGTTCGGGCGAAACCGTGATGCAATCTTTAACTCCTGGACAACAAATTATTAAAATCGTGCACGAAGAAATGACCGCCCTGCTGGGTGGCGACAATGCTAAATTAAACATTGCACCTAAACCACCGACCATAATCATGATGGTTGGTTTACAAGGTGCGGGTAAAACAACGTTTTGTGGCAAGTTAGGTCAATTATTAAAAGGTCAAGGCAAACGCGTTTTATTGGTAGCGGACGACATTTATCGCCCTGCCGCGATTGAACAATTAAAAGTTGTGGCCAAACAAGCGGGCGTTGAGTTCTTTGAAAGCGGCAATAAAGATGCGGTCAAAATTGCCAAAGAAGGCATCAAGCACGCTTTATCTAATAATTTAGATACGGTAATTATTGATACCGCTGGTCGGTTACACATTGACGAAACTTTAATGGAAGAATTGGTTGCCATTAAGAAAGCTGTCAACCCAACTGAAATATTATTAACGGTTGATGCGATGACGGGTCAAGACGCCGTCAATGTCGCAACTGAATTTAATCAACAACTAGATATTACCGGCGTGGTTTTAACCAAACTCGACGGCGATACCCGCGGTGGTGCTGCCATGTCAATTCGTTATGTTACAGGCAAACCCATTAAATACAGCGGTATCGGCGAAAAGTTAGGCGACATTGAAACGTTCCACCCTGACCGCATTGCGCGTCGTATTTTGGGCATGGGCGACGTTTTAACCATTATTGAAAAAGCCCAAGCCGTGGTCAGTGAAAACGAAATGAAACGCATGGAAGAAAACTTCCGCCGTAATGCGTTTACTTTGGACGATTTTTTACAACAATATGATAATTTAGCCAAGATGGGCAACCTGGACGATATCATCGAAAATCTTGGTGGCGCCATGGGTGGTAAAATCAAACATGGCAAACTGGACGAACAAAGAATGGCCCGCAACAAAGCCATTATCCAATCCATGACGATGGAAGAACGCGTCAACCCTGACATCATTAAATCCAGCCGTAAACAGCGCATTGCCGCCGGCAGTGGCACTTCAATTCAAGCCGTTAACCAACTGTTAAAACAGTTTGAACAAGGCAAAGTTTTGATGAAGCAATTTGGCAATGGCAAAATGCGCCGTTTCAGATAAGAAAAGTCGATTGGGCGTTCTTTTGCGAGATGTAAGTCCCAAAAATAAATTTAACGAAAGGAGGAGTTGAAAAAAGCATGGCAGTTAAAATCCGACTGACAAGATTAGGTGATAAAGGTAATCCTTTTTACCGTGTCGTTGCAGCAGATAGTCGTTCTCCACGCGACGGCAAATTTTTGGAAGTCATCGGAACGTATAACCCATTGGTTGAACCAGCCGAAGTGAAAGTCGATAAAGACTTGGCACAATCTTGGTTGGATAAAGGCGCTACCCCAACACCGACCGCAAAGAAAGTGTTAGAAATGGCTGGCGTATTAAAAGCAACCAAATACACTCCGAGTGCAAACCGGGTCAAAAAGAATCAAAAACCAAAAACGACAGAAGAAGAAAAAAAATAAAAGGAAAAATAAATAAATGAAACAAGTAATTGAATTAATTGTGAAAAGTTTGGTCGAAAATCCAGATGCAGTTGTCTTAGAAGACATTGTTGACGGCGACAACGTAACAGTTAAAGTTAAAGTAGCAGATGGCGACATGGGTCGTGTCATTGGTAAAGGTGGCGCAACTGTAACCGCAATCCGCACAATTTTGAAAAACTGCAACAGCCGTGACGGCAAACGTTATTTCATCCAAATTGGTGATGAAGTTCGTGCTCCACGTAAAGAAGTTCAAAACGCAAGTTACTAAAAACCTTGCATATACATGAAATACAAAAGGAGAAAAAATTAAAATGGCAAAAACAAACAAAGACTACTTCGGATTAAAATATGTCGTCAGTTTGATTTTGGCAATTATTTTTGTCACATCTTGGGTTTGTGGTATCGCTACCCGCTTTAAAGAAGGCAAATACGTTGCTGGTATTATCCGTATTTTCTTTGGCTGGAACATCATTTGGATTTTAGATTTAATCTTCATGATTATGAATCGCCAAATTTTCCGTTTGTTGAACGTTTAATTAAATTAACAAACATTAAAAGAAAACCGCTTGGTCAATCCAGGCGGTTTTTATTTGTATTAATCTGTTTTATAATTTGCGGCGTCGTTTACGAACGGCAAGACCAACAAAGTCGGTAACATTGCTATCTACGTTTTAGCAGCGCGAGGCGTGGCAGGAAAAATAAATCAGTTGGTGGTCTGCGGATAAGGTTTGTAAAAATTGTTTGGCTTTGTCGATTTTGGCTTCGTCAAGGTTAATCAACGGGTCGTCCAAAACAATGAACGGTTTTTCTTTGTCGTATAACGCGTCAATCAATGCCAGGCGCATACACAAATCAATTAAATTTTGGTAACCTTTACTGTAGTAGTCGACTTCCCTTGCTTTGCCATATTCTTCAAACGTAATGTTAAAATCTGTATCCAAATTTAGATTGTCAAATTTTTGGTCGGCAATCATGGTTAAATATTTGCGCAATCCATTTTTCATTGGTGCTAAAAATTGGGAAGATAAACTTTCATTAGCCGCTTGCAGATATTTCATGGCAGATTTAACCGCGGTAAATTCTTGTTGTAAAGTTTTTAATTCATTTTGTAAATCAACCTTTTCGTTTTCTATATCGCCTAAAGCGGCAAGATTATTTTGAATTTGATTGATGCGCGCAATGATTTGCGACTTTTCGTCACGACAAACATCAATTTGATTTTGTAACGCTTTTTCGTTTTGTTGTAATTCGTTAATATCGACAACGACGGCATCACTTTCGGTAATGTCAAAATGTTTATCCTTTTTGAACTGTTCTAATTCTTGAGTTACCGAAACTAATTGCTGGTTCAAATTTGCCAAATCAAGCAAGGTTTGTTTCAAGGTCAGTAATTTCTCTGCCCGACTTAACGTTGCATCGGTAAATTTAAATTGTGCTAAATATTTAGCTAATAAATTTTGCTCTGTGGCCACAGTCTTGCTTAATTCGTTTACGGCATCAGCATTACGTGCGATTTGTGTTTGCAGTTGCTTGTATTCGTGTAAATTGGCTGTAATTGTATTAATTGCGACTAAATAATCGGCGGAATGAGTTTCGTATTGGTTTAAAAAAGCAAGAATGTTTTTTTGTAAACGTAAGATTTCAATCTGGTCTTTTTGTTGTTTAGCCAAATCAAAATTTTGTGGCGTGCTGGTTTTTACATTAATCAGGTTGATTAAATAAAGATACCCCGCCACCAAAAGTATGATACCACCGAACACAAACAACGTAATTGCCACGGCTCTTTGAACAGTAAAAGTCAATCCACCAACCAAGGCACAAAGGATAGCCGTAATTAACAAGCCCAAACAAAGCCATTGGCGCCCTGATAAAGATTTGGAGCGCGCAGTGCCGGTTGTCGTTTTAGCTTTTAAAGTATTGTATTGTAAAATGTCTTGGTAAACAGTATTAGTTGCTTCAACCGTGGGAACGTTACCGCCAAAATAATCAGTTAATGTTTGGTAACGTTGTTGAACATAATCATTACTAGACTTAATTTTAATTTCGTCTTCTTTGCTTGTCAGTGCTTTATCCGCATTAAGATAATTGTCTATTTCTGTTAAATTGGTTTGATGATGGTTCAAAATGTCTTGCCGAATTTGAATTTCTTTTTGCGTGTTTTCCGCACGTCGATTTAATTCAGCATATAATTCTTGGTTGGCCCGTTTTTGTTGTAACTGACTGTAAGTGTTGATTTGTGTTTTAATCTGGTTTTGTTTTTGCACCAAAGCAATAATTGCTTTGTCCTTTTCATTAACTTGATTTTGCAAGGTTGGAATCACTTGTCCGTTGTTTTCTAGTTCACGAACCTGGGTAAGTTTATCTTCAATTTTGCTTTCCAAAATTTGAATTTGTCCGGTTTTTTTGTTATTAGATAAGTTTGCGCGTTTTTTATCCAAACTTGCTAACGCCTTTTCATAATCAAAATTTTCCGTTGTGCCCTGCACTAAATTAGTTAATTTCTGCGCCATGCTTTCATTCAGATTAGAATCAAGAATTTTTTGTGGCAGATATGAACTGCGTTCAAAGGCTTCTTCGTCTAAGCCGAAGATTTCTTCACCCACATTTTCTGTAAAAACCTTGCTCTTCTTATTCGTGCTTAAATCAATCAGATTAAAAGTATCTTCGCTTTTATTCTTACCAAAAAATCTTTCAATTTTATATTGTTTTTGTTGCATTTCAAAAACCAAGTTGCCACCGTAGTTACCGCCCTGCCATGGTTGATATTTTTTACGTTCGTTTGCGTCTAAATCTCTTTTTGCCGTGGCTGGCAAACCATAAAACATGGCTTTAATAAATGTGGCAAAAGTGCTTTTTCCCCAACCATTTGGTTCTTTGATGTTATTTAAGCCGGCAACGAAATTGAAATCAAAATTAGTAAGCCTGCCGAAGTTTTCGATATGACATTGAATTAATTTCATCTTACAAATCCTCCCCAGACAAAGCACGCAAACCAACGATAATTGTTTGTTCTTTTTCTTGAGTAGTTAAGTTACTTGCTAATACCTGACGAATAAATTCACCGCGTAAAGATTTATCATTGGCGACATCTTCACTACTGACCGACAAAGTTGTTTGATCTTTAATTTTCACAAAATAAAAACGGTCCAATTTTTGTTCCAACATGCCAAGATGCTTATCAAGTTGTAATTTGTATTTACCTTGTAAAGTAATTTTCAACAAATTGTCTGGCGATATGTCATTAACCAGGGCAACAATTTTATCTTCAATCGTAAACCAATCGTCATAAGGCGTAATATCAAAATTTAATTCAACCAACTGCCTTTGTGCAAAACTGACGAATTGCGATTGAATTTTACCCGCTGTAACATCAAGTAAAACAAAGCCTTTTTCTCCACACTCATCAAAGCCACGCCCTTCCAAACAACCAGCATAACAATAAATGCCGCGTTTATCTAATGCACCTTGCGTGTAAGAATGAATGTGCCCCAAGGCTAAATAATCAATGTTTTGATTTTTTAATTTGTTTAGGTTAATTACTTCGGCTTGGTCTTGAGAATTCGACTGGCTGATTTGTCCATGCATAACTACCAAATTCAAACAATCAGCTGGTAAATGCAAAGCATCATAAACTGCCGTATGGTTATCTTCATCTAAAACAACACCGGTAATATTTACTTCAGGATAAGTAAAACTCGTCCATGTCTTACCAAAAATTTTCAAATTAGCCGGCACATCTTCAATTAACGTAATGAAATTGCTTTCATCATGATTACCGCTTAAATAAAGAAAATCAATTTGCGCATATTTCTTGATAGTATTTAACACGCGATTTTTGGTTGTCTGCGTAATGCGTGCCGTATCAAACATATCGCCGGCAATAATAATCGCATTTACTTGATTTCGGGCTGCATAATCCACCATGCGTTCAAAAGTGTTTAAGATTTCTCTTTTGCGTTCTTTGGCTTTTGGCGCCGATAAATTGGTTTCCATTTTACTGTCGAGATGTAAATCAGCGCAATGAATAATTCTCATTAGTTCACTCTTCTCCTATTTTTGTGTTGCGTTCTGTGGTTGAGTATTTTTTACGTCTGCTTGCTTTTTACGTTTTAGCGGAATTCGATTTAGCGGGAAAAGTTCTTTTAAGTCCCCATTTTCTAAATCAAAATGATGTTTGTTTTTGCGCTTCTTTTCCACGCGGACGGGTAACCCGTCACCATCAATCGGATTAACTGGCTCATCTTTGCGTTCACGAATTTCAATTTGGTTGTAATCAATCCTAATGCCACGACGTTTGAATTCGTTAAAAACAGTTTCCGTAATGTCAAAATAAACGGTCCAATAATCTTCACGGTCGCACCAGCAGCGTCCGACAAACAGTAAATTACTGTCGCCCATGGATTTTAAACGACAAAATGGCGCGGGGTCAAGACGCACCATACCATTACTTTTCATACATTCAATCACAGTTTGCTTAACTTTTTCCACATCATTATCATAGGCGACTTCAAATTCAAAATTTACCCGACGGGTATTGTTACTGTCATAATTAGTTACAATATCATTCAAAATTTTATTATTGGGAATGGTAATGCGCTTATTGTCTGGTGTTAACAAAGTAATATACAAAAAATTGATTTGCGAAATAGAACCCTCTACGCCGTCTACCGCGATGTAATCACCCTTTTTGAACATGCCACTGGAAACAATGATAATACCATTAGCCACGTTCGCAATGTTGTTTTGTAAAGCTAAACCAACCGCCAAGAATACTGCACTGAACGCCGTAACAATCCAAGTGATACCAATACCAAGAATTTCCAGTAAAATAATAACCAAAATTAAATACAAGAGAAATTTTACAATCGCCATAATGAAGCCCACCGCGATTGGTTCCATGTGAGTGCGTTTTAGCATGCGCTTTAAAATATTAACTGATAATTTAACAATCACAATACCAAAGACCAATACCACAATAAAAAGCACAATATTCCAAACGTTACCACGGAAGAAATTTACGATATTATTCCAAATCATTTGCCAATTCATACTTCCATTATAATACTTCGACAGAATTTTACAAGAAATAAAACAGCGCTAACACCTTTGACAATTTTTGTGTAGTTACCTAATATGAATAAGTATGAAAGTAATTTTATTTAACGGCAGCACGCATCCGAACGGTTGCACCGCGCAAGCTTTAGCAATTGTTGCTAATGGTCTAAACCAACAAGGTATTCAAACCGAAATTTTACCCATTGGTCCTAACGCCGTCCACGACTGTATCGGTTGTGGCACTTGTCGTAAAGGTTCCGGACTTTGTGTTTTCCAAGATGACTGCGTAAACACGTGGTTAGAAAAAATCAAGACTGCGGACGGCTTTGTTTTTGGCAGTCCAGTTTATTACGCCCATCCCACGGGGGTTTTGCTTTCCGCCATGGACAGATTGTTTTATGCCGGTGGTCAATACTTACACCACAAACCCGTTGCTGCAGTTTTCACCGCCCGTCGTGCTGGCACCACCGCCAGCATGGACGTATTGAACAAGCATTTTACCATTAACCAAATGCCGGTCGTGGCTTCCACGTATTGGAACCAAGTCTATCGCGACACCAATGGCACACCAACCACAGATGCGGAAGGTTGCCAAACAATGGAACATCTCGCCAACAATATGGCATGGTTGTTAAAATGTATCGCCGCCGGTAAACAGCAAGGCATTACGCCACCGACTAACGCCAAAACGACTTTTACAAACTTTGTGCAATAAAAGAACACCGCCAAGCCGGCGGTGTTCTTTACTGTATTGATTTGATTAGTCGGCGATGAAGTCATTACCGAGTGGTAACAAAACGAAGTGCGACATTTTGAAATATTGTTTTCCGAATGGGATACCTACAATCGTGATACAGAAGAGTAACCCAGTAAGCAAATAACCAAGTGCCATAACCCAACCGAACAAGATTGCCCAAACGATATTTAAAACTTTTTTAAATCCACTTGGGTTGACCGGGGTAACCGCTTTACCGAATGGCCAAAGCACAAATCTAGCTAACTTGAACATTTGTAAACCAACTGGAATTCCAATAATTGAAATACATAATAATAACCCCGCAATCAAATTACCGATTGCCCAAAATAATCCTCCGAACACAAACCAAATTATATTTCCTAAAGTTTTCATATTCCTCCTTTGTTGTTAGGTAATTCAAATTACCAACTATAAAAGTTTAACTTACCGTTTAAAAACTGTCAAACTAAAAAAAACACCGTCAATTTAACGGTGTTTTTGTTTGCTGTTAATTGAAGATTAACGGATGCCGCGTTCAATGGTCATAATGCGGTTGTATTTGCAAACGCGTTCGCCACGAACCGGAGCACCAGATTTAATAAATTCAGCATCAGTTGCCACAGCCAAGTCCGCGATAATCGTATCGCTAGTTTCACCACTGCGGTGTGAAATCATAACTTTGTAATTATTGTTCTTTGCCAAAGCAATGGTTTCCAAAGTTTCGGTCAAAGTTCCGATTTGGTTCAATTTAATCAAGATAGCGTTGCAAGCACCGATATTGATACCTTTGGCCAAACGTTCTTTATTGGTAACGAAGAAGTCATCACCAACAATAGTAATTTTATTACCAATACGTTTGGTTAAAGATGCGTAACCTTCCCAATCATTTTGATCCAATGGGTATTCGATTGATTTCAAGATTGGATATTTTTCCACTAAGTTAGCGATGTATTCAACGTATTCACCACTTGGCAAATCTTGTTTTTCGCCTTTCATGACATAGTGTCCAGTTTCTTTATCATAGAATTCTGAAGCAGCCACGTCCAAAGCAATCACAACATCTTTGACCGGTGTATAGCCGGCTTTTTCAATTGCGGCTTCAATTAATTCAATCGCACCGGCAATTGGGCTTGCGGTGTTCAAACGTGGAGCAAAACCACCTTCATCACCAACCGCGGTAACCAAACCTTTTTCCGCCAAAATCTTTTTCAAAGCTGCGGTAATTTCCGAAGCCATACGCACTTTGTCGGCAAAAGTTTTACCACTGATTGGTTGAATCATGAATTCTTGGCAATCAATACCACTGTCAGCATGCGCACCACCATTAATAATGTTGAAACTTGGAATAGTGTTAACAACAGGTGCTTTACCCTTGGGCAATGGAGCACGTTTACCACCAACTTGTTCATAAAGGTCGGCAATGTATTCAAATGGTTCCTGACCTTTGTCGGCTGCGGCAGCGTAAGCACAAGCACAAGAAACGCCTAAAATCGCATTCGCGCCCAATTTACCTTTATTATTGGTGCCGTCCAAATGGCACATTTCGCGGTCAATTTTAATTTGTTCACTGACGTCTTTGCCGATAAATTCCGGAGCAATGACTTTGTTGACGTTATCAACAGCTTTCAAAACACCTTTACCGTTAAAACGTTTTTTATCGCCGTCGCGTAATTCAACGGCCTCCCATTCTCCAGTAGATGCCCCGCTTGGCACGCTGGCTTGGTGTCCATTCACCCAAACAGTAACGGTTGGGTTTCCTCGACTGTCTAAAATTTCACTGGCAACAATTTTTTCAATTTTCATTTTTTTATGATTATCTCCTTTTAATCGCAAATAATATTATACACGAAAAACGATAACCCGCCAAATAAATTCTCGCGGGTTATGCTTTTTTGTCCGTAATATTTTGTAAAAAACTTATTTTGATACGCCCTTTATTAGATAATCAATCCCGCAGCATTGCGTTGCAAATTATTGGTGGCCAGTTCTTGAGTATCAAAATTCAGGTGGCGTAATTTTTGTTGTTTTTCCGGTTTGGCTTGAATGCGGTTGTATTCTTGCTCGATATAATTTAATGCATTGGCGTCCAACGGGTATTGTTGTTTCAAATCTTCGGTCTTGACACCAACCCAATGTTTAAATTTTTTTTCATCATAATAAAGATAACTCATAGTTTTAATGCCATGCTGCATCATGTAACGCAAACGTGCATAAACCGTATCTTGACTTTTTGTAGTTCCACTGGTAAAAAATGTTTCGACGACACTGTTTTTTTCTTTGCCATCAGAAAAATATTGCTTTCCCGCATAATCATCCGCTAACACCGCCAACATATAACGTAATTTGAAATTTTGTGCCGGGACATTCAAAATCATTGGATACTTAATTACGCGTGCCCGTAATTCCGTAAACGGCATGACTTCGTTTAATTTTTCAATTTTGCTTTTTACCGAAGTGGGACTTTCGGAGATATCAAAAGCAAGCATTAATGAACATCGCAAAATCATTTGGGTTAACGTGGGCTGGTCAATTTGTAAAGTATTCCGGTAAAAAGTTAAGGTTGGGGCGATGTTTTTATCAATATCAAACGAAGCTAAAAAGGACTTGCTCAAAATTATTTTTTTCACCGTGGTTTGGTCGGTTTGCAAAACCCTTTGGTAATTCGCCAGCACGTCCTGTAGTTTGCCGGCAGCCAACATTTGTGGGTAACGAAGAATCATTTGAATCACGGTTGGCTCGTCTAAATGAAAGGTGTTTTGCCAATCTAACATTTTACTTTCCACCGAAGTTGAGATATGTTTTCCTTTGGTTTCGCA
>JAEEGL014671610.1_pt1 | contig 11121 bp, 11 predicted proteins | sample 9134231 | NCBI WGS metagenome assembly JAEEGL01 (sample SAMN16246548, study PRJNA631951) | gut metagenome | biome: gut microbiome; feature: rumen; material: fiber-attached | host: Bos | place: Iran: Karaj | collected 2018-10
CTCCCGCTACAACGACGGCAAGGACTGGCTGCAGAAGAAGCTGCACGCCGACGCGCAGAAGAGCGAGTGATATGCGCTATACCAAAATGCACGGCGCGGGCAATTCCTTCCTTCTGACGGAAAACCTGCGCGGTGAGCTACAGGGCGAGGACCTCAGCGTCCTCGCCCTGCGGCTTTGCAGCGAAAAGACCGGTCCCGGCGCGGACGGGCTCATCGTGATCGGGCCCTCGGCGGACGCGGACTTCGCCATGCTTTTCTTCAACAGCGACGGCACGCGCGGCGAGATGTGCGGCAACGGCGCGCGCTGCGTCGCCCGCTACGGCGTCGAGCACGGGCTTGCCGGAGACGCGCGGGAGATCCGCTTCGAGACCACCGCCGGGCTTGTGACGGGGCGGCGCATCGACAGGACGCGCTACTGCGTGCGCCTCAACGACCCCTCCGTGATCGAGCTGCACCGCGAGGTTCTCGGGACGGACTGCGCCTACGTCGAGCTGGGCAGGCCCGGCATCCCCCACGCGGTCGTGGAGGTCGGGGCCGACGCCTTCGACGATCCGGACGCCCTGCGCGAGCGGGGACGCCGGCTGCGCCATGCCGCCGCCTTTCCCAGGGGGGCGAACGTGACCTTCGCCTGCCTCACCGGCGAAAACACGGTGCGCGCCGTCACCTTTGAGCGCGGCGTGGAGGATTTCACCCTCGCCTGCGGCACCGGCAGCGGCGCGACGGCGCTGAGCCTGATCCTGCGGGGACGCATCCCCGGCGAAACGGCGGAGATCGACATGCCCGGCGGCAGGCTGAGCATCACGCTCCGGTGCGAGGGGGATGCCGCGCGCGACATCCTTCTCACCGGCCCTACGGCCGTGGTGGAGGAAGGGGAGATCTGAACAACTTTTCCGGACGGCAAAGCCGTCCGGTTTTTTGTTCGCCGCGCTCCGCCAGCAGCCTCCATTTCCGCTTATTGCCGGCGCGCAAGCGCCCGCGTTCGCCCTTTGCCGGGCAGGAAGGAGGACAGGCTTTCGCCTTGATTTGCACAAGATGTGGTGTATGATTTCATCATCTGGTACAACATCATGGCCTTTGTAAAGCGAAGGCGCTTGGGAAAGGGGGGATGCGCCACGCTGCAAGCTTTACGGGCGCGCCCGCCGCTGCGGCGGAGCGGGCTGTTATATCTGCGGGTAGAGGACATTGCGCCGAACCCGATGCAGCCGCGGAAGGTTTTTGAGGAGGAGGCGCTGCGGGAGCTGAGCGAGAGCATCCGCAGCTACGGCGTGCTGCACCCGCTGACGGTGCGGCTGCGCTGCGGGAAATACGAGCTGGTGGCGGGGGAGCGGCGCCTGCGGGCCGCGCGGCTTGCCGGACTGCGGGAGGTGCCCTGTATGGTGGTGGACGTGGATCTGGAGGACGCCGGCCTGCTCGCGCTGGTGGAGAACCTGCAGCGCAAGGACCTGGACTTTCTGGAGGAGGCGCGCGGCCTGCAGAAGATGATCCGTCTGTTCGGCATGAGCCAGGAGGAGGCCGCGCGGCGCATCGGGCGCTCGCAGTCGGCGGTGGCAAACAAGCTGCGGCTGCTGAAGCTGCCGGAGGACGTGCTCGAAAGCCTGCGCGAAAACGGCCTGAGCGAGCGGCACGGACGGGCGCTGCTGCGCCTCCCGGACGCGGAGAGCCAGCGGGCCGCGCTGGAGACCGTCCTCGAGAAGGAGATGACCGTCGCGGCGACCGACGCCTACGTGGACGCGCTGCTCGCCTCCCCGGAGCCGCCGCCCCGCCGCCCGGAGGCGCGGCGCAGCTTCGTAATGAAGGACGTGCGCGTGTTTCTCAACAGCCTCACGCACGGACTGGACCTGATGAAGCAGGGCGGCATCGCCGCGGGGCTGCGCCGGGAGGAGACCGAGGACGCGCTGATCCTGACGATCTCGATCCCAAAGAGCAAAAATGTGACATAATAAGACGATCACCTCCGTATCCTGTACGGAGGTGATGTGTTTTGATCGGCTTTTTTTCGGATCTGCGCTACAAGGAGGTCATCGACATCCACTCGGGCTACCGGCTCGGCTACGTCTTTGACGCGGAATTCGACCAGGCGGAGGGGCGACTGATCTCCCTGATCACGCCGGGGCGTGCCCGGTTTTTCGGCCTGCTGGGGCGGGAGGACGACTATGTGCTGCCCTGGTCGTGCATCGCGCGCATCGGCGGGGACATCATCCTTGTCGACGCCAAGGAGGAGCTGCCGCGCCGCAAGCGGCCGCGCAAGAGCTTCCTGCCGCTCCCGTAGGCCGGTTTGCGATTCGTTGACGAGCCGGCAGCCCAGCATGCGCCAGATCTCCGCGTCGTTGAAGTCGTCGAAAAAGGCGTCCCAGTCCTCCGCCCGGAAGGGGCGGAGGTGCAGACGTGAACGCGTCGGTTCCATGAGAGCCTCCTGTTTTTGTAAAAAAGGGCAGCCCAGGCTGCCCTTTCGATGGGTGTTCGGTTTTTCGCGCCGGGGAGGGGGCTTGCCGCCGCTCCCGGCCGGTTCGGACGGAGGGAGGCTTACTCCGCTCTGCGGATGTGTTTGCCGCCGCTGCCGCCGCCGGTGATGAGCGGCACCTTCTCCAGGATGAGGGAGGAGGTGTCCAGCCCGTACCAGGTGACCTTGGAGCCGGCCAGCCGGCGGATGGCGTACTTGGTGTTGAGGATGCGCTCGTCCAGGGGGCTCAGCTCGGTCTTGGTGGTGACGGATTTGTGGATGATGCAAAACTTGAAGGTGCCGACCGTGGAAGGGCCGTAGATGGAGTACTTCTTGTCCTGCGGGGGCAGCTCGCCGCTCTGCTGCAGGTCCTGCACGATCTGGCGCAGGTAGACGTTGATGCGCGGGCTGCACTGGAAGCCGAGGTCGAGCTTGACGCGGAAGATGAAGTCGGTGCCGTAAGTCTCCACGCGGTAATCCATGGTATCCGGCTCGCTCAGCACGTTCACGCTGACGAACCAGTAGGCCTGGGCGCGCTTCTGGTCCTTGTCGAGGATGGAATAGAGGATGTCGCGGTCGATGCGCTCCGGGTCCTGGCTGCTGTCGAGATAGACGAGGTTGTTGGCCAGCAGGGGCAGGGACTCGTCGTCGTGGAGGCTGCGCAGGTTGGGGACGTAGTCGGCGAAGCGGAGCGTGGTGCTGTATTTATGTTCGAGCTGGGTGCCGCGGTACCAGACCACCATGATCGCGAGCAGCAGCAGGGTCAGGATCACGGTGACGTAGCCGCCGTGGGCGAATTTGCCGAGGCTGGAGAGGAAGAAGACCGCCTCGATCGCGCCGAAGACCAGCAGCAGCCCGACGCCCGCGAGCCGCTTGCCGCGGATCTTGCTCAGGTAGACGGAGATGAGCAGCGTGGTCATCAGCATGGTCACGGTGATGGCGAGGCCGTAGGCCGATTCCATCCGCGCGCCGGAGCGGAAGTAGAGCACCACCATGCTGCAGCCGATCCAGAGGATGGTGTTGACCGTGGAGATATAGAGCTGGCCCTTGGTCTGGGCGGGGTAGCGGATCTCCAGGTGGGGCAGCAGGTCGAGCAGGATAGCCTCGGACACCAGCGTGTAGGAGCCGGTGATGAGGGCCTGGGAGGCGATGATCGCGGCCGCCGCGCCGAGGATGACGGCGAAGGGGCGCAGCGCCGCCGGAAGCATCAGGAAGAAGGGGTTGAGGTCTTCAATGGCGTAGAGGGCGCGGTTGGCCTGGTTCTGGATGATCCAGGCGCCCTGGCCCAGATAGTTGAGGATCAGGCAGAGCTTGACGAAGGGCCAGCTGAAGTAGATGTTCTCCTTGCCGACGTGGCCCATGTCGGAATACAGCGCTTCGGCGCCGGTGGTGGCGAGGAAGACGCTGCCGAGGATCATGAAGCCCGCCTTGTTGTAGGGGCTGAGGAGCACGCGCACGGCGTAGAGCGGGTTGAAGGCGCGCAGCACTGCGGGCAGCGCCGCGATGTGCAGCAGGCCGGTGATGCCGAGGAAGGAGAACCAGAGCAGCATCACAGGGCCGAAGGCCTTGCCGATGCGGCTGGTGCCGGCGTGCTGGATGGCGAAGAGCACGGTGATGATGAGCAGGGTGATGAGCACCACCTTGGCCTGGCCCGTGCCGAGAAAGCGGCTCATGGAATCGATGCTGCGCAGGCCCTCGACCGCGGTGGTCACGGTGACGGCCGGCGTGAGCACGCCGTCGGCCAGCAGCGCGGCGCCGCCCAGCATGGCGGGCAGGATCAGCCATTTGCCGCAGTTCTTCACCAGCGCGTAGAGCGAGAAAATGCCGCCCTCGCCGTGGTTGTCGGCCTTCATGGCAATCAGCACGTATTTGATGGTGGTCAGCAGGGTGATGGTCCAGATCACGAGGGACAGGGAGCCGATGAGGAAGCTCTCGTTCACGTCGGCGATGCCGCCGTTGCCCTCCAGGATGGACTTCATCACGTACATCGGCGAGGTGCCGATGTCGCCGTAGACGATCCCGATGGTCACAAGAAAGAAACCGAAGCGGAATTTTTTGTTGTCGTTCATAAAACACGCTCTTTTCTCCGGTGAAAGAAGCTCTTTGACGTCATACATAATCAATATAGCATAGTCCGGCCGCCCGCGCAACAAAAAACCGGCTTTCGCCGGTTTTTTGAAGGGATGCGTTATTTTTTCCACGTCCTCGGGATCAGCAGCACGAGGATCGGGTAGATCTCCAGCCGCCCCAGCAGCATCGCGAGCGTCAGCAGCAGCTTCGTGCGCGGGGAGAATATGGCGAAGCTCCCCATCGGGCCGATGAGCTTCGTCATGCCCGGGCCGATGTTGGACAGACAGCTCAGCGAGGCCGTAAAGCAGGTGGCGACGTCGAAGCCGTCGAGGCTCACCAGCGCGGCGAAGAGGATGAGCAGGAAGCTGTATACCGTCAGGAACAGGAAGGCCGCGCGGACGGTGCCGCTCTCGACGCGCTTGCCGTCCATCTGCACCCGCTCCACGCTCCGCGGCCGTACCATCTGCTTGAGCTCGCTCACGGCGGCCTTGCCCAGGATCATCAGACGCGAGAGCTTGATGCCGCCGCCGGTGCTGCCCGCGCAGCCGCCGCAGAACATCAGCAGGAGCAGGATCCACTTGCAGTATTCCGGCCAGTCGGTGAAGTCCACGGTGCCGAAGCCCGTGGTGCTGAGGATGGTCGCGGTATTGAAGAAGGCGTGCCGCAGCGCGACGGCAAAGCTCCCGTAGAGCTTCGAGATGCCCGCCGCGAGGCCGAGCACCGAGCAGGCGACGATGCCGAGGAACCAGTGCAGCTCCTCGTTTTTCGCCGCGTCCTTCCAGCGTCCGATCAGCAGCAGATAGTAGAGGTTGAAGTTGATGCCGAACAGGAGCATGAATACGGCGGTCACAAGCTCGATATACAGGCTGTGGAAGCCCCCGATGCTCTCCGGGTTGGTGGAAAAGCCGCCCGTGCCCGCGGTGGCGCAGGCGTGCAGCAGGGCGTCGTAGAAGCTCATCCCGCCGAGACGCAGGAACACGGCCTCCAGGACCGTGAGGGCGATATAGATGAGGTAGAGGGTCATGGCGGTCTTGCGTACCCGCGGCACCAGCTTGCCCACGCTGGGGCCGGGCACCTCGGCCCGCATGATGTGCATGGAGTGCTCGCCGCTCATGGGCAGCACCGCCATCAGGAACACCAGCACGCCCATGCCGCCGATCCAGTGCGTGAAGAGCCGCCAGAACAGGTCGCCCCGCGGCATGCCGGGGATGTCCGTCACGACGGTGGCGCCGGTGGTGGAGAGGCCGGAGGCCGTCTCAAAGAGGGCGTCGTAATAATGGGGGATGCTGCCGCTGAAGAAGAAGGGCAGCGCGCCGATCAGGGAGATGAGGACCCATCCCAGCCCGACGATCACGAAGCCGTCGCGCGCCACCAGCCCGCGGCTGCGCGGCCGGGGCAGCATCAGCAGGCCGCCCAGCGCGGCGGCGATGCCCATGGTCAGCAGAAAATTGGTTACGTTCTCCCGGAAGCAGAGCCCCGCGATCAGCGGCAGCAGCAGCAGCGCCGCCAGCGACAGCAGGATCAGCCCGAGGACTCGGCAAATCATTCGGTAGTTCATAAGTAATCACCCCTGCGCTGCAGCTCGCGCCGCGGCGCTTGAAAGCCCCCTCAAGGGGGATCCCCGCGCATGCCGTCCGGCCGCCGCGAAAAGCGGGGGGAACGGCGCGCGTGTTTTCGTCATGCGAGGGAAGGCCGGCTGTCAGAGGACGATGTCGTCCAGGTTTTTCAGCTTGCCCGCCGCGGAGACGACGATGGCGTGGTCCCCGGGCAGGATGACCGTATTGCCGTCGGGCAGCAGGCATTTGCCGCCGCGGATGACGGCCGCGATCAGCGTGTTGGGGCGGAGCTTCAGCTCCCGCAGGGGCTTGCCGACGCAGGCGGCGTGCTCGCCCACGCAAAACTCCAGCGCCTCGATCTTGCCGTCGGCCAGGCGGTAAAGGGTCTCCATGCTGCTGCCGGCGGAATTGCTCATGGCGCGCACGTAGCGGGCGAGCTGCTCGGCGACGAGGTCCTTGGGAGAAACGATGCTGTCCAGCCCCGCGCCCTCGAGGAGCTCCGAGAAGTGCTCGCGGTTGACCTTCACGACGATCTTGCCCACGGCGCACTGGCGGGCGTACATGGCGGTGACGATGTTGTCGCCGTCTTCGCCGGTCAGCGCCACGAAGGCGTCGGCGGAGCTGAGGCCGTCCTCCTGCAGCACGTCGCTGCGCGTAGCGTCGCCGCAGACGATATGGGCGTCCTTCAGCAGGTCGCAGAGCCGGTCGCAGCGCTCCCGGTCCTTCTCGACCACCGTGACAGACATGCCGCTCTCCTGCAGCATCCGGGTCAGGTAGACCGCCGCGCGGCTGCCGCCGACGATCATCACCTGCCGGACGGGCTTCCTGAGCTGCCCGACGGCGGCGAAGAAGCGGCGCAGCTCCTGCACGGTGCCGGTGATGTTCAGCCGGTCCCCGGCGCGCAGGGCGAAAACGCCGTTGGGGATCAGGGCGTCCCCGCCGCGCTCCACCACGCTCACGAGCACCTTGACGCCGAGCGCCGCGCCGAGATCCTTGAGCTGCAGGCCGTCGAGCACGCTGCCCTCGGCGACGCGGTGCTCCACGATCTCCACGCTGCCCTTGGAAAAGGTGTCCACCCGGACGGCGCTGGGGAAGCGCAGGATGCGCGCGATCTCTTTCGCGCACTCGTAATCCGGGTTCACGATCAGGTCCAGCCCCAGCGCTTCGCGCAGGAAGGTTTTCTGGCTGAGATATTCCGGGTCGCGGATGCGGGCGATCACGTGTTTGGCGCCGAGATGCCGCGCAGAGATGCCGCAAACCATGTTCACCTCGTCGGTCTGCGTGGCGGCCAGCAGCAGATCCGCCTCCGCCGCGCCCGCTTCCCGCAGGGTGTCGGCGTTGGCGGCGCTGCCCTCCACACAGATCACGTCAAGCGTGTTGGAAAGCTGCGCGATCAGCTCGGCGTCGTGGTCGATGACGGTGACGTCGTGCCCCTCGTCGGCAAGGATGGCGGCGACCGAATGCCCGATCTTTCCGCCGCCCGCGATGATGATCTTCATGGGAGCTCCCTCCGATCTCAGAAGATGGAATGTCGTTTCCGTAGCGTTTTATTACAGGGATCTTCGCAGGGAGAAAAAGCGGAAATTCGATCGCTCTCTCCGCCAAACGACAGGCTTGGCGGCAAAGGCTTCCCGGGCTTCCTTTGCACGGGACTCCCTGCTGTGAATATCCGGCGAAACGCTGGGTGCCGTTTCGCCATTAGAAAGTCATTATATCACACCCGACGCAGATTGTACAGTTGCGAAATCGGTGAGATTCGGCTATAATCAGAGTATATCGGAAGAAAGGAAACGGGTATGTTCGAAGGTTTTACGAAGGAAACGGGAGAGTTTCTCTGGGAACTGCGCTTCAACAACGAGAGGCCCTGGTTCCTGGCGCATAAGGAGCAGTACGAGCGCTGCCTCAACCGCCCCTTCCGGGCGCTGGCGCAGGAGAGCTGGCGCCTGCTCTCGGAGCGCTATCCGGAGCGGGATTTTCGCGTCCACGTCTCCCGCATCTACCGGGACGCGCGACGGCTTTTCGGCCGGGGTCCCTACAAGGACCATCTGTGGTTCTCGCTTTATACCTCGGACAAAAACGAGGGGCCGAGCTTCTGGTTCGAGATCGGCGCCGCGGGATACACCTACGGCCTCGGCTTCTGGAGCATGCGCCCGGCGCTGATGGAGCGTTTCCGCCGCGCCGTCGACGCCAACCCCGCCCGCTTCGAGCGCCTTGCACGCCAGGCGGAGGCCCTGCCCGGCCTGCGGCTGCTCGGCGAGGAGTACCGGCGCCCCAAGGGCGACCGGGGCGAGCTTCTCAACCGCTGGTACAACCGCAAATATCTGACGATGGAATTTTCCGGAGATTTCGGCGGCGACCTGTTCTCGCCCGCGCTGGCGCAGATCCTCTGCGGCGCTTACGGGAGCCTGATGCCGATGCACGATTTTCTGGCGGAGGTCTGGGAGGCCGCCCGGGAGGAGGAGAGAGAATGAGCGCGTCTCTGACGCTGATCATGCCCGCCTGGAATGCGGAGAAGGAGATCGAGCGCTCGGTGCGCAGCGTGCTGGCGCAGAGCTACCGCGATTTGCGCCTGATTGTGGTGAACGACGGCTCTTCGGACGGAACCGAAGCGATCCTGGAGCGCCTTGCGGCGGAGGATGCACGGCTGACGCCGATGACCGTGCCGAACGGCGGCCCGGCGAAGGCGCGCAACCTGGCGCTGGACGCGCTGGAGGCGGACACGCGCTACGTCATGTTCATCGACGCGGACGACGAGCTGCTGCCCGACGCGGCGCAGAAGGCCGTGGACGCGGCGGAGCGCGGCGCAGAGCTCGTGATCTTCGGCTTCTCCATCATCGGGGCCGACGGCAGCCGCCGCGACTATTGCGAGCGGGGCGAGACGCTGACGCGCGCCGCGCTGGGCGGCGCGCTCGGCCGGCTCTATAAGGCGAATCTGTTAAACCAGGTCTGGGGCAAGCTCTTTTCCGCCCCGCAGATCCGCGAGGGCAAGCTCCGCTTTCCGGACTACCGCTGGGGCGAGGACCGCTTCTTCGTCTTCGACTGCCTTGAGCGGGCAAAGACCGTCGCGGTGCTGCCGGACTGCCTGTACCGCTACATCATGCACGGGGGCGAGAGCCTGATCAGCCGGTATTACGACAAAAAATTCGCCGTCTGTCTGGAGATCGACCGGCGGATGGAGCGGCTGTGCCGGGACCTCGGCGTGACGGACGAGCGGGACTTTCGCTATATGTTCGCAAAGAGCGTGTTCTCCTGCCTGACGGTGCTCTACGCGCCTTCCTGCCGTCTGACGGAGGCCGAAAAGCAGGCCGCGGCGGCGGAGATCGTGGCGGACGGGCGGGTGCGCCGCCGCTGCCGGGACGCCTCCGGCGGGCTGCCGGTGAAGGCGCTCTGCGCCGTCCTGCAGACGGGAAAGCCGCGAATCGCGCTGGCGGCGTTCCGCGCCGTCGCCTGGACGGGCAAGGCCGCGCCGCGGCTGTTCACGAGCCTCAAGCACAGGAAATAGAGAAAAGCGTATCGGAACAGAAGAACCCGCGCCGACTTCGGGTCGGCGCGGGTTCGCTATTCCGGGAAAAGCCCGCCGGAACGGGCGGCCGCGGGATCAAAAACCCTCTCTGGTGAAGGCCTCCCAGCTCCGGTGCATATAGGTTTCGAGCGGGATGGGTTCCCCGACGTACTTCAGATCGCGGCCGTCGGCGAGGAACTGTTCGAGAAACTCCTTGCGGCCGGTCGTGTGCGCCACGGGGATGCCGGAGAGGAGGCTTGCCTCGCGGATCACGTCATAGCCGCGGCGGAGATCGTCGGCGCTTGCGAAGTTCAGGAGGTTTGCGTTGTTGACGAAGCCCGTCACGCTTTGGCGGGCGAAGCCCTCGATCTCGCCCTTGAGCTTCAGGATCTTCTCCGGCGTTTCGGACATGGGGCGAAAGACGTTGACGATGTCAAAAACGCAGAGCTCCCCCGCGAAGTCCGCGAAATCCTGGTGGTAGCGGCCGAGGGACAGCGCCCCGGCGGCGTCCCCGCCCACGTCGAAGACCACAAGATCCCAGTTGTCGGTGAAGGCGGAGGCCACGGCGGCGGACATACTGCTCGGCGTCACGCCCTGCCCGGCGAAGGTGGGGGAGACCAGCCGGACCCGGTTGTCCGCGAGCAGCGCCACGCGGTCGGACATGCGGAAATAGTCGTTGACCTTGTCGAGGTCGATGACCAGCGTGCGCAGCCCGGCGTTTGCGCCTTTCACAGCGAGGTTCACCGCGATCTCCGTCTTGCCGGAGCCGTAGTTGCCCACGAGCACGATCATTTTTCTCATGCGCCGATCTCCCCCCCTGTCATTCCGCGCGCGGCGAAGGCGCTTACTTCTTCCTCTGTAATTTCGTTTTCTTCCCGTCCGGCGTGACGACGTAGGTGTTCTCCAGCACGGCGATCGCGCCCTGCCGCCACTCGGCGATATATTCTTTCCGCAGCGCGTCGCGCTCGCTGCGTTCCTCGTCCGTCAGCGCGCGTTCCTTCGCGAGCCGGGCGAGCTCGTTGATGCGCTCCAGCTTGGCGTTTTCCATCGTTTAATCCTCGATCGTTCCCATTTCGTCCAGATTCAGCTCAAAGGACGGCATGAAGTGTTCCAGAAAGTATTTGACCTCGGGCAGCGCGCTCTCCTCGAGCGCCCGGCGGGTCTGTTTCTCGGCGGAGAGGAATTCGTTGTTGCCGGCCTTGCGCTCCTCCACGCACTTGATGTAGGCCGAGAGCTTGTCGGCGGCCTTCACGAGATCGTGCAGCGCCTTCGCGCTCTCGCCGGCCAGCAGCTCCTCATAGGCGGGGCGCAGCCTGCCCGGCAGCGTGGCGAGCAGCTTTTCGCAGGCGAGGTTCTCCACCCGCTGGTAGGCGTCGCGGATCTTGCGGCTGTGGTACTTGATGGGCGTGGGGAGATCGCCGGTCAGGATCTCGCTCGCGTCGTGGTAGAGGGCGACGGCGGCCGCCGCGTTGGGGTCGCAGGGGACGCCGAACACGTCCCGCCGGATCACGCCCAGCGCGTGGGCCAGCACCGCCACCATGTGGCTGTGCTCC
>JAEEGL015558987.1_pt1 | contig 11121 bp, 9 predicted proteins | sample 9134231 | NCBI WGS metagenome assembly JAEEGL01 (sample SAMN16246548, study PRJNA631951) | gut metagenome | biome: gut microbiome; feature: rumen; material: fiber-attached | host: Bos | place: Iran: Karaj | collected 2018-10
ATTTGTTTACCTCAAATCATAACTTGACTATTGTTCCTGTTTCAATATGGGTGGAGCACAATGTGAGGAAGTCATTTTTAAAAGGAAAAAGAATAGTAACTATTCCCAATGGTATTGATTTTGATGCTCTGTCAAATCAGCCTATTAATGATGTCCCAGCCATACCTAAAAAATGTTTCGTCATTCTTGGCATCGCACGGGATTGGGAATGTGGCGATAGAAAAGGTTTTGATGAATTTCTAAAACTAAGTAAGATTCTCCAAAAAGATGAAGTAATTGTTTTAGTAGGCATTAAGAGAAAACAAATAAAGGATTTACCTGTCAATATTATTGGTATTGAGAGGACAACATCAAAACAGTTGTTGGCAAATATTTATCTTAATGCAAATGTTTTAGTAAGTATGTCTGCAGCAGAGACTTTTGGATTAACGATTATTGAGGCGAATGCTTTAGGTATCCCAGCAGTTGTTTATGATAATACTGCACCTCCTTCACTAATTACTTCACAAACGGGCTATATTGCGAAGGATAGGGATGTTAACGATGTGTATAAAAAAATACAGATTATTAAATCAACTGGAACAGAATTCTATAGAAAGGCGTGCGTTGAGCATGTAAAACGCTATTATGATAAGAATAAAAATTATTGTAAGTATATAGATTTGTACGAGGATTTAATTAGGAATAATAATGAAAAAAAAAGTAATAATTAGTGCAGTCTTCCCTCCTGAACCAGTTACCTCTGCATACCTAAACTATGATTTAGCGAAGGCACTTGCAAAGGATTGTCAGGTAACTGTATTGCGGCCAAGGCCCACGCGACCTATCGGCGCAAAATTCGATGGAAAATGGAATGACCCGAACTTTGAGACCATTCTGATAGATTCATATACTCATCCAAAATCAGAGCTAATTGGAAGATTCAAAGAGGCAATAGACTTCAGTAATAAGGCTGTTAAATACATAAAGGCTCATAAAGACGAGATAGACTTCGTTTATAACGATGGATGGCAGCTCTTTGGGTTGTATATTATCGCAAAAGCTTGTGTCAAGTACGACATTCCTTATATGGTGCCTATTCAAGACATTTATCCTGAATGCCTTTTTACCAACAGATCATTCCCAAAGTTAGTTGAATTTGCTATCTATCGGACTTTACTGCCATTAGATAGATATTATCAGAAGAACGCAGCTTGTGTGCGAACTATTTCAGACGAGATGCGTGATTATCTTTCATCTACACGCAAAGTTCCTGCCGAAAGATATCTGGTTGTGAACAATTGGCAGAACGATGAAGATTTTATGAAAGATTATCCACTGAGACCTGAAGATGGGAAACTGGTGTTTGCATACGTGGGTAGTATCAATGCACATGCGAATGTGGATTTGATGATAAAGGCTTTTGCAGATGCGAATATTCCCAACTCTCAGTTTAGGATTTATGGTGGTGGCAATAAAAAAGAATATTGTGTAAATCTTGTCAAGGAACTTGGCGTTAAGAATATATTATTTGATGTGGTGTCAAGGGATAAGGTGGCTTATGTGCAGTCAAAGGCAGATGTCTTAGTACTGGCATTGCCAAAAGGTAACGGAAATCTGTGTCTTCCCTCGAAAATGACATCATATATGTTGTCTGGTAAACCGGTGTTGGCAAGTGTCGACGAAGACAGTGCTACCACAAGGTATATTCGCGAAGCTAATTGTGGTATTTCTGTAAATCCCGATGATATGGAGGCAATTAGAAACGGTTTTTTGTCTTTCGCAAAAATGAAGAAAGAAGAATTAAAGAATCAGGGAACTAATTCTTTGAAGTTTTCAAAACTGAATCTAACGCGAGAGGTGAATCTTCATATGGTGGTTTCTCGGATCAATAGTATTTTAAGATAAGAGATGAAAACGGTAATAACATACGGTACATACGACCTTTTGCATCAAGGCCATATTAATTTGCTGCGAAGGGCGAAGGCTTTAGGCGATTATCTTATAGTAGGTGTCACAAGCGACAGCTTTGATAGGGGTCGTGGCAAACTCAATGTTCGAAACAATGTTTTGGAGCGAGTTGAAGCTGTAAAGTCAACCGGCTTTGCCGATGAGGTTATCATAGAGGACTATCTTGGTCAGAAAATTGATGACATCCAAAAATATGATGTAGATATTTTTGCCATAGGTTCTGATTGGGAAGGAAAGTTTGACTATCTGAATGAATATTGCAAAGTAGTTTATCTTCCGAGGACAGAAGGTGTTAGTTCTACGATGCTTCGTGAAAAGTCAACGACTATTGTTAAGGTTGGCATTATTGGTTGCGGACGAGTTGCCAAAAGATTTCCCATTGAGGTTGATGTTGTAGGTGGTGTGGAGACCGTAGCTGCTTTTGATATAAATTTCGAAGCTGCGAAAACTCTGTCAGAAAAGTTTTGCCAAATGACAGCTTATTCTAATATAGATGAATTATACAATGCTGTAGATGCGGTGTATGTAGCGACGCCCCATCTTTCGCATTATTTTTACATCAAACAGGCTTTGGAAGCTGGCAAACATGTGTTATGTGAGACTCCGATGGTTCTGAACGGAAACGAGGCCAAAGAGATGTTTGCGTTAGCAGAATCTAAAGGATTGATCCTGATGGAGGCTAACAAGACTGCTCATTGCCCAGCATTTAACCATCTGATGGTTATGATAAAGTCTGGTGTGATAGGTGACGTCGTGGATATTGAGGCCTCACTGTCTCAGCTTCTTGATAGGAATGGACGTGAGTTTGATCGGAACCAGGGTGGTGGAGCACTCTTTGAACAGGGTAGTTACCCACTACTGCCGATTTTCAAATTGTGTGGTGTCGCCTATGATGATTTGTTCCTTTTCTCAAGGATGGATAAAGGTATTGACACATACACTAAGGGGGTTTTCAGATACAAGAATGCTGTATGTTCTTTTAAAGTGGGACTGGGTGTGAAGACTGAGGGAAACTTGATTATATCAGGTACAAAGGGATATGCTTACGTTCCTGCTCCGTGGTGGCTGACTGACTACTTTGAGTTCCGTTATGAAGATCAAAATGAGAATAAAAAGTTCTTTTACAAGTGGGATGGTTTTGGATTGCGATATGAAATACAAGAGTTTGTCAGCAGTATTTTGAACCATCGGTTCTCTAATTCCAGATTGCGTAGAAGAGAATCAATCCAAATGGCCACGGTGATGCAGCAGTTTATTGAAAGAAACAACTTTATGGTAATATAGGAACACAATTACTGCATATATGGAAAAACAAATGCATGGATTTAGGGCGCGATTAGATTATTGGTTAAAGCATAATTACGCGTTCTACAAATTATTTAACGTGACGGCAAGTATTTTTATGAAGGTATGGGGATGGTTCGTGCCTATGGATGGTAAGATGATCATCTTCAGTGCACATTCACGTAAGTATAATGATAGTCCTCGTACTATTTATGAATATATGTATGGCAGACCTCAGTTCAAAGACTATAAATTTGTCTGGGCATTGGAAGATCCTGATCATGTGGAGATTCCTGGACCTGCTATCAAAGTAAAAGCTGATACACCAGCGTATTTTAAATTGACATTGAAAGCAAAATACTGGATTACATGTGTTAATATTGAGCGCAGCCTGCATTATAAGAAGAAAAACTGTGTCTACCTGAACACTTGGCATGGTACGGCTTTGAATACAATTGGAAATGAGGCCGGAGGCAGAAAGGACTATGATTTTAGCAATATCGATTACTTCTGCTATGAGAGTGAATTCCAGAAAGAACATTGTATGGCAGCTTTCAATACTCGTGAAGAGGCTATGATACCAACCGGTTATCCTCGTAATGATACGCTTTATTATGTAACACCTGAAGAGGTGAAAACGCTGAAGGGAAAGCTAGGCCTTCCTTTGGATAAAAAGATTATATTATATGCCCCTACATGGCGAGACAGTACCGATAATGGCAAGACATGTGCCATTAAACCACCTATTGATGTGAAGTATTGGGAACAGCGATTGAAAGGTGATTATATAGTACTGTTCCGCACCCATGCTTACACCAATACACTGCTTGGTGTTGAGTTCAATGATGTTATCCGGGACTATTCTGCATATCCTGTTGTCAACGATTTGTTCAAGGTAGCTGATATATTGATTTCGGACTATTCATCTTGTATCAGTGATTTCTGTATTTTAGAGCGACCGATAGTCTGCTTTGCCTACGATTATGAAGAATACAAAGCTGCTCGTGGCTTGAATATTGATTTCCGTACAGAAATGCCAAGTGGCATCAAGGAAACGGAAAAAGACGTGATAGATCATATCTTGACGATGAATTATCAGGAAGAATGTGTTAAAACAAGGGCATTCAAGGATAAGTATACCTATATAGGCGGCCACGCAACCGAACTATGTGTTGAAAAGATGTTTGGAACAAAATAAACTATAGAAATTATGTTGAACTTTACAGTTGGGCCTGTCATGTCAAGTCAGGCTGTGTTGGATATTGGCGCAGAGCAAGTTCCTTATTTTAGGACATCTGAATTTTCTGAGATTATGCTGGAGAATGAGAGATTGGTGAAGAAATTTGCCAATGCCACAGACGACAGCAGGGTTGTATTTATGACCTGTTCTGGATCAGGAGGAATGGAGACCGCCATAATGAATACACTTACCAAACACGATAAGGCATTGGTTATTAATGGCGGTAGCTTTGGTGAACGATTTGTAGAACTATTAACACTTCATGAAATTCCGTTTACAGAGATCTGTCTGGAGTATGGTCAGGCATTGAAACCTGAGCATCTTTCTCCGTATGAAGGTAAAGGCTATACTGCGTTCTTACTTCAGAAACATGAGACGTCAACGGGTGTTCATTACGATATTGCTCTGGTTAGCGAATTCTGCAAACGTAATGGATGCTTTATGATTGTTGATACGATTAGCTCTTTTCTTTGTGATCCATTTGATATGGTAAAAGTTGATGCTGGCGTCATGATTACGGGAAGCCAAAAGGCATTGGCATGCCCCCCAGGCATTGCTATTATGGTGTTGGCTCCTTCTGCCTTGGAGCGTATCTGCAATACCAAGTGCTGTTGCCAATATTTTGACTTGAAATTAGCTTTGAAAAATCAAGAACGAGGACAAACCCCATGGACACCTGCTGTAGGAGTGCTTCGCCAGATAAATGCACGATTAATGGAAATTGATGCTGCAGGAGGTGCTGCTGTAGAAATAGAGAGAACGGCGCTGCTGGCTACATATTTTAGGAACAAGTTGAAAGAGCATCAACTGCCATTTGAAATTATTAGTGAGTCATTGAGTAATGCTGTTACTCCACTGCATCCTACAACACAATCCGCTTACGAAATATTCTTGAAGATTAAGGATGAATATGGTATGTGGATATGTCCTAATGGCGGAGATTTGAAAGACTCTGTCTTTAGAGTCGGTCATATTGGGGCTTTGACGATAAATGATTTCGATAAGCTGATTGCTGCTTTTGATGATTTGAAATATAAAGGCTTTATATAATTCGAATATTATTTGTTTGGTGGAACTGGCGGAGAGAGTGATAGATCTTGTAAAGATCGGTTTGGGAGTTTCATGTAATCTTGAAACGTTAAATCATGATAATTGGGGCGATGTAGCCACTCTTGCATTTATGCATGGTGTTGGAGCTATTGCTCTTGATGGTATACAACGAGCTCTTGACGAGCATGTTCCTATTGATATTGATGTTCAAACAAAACTCGAATGGATAGTTGAAACTCATCAACAAGTAATAAAATATAAGAAACAAGAGAATTTAATCGCTTCGTTAGCTAAATTCTATCAACAGCATGGGATGAAGATGATGGTGTTGAAGGGATGGGGACTGAGCTTGAATTATCCAGTGCCTTCACATCGTCCGTGTAGTGATCTTGATATTTATCTGTTTGGCGAACAGGAAAGAGCCGATCGGCTGGTAGAAACGGAACTCGGAATTAAAATTTACAATGGACATCACCATCATACTGTTTTTGTCTATCATGGTCTGACAGTTGAAAACCATTATGATTTTTTGAATGTATATTCACATCGCTCAAACAGAAAAATCGAGAAGAACTTAAAAGGAATATGTTGCTATAAAAACCAGGTGGTTTCCATCAATGGAGTTGAGGTGTATTTGCCATCAGCTGGTTTTAATGCACTTTTTTTATTGAGACACATGGCTGTTGAGTTTGCTGCAACGGGAATAAGTTTCCGACAAGTCATTGATTGGGGAGTATTTGTAAAAAACTATCACAATGCTGTTGAATGGGATTCTTTTCTCTTATTAGTAAAAGAATATAATATGCATCATTTTTTAGATGCGGTGAATTATATATGTTATACGCATTTGGGCTTTGACAGAAATATATTCAAGGGTTATGGTGATGAGACATATGGGGAACGAGTACTTGCAGACATCTTTAATCCTGATAACGCAAGGCCGAAGGAAAAGGGAATCCTGAAGTATTGGAAGCAACGATGGCATAACTGGTGGCGTAACAGATGGAAACATCAGATAGTCTTTTCTGACAGCCTTTTGTCGACATTGTTCCATCAGGTGTTTGCACATTTAATGAAACCAGCGACTTTGCACCATTAACCCATATTTAGTGTTAAAAGAAGAATTATCATGGAGAAACTATTATTTACTGGTGGAACGGGCTTCCTTGGGAAAAACATAATGCCTCTGTTGACAAACCATTATGAGGTGACAACATGTGGCATTGCACCTGATGATATGCTGAAGGCTAACTTTGCAAAAGAAATACCTGAGTTGCCGGAGCAATATGACGTAGTGCTACATGCTTGTGGTAAAGCACATGTGGTGCCTAGAACTGATGCTGAAAAGCAGGCTTTTTATGATGTAAATTATCAGGGAACAGTCAATCTTTGTACAGCTTTAGAGAAAGTCGGGACGCCAAAGGCTATGATTTTTATATCTACTGTTGCTGTTTATGGATGCGAGTATGGAGAACTGATTTCAGAAGAACATCCTTTGAGCGGTACTTCTCCATACGCTGATAGTAAGATTATGGCAGAGAAATATCTGGGAGAATGGTGCACCAAACATCATGTGAGGCTTGGTATCCTTCGCCCGTCATTGTTAGCTGGAAAGAATGCTCCAGGAAATCTGGGAGCAATGGTGAATGGAGTTAAGAAAGGCTTCTATATGAATATAGCTGGTGGTAGGGTGAGAAAGAGCATCCTGATGGCAGAGGATATTGCCAGATTGGTTCCACTACTTGAAGAAAAGGGTGGAACGTATAATGTCTGTGATACTCGCCAGCCTTCGTTTGGTGAAATATCTATGTCTGTGGCAAAGCAATTGGGCAAAGGTAGGCCTGTTAGTATTCCTTATTGGGTGGCGTGGTGTATGGCAAAAGCTGGTGACCTCCTTGGTAACAAGGCTCCAGTCAATAGCTATAAATTGGAAAAGATGACGAAATCTCTCACATTCAATAACGAGAAAGCACGCAAGGAACTTGGTTGGGAACCAATGGATGTGCTGGAGAATTATAAGATTTGAAGACTATGTGGGTATATATTAGTATTTTTGTTCTTCTGTTCATTTTAGAATTGTTATATTTTAGAATGGCAGACATGTTCAATATTATTGATAAACCTAATGAACGCTCATCGCACTCAACGGTTGTTTTGAGGGGAGGAGGAATCATATTTACAATATCTATCCTTATTTGGATGGTTTGGCAAATGGTTCATGGTGAATGGCTTATTGACGAAGATGCAAAGTGTAGCTTTCCAATCATGGTTAAAGAGTATCTCCCGTTTGTAGTCGGCTTGCTTTTAATTGCTGGTGTGAGCTTCTGGGATGATGTGTGTTCGTTGCCAGACAGTGTGAGGTTGGTGACTCAGTTCGTTGCCATGTTGCTGATGTTCTGGAGCATGGGTATCATGCACATAGAGATGTGGTGGGTTGTAGCCATTGCTCTAATCGTCAGTGTGGGAGCTACTAATATCATTAATTTTATGGATGGAATCAATGGCATAACAGCAGGCTATGCATTGGCGGTTTTGGTACCACTCCTATTAGTTAATGACTCAGGGTTTAGGGCTTACGGTTTTGGAAAACTGGGGTTTGTTGAACCGAGTTATTTGGTAGTTGCCATTATAGGAGTATTAGTTTTTAGCATCTTCAATTTCAGGCCAAAGGGCCAGGCAAAATGTTTTGCAGGAGACGTTGGAAGTATTGGTATTGCATTCATTATGTTGTTTGGCATAGGCAGACTGATTGTACAGACTAATGATATAACCTATCTGATATTTTTGTTAGTTTATGGCGTGGATGGATGCCTGACGATTATTCACCGCATTATGTTACACGAAAACTTAGGTGAAGCCCATCGTAAACATGCCTATCAGTTGATGGCCAATGAACTGAAAATAGGGCATGTAAAGGTGTCATTGCTTTATATGGCATTGCAGTTGGCTGTTTCTTTGGGCTTCATTTACCTATGTCCTAATACCATCTTTGCTCATTGGATATATATGACGGGTGCGTTGTTGGTGCTTGCTGCGGTGTATGTATTGTTTATGAGAAAGTATTATCATCTCCATGTGGAGTATTTATTGAGTATAAATAAAAAATGACTTTCAAAGAATATGTTTTAGCACTTTATAACGGGATACCAACATATGCCTATGAGATGTTAGTCTCAATTGCGGTGTTGGGAATTGTCTTTTCCCTGATATGGAAGGGGGGGAGGTCAGGAAGATATATAGCAGGTCTCTTCTCTTTAGAATATATCGTCCTGATATTTTTTTCAACCGTCATTTTTCGGCACACTCATTCTGAGAGGCAATTTAATTTCACGCCTTTTTGGAGTTATGCTTCTTGTGATAGTTATGAAGAGATTTATATGAATGTTTTGGTCTTTATTCCATTAGGTTTTCTCTTGGGATGGACATTTGGAAAATCTTCTGTTGTTAAGACAATACTTGCAGGCCTTGTGATCTCTGCAATTGTTGAAGCACTACAGTTTTTCATAAAAAGAGGTTTTTCAGAAATTGACGATATCATTCATAATACATTGGGATGTTTTATTGGATATTGCTTGTTTTTATTAGTATGTAAAGGAAAATCTATCATATTGTCTCATTCTTGATACTTATGTATTTGTAGAATCGGGAATACGTGAAGAAGAATACTTAATAGCTTATGGAAGTACAATTGTTAAATAAAGAATTGACAAACGAACTGCATGAGAAGGCTGTCGCAAATGAAAGGCTCAGAATGAACTTTGACTTGCGTACTACGTCGGATGATACTTCACAGCGAATGCTGAATGTTTTGGAAGTGGGAACTCATGTCCCTATTCATCGCCACATAAAAACCTCTGAGACAGTTATATGCCTTGAGGGGTGTTTAGACTGGGTGCTCTATGAGGAGTTGCACAAAGTTGATGTTGGGGGTTCTGTGCAGAATAGCGATAAGGCTGCTGATGAATCTTGCTTCAAGGAAACGGCCCGCTTTAGAATCTGTCCTCGTGAAGGTCAATTTGGCATTCAAGTGCCTGTGGGTGCATGGCATAGTGTCATTGTATATGAGCCAAGTACAATCCTTGAAGCAAAGGATGGAAAGTATGAACACATCTGATGACAAACAGATCCTTGTTTGGCCAAAACGATGCTAGTTTGTAATTTTGTGGCCAAATAACGACAAATTTAGATAGTACATAATTATTTAAAAGTCTTTATGATTGAGTTATGACAAGAAGGTTTGGAAAGAATAACGTGATGAATAAACTGCTGAACTGGTACTTCAGCAAGAATGCGCTGCCATATTGGTGTGTGCTGTTCTTAGATTTCTTGATATTGGTGATTGGTGGCTTTATCACGTATAGGATATTCATTTATAGCAGCAAGGTCTCAATAGCTGAGATCAGGATGTTGAGAACGCTGTTTGTGTATGCGCTACCGAGTCTCGTAGGTGCACGCATGTTTCACACGTATGCAGGTATCATCCGCTATTCGTCGTTTGTTGATCTGACGAAAGTGTTCTATGCCAACCTCTTCTCGTTGGCATTAGTCTACCCACTGCATTATATGGTTCAAAGTTATCCAGACGATATATTTTACCGTTTGCATTTCCGTCATATCGCCATCATGTATCTCTTCGGCACACTGCTGATGTGGGGCATGCGTATTCTGGTGAAGTCGCTATATGAGGTGGCTATTACTGATATCGGTGCGAAACGAGCTCTGATCTATGGTATGATGGAAGGCGGCATCGGACTGGCCAAAAATGTGCGTGCACAGAACCCGAAACGCTTTGTGGTGAAAGGCTTTTTAGTTGATGATGCAGATCATAGTCACAACTTGGTGATGGGCGAGAAAGTTTATAGCACCAAGGACGATATAGAGACTATTGTCCGCAAGAACAGCATTGAGGCATTGCTGGTTTCTCCGCAGCACATGAATGATTTCCGTAACCATCAGGAGCTGCAAGACAAGCTTATCAACGAGGGCGTGAAGATTTATATGTCGCAGGGCACCAAGGAATTGGCGGTTAAGGATGGCGAGTTGGAGGCCGGGCAGTCGGAGGACATCCGGATGAAAGAGGTCAGCGTTGAGGATCTCTTGCCGCGTGCTGAAATCAAGGTGGATATGAAGTCGGTGGGTGAGCTGCTTAATGGGAAACGCATACTGATTACCGGTGCTGCCGGTAGTATTGGTTCTGAGATGGTACGCCAGATTGCTATCTACAAGCCTGCAGCCATGTTGCTGATAGACCAGGCTGAAACCCCTGAACACGATGTACGTCTGATGATGGCGAAGCAATTCCCGGAGATAGAGACCAAAACGGTTGTGACGAGCATCTGTAAGGCTGATAGGATGGAAAAGCTGTTTGCTGAATTCAGACCAGACTATGTCTTTCATGCCGCAGCCTATAAGCATGTGCCGATGATGGAGGACAACCCGTCGGAGGCTGTCCAGAACAATATTTACGGTACGAAGGTAATTGCTGATTTGTCTGTGAAGTATGGTGTGAAGAAGTTTGTGATGGTATCGACAGACAAGGCTGTCAATCCAACGAATGTGATGGGCTGCTCGAAACGTATCTGCGAGATTTATGTGCA
>JAEEGL015657787.1_pt1 | contig 11121 bp, 8 predicted proteins | sample 9134231 | NCBI WGS metagenome assembly JAEEGL01 (sample SAMN16246548, study PRJNA631951) | gut metagenome | biome: gut microbiome; feature: rumen; material: fiber-attached | host: Bos | place: Iran: Karaj | collected 2018-10
TAACTGTCAAATATTTTGTGTTAAAAATTTGTTAAGAACTTCGCTTTTTTTCGTCGGTTTTGCTGGTCAAAACCGCGGTGCAAAGTTAATAACTTAATTTCTAACTGTCAAATATTTTGTGTTAAAAATTTGTTAAGAACTTCGTTTTTTTTCGTCGGTTTTGTTGGTCAAAACCGCGGTGCAAAATTAATAACTTAGTTTCTAACTGTCAAATATTTTGTGTTAAAAATTTGTTAAGCATCTCGCCTCATCTGGCGTTTTAAAGAGCGTTCATTTCTGTTTTGCGGGTGCAAAGGTAGATACTTTTTTCTCCATTTTCCAAATTTTTTTATATCTTTTTTCTAAGTTTTTTTATTTCTGTTGATTATTAGTGGGTTACAAGGGGGAAAAAACGAAATGTTGGATGGTGTGTTGCGATGTTTTCGGAGGTTTGCGACTATAATGGGTGGGTTTGGGTTAAGGCTATATAGGGAAAAAAGAAAGTAAAAAATCATTTTCCCACTTTCGGAAAAATTAAATTAAAAAATTTTTCATTCCTTAAACGATAATTTTATATATTTGCGATATGAAAAAAATCACGGTGATATTATATATATTGTTTTTAATGATTTCGTGTTACGCTCCGCCTAAAGCTGAATACGAAGGGAATTCCGTGTATTTTTGGAAAACAGTTTTCGACACGGACAGTATTGAAAATCAATTTATTAACGATTTCAATATAAAAAAAATATACATCAGATATTTCGATGTTATAACCGATAAAAAAACAAACAGACCAAAACCCAATGCGACTATACGTTTTAAAACAATACCGCAAAAAGACTTGGAAGTTATCCCAACTGTCTTCATAACAGAAGATTGCCTGAAAAAACGTATGGACACACTGTATAAAACGTTAGCTGCCAGAATATTACAAATAAACGAAACTCATAATATCGGTCAAGTCAATGAAATTCAAATCGACTGCGACTACACCGCAAAATCTTTAGAAAATTATTACACTTTTTTGTCACTCCTAAAAAATTATCTCAATCAAAAAAACATAAAACTATCCGTTACAATACGTCTGCATCAACTTTCAATGAAAGTGCCGCCGTGCGATTATGGTGTTTTAATGCTTTATAATACAGGTAATTACAAAGACAAAAAATGCGAAAATCCAATTATCGGATTAAAAGAAATAAAACCGTACCTGAAAAACCTAAAAAAATATAATTTGAAACTCGCTGCCGCTTTTCCGAATTTTAAATGGCAGATTCTCTTCAAAAAAGGCGTTTATAATAATATACTTTACGGTCAAAATCTTTCAGATTCTACTCTTTTTAGGAAAATAGACGAAAAAACTTTCGTCGTAATACGCTCAAAAGATATTCCCGTTTATCTTAATAATGAGAATTTTAACGTGATGATGAACTATGGGGATACCATATATTTGAAAAAAGCCGAAGCAAAAGAAATTCTAAACGTAGAAAAAGAAATCGCTGAATTAAGAAAAGATATACTTAAACACAAAATAATTTACGACTTAAATGCGTTAAATATCAACAATTTAAAACATAATGAATATGAAAAAATTTTTAATTTCGGCAATAATTATAATGCTGATTAACTGTAACGTTAAAGCCGGCGTTTCATGCTACGGCTTAGAAACTTATAATCATTACCTATTCAAAATCCTTGAAAAAAATCAAAGCGAAGACTTTGGGTATATGAAATTTTGGATTGACTATACCGGTGCTAATCAAGCCGTTAGCAGTTATGACCTTAGTTACTCCGTGGAAAACATCGAAAATGATGTAAAAGCCGGCAGCAGTACTAACGCAATTCTTCAAACGGCAATCCTAAAAAAAGACAACGAAATGATTGCCTACTTAAAAGATTTGTCAAAATATCTCAACATCAACGAAGACCTTTATAATCAATGGGATTATCCGAGCGAAGAACAAATAAGGTCAATGTTAAGCGAATATGAAAAAATTTTGGACAACGCTAAAAAATATAACGGCACAAGACTCAAAGACCGTTACAGACTAATGGCAATGCGTTGTATGTTTCAGTTGGAAAAATATTCCGAATTAGAAAAATATTGGCTCGCAGAAGGTATTAAAACACAAGACGAATATTGCAAAAAAACTATGACGGGACTTTTTGCCGGCGCACTCTACAAACAGAAAAAAGTAGATTCAGCAATTAATATTTTTATGCAAATCGGTGATTTACAAAGCGTTAAATTCTGTCTTGACGAAAAAAGAAATTTTCAAGGAATCAAAGAGCGTTATAACAAAGACAAAAATGATGCGACATTAATATTTTTAGTTGAGGATTTTGTTAATATGTTCCAAGAAAATATTGATGACGAATATTCCCGTCCGTATGATTTTAGAGGCATCGAAATGTCAAACGCAAAGGAATTTGTAAGTTTTGCTAATAATATCGCTGACCAAAAAGCCTCAAAAACACCTTTAATGTGGAAAACGGCTGCCGCAATTGTTAGTTATTATCTCGGCGATGTTGCCTCTGCTCAAAAATATATCAACGAAACTTCCTCGCTCGAAGGTACTCAAAGAATGAAAGATGTAACAAGGGTTATAAAATTTTTCATCGAAACCAAAGCTGAAAAATATTCTCCCGCAAAAGCAGCATATTATGAGTCAGAATTAAAATGGTTGGAAACTAAAGCAAGAGATGAAATGTATTTTGAAAATGCACGCGATAGGATTATTGTTCATAATATTTTACCGTCAAACGACAAAAATACTTTCGGAATGTTAGTCGGAACTACATATAATTTCAATAAATTATACGAATATTCAACCAAAGATTTGGAAAATTATTTAAGTTTTATCTCTCAACCAAAGAAAATGAACTCGCTTGAAAAATGGTTGTTAGATAAAAGTAATGTCAAGACAGAGGAAGTTTACGAAACACTCGGTACAAAATATTTAGGCGAAATGGATTTCGACAAAGCAGAAGAGTATCTATCAAAAGTTACTCCTTTATATTATAACGGAACATTTTTGGCTCGATACATGAGCCTTAGAGATTATAATGTTAAACGTTGGGTAAAAACTCAAGATTGGATTGACGATTGGTACGACGATTCTCAAAGCACAACAAAAACAAATCAAAAATTAGATTTCTGCCGTGAAATCAAGGCCTTAACCTCCCGTTTTAATAGTTCAACTGGAGATCAACATTGTGAAACGGCACAAAAACTTGCGACACTTTATTCTCAAGCCTCACGTTGGGGAAATTGCTGGTATCTTTTGGAATATTCGTGGAGCGTTTACGGTGAAAGAACTCCGGCTCAAACTGCGTATGAAAACAAAGCGTTAGAATATCTTGATATAGCCGCAAAATCCACGGTAGACTCTATTAAATATGATTCGTATTATGCAAAAGTATGGTTCCTTTGGCATGATTATCAATATTATTATGATTACGGCGAACAACAAGAAATCACTTCAAGAATGAATAACGCAATGGCTGACCTTAAAAACTATTGGGACGGTGTTTACGGCAAAAACGAATGGAGTTTTCAATGTGATTGCATTATGGATTATGTAAGAACGCATTAAAAAAAAAAAAATAAAATACATAAAAAAAATAGAGGCATCATAAACGACGCCTCTATTTTTTTCTATTAACATAACCTATTTCAATTTTTTAAAACTTTTCAAATCCTTAGCAGTTGCAGGAACAAGACTAATTGCATAGCCACCGCCTGAAACTGTTTTCAATGTTAAAACCGATTTTGAATTCACTAAACCTTTCGTAATTTTATAAGATTGAGGTTTAGTTTTGAAATCAGCATCCGGAGCATCACAATAAAGTGTTGCAACATATTGTTTATCAGAAGGTAAGAAATCAAATTTTAAAGTGCTTGTTCTGCTAAAAAGTCCCGTTTTGGAACCTACGAACCAATTTTCAGAGCCTTTAGCCTTACGTGCAATCGTTATAAAACGCATCGGGTCAGCTTCCAAATAAACAGATTTTTGCCAATCAACGGCAACATCCTTTATAAATTGGAAAGCATCGGGAAATTTTTCATAATTTTCAACCAAGTCGGCAGCCATCTGAAGCGGAGAATACATTGTTACATACAATGCTAATTGTCCTGCTATCGTGCTATTAACATGAGAAGTATTATCGGGAGTAAGTTTTGAAAGATCCATTTCAAAAATACCGGGAGTATAATCCATCGGACCACCGATTAATCTCGTAAAAGGCAGAATACAAGTATGTTCGGGATTGTTACCGCCGAAACTTTCATATTCAGTACCGGCAGCAGATTCGTTTCCGATAAGGTTAGGATACGTTCTGCAAAGACCTGTCGGACGTACAGCCTCATGTGCATTAACACAAATTTTATATTCAGCAGCTTTTTTAATGTTGTAAAGATAATGATTTACAAGCCATTGACCGTAATGATGTTCGCCTCTTGGAACAATATTTCCAACATAACCCGTTTTAACAGCGTCATAACCGAAATGCTTCATAAATTTGAACGCAGTATCCATACATCTTTCATAATTTCGTACGGAAGAAGAAGTTTCATGGTGCATAATTAGTTTTACGCCTTTGGAATGTGCATAATCATTAAGCATTTTAACATCAAAATCAGGATAAGGCGTTACAAAATCAAAAACTTCGTCCTTTGAAAATCCGAACCAATCTTCCCAACCGATATTCCAACCTTCAACCAAAACGGCATCAAAACCATGCTTTGCCGCAAAGTCAATATACTTTTTAACATTCTGATTGGTAGCACCGTGTTTGCCGTTAGGTTTTGCGGTTTTGAAATCCGTATATCCGAGTTTAACACTACTTGCCTCGTCAGTATAACTCCATGTGCTCTTGTTAGTTATCATTTCCCACCAAACGCCGACGTATTTAACGGGTTTTATCCAACTAACATCTTCGTATGCACAAGGCTCGTTAAGATTAAGGGTAATTCTTGAAGCTAAAATACCGGCTGCATCGTCAGTAACGATAATTGTTCGCCATGGAGAAGTGCAAGGTGTCTGCATATAACAAGCATTACCGGTTGCATCAGGTGTTAAATGAGAAATAAATTTGTTTTCTTGAGGAATAAATTCAAGACTCATGCAAGAATAATCAACCAAAGCAGCCTCATGAAGCGAGATAAAAAACTTATTATCAGAGGTTTTCATCAAAAGCGGAGTTTGAACGCCATTTTCTGAAAAGAAAGTTTGTGAAGCATTATCACGAACATTTTTATAAAAATTCTTTTGAATTTCGCTAAGTTTACATTCGGTATACTGATATTCTTGAGAATCATAATCGCCCGGAATCCACCAAACAGTATTGTCAGAAGACATTTTAAACTCGGTAAGCTCTTGTTTTATGACAAAATAAGCGAAGTTTTTTTGAACAGGAAATTCATAACGAAAACCCAAACCGTCGTTGAAAAGTCTGAAAACAACTTCAAATTTTTTACCGGAAGTTTTTTGAATAAACTCGGTTTTGGCTTGATTATATGAATTCAAAATTTCCTGCTCCTCACCCCAAACAGGTTTCCAAGTCTCGCTAAAAGAAGAATTTTGAGTTTTTCCTTGTTCAAAATTTTTAGAAAAATCAATATCAGAATTATCTTCCGTAACCTTAAAAGTATAAGGTTGAGAAACGTTAGGCGTTAAAACGAAGCCCAAAAAAGATTTTTCAATAACGGTAACGCCATTTTTTTTAAGGCTGTAATAAGGTTTTCCGCCTTCAACACCGAAATTACATTCGAGTTTACCGTCAGGCGATTTAAGATTTTGTGCATTGACAATGCCGCACAACAACATTGCCGACAATAACAGTTTTGCTTTCATAAACTTAGGAGATTTTTTTATTAGTAATTTAATGATGCACAAAGTTAAAAAAGGATTTTTTAAAACTTAATAATACAATTAGAAAAAAACAAGAAAAAAATCCGCAACCGTTTGCACAAAAAAAAGAGCCGCAACAAATTGCAGCTCTACAAAATATATTTTTTTTCAAACAATATTATGCTTGAAATCTTTCCGCTATTTCCATACACATTCTTGAATTGTGATATGGACATTTCCAAGGTCCTGTTTTTTGCTCCTGAGAATATACTTTGTGTTCGTCCTTTGAAACACGCCAAAACCATTCTCCGTTATCTTTATCAATAATATAATTTTTAATAAACTCCCAAACATTAAGGCTTGCCTGCAAAAATTTTTCATCGCCTGAGAGTTGATAAGCGTTAATAAAACCGATAACAGCCTCAGCCTGCGGCCACCAATGCTTGTCAGAATCTTCCACAACGCCGAAAGTACCCTCGCTCATAAGTCCGCCGTCTAAATCAAGACCGTCCATCAAGGCTTGCTCCGCCATTTTCAAACAAACTGGCTTGCAAAGATTTTTAACCTCTTCGTCGCCCAAAACTTCAGCAGCCTCCCACAAAAGCCATGAACCTTCGATATCGTGTCCGTATGAATTATTTTTTGACTGATGAGTCCAATCCTCAGAGAAAAACAAATCGAAATAACCTTTTTCTTGATTAATAATTTTTCCTAAAAAGACATTAACTATCAGATTTTTAAGAGCTTTTTCGAGTTTTTCGTCCTTATAAACCCGAAAAAGATTCGTATAAGCCTCAAGTATATGAAGATGAGTATTCATTGTTTTCGGATCGTTTTTATCCTTATCCGAAAGTCGTAAATCCTCCAAAAGTTTCCAATCTCTTGAATAGGCCTCGAAATATCCGTTTTTATCCTTGTCAAAAGAATATTTTTCGATTACCTGAAACAATTCAATTGCCTGATTCAAAGCCTCTTGCTTCTTTGTTATACGATAAAATTCCACCAAAGCGTAAATCATAAAAGCAATTGCATAAATCTGTTTACGAGTGTTAGAAGGCGTTCCGTCAGCATTCAACATCCAATAACAACCACCATATTCCTTATCCAGAAAATGCTCCGTATTATAAACGTATGCCCGACGTGCAAGTGTCAGATACTCAGAATTTTTGAAAATTCTGTAAGCGGCTGAATAAGCCCATAAAATACGTGCGTTGAGTACCGCACCTTTTTCTGATTCAGGATGTTTTGTCATATCAGAATCTATAGAACCGATAAAACCACCGTTTACCTCGTCCAATGTATTTTTCTGCCAAAATGACAAGATTGAGTAACATTGATGCGTTACCTCAAATTTCAAATCTTTAATTCTTGAGTCCATTTTTTTCGTGTTTTATTAGTGTAAAAAGGAATTAGCACAAAGATAAAACAAAAAAATTTAGGTTTCAAAAATCTTCGACATTTTTTTTGTTTAATTTTGCAATTACAATTCCGGAAATAAAACCGAACAAATGCCCTTCCCATGATATTCTCGGGTCAGAGGGCAGGACTCCAAAAATCACTCCGCCGTAAAGGAAGAAAATAATTCCTGAAATTATTAAAGTTTTTAATGAAAATTTGAAAATTCCTATCGCTAACAAAAAACCAAGCAAAGCGAAAATCACGGCCGACATTCCGATATGATAACTCGTACGCGCAAAAATCCATGTTAAAAAACCAGCAGAAAGCGCTGAAAGTATCCAAACCCTCCACGCTATATTTTTATAACACCAAAATAAAGTGAAGGTCAGCACAAAAATTGCTCCCGAATTAGAAACTATATGTCCTAAATCAGCATGCAAAAAAGGTGCAAACAAAATTCCTTTCAAACCGCTTATTGTTCTGGGCATAATTCCAAAATAGGCAAAATCTATAGGAATAATCACGTCCACCAAAAAGACAAACCACATCAGTAATACAACTGAAGATGAAATAATTAACGCTTTTTTCATAATCTAATACACTGATTTTCTTTCGTTTTCGTCAATAACTTTAATTTTATAAACCTTATTATCAGGATTCGGAAGTTTTGTATTCCGAAGCCACGGATTAAGATATTTCAACATCTTGTAATTAAGCGAAACCTCTTTTGCAAAAGCATAAAGGTCGTTTACAGCAGTATCAACTTCGATACTTTTGGTTTTGATTTGAGGATAAAGATCTTTTTCTCTAAAAACAAAACCGTAATCATCAGGATGTGTTAAAAGAAGTTTGTAAGCCAAAATTCTATAAATATAACGTCCCGTTTCGGTGTTCAATCGCAAATCATAATAAGAATTTTCGCCTTGAGCCGTAACAACTCTCTGCATTCCCGCTTGTCCGCAGTTGTAAGAAGCGGCAGCCAAAGTCCAATTATGAAATTTTGCGTATGCTTGTTTCAAAAATTTACAAGCCGTTTCCGTAGATTTTTCAAAATCATAACGTTCATCAACATCAGAATTAATTTCAAGACCGTTTTCTTTTCCCGTAGTTTCAAGTATCTGCCAAAAGCCCACGGCTTTAGCAGGCGAGACCACATTATCAAGACCACTTTCGGCAACGCACAAATACACAAAATCTTCAGGAACTTTGTTCTCTTTCAAAATTTGTGAAATACGGGGAAAAAACCTATTAGACCTTTTAATATACAAAAAAGTTTCGGAATGCCAATACATCGTTTTCAACAATTCTTTTTCTAACGATTCCCTCACGTCAAAATTTTGCAAAGGAACTTCCTCACCGCAAAAATCCAATTTTTCGGGAATAATAGGCAAATAATTTTCGTAATTCTCCTTCATATCCGCCCTGTAAGCCGAATCTCCATCAACAGTTGCTTGTATAAAAAGTTTTAACGCCGCAAATGCCACAACAGCAAATGTCAGCAAATAAGCCAAACAGAGTATCGTTTTCTCCGTTTTGGAATTAGATGATTTCATTTTGTTATGAAAATTTTTTATAAATTATTAAAAATCAAATGCAAAAGTTTTAATTTTGTATTCTCAAACCAAATAAAAAAAAGGATGAAATACGGAATAATTATAACGTTACTTTGCATTTTTATAATTACATCATGCAAAAAGAATACCGAACTTTTTGAAATTGACATTAAATGCTCTCAAGCTAACAACCTGACCGTCAGAATTTTTTCTGAAACCGAAACCGGTCTTAAACTTGAAGATTCATCAAAAATCGAAATGTCAAGGGCAAAACTTTCGGGAAAAGTTTTAAAACCCGAATTAATGTATATTTTCATTGACAATTTCAACGATTATTTGCCAATTTTCGTAGAAAACAGCAATATCTCGATAGTGTTAAACAATTCTAAAATTAGCAAAAGCAGTGTTAAAGGTTCGGAAAGTCATAAAATTTTCACGGATTTTGTACAATCCTATACTGCATACTGCGACAAAGCGGCTGGAATTAAGAAAACTTTATCGAACGCCGAGAAGAATTATGACACCCTCATGATGAAATCCATGGAGGAAAGTTATTCGGTTTTGAAATCGGAATTAATTGATTTTCAAGTGCGTTTCGTTGAAAAATATATTTCTTCGCCGGTTGCGTGTTATATAATAAGTTCGCATTTGATGTATGGGCTTTCAAAAGAGAATTTACAAAAACTATTGGAAGAAATTCCAAATTCCAATAAAGACAACAAATATTATTTCACGGCAAAAAATTATTTAATGCAATTAAAAAATGAAAACGAAAAAGATACACTTATTACTTCTGATAATATTCTTGACCAAGACTCTGATACTCTTTGGGCAAACTCAAGAGGCTGATTATGAAAGAATTTCAAAACAATTAAACAAAAATCTGTCAATCAACGAATTAATCGTAAAATCGGCAGAGCTTTTAACGGGTATGCCATACGTTAGCGGCACTTTGGACGAAAGCGATACGGAAAAACTGATAATAAATTTCAAGAAATTTGACTGCGTAACATTTCAAGAAACTTGTGCAGCATTGGCTTTGGATAAGAAATCCGAAAATCCGTCTTTTGAAAATTTTAAAAACAAATTGGAAAATTTGCGTTACAAAAACGGCAAACTTGCCGGCTACGGCTCAAGACTTCATTATTCGTCTATTTGGATCAACGATAATATCAAAAGAGGCAACGTAAAAGATTTAAGTGCAAAACTCGGCGGTGTAAAATTGAGCACGAAAGTCAATTTTATGTCCTCACATTCAGAGATTTACAAACATTTGAAAAATAATGTCGCAAATATTTCGGCAATCAAACAAATCGAAAATGAAATTAATCTTCACCCCGTTTTTTATATCGAAAAAAACAAAATTCAAAGTATCAGCAATCAAATTCCAAGCGGAGCATTAATTTTCATAACGACTTCAAAATCGGGTTTGGATTTTGCGCACGTCGGAATTGCGGTGCAAGAAAACGGCGTTTTGAAAATGATTCACGCCTCCTCAACCGGCAAAAAAACGATGAAAACTCCCGGTGCGTTATCATCGTATCTAAATTCGATAAATAATTTTACAGGGATTTCCGTTTTGGAATTGAACTAAAAAAAATTTCAGCGGTAAAAAGATTTGAATTTTGCGAAAATGCGATACATTGTCTTGAATATTGCACTGAAAATTTTTTCAATCTCAAATCAGCTCCTAAAGAAAAGCCGGGGAAAGGCGACATTCCCGACACATACAAATCATTGTGCGCCAAGAAATTAAAACCAGCTTTAACAGAAAAAACACCTTGAGGAAACACCTCCAACGAAATTATAAAATGATCAGCAACCGAGGTAAAAAAATCATCATCCAACTTCGGTTTTTGAAGATTATGAGCCGTAACAGAAAATTTTATCGGCGCATACAAAAGTTGTTTTGAAACCGACAATCTCAATTCTATCGGTAATTTTTCAAGGTCGGAATTTGTATAACTTTTAAGTTTGAAACCAAAATTTTTTGCAGTAAAACCGATAGTAAGTTTTTTATTTTCAATATTATAAACGCAACCAAAATCGAAACACAAAGCAGAAGAGCGATATTGTTCGAGTTTTGAAAAAATAGTTTTAGCATCCAATCCCAAAGAAAAATTTTTCATAAGATTTTTTGCCGCAGAAAAGAAAAAAACATGGTCCTTACAAGTAAAATGTCCTAATTCGTTAGCGGAAATATCCGTCATCAAAAAATCACCGTAATCAAAAAAATCAATACCACCAGAGAAAATTATTGCGTTTTTAATTTTTCCAGCGTATGAAAACGAGCCGTATTTTATATCGGCAAGATACGATATATAGTTTAGTGACAA
>JAEEGL016320239.1_pt1 | contig 11121 bp, 10 predicted proteins | sample 9134231 | NCBI WGS metagenome assembly JAEEGL01 (sample SAMN16246548, study PRJNA631951) | gut metagenome | biome: gut microbiome; feature: rumen; material: fiber-attached | host: Bos | place: Iran: Karaj | collected 2018-10
CAACTTGGGGTCATCCCAGCGGACTGAGAACTGGTCAGCAGCATCCACATAGTCACCTATGTAAGCCAGTTTGTAGTGATACATAGCAGCTTCGCTCAATACCAAGAATGAGTTACCAAAACCGGGAGGCAGAAGTACTGACACCTGATTGTCTTGATTGATGATGAACTTTTCCCACTTTCCATAAGTAGTTGAACCCGGGCGGAGGTCAACAGCTACCTGGCAAATCTCACCATAAACACAGGTAACCAGTTTCCAAGTCTTGGTGTCACCGTGAATACCACGAAGACAATTGTGGAAAGTTAGGGCAAACTTATCATGTTTAAATTCCAAGTCCTTGGGGATATAGTTCTCCATAACTTCCTTGTGGAAGGTAGTAAATAGTGAACCTCTCAGGTCTGAGAACTTCTTTGTCCTAAACCAAACAAGGTCAGGGATTATCTCGCTGTGATGAATCTCAAAATCTTTTACGTCCATATTGAATCCTTTCCTAAATTACATTGTTCCAGACCACTCTTCCTTCTCTGCAAGATTCACCTTAACCTGCTCACCGGCACGCTCAACAGCTACTTTTTCTACATCATGCTTCACCATTAGAGCTACCAGTTCCTCAAAGGATGTCTTTGAAGGATTCCAGCCCAAACGACCTTTAGCCTTAGTGGGATCACCCCAAAGGTTGACCACATCAGTAGGACGGTAGAACTCTGGGCTAACCTCAACCAGCACCTTACCAGTCTTTGTGTCAATACCCTTTTCATTCACGCCTTCGCCTTCCCACTTCAGCTCAATACCTACGTGATGGAAAGCCAATGTTGCAAACTCGCGAACGGTATGCTGCACACCTGTAGCAATCACAAAGTCCTCTGGCTTGTCCTGCTGCAGTATCAGCCACATGCACTCTACATAATCCTTGGCATAACCCCAGTCTCTCAATGAGCTCAAATTACCCAGGTAAAGTTTGTCCTGCTTACCGGCTGCAATACGTGCTGCAGCCAGCGTAATCTTACGGGTTACAAAGGTCTCACCTCGGCGCTCACTCTCGTGGTTGAACAAGATACCGGAGCAGCAATACATATCGTATGCCTCACGGTACTCCTTCACAATCCAGAAGCCATAGAGCTTGGCCACAGCATACGGGCTGTAAGGATGGAAAGGAGTGTTCTCATTCTGGGGAACTTCCTCTACCTTGCCATAAAGTTCAGAGGTGCTGGCCTGATAGATGCGACAGGTCTTCTCCAGATGATTGGTGCGTACTGCTTCAAGGATACGAAGCACGCCTGTGGCATCCACATCTGCCGTGAACTCGGGAGAGTCAAAACTTACCTGCACATGGCTCTGCGCTGCAAGGTTGTAAATCTCATCTGGTTTAACTTTATCCACTACCTTAACAAGAGACATAGAGTCTCCCATGTCAGCATAATGCAGGTGGAAATTGGGATGTCCTTCCAGATGAGCTATACGCTCTCTGAAATCCACTGAACTACGACGAATGATACCATGAACGTCGTAACCTTTTTCTAAAAGAAACTCGGAAAGATAGGAGCCATCTTGGCCCGTAACTCCTGTAATAAGGGCTCTTTTTGCCATATAATTAAATGATTTATATTATTTCAGATTCTCTCTTATTGCTTTTCTTACAGCCTCTTCAGCAGTATATTTAGGTGTCCACCCCAATAAACGAAGGCGGGACACATCATACTGATACTTTTTCACATCTCACTTCCAGCCACTATAACGGCCACCATAATGGATTGGCACATGAACGCCCACTTCATCCATCACAATTTGGGCAATCTCATTTACAGTTACATTTGAGTCAACTCCAACCAGATATGTGTTATATGGTGCGTCGGTTTTCTCAATTAATGTCATAACACTATCCACTAAGTCATCAATCCAAATGAAAGGCTTTGTCTGGGTTCCATCTCCAAAAACTTCAAGTGATTCGGGTTTTGTTTTCAGTTTCTTGATAAGGTCTGGTATAACACCATGATCCATATTGGGGCCCACGGCATTACAGAAACGGGCTATCCAAACTTGGAAGTCATGTAAATGGCTATAAGAACTTACAAAAGCCTCACTTGCCAACTTTGCTGCTCCGTAATGAGATATTGGTTCCATAATAGAACGGTGTTCTTGAAGCCTTTCATCTGCATTTCCGTAAACTGTGGATGATGAAGCATATAAGAACTTCTTAATCTTGTATACCCGCATCATTTCTAGGACACTGAGCGTAGATTGTAAGGTATTCTCAAAAACTACCGCCGGAGACTCCTCACCCCTGCTAACATCAGCATTAGCAGCAAGGTGGAAAACCATGTCGAAGGAAAACTTGTCAAAGACACCCTCAACCTCATGGCATTATTCACATCAAACTCGTAGAAAGTGAACTGGGGAGACTCTTCAAGACCCTTCAAATTCTCCAAACTACCATTGGAAAGGTTATCAATGGCTACAACCTGATAACCTTCCTTTACTAACCTCTTGCAGAGATGGCTTCAAATGAAACCGACTCCACCAGTAACTAAAACTATCATTGTAGAAAAAAAGTTAATATTCAGTACTATGAAGAAATAGTATCAATCTTGGCTCTTATAAAGTTCAAAATACAGCTTGCTCTCTGCTCTATAGAAAGACTAGAGGCTTTTAATAATGCCCCCCTTGATAATTGTTCGCGCAAAGAGATATTTTCTTGTAATTCACGTATCGCATTAGCAATCTGTTCAACATTGTTAGGATCAACCAATATACTATTCGTTTTATCCAGAACATCCCAATTAAACGGCAAATCACTACTTATTACAGGCAATCCGCAGGAAAGAGCTTCAATTACTGCATTACAACAGCCTTCATGCAATGTAGGGAGGACAAAACAATCTGCCGCCCCTAAGTATAGAGGAATCTGATTGTGAGTTAACGAACCCTTAAAGAGGATTCCATCACAATCTGGGTCAAGTTCTCCTTTTCCTATAAAAAGGCTATTAGCACCCTCTATTTTACTTAATGCTTCAGATACTCTAAGAACACCCTTCCTTTCATTAAACCAGCCCAAAAAGGCAACGATAAATCCATCTATAGAATAACCTAATTTCTGTCTACACTTTAGTTTGCTTTGTTTATAAAAAAGAGACGAATCTACTGCATTTGGACAGACAATACATTTATCCTGTGTCGTTAAACCCAATTCAATACTCTCATCTCGATTTTTTGTAGAAACACAGATTACTCCTTTTACATAATCTCTAAAAGCAGGTAAATCGATGCCGAAATTGAACATTTTCTTTATTTCACTCTCACCAGTGGCTACAAACAGAGGTATATTATATTTTTTTGCAATTTCATAACCGCTATAAGCTGTGCCCCAAAAATGTCCATACATAACATCTGGGATAATATTCATCATCCTAAATGCCCTCCTCAATGCAAGATAATACGAGTAATTTGAAAAATTGAAATTTCCAATATGTAAAGTGGAGAAGGATAAATACATTGGTCTATAAATTGTAACCTTCCCCTGCCCTACTACATATGACTCCGTTTTTTCAAACCTCTTTTTATAATACAAAACATTGTATGGAGATAAGACATAACAACTATGACCCTGTTTGGCAATCTCGTCAACCAATTTTTTTACAAACACGAAATCGGTTTTGTTATGAATGCCAGGGAACCTATAAGATAAAAAACAAATGTTCATATGAAAAAATCAATGGAGCTTATTTGGTAACACTAACCAACTGCCAAACTTATAATCCCAACTATCCGGATGGAATGGAGTGACTCCTCCGTGATGATAGAAAGTCAATTCACCAAAGTAAATTTGGCCATTTACATTGTACAAATCAACCCTAACATGAGGAATCCCTTTTGACAGTTTAGAAGCAACGTCTTTCATTTCCTCAAATTTCTTCGGTTTTTCAAAGGACTTTCCTGACATTGGATGAACCTGTACTAAATCAAGATGATTAAAATCAGAATCAAAATAGTCAAACTTGACATCTCCAGAAGAACGATCTGTGCCTATAAAAAGAGCTTTCACAACACCATCGAAACAGAAGAATTTATAATCTGGAATATCATTAGAGCCCAGTTCTGGCTCTATAAGTTTCTCCGCAATTATACGCTTCGGTACCCCTTTGTAAGGCCACTCTCTAAGGGTTTTGTATATATCTTGCTTGATACTCCTCTTTAGCATTGCAATTGTCTTTTCCTTGTCAAGAGTTGACTTATCTTTACATATCACCACGCCCGTATTACCACCACCATGGGTTGTTTTAAGAACAAAACTTTTTGGCAATTTATCCCATTCTATCTCATCGGGATTATTCCAGACACCCAATGTCGGTATTATATACTCATCTCCAACTATTCCAGCCACATATTCTTTTACGGCATACTTATCAACCATTATTGTATATTCCGGCCTTCTATCATATAGTTTAAGCCATTGTATTTTATCACTATAACATTGTGGGGCTTTCAAATTTAATCTTCTCCCCATCCTTAAATGAAATAACAGCGAAATATATGGTCTATCGGGCAACCAAGTTCCAAATCTTTGTAATAATCTAACCCCTAAAGATTGAAGTCTTTTTTTATTAAAGCACAACTTAGACATTTGTATGTATACTTAAAAATAATTTGACTAAATGAGTTAATCATTCTGACCGATTTTATTTGATAAATAATTAATCAAAGTATCTCGATGGGCTTCGCAAAGAACCTTGTTATATAGGTTTACGAGTTTCCTCTTTGGTAAAAAAGATGGTAATAAATGCCTACGCCACAATGCACGCATTATTCGACTTGTATATGGCGTCAATAAATATTCAATATTAAGATATTGTGACAAGCACCAGTTTTCGTAACAACGCTCTAATTCAATATCATTACAAATAATGCTATTCAGTTCCTCAATTTTTCTAAAAAACGCTGTTTTCTTTTCACCTTCCATTAACTCAATCTGAGGTGTTCTATTGCATTGAGAATAAGGCATTAACGACACTTCTGTTTTATTATCATTTAAGTCTAATGATAACATAAAACCATCATACCAAATATCTTTTCCACAACGATTCCCATCAAAACAGAAATTTCCCAACCCGTAAAAAATAGGTTTCCCATTATAAATCTCATAGCCGGAAAAACAATGCTGATGATGATTAATGACAGCGTCTGAACCTAGATCGACAAACCACTGGTAAATCTTTTTCATGCGCGGAGATGGTAACTGATAATACTCATGCCCGCCATGAACAATTACAATAACATAATCTGCTTTTGAACGAGCCTCCTTGATTTGCCTAAAATTATCTATAAGATCTAATGGGGCTGATCCTGCACCATTATCCTTAGCAATAGAGAATTCATTCTCGCAGAAATTAATAATTGCCAGGACTTTGTCATCAATCCTTTTGTACAAAATAGTTTGAGCTTCAGTCAAAGACATCCCTCCTCCTACATAGTCAATACCGTTGTTGCGTAACGTCTCTATTGTTCTCTTACAGCCAGCATCACCATAATCTTTAAAATGATTATTCGCCAATGTCACACAATCAAAACCAGCCCATTTAAGCGCTTCTACACTTTTACTATTACACCTTAAACAAGGTCCCTGTTTTACTATAGGAGTTCCTTCAGATTCAATAGGACATTCAAAATTTACTATAGAATATGAAGAGTCAGATAATAAAGAATGGATTTGTTTAAATACAAAGGAATAATCACCACCCTCTATATATTCAGCGACTCTATTAATAGGACAATAATCCCCAGCTACAATAATATGCATATATCTTAAAAAAACAATATATTATAGATTCCGAAACGCCAGAAACTCCTTATAGTCCCTAATATAATCTTCCTTCTGGTAAACTTCACTTGCCAATACCAAACACACTGCCCCAGAAGAAAAATCCTCAAGGTCACGCCACATACCTGGTTTTACGTACAAGCCTTGATAAGGTCTGTTCAAGAAGAATGAGCGCCTACATTTACCATCATCCAAAGTCACGGTAAACGAACCAGATGCTGCTATTATTAGTTGCTCCAGATCTTTATGCGCATGTGCACCACGGCTCTCTCCTCCTGGCACGTCATAGAGATAATACACTCGCTTCACGTCAAATGGCAAAGTCTCGCCATTCTGAACTACCGTCAGGTTTCCCTTGCGGTCACTATGGTGCTTATCCAGCTCCACCATTGAGCAGTCGAACACACTATATTTTGCCATCTTTCTTCAGTTTTAAGAATTCATTGTAATCGCGGATGTAGTCCTCCGCAGAATACTTCACAGAACCAAACTCCAATGCAAACGAGTTGGTAGAAAAATTCTCCATCGAACGCCACAATCCAGCAGGGATATACAGTCCATAGTAAGAACGGTTCAATTCAAACTTCTTCTGATGCTCACCGTCATCCACCACTACATCAAATGATCCCGACAGGGCAATCACCACCTCCTGATTTTCCTTGAAAGCATGACCACCACGATCCTCACCTCCAGGAACATCATATATCCAATACGTTCGTTTGATTTCAAACGGAATATGGTTGTTTTGTTCTGCAAATGACAGATTTCCTCTGGCATCTAGGAACTTTGGTAGTTCTATTATCTCAATGTCATCAATACTGGTCATATTTACTTTCTAAAAGTATCGGAGTTTACCTCCTCTTTTTTCTCATCGATTACATGAATAAGATACTGTCCATATTGGTTTTTGAGCATTGGCTTGGCCAGTTCACGCATTTTTCCCTCGCTAATCCAGCCATTACGGTAAGCAATGCCCTCCAAACAAGCAACCTTAAGGCCTTGGCGTTTTTCTATTACTTCGACGAATGTGGAAGCTTCAGAAAGCGAGTCGTGAGTACCTGTATCTAACCAAGCGAAGCCACGGCCAAACACTTGAACCTTAAGTTCACCTTCCTTCAAGAACTCTTGGTTTACAGTGGTAATTTCCAGCTCACCTCTAGCGCTAGGCTTGATATGCTTGGCAACATCTACCACCTTGTTAGGATAGAAATAAAGACCTACTACAGCATAGTTGCTCTTTGGCTCTCGGGGTTTCTCCTCAATAGAAAGACAATTACCCTCCTTATCAAACTCAGCCACGCCATAGCGCTCTGGATCGTGTACCCAATAGCCAAACACAGTAGCTTTATTCTCCTCTTCAGCAACCTTTACCGCATTCTTTAAAAGAGAAGTAAGACCTGCACCATAGAAAATATTATCCCCCAACACTAAGCAGGCACTATCATCCCCGATGAATTTCTCTCCAATGATGAAAGCTTGTGCAAGCCCGTCTGGTGAGGGCTGTTCAGCATACTCAAAATGTACCCCATAGTCTGAACCATCACCAAGCAGACGCTTAAAGCCTGGGAGGTCGTATGGAGTTGAAATAATCAGGATGTCACGTATTCCCGCCAGCATTAAAGCACTGATGGGATAGTACACCATCGGTTTATCATAGATTGGGAGCAATTGCTTGCTCACACCTTTTGTTATAGGGTAAAGTCTGGTGCCGGAGCCGCCGGCTAGTACGATTCCTTTCATAATTATCTATTTTTGTACATATTCTCATAATACTTCTGATAATCACCGCTGGTGACATTATCAAGCCATCCTTGGTTATCAAGATACCACTTGACGGTCTTCTCAATACCCTCTTCAAACTGGAGGCTTGGCTCCCAACCAAGTTCTTTCTGGAGCTTGGTACTATCAATAGCATAACGCAAATCGTGACCAGCACGATCAGTCACGTACGTGATCAAGTCCATATCAGCTCCTTCAGGACGTCCAAGTAGTCTATCTACGGTATTGATTAGAACTTTGATAATATCAATGTTCTTCCATTCATTGAAACCACCAATGTTGTAGGTCTCTGCAATTTTGCCATTATGGAATATGGTATCAATAGCTCTTGCATGGTCAACCACATATAGCCAGTCTCGTACGTTCTCGCCTTTGCCGTACACCGGCAGTGGCTTGCGATGACGGATATTGTTAATGAACAGCGGAATTAATTTCTCAGGGAACTGATAAGGGCCATAGTTATTAGAGCAGTTGGTAACAATGGTGGGCATTCCAAATGTATCGTGGAATGCACGTACAAAATGGTCAGAGCTGGCCTTGGCCGCACTATAGGGGCTGTGTGGCTGATATTTCAAGTCTTCGGTAAAGAACTTCTCTCCGTAAGCAAGATGATGTTTACCACTTGAGGCCTTGGTCGTGAATGGAGGCTCAATACCTTCTGGATGGGTCATCTCCAATGCTCCATACACCTCATCAGTACTGATGTGGTAGAACAGTTTGCTCTCATACTTCTCAGGAAGAGATTCCCAATAAGCCTTGGCTGCCTGAAGGAGGCTCAATGTCCCCATCACATTTGTTTGAGCAAAGGTGAAAGGGTCTTTGATGGAACGGTCCACATGGCTTTCTGCTGCCAAGTGTATGATACCATCTACCTTTTCATCTTGCATCAACTTCAACACTCTATCAAAGTCGCAGATGTCCATCTTGACAAACTTGTAATTAGGTTTGTCTTCAATATCCTTCAAGTTTGCAAGATTACCGGCATAAGTAAGCTTATCCAGATTGATAATCTTATAATTCGGGTATTTGTTGACAAACAGTCTCACAACGTGACTGCCAATAAATCCGGCCCCGCCGGTAATAATAATTGATGACATATTATGATTTATGTGATTGAAATAATTTTAAAATAGCAGTTGGCCTTTCCACTACTATGCGATAGAGTTTTGCCACATAATAGATTATGACCAATTCTAATGGGAAAAGTAAAATGTACAAAAGAAGATGATTAATATCTATAAACCGTACAATAACTCTATTCAAGTCAAAAACAATAAACACATGTGTAAGCATAATATAATAGTCTAACTCTCCAACCTTTCTAAAAATACGACATAGTTTAGACTCATATGATAAATCTCGTGTTAAATAATGCTTAGTTAACCAGTAGATAGATAAAGAAAAGATAAATGGGGTAACTATATAGATATACTCTTTGAGAAACACAAAACCAAGATAGAAAATAACTACCGACAAAGATATCCCCCCCCATCCAATGATATGAAAATTATTATATGGTAATCCTTCATCAAATTCTTTTCTTAATGACATTCCAAGAAGGAATGAAGATAGTTGATTGATAAAAGAAAAATACATGAAACTATTTCTATAACAGATATATTGTTTATCTATCAATCCCACAAGAACTAGAATTAAAGAGCATATAAGAAAACAGATAAAAGGAACATATTTGTGGGCATTATTAAACTTATAATAAACCCTGGATATAATGGGTGTCAAATAATAAAGAATAATAAGTGTTCCTACAAACCATCCACCTCTTACAACATTATTATTAGCATCTCCAGGTATTATTCCATTAACAAGTAAAATGTTGGGAATAACCGTTTTAGAAGACAATACAATTCCCGTATTATTCACCCCCTCAACAATAGTACATAAGACAACCACTATTGCTCCTAAAAATATTGTCAACCAATATGCTGGAACAATTCTTAATAACTTTTTCTTGTAGAAATTCCAGATATCACTCTTGTTAGAGAACAAACGCAACGAAAAGAACCCAGATATAAAAAAGAAGATTTGGCACCCCATCATTCCAAAGCGTTGAACTATACGTGCATACGACGGGAGCGTGAACATTTGATAGCTATGCACTATAATAATCATCAAAATTGCCAAACCTCTCAGCAATTCAAAGTATAGTATTCTTCCGTTTGTTTTTGACATTAAAGTACTCTTATTATGTTATTGTATTCAAAAATTACCAAAGATATAACTGGACCTATTCATAACATACAATAATACCTATTATTGCGTTTCCCCCATCATTGCAAAAAATCACATATAATTTGTCTGGGAAACTCTCGCGCTCCCTTCTCGTTCATATGGCCTGCATCGTAAAATAATTCCATATGTTGAAACCGTGAATTTATATAATAATCATACACGCGTATATTCTTTTTTTACAAATATCAAACACAGGAGATAAAGAAGATGATGTTCTTGCACATACATAGGTGAGGCCAACACAACGATAGGGACATTATTCTTCTTTATATTATGAAGATAAACGGGAATACTATCCAAAAGCTAAAGCAATTGAATGCCATTTAGAGTTATTTTATCGTTACTTGAAATTATCAAAACGGGCAGACCAGCTATTATTGATCCTTCTATTCATGAGAGACCAGCGGGCTCCCCGCCCTAAGGTTGGGGCATCAGGCCGTGCGGACGTCCCTTCTGCCCCATCACGACTCCGGCTGCTCGTAAGGCCGGAAGCCGTTTTTGTCCTGGCAGGCAGTATCGAACTGCAAACTTTCGTTCCACCTGTGCTGCCAGAAATCCTTATGATCTAGATGTGATAAACCCCTTCAAGAGGGCAAATGTTATGGCAGTCAAGTACTACCTTACCCTTCAACTTGTCCCAATTCTGCTTAATATGGTCGTGCTTCACCATGATGACCACCATATCCACCTCATTGAGGAACTGGTCAAAATCCAGAATCTGGTTCTTGACAATTTCCTTCTGAGTGAAGAAAGGATCAAAACTCTTCAGAGGACGTGCCAAATGGCGCTCCTGGATATCTATCATCTGGAGTGTGGGGCTCTCACGTAGATCATCCACATTCTCCTTATAGGTAATGCCATAGAGACCAACCTTGCGATTGTCAGTAATGCCATTCTCTTCCATAATCTCGTGGATGCGCTCCAGCACAAAGACTGGCTGATAGTCATTGGTCTTCATAGACTCGTCAATCACTTTAGCGAGCTGAGGATAGTCACCTACCAAGAACCAAGGGTCAACCGAGATACAGTGGCCACCAACGCCAGGACCGGGCTGAAGAATATTCACACGAGGGTGCATATTACAGATCTTGATAATCTCATACACATCCATATTGTCGTGACGGCAGATACGGCTAAGTTCATTAGCGAATGCAATGTTCACAGCACGGTAGGTATTCTCTACCACTTTGGTCATCTCTGCAGTACGGATGTCGGTAACAACTATCTCACCCTGGCAGAAGCTAGCATAGTACTGCTTAACCTTCTCACCAATCTCACGG
>JAEEGL010181841.1_pt1 | contig 11120 bp, 7 predicted proteins | sample 9134231 | NCBI WGS metagenome assembly JAEEGL01 (sample SAMN16246548, study PRJNA631951) | gut metagenome | biome: gut microbiome; feature: rumen; material: fiber-attached | host: Bos | place: Iran: Karaj | collected 2018-10
CGAGGGAGAGCGGCTTGACGCCTTTGGAATCAAAATCGGAGAACTGCCCATGTCCAAGGTAATCCTGTTCAAAGAACAGAGCCACCGCGGCCGGGTGATTGTCGCCTGCAAAAAGCATGTGGACGATATAACCGGACTGACCCGGGAGGAACGGGCACAGTTTATGGAGGATGTGAATCACACGGCGGAAGTGCTTCACGAACTGTTCCATCCGGATAAGATCAATTTCGGCGCATACGGGGATACCATGCACCACCTGCATTTTCATCTGGTTCCCAAATACCGGGACGGTTTTGAGTGGGGCGGCGTTTTCGCCATGAATCCCGGCAGGGAGACCCTTTCCCTGCAGCAGTATGAAAAACTGACCGCATTGATCCGGTCAAGACTGTAATCCTGAAAAGATCTGAGATAAAAAACGGCACCGACGCAGAACCAGTCATCGCCGCCGGTGCTCCACGGAGGAGGAAAACCCATTGGCACTGCATGTGATGGAGGAAGCCAACCGCTGCCTGCAATGCAAAAAGCCCCGCTGCCAGGAGGGCTGCCCGATTCATACCAATATCCCGGAAGTGATCCGGCTGCTGAAAGAAGGCCGCCTGAACGAAGCGGGCTGGATGCTGTTTGAAAACAATCCCCTGACCACCGTATGCGCTCTGGTATGCAATCATGAAAACCAGTGCGAGGGCCACTGCGTCCGCGGAATTAAGGATGCGCCGGTCCATTTCTCCGTGATTGAGAGCTACATCTCTTCCACCTACGCAAACCAGATGGTGAAGGGCCCCGCAGTTCCGAACGGCCGGAAGGCCGCTGTGATCGGGGCGGGCCCTGCCGGGCTGACGGTCGCGATTATCCTGGCACGCAAGGGGTATAAGATTACGATCTTCGACAGCCGGGACAAGATCGGCGGCGTGCTGCGCTACGGAATTCCGGATTTCCGCCTGCCGGACGCGGTGCTTGACGATATGGCATACCGCCATCTGGAACTGAAAGGAATCCAGTTCCGCCCCAACACCTATATCGGCAGCGCGGTCACCATAGACGACCTGTTCAGGGACGGCTACCAAAGCGTATTTGTCGGCGCCGGTTTATGGAAACCCCGCAAACTGAATATCCGGGGAGAAAGCCTGGGGCACGTGACTTACGCCATCAATTACCTGGCCAGCCCCGGAGCGTTCCGGCTGGGTGAAAGGATCATTGTGATCGGTACCGGAAACAGCGCCATGGACTGCGCCCGCACCGCGATCCGCCACGGCGCTCGCTTCGTCAGCTGCGTGAACCTGACCGGGACCCTGACAGCCAGCCAGTATGAAAGCAGTTACGCAAAGCTGGAAGGCGTGGATTTTATCTACAACAAATGTACGCTGGAAATCCGGGAGGACGGGGTAATCCTGGCGGACAGCCGGGAGGATCAGGACGGAAAGATTACGCCTGTTCCGGGCACAGAAAAACTGTATCCCTGCACAGGCGTGATTGTCGCGGTCAGCCAGGGAGCCGAAAGCAACCTGGTGACCACCACAAAGGGAATCGATACCGTGCGGAGCGGTCTTCTGACGGTAGACGAGGACGGACATACCAGCCGCCCCGGCGTGTTCGCGGCAGGAGACGCACCAGCGGCGCCCGTACGGTGGTGGAAGCGGTGGCCAACAGCAAACGGGTCGCGGAAGCTATGCATGAGTACATGCAGACGCTGCCTCTCCCGGTGACGACGGATTATCCGGACGCTCCGGTTGTGAAGACAGCCGACGCGTCCGCGCAGGCGGAGCAGCTGCTGTAAACCGGCGGGGAAGAGCGTCTGTTCCGGGAAAAACATGAACCACCCGGAAAAAAGAGGAATATCAGCGAAAATGCAGCCTGAGAAGGCTGCATTTTCCGGTGTGTTCCATAAAGTATTGTAAAGAGAGTCAGCTGAACTGCCCCTTCTGCAACCCCTGAAGCTGATACAGCTTCCGGTAGATCCCGTCCATGGCCAGCAGTTCCTGATGCGTACCGCTTTCCCGGATACGCCCGTGATGCATCACGATAATCCGGTCGCAGCGCTGAATGGTTGAGAGACGGTGGGCGACCATAATGCTGGTACGGCCTTTCATCAGCCGGGAAACTGCTTCCTGGATCCACTGCTCGGATTCCGTGTCAATATTCGCAGTGGCTTCATCCAAAATCAGGATGACCGGATCATACGCCAGCGTGCGGGCAAAGGACAGCAGCTGGCGCTGGCCGGCGGAAAGCGTCGCACCGCGTTCTGTGACCGTGGAAGCATAGCCGTCGGGAAGCCGGCTGATAAAACGCGCCGCGTTTACCTCGCGGGCGGCGGCCTGAACGGCTTCGTCGGAAATGGAATCATCGCGCAGGCGGATATTGGAGGCAATGTCACCGGTGAAAAGGAATACATCCTGCTGCACCTGACCGATCGCACTCCGGATCTGCTCCCGGCTCATCTGACGGATATCCGTATCGTCAATCATGATTGTTCCTTTCTGAATATCATAATAACGGCCGATGAGATTCAGAATGGAGCTTTTTCCCGCTCCGGTCGCACCAACGAAGGCAACGGATTCACCCGGCATGATGGTAAAGCTGACATCTTTCAGAACCCAGTCATCCGCCTGGCCAGTATAGGAGAACCAGACATGATCGAAAGTGATTTTTCCTTTGATCTCCGGCAGAATGAACGGATTCCTGTCTTCCGGTATGGCAGGTTCCGTATCGAGCAGCGCGAAGATCTTTTCAGAAGCCGAGATGGCGCTCTGCAGTGTGGTGAACTGTTCAGCCAGTTCCTGAATCGGCTGGAAGAAGGAATTGATGTACTGCAGGAAGACGTAGAGCGTACCGATTGTGATGGCTCCGCCCAGTACCTCTGAACCGCCGGCCACCATGATGATCATCAGCGCGAGAATGCTCAGCAGATAGATCAAGGGGCGGAAGACCGCGAACACCATCATCTCCCGGAAACTGGCATTGTAGAGGCTTCCGTTTTTCTGCTCAAATTCCCGGAACTTCTGCTCTTCCCGGCCGAAAACCCGGATGAGCTTCATTCCGGACAGATGCTCTGACAGGAAAGTATTCAGAGCGGTCAGGCGTGTCCGGACGAGCCGGTAAGTTTTCCTGCTGATCATGCGGAACAGCAGCGTAAGCGCTGCCACCACCGGCAACAGTACAAAACTGTACAGCGCCATCCGGGCGTTCAGGATCAGCATGATGACCGCCAGGCCGAGCATTTTGACCACGTTCTGAAAGAGCTTGACCAGAATATTGGAGAACACTTCGTTGATCGCTTCCACATCGTTCGTCAGGCGGGTTACGATTTTGCCCACCGGCGTCGTATCGAAGAAACGCATGGTGAGGCTTTCCGTATGCCGGAAAAGCCCGACGCGCAGATCATAAACAATGTCCTGGCCCATTTTCTGCAGGAGCAGCATCTGTATCCGGTTGCAGCCCAGCAGCAGAAGCAGAACCGCCAGGTAGACCGCGCCGGAGGTGAGGATGCCCATGAACCGCTCTTCCGCCTGTTCTCCGGGTTCCCACTGATCCCGGTTTTCCACATGCAGCGTTTCGCTTTTTGATCCTGTAATATACCGGTCAATGGCGTTCCCGATAATGATGGGCTTTACCAGCTCCAGCGCTGTGAGCGCGAGCACCAGCAGCAGGCAGAGAACAAAGGTTTTGCGGTGGGGCTTCAGATATCCGATCAGGCGGCGCATGGGTTTTCCGTGATAATGAATATCCTGCTGTTCCTCATCCGCCGGACGGAAAAGGGAGAGCAGACGCGCTTTCAGCGAGCGTTTTTCTTCTTTCCTCATGCGGGATCACCTCCCGGCAGGACGTTTTCAGGGAGATCCGCCTGATCCGCCTGCAGCTGCTTTTCCAGCTGCTGCTTATCGAAGACGGAACGGTAAATTCCACCCTTTTTCAGCAGTTCCGAATGGGTTCCGTATTCGGCCGGTTTTCCGTCTTCAAGGACCAGAATATGATCAGCGTGCTGAATCGTGGAAATGCGGTGGGCGATAATCAGGGTCGTTTTCCCGCGGCGCAGTTCTTTCAGCCTGCCCAGGATCCGTTCTTCCGTATCTGTGTCCACAGCGCTGAGCGCGTCGTCCAGGATCAGGACCGGAGCATCCTTCATCAGGGCGCGGGCAATGGCAATCCGCTGCTTCTGACGCCGGATACGGTCACGCCCCGCTCACCCAGCATCGTCTGATACTGATCCGGGAACACCATAATGTCATCATGCACGTCAGCGGCTTTCGCAGCGGCAATGATCTCCTGCATGGACGCCTGCTCCACGCCGAAGGCAATGTTGTTTTCAATGGTATCGCTGAACAAAAAGGAATCCTGGGGCACATACGCAAGATCCCGGTGCAGGATCCCGAGCGGGATCTCCCGCAGCGGCCTGCCGTCCACCCGGATCATCTCCGGATCCGGTGTGTCCCAAAGACGCTCGAGCAGGTTCACTAGGGTGGTTTTTCCGCAGCCGGTTCTGCCGATCACAGCCAGGGTTTCCCCGGCCGCCACATGGACGGATACGCCATCCAGGGCCGGAAGGCTGACCGCGGAACCGGGATAGCGGAAGGTCAGATCCCTGAACTCGATTTCTCCCTTCAGTGCGGTTACAGCCGGATCCCCTTCGTCGCGGATTTCCGGCTGCTCGTCCAGGATCGCGCGGATCCGGCGCAGAGAAGCCATGCCCTGGCTCATGCTGGAAACGCTTTCCCCGACGGCAATCATCGGCCAGACAAGCATGGTGACATAACCGTTGAAGGAAACAAACTGCCCGATCGTGATTTCTCCGTATATGGCCATCCGGCCGCCAAAGATCAGTGTCAGGAGCAGTGAAAGGCCCACGACCAGATCCAACAGCGGGAGTACCAGGGCAATCAGTTTAACCACATGCAGGTTTTTCTTCCGGCTGTTTGCGCTCGCTTTCGCAAAAGCGGCCAGTTCCTTCCGCTCCTGTACAAACGCTTTGATGACCCGGATCCCGGAGATCGCTTCCTGCGCCTGATCCGTCAGTGCGGCGAAAGCCTCCTGCCGGGCAAGAAAACGCTTATGCATGACTTTTCCGAACCAGATGTCCCCGAAAATGATAATGATCAGCGGAATCACCGCGATAACGGTCAGCCGGAAACTGACGAAGCGCATCATGCTGATCAGTACCAGCAGAAGCATGACCGTCGCGTCAAAAGCGGTGATGACCGTACCGCCCATCAGATTCCGCACCGCGCCGAGATCGTTGGTGAAATGCGCCATCAGGTCGCCTGTTTTATGCTCGTTGTACCAGGACATGGACAGCGTTTCCAGATGAGCGAACAAATCCCCGCGCAGGTCACGTTCCGCCATCCGGGCGGAACCAAACAGGAAAAAGCGCCATAAAAAACGCCCCGCCATGATCAGCGCGCCCATCCCAAGGAGGCGCAGCGCAATTCCCCAAACGCCGCTCATGTCCAGCGTGCCGCCCGCGAGACCGTCAGTCAGCGAACCGGAGAGTTGGGGAACATTGGCGTTTACCTGATCCACCAGGAACAGGGCGGCAAGGCCGATCAGATAGCGCCACCAGTATTGTCCTGCGTAATGTAAGGCAAGCTTTATTTCCCGACGCATATAAAAACTCCTTCCATACCGGAAGGAGTCTATCGGGAAGCGGCCGGAAAGTCAAGGCCCGGCCGGGAAAGCGGACGAATTACCGCTTGATGTCGTAATTCATGTTCATCAGGTTCCGGATAGTCTGCACATCGTCAATGATATTCGCATCGCCGTTGATGGTATGCTTGATGACGCTGGAAGCGACCGCGAAATTCAGGATATCCATAGGCCGGTCTTCATGCATCATGGCGTAGATCAGGCCGGAGGCAAAGGCGTCCCCGCCGCCTACCCGGTCCAGAATCGTGAAGGTGAACAGCTTGCTTTCAAAGGTATGGCCGTCATACCACATAAAGGCTTTCAGGCTGTTTTCCGATCCGGAATGCGCGTAGCGCACATGGCGGGCGATACATTTGAGGTTGGGGTACGCACGGACAAAAGCGCGGAAAATTTCATCCTGCTGCTCATAGGAGGGCTGAAGCGGAACCCCGTCCTTCCAGTCCCCCGCGGATGGATTTTCCGGATCCTTATAAAGATGGTAGGGCTCGATCCCGAGCAGGACATCCACATAGGGAAGGCACCGGGTGCAATAGTCCCGCGCCGCATCCCAGCTCCAAAGGGTGGAACGGAAATTGCCGTCGAAGGAAACGGTCAGCCCGAGTTCTTTCGCGGTCTTCAACATTTTCAGCACCAGCTCCGCACAGCCCGGTCCCAGAGCCGGAGTGATGCCCGAAAGATGCAGCCAGGTAAAATCTTTCAGCAGGGCATTCAGATCCACGCCTGAAAAATCATACTCTGTGATTGCGGAATGTTTCCGGTCGTAGATAACCTTGCTCGGACGGATGCCGTAACCGGTTTCCAGGTAATAGGTTCCCAGCCGGTGGGTAGGAGTTTCCTTCGGCGTGGAAAGAATGACGGGCGTACAATGCACGTCATTAGAACGGAGAGCACGCACTGCGCTTTTGCCCAGGCTGTTGTCGGGGACGACGGAAAAGAAGGTGGAGTCTGTGCCCAGATTGGCCAGCGCCAGGGCGATATTCGCCTCGGAACCGCCGTAACTGGCTTCAAAACTGTTGGCAACCCGGATCTTGTCATAGTTCGGCGGTGTAAGACGCAGCATGATTTCACCCATGGTAATGAAACGATGATCTGAAGACTGCCCGCGAAGAAGCGGATTTTCATGTTGCATATTCAATTCCCCCCCCATTCTGTTTGCGGATCCATTATATCAGTAATATTCCCGCACGACAAACGGACTTTTCTTTCGGAACAGCGGAACCGGCCTCCGTGGGGGAATGGAAACCACCGGAGAGCTCGCTGCTTTTCGGTTGAGAATGTTATCGATGAAATATCCGCCACCGGCGGTCATCGATTTCATTTTCAACCCGATGGAGGCGACCGGCTTTTCGTTGTATTCCGGAAAGTATTGACTGAAAAAACATATTAATGTATCGTTGCTCAAATACTTGAAAAAATCAGATGAGTCAAGGCGGTGAACGCCGGAGCACGAAAAGGAGAGGAAATGAAAAAAACCGTATACATCTGAACCTGGTGTTTGCTTATTTTGTGATCTCTCCGTCCAGTTCCTTTTTCCAGGGGATTGATTCCGCTGCGCCGGGACGGGTGACGGAAACAGCCGCGGCCCGGCTGGCCAGATTCATACAGGCGTGAAGGGACATTCCTTCCATCAGACCGGCGAGAAAATATCCTGTATAGGTGTCGCCGGCTGCGGTGGTATCCACTGCCTGCACGCTGACGGCTTTTTCCTGATGCTTTTTTACTGTTGTACCATCCACCTGATAAGCAACACTTCCCTGCTTTCCCAGGGTAATCAGTAATGACAGTCTGCTGTACTGACTGTGGAGCGTATTCCAGACCATTTCCGGTTCTTTTTCCCCGGTGATCTGTTCAGCCTCGATTTCATTGACCAGCAGCCAGTCCAATACGGAAAAATCCACCTGCTGAAGTGCTGCGTTATACGGTGAAGGATTAAGCACAATATGCATTTCTTTTTCAGCGGCAAGCCGGACAATAAACGGCAGGTGATTGATCTCATTCTGCAGGATCAGCCAGTCTCCCCGGCTGCAGATGCCGATGACCCGGCGGATGTGCTCTTCCGGAATGCACCGGTTTGACCCCCCGAAGAGAAGAATACTGTTTTCACCATCCGGACTGACCTGAATGACGGTATGTCCCTGTGCTTCCGAAACGGGAAGAAGGTACTTCGTGTCCACACCGTTTTCTTCCAGCATGCTTTTCAGCAGGTTTCCGCCTGTACCCAGACAGCCGGCATGGGAGGGCAGAACCCCGGCCCGAGCCAGCGCTACGGACTGATTAAGCCCTTTACCACCCGCCTTTACCGTACGGGACAGGGCGGAAAGCGTTTCTCCGGGCTGTACGAAATGATCAACGTTGTATACATAGTCCAGATTCAGAGAACCAAAGTTCAGTACCCGCATGTGGATGCCTTCTTTCTGTTGTTCAATGCGCTGCTCGTTGCAAAACTTATGATAAACCATTTCAGGTATACTTCGTCAAGTGCTTTCCGGTTGAAAAGGTATTGACTTAGAGTAAGCTATAACCTTTACAATCATGGGCAGAGCATTATGATTACCGCACAATTCAACAGGAGGTTTCTCCCCATGCTGATTCAGAACGCATCCTGGATTACGATGAAAAACGCAGCGTCCACCACAGTGCCTGTTTTCAGAAGGTGTTTTTCCTGCGGGAGCCCCATAAGGTCCGCAACGCTGGAAGTAACGTGTGACGGCGTCTATGAGGCTGTGCTGAACGGCCGGAGAGTGGGTGGTTTTATCCTGGCGCCGGGCTGGACGGAATACCGTAAACGCCTGCAGGTACAGGCATATGATATCAAGGATCTTCTCGAAGAGACGAATACGCTGGAGATCACCGTTGCCAACGGCTGGTACCGAAGGACGAACGCGCCCTGGACCGGAACCAGTAATCCGGATGAGTTCCTTCCTGCCATGCTGATTGCTGCCCTTCGGGTGGTTACGGAAGACGGCGAGGAGAAAATCATCCTGACGGATGATACATGGGAAGCTGCTGAGAGTACTGTGACACTGAGCGGCATCTTCATCGGAGAAGATGTGGATATGACCAGAGTACCGGCTTTTGAGGAGGCCGGAGTGTGCGATTATCCGAAATCCATGCTGATTCCGCAGGAAGGGCCGGAGGTTCATGAACAGGAAATCGTATATCCCCGGGCGGCTTTCCGGACGCCCCGGGGCGAACTGGTGATTGACTTCGGACAGAACCTGACCGGATATATGGCTTTCGAACTGGATGCCCGTGCCGGAGAAAAACTGTCCATATCCACGGCAGAAGTGCTGGACAGGAATGGTAACTTCTATACTGCCAATTACCGGTCGGCCCGCAGCCAACTTCATTATGTCTGCAGGGACGGCCATCAAAGCTATAAACCCAGGTTTACCTTTTTCGGTTTCCGGTACCTGCGGATCGATGAGGCACCGGAAGGTTTCCGGCCTGAACAGATCCACGCGGTTGTGCTTCACTCGGAAATGAAACGTACCGGATGGCTGGAAAGCAGCGATCCGATGCTTAACCAACTGTTCAGCAACATTATCTGGAGCCAGAAAGGAAATTACCTGGATATTCCGACGGACTGCCCGCAACGGGATGAACGGTATGGATGGACAGGCGACGGGCAGATCTTCTGCCGGGCAGCTACCCTTCAGTATGACGTACGTCGTTTCTTCCGGAAGTGGCTGGCGGATGTCCGGGCTGCACAGCATGAAAACGGATGGGTGCCGGAGGTTGTGCCAAGCCTGACGGCGTATAAGCCGGGCGGAGGCGCATGGTCCGACGCTGTGACGATTATTCCCTGGCAGCTGTATCAGACCTATGGGGAAATCTCTTTCCTTTCGGACATGTATGAAGCCATGGAAAAATGGATCGCCTATATTCCCACGGTTTCCACCACAAAGGATCTGTGGACCGGCTGCTGGACATACGGCGACTGGCTGGCGCTGGACGCACCGGAAGATTACCATCCGGCAACTATCGAACTTTCCAAACGCGGATACAGCAACGATGACCTGATCTGCAGCGCTTTCTATGCCAATTCAGTGGATATTGTGATCCGGGCAGGCAGACTGCTGGGCAGGGATGTAAGCACCTATGAAACCCTGTATTCCCGCATTGCTGCTGCTTACAAAGAAAGATTTGGCAACTGTCTGAACACGCAGACAGAAAAGGTACTGACCCTGCATTTTAATCTGACGGATGATCCACAGACGCTGGCAGACAAACTGGCTGAACAGATCAAAGCCTGTGGTATGAAACTGCAGACGGGCCTGGTCGGTACTCCGTACCTGCTGCATGAACTGAGCCGGTACGGATATACAGACATAGCCTGGTCCCTGCTGCTGCGAACGGAATATCCAGGCTGGCTGTATTCTGTTTCAAAGGGCGCCACCACTGTGTGGGAACACTGGGACGGCATTAAACCGGACGGCTCCTTCTGGTCAGATGATATGAACTCCTATAACCACTATGCTTATGGTTCTGTGGCGGACTGGGTCTTTGGCGTAGCCTGCGGCATCCAACCGGCAAAACCCGGATATGCCCGGGTCAGGATCGCCCCGCAGCCGGATCCGCGGCTGAACAGTCTCAGCGCTGTTCTGGACACGGTACACGGACAGATCCGTTCATGCTGGAAGTATACGGATCAGGGGATCCGGTATGAGATTGATACTCCGGTTCAGACAGAAATCATTCTCAGCGGGCAGTCCCGGATTGTTGAGAAGGGAAGGTACCTGTTCTGATGGAATGATCCGGTATCAGAAAAACCGCACAAAGCATTGAGAACAGAAGTTGCAGAAATAATGTATCCCCATAAAAGAGACAGAAGTCAGCCATGAGGCAAAAAACGGGCGCCTTTGCAAACAAGGCAGCCCGGGATGTGAAGGAAGTGCATTTCGAGAGCGCGAAGCACAGCCCACCAGGTTCTATATCGGTTTTGCTCCGGCACACCACAGTTACTATATTTCAGATGCAGATTATGCAGATATTCTTTCAACAATAAAACATACAGGTTTAACTTATGAGCAGACGCCGGCGTCTCTCAAAGGGCATGAGGAAGATCTCAGGAATCTTCTTCTTGCCTCGTTGAATGCTAACTATAAGGGAGAAGTTGCAGGTGAAAGATTCAGGCATAATGGTAAAACAGATATTTGCATTGAAAGGGAAAACCGTGCGGCCTTTGTTGCTGAGTGCAAAATGTGGACAGGTGCTAAAGAAGTCGAGACGGCAATTGATCAGCTTGACGGTTATTTAACCTGGCGTGACTGTAAAACGGCTCTGATTTATTTTGCGAAAAGAAAAGAATTCTTGAAAACTCTGGAGACTGCCGAAGCCGCTCTCCGTGCTTATACTATATCCAAGGAAGTCAAAGCACATACCATTTCATGGCGGAAGAGCGCTCTTAACGGTAGAAATTACAACAACTGCAAGCACCAGTTCGAGTGTAAGAAGGCAGGGCTTTGCACTCCCTGCGGAGCCCC
>JAEEGL010344818.1_pt1 | contig 11120 bp, 2 predicted proteins | sample 9134231 | NCBI WGS metagenome assembly JAEEGL01 (sample SAMN16246548, study PRJNA631951) | gut metagenome | biome: gut microbiome; feature: rumen; material: fiber-attached | host: Bos | place: Iran: Karaj | collected 2018-10
GATGTAACATTTTCTGAAAACTGCAGGGTGCTTATTATATCTGGTCCAAATACAGGCGGAAAAACAGTTACCCTAAAAACAATTGCAATATTATCCCTAATGAACCAGGCAGGTTTTCCTGTTCCTATGAATGAGTATTCTGTTCTTCCTGCGTTTGATAAAGTTTTTGCAGACATTGGTGATACCCAGTCGATTGATGAATCTCTTTCGACTTTTTCGGGACATATGAAAAAAATTGCACAAGCCTGTAAATACGCTACAGAAAATTCTTTAGTTCTCCTTGATGAACTTGGAAGCGGAACAGATCCACTGGAAGGCGGTGCTTTGGGTATGGCCGTTTTAGACTTGCTTTTAGAAAAAAAGGCATTCGTCATTGTTACAACACATCACGGCATTTTAAAAAATTACGCATACACTCACGAAAACTGTCTGAATGCCAGCGTAGAAATTGATACACAAACTTTGAAGCCCACGTATAAAATTATCATGGGACTGCCTGGCGAAAGTCATGCCCTGGATATAGCACGGCAAAGCGGACTAGATAAAAAAATTGTCGAAAAAGCAAGACAATATATGCAGAATGAAAATTCTGATGTATCAGTTTTGATAAAAACTTTGCAGGATAAATATGAAGAACTGAATCTTTTGGAAACAGAAGCCCGTAAAAAAGAAAAAATTATTTCTGATAAATGGCGTAAAGTAGACCTGAAAGATTTAAAACTCCGGCAAAAAGAAAAAGAACTTAGGGAGCAGGGGTACAAAAAAAGCCAGAATTTTATAGATGAAAACCGCCGTATGCTCGAAAATCTTGTGCGTGAATTACGCGAAGGCGAAATAACAAGAGAAAAAACACTCAAAGTTAAAGAAACTATTGCAGATCTTGAAAAAAAAGTTCAGCAGGAAAAACTTGAACTTGAACAGGAAGAAGAAAATATCATTCAGGTTCAAAAAAGCATCAGTTCAGATAATAAAGAAACTGCAGCATCGGAAGGTAAAAAAATAAACTTTGTTTCTGGAATGGAAGTTTTTGCCGGAACTTCTAGAAGACCCGGCATTTTAATTGATAAAACAAAAAAAGGATGGTGGAATGTTCAGTTTGGCAGTCTTAAAATGGCGGTAAAAGAATCGGACATGATTCCTTCAACAGCGGCAAAAAAAACAGAACCTCTTGTAACGGTAGAAATGGTAAAAGATACAGATAATCTTGTTTTGGGTTTACCGGACGACCGTGTGAAATTTCATGGAAAGCTTTCAGATAAACCTGTCTTTGAACTGCGCCTTTTAGGTTTAAGGGTGGACGATGCCTTAAAGGCTCTGGAACGCCAGATAGATTTATGTGCCTTACACAGTTTTAAAAACTTTTCTATTATACATGGAAAGGGTACAGGGGCTTTGCAGGAAGCAGTGCATAAAATGCTTTCTGAAAATCCTGTAGTAACAGAATATCATTTTGCACGTCCCGAAGACGGTGGAACTGGAAAAACTTACGTCCAGTTGAATTAAGCCCAGTCCCCGTCATTTTAACCAAAATCTCGTCATTCTGAATTTGATTCAGAATTTTAATAATATGAAAAATTTATGTTTTTTTTAGCATTTTTTAACTATAAATTGTTTTTTTGTGATATAATAGCTAGGCTATAGAGGTGTAGTTATGAGATTTAAGTTTTCTCTTAATATCGTAGTAAAAGCGGTGTTTATATTTAGCATATTTGTATTATTCTCATGCAAGCAGACTATCCTTATAAACAGTATAGATGTTTTTTCTATGAATGATGTTTATGAACTTTCTCCTGGGGATGTTGTTTACTGCTATACTGAAATTTTTCCGACCAATGCCAGCAATAAAACAATTTACTGGTCAGTTGATAACATAGATGCCGGTTATATCGACCAGGATGGTGTTTTTACGGCGCTGGAATTTATTCCGGATGATGAATTCGGCGGTTTGTGTTATGTTGAAGTTACCGCAAAAGCAACTGATGGCAGTGGTACTATAGGCACAATTATGTTTGAAATAATTGAAGCCTATAACGACAATCCAGACAATCCTTCGGATACCGGAGAGTTTGGTTCAGGAAATTTCAGATCAATAAATTCTCTGCCGATTTATCCGGAAATTAATGCAGAAAATGTTTTTACAGACGGTGAGTTCTTTATCACTTTTGATTCTGATGACATAACTTTATCAGAAGACGGTTATATTTTAATTTGTGATGAAGATAATCAGGTTATTGACAGAATCAATTTTACAGATGAACGGCAGACAGTCTGGCCTAAAACTGGTGTTGAGTGTTTTGTTGATGACCAGATGGTTTATACAAAAGATAATGTTGTGCATTTTTCAACACATTACGATGTCCTTCTGGCAAATACAAGGTACTTTATAAAGATTCCAACCGGTGCAATTCAGGCTGACCGCGGAGGAGAGCCTTTTACTGGAATAGGTGCTTTTAATGAATGGGCATTTAAAACAAAATACGAAAGTTCTCTTGATACCGTGATTACGGTAAATAATTCTATTACAACAATAAGGCAGAATTTCAGGACTATAGGGGCAGCACTCCGCGCTGTTGCAAATGGTTCTACTTCTCAAAATTATACAATCAAGGTTTCTCCGGGTGAATATCACGAACTGATTTATGCTGACTTAAAAGCAAATGTAACAATCGAAGGTCAGGGCACTGCACAGTACGGCTTAGATACTGTTGTGTGGTACTGCAACAATGAATTACTGAATTCGGATGATGACTGTACTTCGATCTTTTATGGAAAAACACGGAAAAATCTGGTGCTAAAAAACATAAAAATCGAAAACCGTACAAATAACAGCCTGGAAAATTCTCCTGCAATAACACTTGATAATAACGGCGGATTTTTTGCAGCAGGAAACTGTGCCTTCAGTTCTGTGTGTTATACTGCAAAAATTAATATTAAATCCTGGTTGTATTCCTGCTTTATCGAAGGTAACAAAAGTTTAGTTTCTGGCAAGGGCGACACTATCCTTCTGGAAAAATGTTATGTTAAAACTTTGCTTAACTATGGTAATGCCAGACTTTTTGAGGCAATGACCGGTAATATATATGAAACTGCAGATGGAATAGAAAAAGGTATTGTATTATTTGATTCAGAACTTACAACAGACAAAAAAGACAATACCCCGTATTTTGCATATTCAACAGCAAGTGCAAATATGAAAGAATGCTATGATCAGGTTGCTTTAATTGATGTTAAGATAAATGACAATTATTTAAATAAGATGACTGCCCAATGGGATTATTCAATACTTCCGCTTTACATAAAAAAAGATTCCGGCGGCAACATGAATGTGGGCTGGAAATCTTACGGCTGTGTACGCAAAACGCAGGAAACGGATTCAGAAAATACAGCAGCATTTAGTCCGGATAATAACAAACCTTATGCCGGCACAATTATGGATGATGTATATGCCCTTGAGTACAACGGGCGCCGTGCTATATTAAACCGTTCTTATTATATTTACGAAACTACAGACGAAGCACAAAATACAATTCATTATGGTACTTATAAAAACAGTGACAGTGAAATTGATGACCAGACTTTAATCAGTCTTGAAGAATACTTTGCTGCTTCTGAAGATAATTCTAAAAATAATGATTATACAACTGAGGCTGCTTACATTGTAACAGAAGAAACAGGTCCTGTCCAAGATGATGAAGAAAACGGCATTATCGAAGGAATAACCATTAGTATAGAAGAAGTCCAGGATATTGAAATTTTTATAGAAATTGCAGGACAGCAGAGGATCTTTACTGCTTCGGATGGATTTAAAACTTATACATGGCGTCTCGATGGTGAGTTTAAATCACTTGGAAAAACATATACTCTGGATACTCAGCAATTAAGTTCTGGAACGCATGTGCTTAAGCTTCAGGCAGAACGTCTGAATGATCTGAATTATTATTCGACTACGCTAATGATTATCAAGGAATAAGGAGGAAACAATGAAAAAGATACTTAAATTTTTTGCAGTAATATTTATCCTCTTTGTGACTTTAAGTTGTAAAAATCATGTTTACAATAATTCAAAAAATTCTTATATAAAAGTCGGAGTTTCTTCGGCTGGAAATTCATTTTCTAGAACAATCATGCAGTCTGCAGATGTTACCGAACTTACAGACATTATTCTGTATAAGGATAACAAGGCTGTGGATTCCTGGGATGTATATGCCGATTTAAGTGAAGCATATCTTGAAATTCCTGTCGGAATTTATGATTTTAAATTGACCGGTAAAATTGGGGAATCGACTTTTTCTGGAACCATAACTGATGTTGAGTTAACTGGAAATAATGGCCCTGACAATCCTTTAAACCTGGACTTTTATCTGACACTTTCAGACCGGGGCAGCGGAACAGGCTTTTTGGAAGCCCGACAGAATTTTACAGATAATGAAAACATTTGTGTAAAGGTTAAAGGCGGACTATTTGATCTTGATGACGAAAATCTTGAAATAGAAGGTTTTGAACTTGAAGATTTGCAGGTTTTATTTGATGATGAGTTAAATAAATATTATGTTGTCTATCAAAAGGATGAAGTTCCATCTGGAAGCTACTGGATAAAAATATGTTTTTATGATTCTGCCGAAGAAGATGCTGAACCGATTCTTTTAAATGACACTATTGTAAATATTTCTTCGGATCTTGAGTCGACTGGTAAACTTACAGATTTTATTATTTATTTCCCGTACCCTGCAACTGATATTGCAGTTTTATGTGATACAGATTATTCACAGGGGGTTGCTCCTGGTACTGAACTTGAGTTTACAACAGTAGTGCTTCCGCTTAATTCTACAGATAAAGTTCAGTGGGAAATTGTTTCTGGAAGTGATTATGCTGAACTTACATATAATGCAGAAAATCCGGAAACCGCTGTGCTTAGCTGTAATGAGCCGGGAGTTGTAAAAATTAAAGCAGCTGCAGGAAAGGTTAGTGCAGAAGAAACTATTGTCATTAAGACAATTACAGTTAAAGCAAAAAATACTTCAATAAAAGTCGGTTCAGAAATATTTGTCTTTGCAACAGTGCTTCCGTTATCTGAAGCTTCGGATATTGAATGGAGCATCAGTGATGAATCAATTGCTGTTTTGAATGCAGAAGGTACAATGGCATCGCTGACTGCAGTTGCCGGTGGAAATGTAACAGTTACGGCTGCTTCCGGAATATTCAGTGATTCTATTGATTTTTCTGTTAACTCAATTAATGTTGAAGCAACACAAGAAGAAATCGGTAAAAATGACTCGACAGTCTTAACAGCTGTTGTTCTACCTGAACCAGAAAACGAAGATGATATTACCTGGGAATTTATTTCAGGAGAAACATGTGCATCTTTAGATACAACATCAGGAAGTTCTGTAACGCTTACCGGTGTTTCGGGTGGTGTTGTAAAAATTGTTGCTAAATATAAAGACATATCTTTTGAAAAAGAAATTGTTGTTAAAGAACTTAGTGTTCAGGTTCAAAATAATATAGAAACTATTACACCAGGAGATACAGTAAGTATTTCAGCCCTGGTTTTACCACAGTCAGATTCTGTAAATGAAAACGACATTACCTGGGAAATTGTTTCTGGAGACAGTGCTGCATCGTTAAACAAATATACAGGTTCTTCAGTTAACCTTACAGGTGTTGCCGGTGGTTATGTAACTGTAAAAGCAAGTTATGAAATATATTCAGAAACTGTAACGGTTAAAGTATGTGAGTTTACACTAAATGCAGATAAAATCCTTATTGGTGTTGATGGAACTGTTAATTTAACAACAAGCCTTGTGCCTTCTGATGAAACTGCTGAGATTTACTTTAACATTACAGATGGCTTCGGCTATGCATCTGTTAATGAAACTTCAAACGGTGTTGCTGAATTAACTGGTGTTGCCGGAGGAAATGTTACTGTTACAGCATCTTATGGGGAATTAACATCTTCTGTTAATATCACTGTACAAAGCATCAGTGTTGAAAGCACTTACGAAATAATCGGAAGTGGTGCAGCAACACAGATTAATGCAGTTACTGTTCCTGAAGCTGATGAGATTATCTGGGAGATTGTAAGTGGCGGCTCATCCGGAATTTTAAATACAACAAGCGGCAGTTCTGTAACACTCAGTGGAAATGCAGCAGGCTATGTAACAGTTAAGGCAAGTGTTAATGGCTTTAGTGATTCAGTAACAGTTACTGTTAAGTCAATTGCCGTACAGACAGAAAAAACCTTCTTAAAGAAAGACGGAACAGCCGTTTTGAGTGCTACTGTTTTACCTTCTGAATTTGCAAATGATGTAAACTGGGAATTTGCTTATGGTGCTGACTGTGCTGATATAAGCAGTTATTCTGGAAATTCTGTAACTGTAACTGGAAAAGCCGGCGGTAAAGTAAAACTTAAAGCATATACTCAAACTTCAAATGGAAGACTCGAAATCCTGACGGATGAAATTACTGTAAAGACAATCGGTATCCGCGGAAATACAAGTGTAGGAATTGATAAAACAATTGGACTTTCTGCAACTGTTATTCCTGATGAACATGATGTAATCAGCTGGTCTATCAGTAATACAACTAATGCCGATTTTGACGGGGCAACAACAACCTCATCCGGAGATATTATAAATATTACTGGACATCACGAAGGAACTGTAATAGTTACAGCAAGTACAGGAACTGGTTCAAATGCAATTTCTGCAACTCATACTCTGTCTATTGCAGATAAAGTTGTAAACATAGAAACAGACAAAGAAGTTATCGGAATAAATGGGGTTGCAAACTTAACGGCAAGCACTTCGGATTCTTCTGATGTAACCTGGGAAATTACTTCAGGAAATACACTGGCAAGTCTTGTTTCTGATGGTAACAGTGCAGTTTTAACAAGTTCAAATCCTTTTGCCGGCGGATATGTAACAGTTAAGGCAACAAGCGGCTCTGTTTACAGCACAATTAATATTGCTGTAAAAACTTTAACAATAACTGCAGACAGTACTACAGTAAGTAAAGGCGGCACAACAGGAATTTATGCTCAGGTTCTGCCGGCGGATTTAACAGATGCTGTATTGTGGAGCTGGGATAACGAACCTTGTGCAAACATTGTTCCGACAACTGGAACTGATGTAACACTCACAGGTGTCGCGGGAGGCAGAGTAACTGTTACAGCAACAAGCGGATCAGAAACAGCATCACAGGAATTTATTATAGAAGACATCAGTGTTAGTGCTGCAAAATCTTTGATAGATGTAAACGGAACTACAACATTAACTGCAGTGGTTTTACCTTCAAATCTAAATCAGACATTTAACTGGACTTCTTCGGATAATTCTGTAATTCAGATAAGTGGTTCAGGTTCATCTGTAACTGCAACCGGAAAGAAATCCGGTACTGCTAGAATTACAGTTTCCTGGGGAACGGTACAGGCACAATGTACAATAACTGTTAAGAGTGTCAGTGTTTCTGTTGATAAAACAAAAATTGCTGTTGGAAGTAAGGCTAACTTTACTGCAAATGTTCAGCCGGAAAGCTTAGCGTCATCGACCTTGTGGTCTATTACATCAGGCTCTGAATATGGAACCCTTAGTAAAACAAGCGGAGCAAATACTTCTCTTACAGGTCTTGCTGCAGGAATTGTTACTGTTACTGCTACTGTCGATGGAGTAGATTACGAAAATACTGTTTATGTTCAGGCAATAGATTTAACTGCTTCAACTGATAATATCGGCGTCAATGGAACAGCAATAATTTCTGCAAATTGTGTTCCTGCTGTTTCTGGTGATAATGTAATCTGGACTTCTTCTGATTCAACGGTTGCAACTGTTCAGGGAAGCGGAGCTTTAAATTCAACAGGTACTGTTACTGGTAAAAAAGCCGGTACTGTAACAATTACAGCGTCATGGGGAGAAGTAAGCAAAGCAGTAACTCTAAATGTTAGAACTGTAGCACTCAGCAGTTCTTTAACAGAAATCTACAAAGGCGGAACAGATGCTATTCTTACTGCAACAGTAAATCCTTCTGCGGTTCCTGTCTGGACGATCAGCGATGAAACTGTTGCAACACTCACACCTGCAGGTTCTACAGCAACTGTAAGTGCAAAGAAAGCTGGAACTGTAACTGTTACAGCAACCTGCGGAAATGTAAGTGCTTCTCAAGCAATTATCTGTAAAGACAGAACCATAACCATTACATCATCTGATGATACTATGTATTCAACTGGTTCTGTAACACTTCAGGCAAATGTAATGCCTGATGATGGAACTGCCATCAACTGGACAATAACATCAGGAGATACTCTTGCTTCGTTAAGTGCTTTAACTGGAACTTCTGTTACTCTTACAGGAAGCAGAAACGGAAGCGGAACAGTAACTGTAAAAGCAACATCAGGTACTGCAACTATAACAAAGAACATTACTGTTGTTACACCTGCAAAATCAATTACAATTACTGGTGCACAAAAAATAAAGAAAGGCTCAAGTACAACTTATACTTCAACTGTAACAGGAAGTGAAGGCGAAACTGTTAAGTGGTATGTAAATAATGCATATAAGGCAACCGGTACAAGTTACACATATACTGGAACTACTGCCGGTGTTTATACAATAAAAGCATCACTCACCGGTTATGAGGATTCAGTTTATGCAGAAAAAGAACTGCGGGTTGTAAGTTTAAGTCTTGCATCTACAAGAGATGTCTGCTATTACTGGAGCGGTTTCCCGGAAATAACTGCAACTGTTGTTCCATCAGACGAAACATTAACCTGGACTTTCAGTAAAGATTCTTCACTTACCGGCTTTAATGTGGATGCATCCGGTGCAACTGCTGCAGTAAACTTCTGGGGCGGATACGGTGATGCTACAGTAACCTGTGCGGTCGACGATATCGTTTCAGAAAACTATACTATTTCTGTTATAGACTTGGTTTCTTCTGCAGATTCAATTGAACGAAAAACAGGAACAGCGACTTTGACACTGCAGACAGGCTCTGCAATTTTAGACAGTGATGTTCAGTGGACTTGTACAGCTAACGGCACGTTAAATGAATCAACCGGAAAAGAAGTTGTTCTTCAGGCAGGAGAGGTAACTACAGGAACTGTAACGGTTTCTGCAGCAGTGAAGGGTGTAACACTTTCTAAAACAATTGATATAACAAACCCGGCTGTTGCAGGAGTTGCAATTACTACTGATGTAACTGCTACTGAACTTTTAATCGGTGACAGAGTAAACTTAACTGCAACCTATCAGCCGGAAAATGCAGTTACAAACACTACCTGGACTGTATCAAATATAAATTATGCAACGCTAAGCACAACTTCTGGAAGCGAAACAGTGCTTACCGCAAAAGCTGCCGGTACTGTAACAGTAACTGCAACCTGCGGTACAAAGTCTGCAACAAAGAGTTACACTATCAAGTCGACTGCAAACGGCTGGATATGGCGTGCCGATGAATACACCGGTTCTGACCATACTACATACCAGACAACGCCTGTAACCGTTGGAACATCTCCATCTGCTGTATACTTTATAAATCAGTATAAGTTTACAACAAAAAGTGAACGCCAGTGTGAAGGTTATACCTTCTCTAAATGTGTACAGCTAAATAAAGCAGGAAGTACAACAGAAAAATATGCTTCATTTACTGTAAATAAAAAAGCAATTGTAACAATTTACGGTATGTCTTCTGGAAGTGATGAAGGTAGTGAATTGACACTTGCCAGTTCTTCTGGTGAATTAATATCGTTTGAAGTGCCTGCAAGTTCAGAACTTAATGCTTTAAAATATGCGTATACCGGTTCACAAGATACTCTAAAAGTATACTGCAGCTCTGGATCAAAAACTGCAAATGTTTTTGGTATCCGGGTTGAATATGCCGACTCAATTCCAGCTGTAACACTTGCCGGAACTTCTTCACTTATAGTAGGAAGAACAGGGCAGGTTACATCAACTGTGTCAAATATTTCTGGAACACCAGCATATACCTGGTATTCAGAAAATGGTGCAGTTGCAACAGTTACTGCAAACGGAACAAAATGTACAGTGCGTGGTATAAGTTCTGGTTCAACCTATATAGTGCTTGAAGTCAAGACTTCGGATGGTGTTATTGCAAAAGCAAGACGCAAGGTTGATATATATACCTCAAGTGGAACTATGACATACACTTTAGATTATGCAACAGGTCAGCCGGTACAAAGTTCAGCTGACTTCTTTACACTTGCAGGTAACACAAAGCTGTTAGATTCAAACCCTATTACCTACAATGGGGTAGAATACACCAGAGGCTTAAAGCTTGATTCAAATGGTTCATGTACATTTACACCAAAAGCCTCTGGAACAGCAACAATTGTTGTTGCAATTTATACTGGAACTGCAACAGGTATTAAGATTAACGGCGTTGAATCCGCCAAGAGTGGAACACAGACTTATGTGCCATATACAATTACGACCAGTGTAACTGCAAATACTGAATATGTAATTACAAAGGGTACAAAGGAGACTACGATTCTGTATATCAAGGTTGAATAAAAGATGCCGGAACGTAATTCTGAATTAAACTCAGAACTGTCATCCTGAGTTTTGCTCAGAAACTACAAGACAGCATGAAAAAAGCCCTCGATTATCTCTCGAGGGCTTTTTTGTGTTTTATAGAGTTCTGTTATTTTCCAAATTGTGCATCAAGCCAGCTGTAGGCTTCTTCCTGCATATCCGGTTCAAAACAGTGACCTTTTCCTGTCCAGAATTTACTGATGTATTTATCCTGGGCATTATTTGCTGCGTAAATTTTACCAATTTTGTCATAAGCTTCCTGGGCAGATTCACGCGGGAAAAGATGATCCTGGTCGCCGTCTTCAATGCGCATTGGTTTAGGAGCTGCAAGACCAGCTACATCCGGATAATCGAGATATTTTGCAATAAATGGATGAAGCATTGTAAAAGCACTCTGACCTTTCATCTGGTTGTTGTCTGGAGCAACACAGCCTTTCATGGTTGCCATCCAGCATTCTGCTATACAGGCAGTAATGTCGTCTGTTAATGCTGCAAGCTGCCAGGCACGGAAAGCACCAAAACTAAAGCCTACTGCTGCAACTTTTGTTTTATCAACTTGTGGAAGACTTGCTAGGA
>JAEEGL010449195.1_pt1 | contig 11120 bp, 9 predicted proteins | sample 9134231 | NCBI WGS metagenome assembly JAEEGL01 (sample SAMN16246548, study PRJNA631951) | gut metagenome | biome: gut microbiome; feature: rumen; material: fiber-attached | host: Bos | place: Iran: Karaj | collected 2018-10
TCCTGAAGCTTACGAATCCCCTCATACGTAATTCTTTCCGCCTGGCTCGAAAGCGCGCTCTCCTCCTGCGAAAACATCAGCTCGGCTTTCTTTCCGGACGCCTTCCGGTACAGGAGGTCCCGAAGCCAGACCCGCATCAGCTCAAGAATGTCACCGAGGTCATCCTTCCTCGCCGCGAGCGATTTCGCCATCGACGCCATCCGCTCCTCGTCCATATCCGGCAGGTTCTGCATCAGTCCCGCGACCAGATCCTTCCTCTCCTGAAACTCTTCGGAAGCGGCACAGGCCAACGCCTTACCGGGGCTTCCTCCGGCATATGCCGCCGCAAGACGGGCACGATAATCCGGTATTCCCGCTTCTTTCATCAGAAACGGAACGAGCTCCGAATCCGGAACCGGCAGAAAATTAAGCACCACGGCTCTCGACAGAATCGTCGGCAGAAAGGCTTCCCGGTTGTTCGTAAGAAGAACAATCACGCCATATTCAGGCGGCTCCTCAAGCGTCTTCAGAAGCGCGTTCTGTGCCTGCTCATTCATCTTCTCGGCTTCATCCACCAGGAATATCTTATATGAGCTTGCATACGGCTTGATAGCAATCGGTGCGCAGATGCTCTCCCGGACATCTCCGACCGAGATTATACTCTTCTCGTGTGTCACCCATATAACATCAGGCTGGTTCCCAGATTCCATCTGCAGGCAAGACAGGCACCGTCCACACGGCTCTATACCGGCCTCCTGACACTGCAGTGAAGCTGCAAATGCAGATGCCATGGTCCTCTTTCCGATTCCGTCATCGCCTTCGAAGATATATGCGTGAGAAACCTGGTGATTCCGAATACCCTGCTGAAGGTGCTCCTTGATTGTTTTATGACCGATAATGTCACGAAACAACTTCATCGCCGCACTCCTTCTCGATCTCTGCGCAGAGTTCTTCAAGAACCCTTTGGTAGTCATCATTCACAAAGCGCTTTTGAATCCCAAGCCCAATCAAGGCCTCTTCCGAAAAATCCTTTGCGTCAGCAAGGAACCGCCTGCACATTTCTTCATACTTCGGTTCTGCTTGCGCGCGCTCTCTTTTGAGTGCCCGCTCCAGACGAGCCCCGTCATCGGTTTCAATATACAGCGGCACAACATGCTCCGTGCCGAAATAGTCGCGAAGCTTTTCATATGCAGCAGGCGTAACAATAAGGATACTGCTTCGTTTTGTCAGATCAATCTGCCCGTCATCCACGGTCAGGTAATACCACGGTCCATACACCGTCTGATAACAACGGCTCTCAATAACTTTCCCGTCCCGCTTCATGCGAGACATCTGACCTTCCGTGATAAAATGATACTCCACACCCTCGGTCTCGCCCTGCCTCTTCGGACGGGTTGTATACGGCACTACAACACCAAGCCGGTCGCCAAATCGGCCTACGATATCCTTATAGAGCGTATCCTTACCGGAAGCACTCTTCCCCAATACTATAAACAGTTTCGGCATGCCAAGCTCCTATTAACCACAATCTTTTGTCCCCTTAATTTCATTTTCGAGTTCTCGCACTCTCTTCTCCAAGATTGCAGACTCTTGAACAAGCCTTCGAATCTTACTATTCTGCACCGAAACAATGCTTGTCAACGACATCAGAATAACCAAAAAGAAGAAAAGCAGTATCGCGAAAATACCGTTCGAATATACTTGAATTCTGAGCAGCTCAAATACGCTTCCAAGAATCCCGGGAAACAATGCCAGCAAAAGCATCACCAAACCTGTCAACATCCAAAGCAAAGCGTATTTAAGATACAACTTCTTATGTTTTAGCAAAACAACAACGACAAGCAAAAATGCTCCAACAAGAACCACTGTCGCCAACAGAAATACATTATTCACAAACATTCACCTCTTATATATTATTGCCGCAAACAAAATGGCCAGCGTCACCTTTATCATATAGTATATGGATCGAAGCGGCGAAATTGAACTCGTCCCCCCTCTTCTCTCTCTCATTCTCACAGACACTTCCTTTATCCTAAAACCTTTCTTTGCACACATAACAATCGATTCCGGCTCCGGATAATCCTGTGCGTAGTCTTCAGCAAATAACTCTATCACTTTTCTCCCTGCCGCTCGAAACCCACTCGTAACGTCATCGACACGGATTCTGCACGTACAGAAAATAATACAACTTAACCACTTAATTCCTAAACGTCGCATCTTCGAGGACAGATATCCTTCTTTTTCTAAGAAACGAGATCCGATGGTAAGTTCACATTCTCCAGAGATAATCGGGGAAATCAAACCATTAATGTATGTCGCGTCGTGTTGTCCATCACCATCTATCTGCAACGCTATATCATATCCATTTTCCATGGCATAAATATATCCTGCTTGCATTCCCCCGCCAATTCCAAGGTTAATAGGGAGATCAATATAGTCACTCCCCTCTCGAGCAAGTATTTCTCTAGTCGAATCAGTCGAGCAATCGTTTATGACAATATAATCCAGCTTATAATTCTGATTGTTCTGTTTTTCTATCTCTCTGATAACACTTATTATTGATTCCTGCTCATTGTAAGCAGGAATAATAACCAATACTTTTTCCATTTGATTAACCTTTACAGTATATGTTTGAAAACAAACGCATCAATCTTAACTTCGAAATTACTAAAAAGGTGCCTAATATCATTCGGTTTTTTAAAGACTCACCTTTAACCAGTCTGCCAAAGACCGGAAAAGAAAAAGGAATATCATGTCTCATTAACCAGTCCTTAGATTCTTCATATTCCTCCATAAATCTTTTGGAAGATGAACTTCGTCCTGAATACAACAGATGCCAGATAACGTGTTTAACACAAAAGGCGTTGAAAACCTTCGTTCCACTTGAGATTTCGTACAACTTATCAAGAAGTCTTAAATCAGAAACCTGTTTTTTTAGCCCTTTATGATCACTGTTAGATACACTGGTCATGTTATACATCCAGTTATATCCAATATAAGGGATAATTCTAATTCTGCCTGTACAGTTGTATATGGAGAAATTGAAAAACACATCCTCTCCAATTAGATTATCCAGGAACCGGACCCCATATTTCACCAAAACTTCTCGACGAAAAATCCGCCCCCATGGAGTAATCACCATGTATTTATACCAATCGCTTTCAATCCCCTTTTGCGAGAAAATACATCTGTCTTGTGTTACTCTTCGATATCCTCCGATAACAACATCCATCCCCGACTCACTAATGGCCTTATAGAAGGTTTGAATATAATCCGAATCCAAATAATCATCATTATCCACAAAAAGAATGTATTCTCCTGATGACTCCTCTATACCACGATTACGCGTCTTGGCTATTCCTTCGTTGGGTTTCGATATACATCGGATAACAGGCGCTTGCTTTACTAAATCATTTACTATCGACAAAGAGTTATCTGTTGACCCATCATTAATTATCAGCAATTCATCTTTGTCATATTCTAGTTGGGGCAGAATACTCGTAACACAACGATATAAGTATTTCTCCGAATTATAAACAGGAATAATAACACTAATTCGCTTCATCCACTCAATCCTTTTACAGTTCGTTGGATTTTTCACTTTTCCCATACAGAGAGACAAGAACCCGAGCGATAAAACTCGGCCAGAACCGTTTAAACATTACATAATCTTCTTTTCGCCGCGCATCATTAGCTAATATTTTAGTCGTTTCAGATTCGTTGTGTATTCTGTGAAGCAGAAGCACTTTTGGAAAGTATACAAATGCGCCTTTCCTCCGGGACAAAACCTCCCACGCCTGCCAGTCCTCATCAGACCAAAAATCATTTTGAAAAGGGAGTCTCGGGCAATTTTCTTTTACAAATGTAACAGAGGGACAACAAATCGGGTTTCCTAAAGACAAGATTCTTCTTCTAACAAAACGGCTGTTTTGTAATAGTTTCATCCTAAGCGGAACCATCATCAATCGTTTTATCCTTAACAATCGGTTATTGTCCACTATTCTATCGCCTCTTATCTCCGCATAGTCCGAAAAAAAGATAATCGGCTTTTCCGCTTCGCCCAAATAACGCAATAGTACTTCCACATATTTTTTTCCATAAACATCATCTTGATGCGCCAAAGTAACATACTGGGCATCTGCAATTGAATAAGCGTAATTCCAATCCTGCGTGATGCCACGCTGCCCTTTATTTACAAACACTTCTATTTTGTACTCGTTACAAAGAAATCGTATATACTCATTAGGCGTAGATGTTGCCAAGATAATCTTTGAATGAATTGTCTGATTCGTCAAAGACCGAATGCATCGCTCAAGATAAGGGCTTTCTTTGTATGCGCAGATTACGAAGCAATGCCTTTCCATCACATTTTCCTCTTTCTTTGATTGTTTATCAAAACATCTTAAAAGTTATCTTGTTGCTACACTCACTCGTTGGTTACGGCCTTCCAAATTCTTATTCCGCACGCCGCCGCGCCCTGTGTTTTTTCTGTTCCAATCCACCTTTGTATTTTAGATGTCTCGCCACTAACGGCCATGGGGTGTTCTGCTTCGAATACATTTTCAAAAGATCCCACGCCTTCTTCCTCTAAGAGATACATCCGAAACAGCACCGAATCAGGTAAGGCTTTTTCACATGCAACCACTGAAAGCCGTCCCCCTTCTTCAAAAATCACCAGTGCTTCTTCATTAATACAGCCTCTTTCGCTTTCCTCAGGCATATATGCCCTATCATATACTATCTTGCGATCTTTCACATATATAGTCCTTACACAATCAAGATGGGTCCCATCCGGGGCGCACAACCACCCTTCAACTGCATCTCCGTTGTTTTGAAGCAAAGCCTTCCATTCCGTCATCTCGCCCATCTCACACAGATCAAACACTACTACCGTATCATCGGCTGGCTTTTCACCAGAGGATATACTAACCATAGTTCCACCTGTAGATGTTGAGTTCCCGGAAAAATCCCAATCTCTATAATATGTAAATGATGACATTTCTTTAAAAAGCTCAAAGCTAATTACAAAATATATATCCGGGCAGTTTTGCGGATGTGAATACTCCAAGATTTCCCCGATTTGCTCGCTCGAAAAGCTAGTCCTTTCAGACAAAAACGCCTCGGCTTCTTCTCGAGACAGAACAAGAATCTGTTTCAGTAACTCCGCTGCTTCTTTCTTGTCCCCACAATACTTTGTTGCAGTTCTTGATCCATCCATTCCCGCATATTGAATCATCCTAGCAATTCCGATAGCCAGTTTAGGGTTATCCGTTGTCAACATGGTCGCCAACCAATAATAGTATTCGCCGTTAAAAGTTCCCCCATCACTAAGTGTACGCCTTTCTCCATAATACTGATATATGAAACCAAAACTCCAGTATTCCGCAAGTACAGAATTCTCATCTGTATTCTCTTTAACCCAAACCATTGCATCCTCAACAGGTTTCTCAATCAGCATGTTTTGCAAAGAGGTAATCAGCCAATCACTTAGAAGATCAGCTGCAATTATTGTTACCGGAATAGCCACAGAAAGAGCTTTTTGGATATTCTTCTTACTAAAAAAGTACCCAAAGACCATAATGCCTCCGGAAATCAAAACAGACGGAAGCGGCCATGCGATAACCGTCAAACTAAAAACAACCACTGCCAAACCAATTACAAACACCCTTTTTTTGAAAACCGTCGTCTCTTTCCGCAAAAGAGCTTCTGTCTTTGCAAAACCAAAGGCCATAATAATAGCCTCCGGAAAAACTACAAATTCCATGAAACGTATTCCAAAGAACGTCATCAAGGCAGTTCCCAGCCCCCACGTTCCGACTGCTACAAACAAGAATAGTCTTTCTCTACATACACCACTTCTTTTCTTTTCTCTCCAGAAGAGATAACAGCAAAGAACGCATGAATATACAAAAAACAAAAAGGATAGCAGTCCGCCAAAATAACTTAGATAATCGCCCCCTATCTGAAGAAAAACATACCAAAAGTTCTTTGTGCTTACGAAATCTCTTACCTGCAATTCTGAAACATATTTACTTGCACTTGGCCACAGTCCTCCTTCCGCTCCTCCCGAAGGGAAAAAGCCCTTAACCGTTGACCAGAAGGCTTCTCCTCCTAGAATCAAACTGATTATCAAGATAATTCCGATAAAGCAAAAAGGAACAAGGTCTATATTCTTTTTTTCTGTCCCCTTACGTTCCTTCAATATAATTGCAAATAGTCCAACCGCTGTTGTTCCAATAGCAATTGCCGCATACACAAAAAATGCATTCCAGGACAAATAAAGCAAAACTATGGCGACACATGAAATTACTCCATATGTTATCTGCTTCTTTTTTCTTCTATCCAAAACACATTCATATAACGACAGAATAGCCAGTATTGCAAGAATTCCAATTAATGGATCCGTGTCAAATACTCCCGTACATGAATGTCTAAAAAACGGAACCGCAAGAGCCGCCACCAGAGCGCCAAAAACACTAGCCGTTCTCGATATTCTTTTTCGAAGGAATAAATAAATCGGTACTGTAAAAAGAGAAAGCAATACGCCCGACAGATGAATGGCCAGCTGATATATTCCAACACGAATCCCCAACGCATGTAAAGCAAACCATAATAATGCTGCTATGATGCTCAACAAATTTGGAGAAAAAGCCTCCCCCTCTGACGGGGTTCCTGTCATAAGGGGGTCTTCATTTCGCCCAAATGAAAGACGAATAGATGTAATCCCTTTTTCAGTATACTCTTTCGCCCTGCGTAGATAGAAATAACTATCCGGATCAAACGAATAAACACCCTCGCTTCCCGTATACAATTCTTTCTTCGTATTATCCCATTTTCTGCCAAAAGGTTGACAAAAAATAAGCACTAATGCAATCATTCCCATTATAATGAGGGCATCAATCCACCACGCTTGCTTCTTCTGGTCCATGATGTTTCCTCCTTATAACAAAAATAGTCAACAAAACTACGGCCGTAAGTATCGACAAGACACAAAGAACTGTTGATGCCATAGAAACAGTATTTGTTATACCATTTAACAGTTTTGTTGTCTTCTCTCCGACACTTCCATGTTCCTCTATACTTTCAAAACGAAATAAGCCATCTCTGCTATACGGGGATGCGTTTCGGATAGAATCTCTAATCCAATAAGCCAAGCCGGAAACGAGAACGAAACAGCCTCTCTGTCTTCCCAGAAGAACTAGTATTATGACTATCGGGAGAAAAAACCATAGCGGAAGGTTGTCTTTCTGATAAACCATATAACTTCCGGAAAAAGCTCCCAAAAACTCATGGGGTGACATTATGAGTACAAATATAACTACTGCAAACCACACAAATACATCTGACGCCGCCTTCGTCCAAGCAGATTCTTTACGCTTGACACATTTTTTACGGGCAATTATAGCCTCTAGAGCTAAATACATCAAGGCAAACCACGCGCCAACATACGACACAATAACCGGAGTACAAAATCCAAACCTCCACTGATACATAGTACAACGAACTAATGCAGAGCAAACCACTAAAGTTGCCCCGGGAAGTGTCTGCTTACAAAAAACAAGTATACATCCTGCAAACAAAAGTCCCATGGACCAATAATCAAATTTTCCCATGGTAGTATCATACGCAACAAAAAGCATCCACAGAAGAATGCTTACAACCACAAACCAGTAATCTGAGGGCCGTCTTCCCGGTGGTAAACTATTGTTATGCTTATCTATCCAATCCTTAATCTTCTGAATCTGAACATTCATCCCCTTAAGGGCGGGTTCTTCCTTAACCTTTATAGTGGAATTGATAAAAACGACTGTCAAAAGCAAATGGATAACGGCAACGGCTTTTGCGAGAAGGATCCAGAAATCCGTGCTCTTCGCGCCGTCACGGAATACTTCCCCGTATTCCGGAAGGTTGCTGATAATCATGACTCCGGTTCCGTGATAGAATTGAAGAAGGAGCAGAACAATCAGACTGCTGAGTGCGGAGATGCCATACCCGAGAAGGCTTCGCATCTGGTGACCGACAATCGCTATAATGCAGAAAAGCAGAAGAAAAACGATAAACACGTTAGACAGCTGCTCGCAGGGGTCGGTGCGAAGTGCTATGGCAACAACAGATATATGAAAGCAGAGCGTAAGAAGAACAACCGTTCCGATGCATGCGGCATAGTAATACTTCCGCACGTCTCCGAACGGAAGCGGATTACGGCGCAAAAGCGCCGTCATGGTCAGCGGCTCTTTTTGCTTGGCATTTTTCGCTTCTTTCTTCATGGGAACTCCTTGAAAACGATTTCAGTGCTTGTTTTTTGCTGACAACGATAACTTCATCTTTCTAAGGAACTCGTCAGCGCGGCTAAGTCTAAAGCAGCACATACTTCTACTAAATATACTATACTCATAAAGAAAGCCTTCGTCAAGATGGGATGATTGACAGAAGGCGGTTCATGTGGTATTGTCTTGTAGCGTTATCACTTGATGAAAAGGGAAGAATATGAGACTCAGAAATATCCCGGGCGCCAGAGAAGAAATGCTGGTGAACCCGTTTGTAATTCAGGATCCGGAAACCCGCCACGGTCAGTGGCATGAGTTCTTCGGAAACGGCAATCCGATTCACATCGAAATCGGGATGGGGAAAGGCCAGTTCATTATGGCGCTTGCTGCTGCCAATCCGCAGGTTAACTATCTCGGGATTGAGAAGTACTCGAGCGTGCTGATCCGCGCGCTTGCAAAGCAAGCGGAGATTAATCTTCCGAACCTTCGGTTTCTGCGGCTTGACGCGGAGATGATCAACGATGTTTTTGCGCCGGGCGAGGTTGAGAGGATCTATCTGAATTTCTCGGATCCGTGGCCGAAGGACCGCCACGCGCATCGCCGGCTTACTTCGGACCGTTTTCTCGCCCGTTACGAACAATTCCTGGCGCCGGACGGCTGCATTATGTTCAAGACCGACAACCGCGGTCTGTTTGACTATTCCCTGGAAACCGCGCAGGCGTGCGGCTGGGCGCTCTCGGAAGTCACCTACGATCTCCATAACAGCCCCTATGAAGAGGGCAACTTTCACACAGAGTATGAGGACCGGTTTTCCGCTCTCGGAAACCCGATTTGCAGAGTGGTTATGCGGCGGGGACAATAAGCGGTTTCTATAATGCATTTATTCATAGCCCCATAATAAAATGGCGGGAATTTCTTCCCGCCTACGGTGGTCCAAAGAGCCAGCGCCCAGACCAAATCGTTTTGTTTTCTTTGTAAATCATAGCATGCTTGCATCTTCATATCAAGACCTTTTCCTACGCTCCCCCTGCTTTCCCTGCTCTACCCAAATAAATCATCCAAAACAACTTCTGAGTCAAAAATCCATCCATATTCATTTTTTTTATGCCCAAAAGTGGAAATCAGAGTGCTATGAATCACGAACCTCTTACCTATCATTTGTTCGAGCATGCTTTTTCTGTCCCGGAGCACCTGATTATACGCCTTATTTACTGTAAACTCCCCGCTATAAAACTTAATCTCACACATATTCACGAGATTGTCTTTTCGTTCTATTATGAGATCTATTTGACTTCCGTCTTCTTCTGTTCCCCTCTTAATCCAGCTGGATTGTTCCGTACTTACACTTGAGATTCCAAGCGCCTTCTTTATCTGCTGAATGTGATTGAAACAGAGGTTCTCAAATGCGTATCCTCGCCATGTCGAGATTTTTTGAGAAGTAACGTTCTGCTGCCAAAATCCATCCGCCAACTTTTCCTTTCCTTTCACAAATCGGAGAAAGAAAATGCAAAAAGGATCTATCAGTTTATAATGCGCTTCTCTTTTCTTCGCTCCGAAAGGGACATACTTCATTATGAAATCGCTTGCGATTAAAGCATTTAAGTTCTCCGAAAGGTTTCCTCCATCCGTCATATTTGGTAGCGAGGATAGCTCCTGCCGGGTATAACCTGCGCTCCTCCGATTTAACAGTTCAACAATACTCTTCATTGTTTCCGGATTACGAAATACGGAGGAGAACATTCGGTTATATTCATCTTTCAGTTTCGCGTTCTTCTCATAAAATAATGCGTCAATATTCTGCGCGAGACTCTTTCCGCGTTCATAGTAGTTAAGGTAGTATGGGATGCCCCCAACTATCATATAACTCTGTGCGATATCATATCGCGAGAAATGAATCCGCTGGCTTAGCAGATATTCCTCGCATTCTTTCAATGTGAACGGTTCCAGCTTAATCTCATATGTTACACGATTATACAACCCACCGTGGTTATTTATCAGTTTGTCCATAATCCAGGAACTTGCACTGCCGCATACTATAACCATAAGATTTTTTCTATGGCATCCCCATCCATTCCAAAATGCCTCAAAAGCAGTGACAAACCCGGATTTATTCGTGTCCATCCAGGGGAACTCATCAAGAAAAACCACCTGTCTGCTTCCGTTGTCTCGCTCATTTAAGAACACTTCCATCATGTAAAACGCTTCTAACCAGTCCTTTGGACATCTTGTCCTCTTCATCCCATGATATAAAAGCGAGAAATAAAACGCCTGCAGCTGCTTCTTCATCGGTCCGGCGCCTTGCACTTCTTCCATTTCAATCGGGGAGAGTCCCGCATGTCGAAAAGTAATTCTTTCATTGAATACCTCATCAACCAGGTATGTCTTCCCTATGCGGCGTCTGCCGTATATTGCAACAAGCTCTGCGCTGTTTCTATTATATAGCTTTGTAAGCTGCTCTATCTCTCTTGTCCTGCCTATCATATCTTTATTCTCACCTTCTTTTCAACTCGCTTAATCGGTCCTTTCCCCTAGACCTCGAACGGTCAACTACATTATAATGTCCGCATCCGCGTCTGTCAACCGTGTTTTTAACCGCTTTCCAGACGCGTATCCCGCCGTTTGCACGCTATCCGCGTCTGAAAGTTCAACATGTGTGCATCAGGACCTTATGCATAAAAGCAGGGGCTCAAACCTTCGAGCCCCTATCGGAGATAGTTTTTTCGATATTTTTGCAATTTCCTCTTGCATTTTCCGATAACCTGTAATATAATCACACTTGCGTTCACAAAAAACACATATTCGCGCCTCTAGCTCAGTTGGTAGAGCACCTGACTCTTAATCAGGGTGTCCAGGGTTCGAGCCCCTGGAGGCGCA
>JAEEGL010458666.1_pt1 | contig 11120 bp, 8 predicted proteins | sample 9134231 | NCBI WGS metagenome assembly JAEEGL01 (sample SAMN16246548, study PRJNA631951) | gut metagenome | biome: gut microbiome; feature: rumen; material: fiber-attached | host: Bos | place: Iran: Karaj | collected 2018-10
ACACCTTCAACGGCCTGATGATGATTCCGAACCTGATCGGCGTTGTCGCGCTGTTCCCGGTCGTCGCCCGAATCACGCGCAACTATGTTGACCGTATCATCAAGCAAAAAGATGTTGCGCCGATTCTTTCCTTCGATCCGGGAACGGAGAAAGAGATGGCGCTTGCAATCAAAGCAGACGCTGAAGAATAAACAAAATGGCCCGCTGCCTTTGCCGCGGGTCATTTCAGTCCCTGCCTGCGCTGCGTTGCATTTTGAGAAAAAGCTCTTGACAATACAGGGCGGAGCGCGTATAATTTTTGCAACGTCGCCGGTGTGGCGGAATTGGCAGACGCAAGGGACTTAAAATCCCTCGGTAGCAATACCGTACCGGTTCGAGCCCGGTCACCGGCACCAAAAAAGGCACTCTTCTTTGAGTGCCTTTTTTGCGTTTGTGAATCGATGAAGGGATTCTGCGTAATCGCATGGATATAGGAAGGAAACGCAGCAGTCAGATTCTGCCGATCAATCAGCCGGAAATCGGCGCCGTTGTCCCAAACCAGACATGACATGCCGTAATTTGTCACCAGCCGGACAAACAGCCTTGCCTTATGACTGAGATTCCAAAGGTGGGCACGATCCGTCCAGCCGAATTCCGAGATGCAAACGCCGATCCCTTTTTGCAGATAGGTCTCTGAGATCCGACGCAGCGTTTTGTGAATTTCCTTGATATCGGAAAGCCAAAGCGGCTGTTTGCAGTCCTCAAACTCCGACCGGTGCGCGGTTCTGTAATAATAGTGGAGCGAAACGATGACGTGTTCGTCGTTCGGTACTGAAAGCGCGTCGCAGTTTTCCGCTTCCACACTGGCGCAGCAGGTCGTGATCATCACATAGCGCGCCGTGTTTTTGCCCCCGGTTCTGCGGATGGCCTGCAGTGCGATTTCGTTGAAATGATTGACAACCGCGCGCTGTTCCTCGTTGCCGACCCATTCGTCCGGAGCGCCGACAACCCGCGGCTCGTTCATGACATCAAAGATCAGCTTTTCGTCATATGCTTTAAAGCGGGTCGCAATCTGCGTCCAAACCTTATCGAGAATCCCGCTTGCGTTTGCTTCGTGCGCCCGGTCTGCAATCAGCCAGTCCTGGTCGTCGTGCTGGACATTCAGGATCGTGTAGAGTCCGCTTTCCATCGCGGCGTCCACAACTTCCTGCACGCGATCCATCCATTCCGGTTCAATGCTGTGCTGTGCATCCATGTGTTGAAACCAGGTGACCGGAATCCGGATCGACGTAAAGCCGAGGTCTTTGACGAGCTGAAACAGCTCTTTGCTTGCTTTCGGGTTGCCCCAGCAGGTCTCGGTGTCCGCAGGCTCAGGTATCTGCCAGGCCTCCAGTGTGTTGCCGAGGTTCCAGCCCTGTTTGAGCGCTTGCGCAAACCGGACGGATTCCGTCATCTGCGGCTTCGGATAAAACACGGCAACCGTCATCAGATTGCAAACGCAGCAGAGCCATGCCACAATGCGTTCTATCACAGATTTCATACTCTTTTCCTCGATTCTTTTTGATCGATGGGTCTTCTTTATTATTATAGCATCTGTTTTATAGAAGGACAAGAACAGATTTGGTTCCTTTTGATCAAAATTCAAAAAAAGTTCATTTTTTTCAACGGATTTTGTTGGACATTTGTTGGACATGTTATGCTATAATATAACACAAATCTGCGGAGGGTTGCTTCATGAAACAGTTTTTTCATAAAATTGTTGCGCCTTGGATGGCTTTCTGGCCTGCAGTGACCGCCTTCTTTTCCGGCGGAAAAAAGGAGCAGCCGGCGCTGCCCGTTGAAGACCTGCCTTTCGTTACGGCTTCGGTGTATGCCGCCGATGAAGACAGAATTCACTTTATGAACACCGGAAATTCCGACGCCATTTTGCTGGAAAGCAACGGCCATTTTGCCATGGTTGACGCGGGGGAGGACACGGACAATCCACGCGGATTCCCCGACCTCAATCTGGAAGGCTTTGAACAGCGCGTTTTGTCTTATCTGAAGCAGCACGCTGCCGACGCAAACGGCAAGGTTCAGCTGGACTTCATTGTGGGTACCCACAGCCATTCCGATCACCTCGGCGGGTTCGATACGATCCTTGCCGATCCCGATGTCAGCGTCGGACGCGCCTATCTGAAGCCCTATGACAGTACGAAGATCAGTCAGTATGAGATCGACGCTTGGGACAATCAGGAGGTCTATGATCAGACGATCGTCGCGCTTTCAGCCAAAAACGTGCCCGTGATCTCAGAAATGAACGATACGCCGTTCACACTGGGCAGATTCAGGATTACGTTGTTCAACACCGACGACCCCGCAACGACACAGAAGGTCGGCGAAAACGATCAATCCCTCGGCGTACTGGTCGAAAAGAACGGCACGCGCGTCTTCCTTGCCGGTGATATGGACAATCTGACCGGCGACGAAACAAGACTGGCCCCGTCAATCGGCAAGGTCGATTTGCTCAAGGTCGGCCATCATGGCTGCGACGGCTCCAGCACGCCCGATTTTATCCGCACCCTTTCGCCGCGAATCTGTGTGTTCACTACCGGTGAATATGATCACAACGTCAATTCCCGTGCAAGGTTCCGCGAAATCTGCAACCCGCAGATGTATTTCACTGTGAAAGAAAGCGGCGTTCTCGCTGTCATCGGCGACAACGGGACTGTCACCTGTTACCGCAACCTTCATACTGACTAAAAGGAGAAAGCACATGGATCCTGGCTATTTCGACGGCAGCATGCCGCGTCCAGTGTTGGAATACTATCTTTCCCATGCCGCCTCCGCCCAATGGATTACCATGAGCGATACGCTCGACGACGATATCCGCGTCATCCTGAAAACGGGACTGAAGTTTCTGGGCCGCGCCGCCGGAATCTGGAAAGGGGATATGCCGGAGGAGGCACATTTTGCAAAAGTGAAAGCCGCTGCGGATCGGATTCATGCCGTCGATCCCGAAATCATTCTGCAGGCCTGCATCTTTGAGGCGATCTATCGCGAGGACGTGGAACCGGTGCCCGTGCCCGCCTGGGTGTTTGAAGCGTTCGGTCTTCCCGTTGAGACCAGGCATTTTAATTATGACGCCTGTCTGTTTCCGCCCGAAACCGGAACGTGGGACTGTATGCCGGATATTTCGCAGATTGAGGCGCAGATGTGGTTCTATTATCGCGGCCGTCGTTATATTGACGCGGGCTGTGAAGCGTTTCATATGGGACAGATTCATCTGTATACCGGTCATGACCGCGGCTATCGGGGCATCGGCAGGGTGATTGCCATGCTGCGGGAGTACGGAAAAAGCCATGCACGGCGCCACAAAGTGCTATTTGACGCCCATTCCCATTCGCTTGTTGTGGACGGCAAGAGTCTGCTCGATTACAACGCCATGCCACTGACGCGGTATCCGGTTTTGGATCGCCCCGGTGAAAAGCTTGTGCTTGTGCGCGAGGGCAAGTCCGGCGGCGGTATTTCGCCCGAGGGAGTCTATGAATCGGCGCTGCCGTTTCTCTATGAATATGACAACTGGGGCGGCCGCGACCGTTGGGCCTATGAACACCAGACCTATGAGGAACGCGCGTGGAACCAATGGTGGGGCGGCGACCAGATCTCCTGGTTTGCCGCGCAGCCGGAGGAGGAGCGCAACAAGTTCCTCGACTATACGCTGAAATGGACGGCAATCAATAATCCGGACGGCTATTTTCTGTTTCCGCTTTTTCGCGGCATCGGCCCCGGCTGCGTCGGCGACAGCTGCAATTATAAGATGAACAACCGTTCCGAAGCGTGTCCCAACGGCTTTTCACAGGAGGACACCGCGGCACGGCTGCTGCGGGAAGGCTATGAAAAATACCGCGCGTTCGGCAATCCCTCCATGCTCGATTACGGCGGCAAAGATGTTGACGACCCGGAAACCGGCGTGCGCTATCCGGAGAAGGTCGTGCTTTACGGCAGCTTCCAGCCCTATGTCGGCGCAGGGAAAGACGATTCCAACAGCGAGATCACGCGCATGTACTACATCGGCGGCGGCAAGTATTCGCTTTCCTTCCTCCTTCCGTTTGCCGGTGAATACAGCTATGCGGTCTCCACCTGGGGCACCTTGTCCGCCTGCGTGAGTACGGCGCATCCGTTCCCGTTCAGCGGCACCGGCAACGAGGGCACGCTTGCAATCCCGCGGGACAACACGGTGGTTCGCGTGGTGTTCGATTATATGACAAACGAGATCATGGTCGACATGATTGATTGAAAGGGTGGCTTCACTTGAAACTGTTTGTGTCATACGTCCTGTTGTTTATTGCTGCAAAAGCCGCTTTGTCTCTGCTGCAGTTTTTGCTGCGCAAAAAAGAGACGAACCCCGTGGTGCGCGCGCTGCTGATCGCTGTCAAGGCGCTCTTAGCAATCGCCTTTGCTGCGCTTCCCTTGGCGGGCCCCGTTGCGCTTCGGCCCGTCCAGCCGCTGATGATGGCTTCTTATGTCGTCTTTTTAGCCGACGCTTTTGCGGATCTGTTCTACAGCATTCTCTGTGCCGTGCGCAGGAAAAAGCGCTCTTACGGCGTTTTTCAGGCTGTGAGTGCGCTGTGCTGCGTGCTGTTGTTTGCTTATGGCTTTTGGAACATGCAGGCCGTGAAGCCGAACTATCATACATATACCTCCGACAAGCTGACGGACCCCCACAAAATCGTGTTTGCGGCCGATCTGCATGTCGGCTCCGCCCAGCTCTTTTCGACAACTCAAAAGACGGTGCAGGCCATGCAGGCGGAAAAGCCGGACTGCGTCATTCTCGGCGGAGATATCCTCGATGATTATACGACCGCCGATGAGATGCGGCAAACATTTGCTCTCTTTCGCGATTTCTCCTGTCCCGTCTATTTTGTCTACGGCAACCACGACCTGCAGGGTCACGCCGAATATGCCATCGGTCACCAGTATACGCAGGCGGAATTGGAGCAGGTGCTGAAAGACAACGGCATTACGCTGCTGCAGGATGAATTTGCCGTCCTTGCACCGGATGTCTTGATTCTCGGGCGCAACGATATTTCCGCCGAAGAGGCGCGGACTGACCCCATCGAACTGAAAAATCCCGATGCCGACGCCTATCTGGTTGTGGTCGATCACCAGCCGACCGAGTTTGTGAAAAAGAACATGACGATCGGCACGGATCTGCAGCTTTCGGGTCATACCCATGCCGGTCAGTTGTTCCCGCTGGATCTGCTCTACGGTCTGATCGGATATGTGTACGGTGATTACGAAGAAAACGGCGCCGTCATGAACGTCAGCGCCGGCGCCTGCGGCTGGCGTGTGCCGCTGCGCACGGCCGCCCACTGCAACTATGAAGTGATCACGCTGCAGCCCGCAGCCGAACAAGGGGAGGAATGAACCGTGGTTTACTATCTTGCAATCGATATCGGCGCTTCATCCGGCCGCCATATTCTTGCCCATTTTGAAGGGGAGCGGATTGTTCTCGAAGAGGTTCACCGGTTTGAAAACGGAATCCAAACGGAAAACGGTACACTCGTCTGGGATGTCGGCCATCTGTTTCACGAAGTAAAGGCCGGCATTGCCAAATGCCGGCAGATCTGCAAGCTTCCGCAAACGGTGGCCATCGACACCTGGGGTGTGGACTACGTTTTGCTTGATGAAAACAAGAAGGAGATTCTGCCCGCCGTGGCTTATCGCGACAGCAGAACGGCGGCGGCAATCAAAGAGGTTTCCGCGCTGATTTCGCCGCAGGCGCTGTATGAGAGGTGCGGCATTCAGCACCAGAATTTCAACACGATCTTTCAGCTTTACTGTGACAAAAAAAGCGGAAAGCTTGACAAAGCGGCCTGGTTTCTCATGATGCCGGACTACCTCTCGTTCAAGCTGACCGGCGTCTGCAAAAACGAATATACGAACGCGTCCACCACAAGTCTTGTCAACGCCGAAACCAAAACGTGGGATGCTGACGTGCTCTCCGATCTCGGACTCAAGCCTGATCTGTTCCGGCCGCTTTTCCTGCCGGGAACAGTTGTCGGCGGCTTTTCCGAAGAGGTACAGCGTGAGGTCGGCTTTAACGCCACCGTGCTGCTTGCGCCGACCCATGATACGGCCTCCGCGGTTGCGGCGTGTCCGCTTTCGGAAGACAGCGTCTATCTTTCCTCGGGCACCTGGTCGCTGATCGGTACGGAAAACCGGGAGGCTGTTTTGACCGAAGACGCAAGAAACGCCAACTTTTCCAACGAAGGCGGCGTGGAATACCGCTTCCGTTTTCTGAAAAATATTATGGGAATGTGGCTGCTGCAGAACATCCGAAAGGAAATCGGAAAGAAATACACATATGACGAGATGATGCATCTTGCCATGCAGAGCGATTACACGAAAACGTTCGACTGCAACGATCCCTCTCTGACCGCGCCTGCAAGCATGATCGGCGCCATTCAGGCGCTGCTTGGGGAAGAGCTGCCGCTCGGCGACGTGCTTTCCGCGGTATATCATTCGCTGGCGAAATCTTATAATGTTGCTGTTCAGCAGATTGAAGCCCTTTCCGGCAAGCAGATCGGCTCCGTTCTGATTGTCGGCGGCGGCAGCAAGGACCGCTATCTGAACGCGCTCACCGCCGAAACAACCGGCAAAACTGTCCTGACCGGCCTTTCCGAGGCGACGGCGCTCGGGAACCTGCTTTCGCAGATTATGTATGATCGCAAGATCTCGCTCACTGAGGCAAGAGCGATTGTGGAAAAATCTTTTCCGATAAAGGAGACGACACTATGAACAGATATGACGAGGCCAAAACCATTTACGGCGCCCTCGGCGTGGATACCGAGGCGGCGCTGGATGCGCTGAAGAACGTCTGTATTTCCGTCCACTGCTGGCAGGGCGACGATGTGATCGGCTTTGACTGCGGCGAAAGCCTGTCCGGCGGCATCCAGACCACAGGCAACTATCCCGGCCGCGCGCGCACGCCCGACGAGCTGATGGCGGATATCGACAAGGCATTTTCGCTGATGCCCGGCAAAAAGAAGCTGAACCTGCACGCGAGCTATGCGATTTTCGAGTCCGGCGAGCGGGCGGAGCGCAACAGGCTCGAGCCGAAGCATTTCAAAAAGTGGATCGACTTTGCCAAAGCCCGCGGTATGGGACTTGACTTCAACCCCACGTTCTTTGCGCACCCGATGGTCAAGGACAATCTGACGCTCTCTTCACCCGACGAGACCGTGCGCAAATACTGGGTGGAGCACGGGCAGGCCTGCATTCGCATCAGCGAAGCGTTCGCAAACGAGACCGGTGTGCCCTGCGTCATGAATATCTGGATTCCGGACGGCTTCAAGGACATCCCCGCCGACCGGCTCGGCCCGCGCGCGCGGTTCAAGCAATCGCTCGACGAGATCCTTTCGATTCCGTATGACAAATCCAAAGTCTATGTGACGCTGGAAAGCAAGGTGTTCGGCATCGGGCTGGAAAGCTATACGGTCGGCTCCGCGGAATTCTGCCTGAGTTATTCCGCAAAGAACAATATCACCCCGCTGATGGATAACGGCCACTATCATCCGACGGAGGTCGTCAGCGACAAGATTTCTTCGCTGCTGCTGTTCAATGACAAGATCGCGCTGCATGTGACAAGGCCCGTTCGCTGGGACTCCGACCATGTGGTGCTGTTCGACGATGAAACCCGCGAGATCGCGAAAGAGATCGTGCGCAACAACGCGCTGGACCGCGTGTTCATCGCCACGGACTATTTCGACGCCTCCATCAACCGGATCTCCGCCTGGATCACCGGTGTGCGCAATGTGGAAAAAGCGCTGTTGTTTGCTTTGCTTCAGCCGAACGACAGGCTGCAAGCGCTGCAGAACGAAGCGGATATGACTGCCCTGATGGTGCTGCAGGAAGAGATGAAGACCGCGCCGTTCGGCGATGTCTGGCAGGAGTATCTGCATAGAGAAAACGTCAAGGCGGACTATCTGAGTGAAATCAAAGACTATGAAAAGAAAGTGCTGGTGAACCGCAAATGAAAGACATTCTGACCGCGCCGTTTTTACGGGAATTCTGCCGTACCACATCCAATATGTACCGCCTGGGCTGGGATGAGCGCAACGGCGGCAACATCAGCCTTCTGCTTGATGAAAGCGATGTGAAAGACTATCTGGATCCCGCCCGTGTGATCCGCACCATCCCGACCGGCTTTGACGCAAAGCCGCTGATCGGCAAGTTCTTCCTCGTGACCGGAACCGGAAAGTATTTCAAGAACATGGAACGCGACCCGGAAAGCAACCTCGGCATCATCCGCATTGCCGAGGACGGCACGACGGCCGAGCTGCTTTGGGGCTATGCCGACGGCGGCAGGTTCACAAGCGAGCTGCCCGCGCACCTGATGAGCCACATGGCGCGCCTTTCGGTGAACCCCGAAAACCGCGTGGTCATGCACTGTCATCCGACCTACACGCTGGCCATGAACTATGTGCACGAGCTGGACGAAAAGACGTTCACCCATTCGCTTTGGGAGATGTGCACCGAATGTATCGTCGTCTTCCCCGACGGTGTCGGCGTGCTGCCGTGGATGCTTTGCGGCACCAACGAGATCGGCGAGGCGACGGCGCAAAAGATGAAGGAGTTCCGCCTTGTGGTCTGGGGTATGCACGGCATCTACGGCGCCGGCAAGGATCTTGACGAAACCTTCGGTCTGATTGAAACCGTCGAAAAGGCGGCGCAGATCTATATGCTGACCGCCCATCTCCCGCGCATCAACACGATCCGGGACGATGAGCTGAAAACGCTTGCCGAGGCGTTCGGCGTCGACTATCGAAAGGACTTTCTGAACCTTTAATTCTTTTCCTTGGAAAGGGGATTGCCATGAACAACATTTTTTCTGCAAGCTGGATCAAGGCGAAACGCAGCAACGGGAAATGCGTCACCGATTTTCACCGCGCGTTTGCGTTGCGGGGCAAAATTGCCGCGGCGGAGCTGTCGCTGACCGCCCACGGCGTTTTTATTGCTTCGCTGAACGGAACGCGGATCGGTGAAGATATTCTTGCGCCGGGCTGGACCGTCTATCATAAGCGGCATCAGTTTCTCACCTATGATGTCACGGATCTGCTCGGACAGGGCGACAACGAACTGACCGTCGGCGTCGGCCGCGGCTGGTTCTTCCATCGGGCCAGGGAGTTTGAATCCAAAAAGCTCAAAAGCGACGAGGCGGCGCTGATCTGTGCGCTGACGGTTCGCTATGAAGACGGCAGCGAAGAAGTGATTCTGTCGGATGACAACTGGCAGACCTCGCGCAGCAACGTGGTATTCAACGACATCTACGACGGTGAAACCCTTGATTTGACCGCCCGCAAAGGCGCGTTGTCGCCTGCAGTGCCGGTCGTTTATCCGAAGGATATCCTGATTCCCGCCGAGGGTGCGCCGATCCGTGAGCAGGAGCGCATCCCGGGCCAGAAGCTGATTGTAACGCCGAAGGGCGAGCTGGTCGTTGATTTCGGGCAGGAAGTCACCGGCTATGTGGAATTCACCGCAAAAGCGCCGCGCAAGACGGAAATCTGCCTGCAGCATTTTGAGGTGCTCGACCGTGAGGGGAATGTTTATACCGAAAACCTGCGTTCCGCAAAACAGCAGTTCCGGGTGATCTCCGGCGGCAAAGCGTTTGCCGTCAAGCCGCAGTATACATTCTATGGTTTCCGTTATATTCAGGTGACCGGCCTCGAAACCGTGGATCCGAAAGCGTTCACGGCGATTGTCGTGCATTCCGAGATGAAGCGCACCGGCTATTTCTCCTGCGCGAACGAGCTGCTCAATCAGTTTTCAAAGAACGTGCTTTGGGGCCAGAAGGGGAACTTTCTCGACGTGCCGACCGACTGTCCGCAGCGCGACGAGCGTATGGGCTGGACCGGCGACTGCGAGATGTTCTGCCGTACCGCCGCGATCAATTACGACGTGCGTGATTTCTATGACAAGTGGTATAACGATGTTGCCGCCGATCAGCACGACGACGGCCTGATTCCGCATGTCGTGCCGAACGTGCACCGGTTTATCGGCAACAACGCCGGTTCGCCCGCCTGGGACGACGTTGCAACCGTGCTTCCATGGGAGCTCTATGTGGCCTACGGGGATAAGAAGCGTCTGCGCCGTCAGTTCCCGACCATGAAGAAATATGTGGACGGCATGATCGAAAAATGCCGCGACAAAAACGCCCTGCCCGACAAAGAATTTGCCCGCCCATGGACAACGGAGGGCTACGGCGACTGGCTGAGTCTGGAAGACCTGAGCCGGGAACACGGCGTCGGCGAAACCGACCGCGGCCTCATTGCGACGGCCTATCTCTGCTACGGGCTGCAAACCGTCATCAAAGCGAGTCAGGTTTTGAAATACGACTGCGGCTGGTATGAGTATGTGCTGGAGCAGGTACGCAGATTCTTCCGAAACGAATACATGGAAAACGGCCGCATGAAGCAGGATCTCCAGACGGCCATGGTGCTTGCGCTGATCTTCGATCTTTCTGACGATCCGGCGGAAACGGGCAAACAGCTTGCTGAAAACGTGCGCAGACTCGGCCGCCTGACGACAGGCTTTATCGGCGCGACCCATCTTCTGGACGCGCTGACCAAGGCAGGGGAGGACGCCCTTGCCGTCGATCTGCTGCTGCGCACGGAATACCCCTCGTGGCTTTATGCCGTGACAATGGGCGCGACGACGGTCTGGGAGCGCTGGAACGGCATGTATCCCGACGGCCGCTTTGCTTCCGCCGGCATGAATTCGTTCAACCACTATGCCTATGGCAGCGTGTTCTCCTGGATGTTCCGCCGCCTGGCCGGTATTCAGCCGGTGGAGGGCTCGCCGGGCTATAAAACGATTCGATTTGCGCCCGCACCGGACGAGCGGATCCCCTGGGTGCGCGCGTCCATCGATACCGACCTCGGAACGGTTTCCTCTTACTATGAGAAGACCGAAAGCGGCTGGCGGTTCACGTTCACGGTTCCCGGCGGCAGCTTTGCAAAAGCCGATCTCTTCGGCAAAATCTATACGCTGCATCCCGGCGAAAATGTGATTGCAATCTGAATATCTGCATAGGAAAAGAACCTTCGCTTATTTTGTGCGAAGGTTCTTTTACGCTTGGCTTAATCGGCGCCGTATTC